>Ga0335081_10003511_pt1 | contig 24707 bp, 20 predicted proteins | sample Lox_Sample_35_FD_206713 | JGI IMG/M metagenome (GOLD analysis project Ga0335081, IMG submission 206713) | Soil microbial communities from Loxahatchee National Wildlife Refuge, Florida, United States - Lox_Sample_3.5 | ecosystem: Environmental > Terrestrial > Soil > Wetlands | place: USA...
GTGATCTTTGGCCCCAATGGCACGCTTTACGGCACCTCCTCCAAGACCAGCGTTGACGGGGGCAATGGCACAGTCTTCAATCTGAGTCCCTCGCCCGCCGTTTGCAAGACCTCACTCTGTCCCTGGACAGAAGACCTGCTGTATGCCTTCGCCGGACCTCCTCACGATGGATACGGTCCCGGATTGGGCGACGTCAGTTTCGACCAGGCGGGAAACATCTACGGCGCCACCTATTCCGGCGGCGATGACTATGGCATCGTTTACGAACTGAAGCCCTCGAGTAGCGGCTGGACCGAGAGTGTTCTGCACTTCTTCGGCTATGGTGACGGAGCCTATCCTTATAGCCGCGTGATTCTCGACAGCGCCGGCAACCTCTACGGTACGACGTGGGGAGGTGGCGCCCACGACGCGGGCACAGTCGTCGAATAGACTCCTTCCGGATCCGGCTGGACCAACACTGTTCTTTATAGTTTTCAGATCGCCAGCGACGGCGGCAATCCCTATGCCGGCCTGCTCTTTGACTCGTCGGGCAATCTCTACGGCGCCACCAGCAGCGGCGGCTCGGGCGGCGGCGGTACAGTTTTCAAACTGACGCCCTCCGGCAACGGTATCTGGACGTATTCCTTGATTTACAGCTTTAGCGGAACCAATGATTGCGGGCCGCAGAACAGCCTGGTGATGGACGAGGCGGGCAATCTCTACGGGACAACTTATTGCGACGGCGCCCATAGCCTGGGCAGTGTCTTCAAGCTGACACCGTCGGGCGACAGTTGGACCTACACCTCGCTGCACGACTTCACTGGCGGCAGCGATGGGCAGATTCCGTTTTGCAGCGTGGCATTCGATACCAGCGGCAATCTCTACGGCACCACGGTTACCGGGGGCTCACAGGGAGATGGCACCATCTGGGAGATCACGCCGTAGCCGAGAACTTTTTATTACTTCGCCGGCACCGGTAGAACCCAGGCCGATTGGAAGATGGCCAGCGGATCGTCGCTGAACCTGACGTCGAGATCGATGTAGCTGCCGGTCACGATCCAGTAGTAGGTCTTCACCATCTCGATCATCAGGTCGATCGCGGCGTCCAGTTCGCGATGCGCGGCGCCCAGTGCGGGCAAGGTTCGTTCGTGGCGGCCAAAATGCGGCGCCGCGACACTCTGCAAGTTCTTCGCGACCCGCTCCAGCGCGCCACGATCGTCGGCGAACTCGCTATCGGTGATCTTGTCCTGCAGGAGCGCCGGACATTCGGTGAGTTGGGCCAGCACGCGAGGCAGCGAAGCTGATCCGTCCTCGGCATCGAGAAGGTGAAGCAGCCGGGCCGTCATCGCGTCGGTATAGGCGCCGCGGATCATGTCCAGTAGATCGTTTCGAGCATCACAAAGCTGCGCATTCGGCTGGATCACTTCCCTTTCCAGCTTGCGATAGACGTCACGGTCGGTGGCCAGGCTCAGCACCTGATTGCCGATCTGCCAGAGCTCGCTTTTGGCGCGTTCGCGGAACTGCTTTTCGCTCAACATACAAACCTGCTTCCAGAGAGAGTCTATTGGGAAAGGCGAACATCGTTCTGTGATCTCGATCACTCGCAGCACAATTTTGGTAGTGTCCTAAAACTCTAGGACACTACCGTGATTTTCGGTGCTGTCCTAATCTGCCGTGTCTCCGCGTTGTGATTAGGACAGCACCTGATTTTCGTTTTCCGCCTTAGGCCGCGCCGACAAGTTAGAATGGAGACTTTTGCGAGGTCATCATCATGTCCACCTATCCAGAGATCGTTGAGCGCGAACAGAAGTTTCTGCTGAACACCTACGCCCGCTATCCGCTGGCCATCGCGCGCGGCAAAGGCGTCTTCGTCTACGACGTCGAGGGCAAGCGCTATCTCGACTTTCTCACCGGGCTGGGCGTCAACGCGCTGGGCCACGCGCACTCCCGCATCGTGAAGGTCATCCGCGAGCAGGCGGCGAAGGTCATCCACGTCTCCAACCTTTACTACAACGAGTACCAGGGGCTGCTGGCCGAGAAGCTCTGCACGCTGTCGGGCCTGGACCGCGCTTTCTTCTCGAACAGCGGCACCGAGGCGATCGAAGGCGCGCTGAAGCTGGTGCGTGCCGCTGGACACGCCGTGGGTGGCCCGGAGAAGTCGATCATCATCGCGCTCGATAACTCCTTTCACGGGCGCACTATGGGCGCACTCGCGCTGACCGGCCAGCCGAAATACCGCAAGGACTTCGATCCCATGCTGGAGGGCGTGCGCTTCGTCCCGCGCAACGACGCCGACGCGCTGCGCAACGCCATGGACGACAAAGTCTGCGCCATCGTGCTGGAGCCGATCCAGGGCGAAGGCGGCATTCAAGAGACGACGCCGGAGTTCCTGCGCGCCTGCCGCGAGCAGGCCGATCAACATCAGGCCGCGCTCATCTTCGACGAGATCCAGTGCGGCATGGGACGCACCGGCCGGCTCTTCGCCTTCGAACACTTCGGCGTGAAGCCCGACGTGGTCTGCATCGCCAAGCCGATCGCGGCGGGATTGCCGCTGGGCGCGTTTCTGGCCACCGAGCAGTTCGCGCAGCACATCACGCCCGGCAAGCACGGCACCACCTTCGGCGGAGGCCCGCTCACCTGCCGCGTCGCACTGGAGTACCTGTCGATCATCGAGGACGAGAAGCTGCTGGAGCGGGTACAGCGCGTTGGCGCGTACTTCACGAAGAAGCTGCAGGAGCTGGCCGCCAAATTCGAGATCGCAACCGAGGTGCGCGGCGTCGGCGCCATTCAGGCTCTCGACCTCAACATTCCCGGCAAGCCGGTGATGGACGGCGCCCTCGCCAACGGCCTGCTGATTAACGTCACACAGGACAGCGTGCTGCGCTTCTTGACGCCGTTTCTGCTGGAAGAGAAGCACGTGGACAAGGGAATCGGGATTTTGAAGAAGCAGCTCGCCGCGGCGCAGAAGCAGGCCAAGGCGGAGAAGAAGGCCGCGGTGAGCGCGTAGCTTTGTATCAGGGCACGTCTTTAGACGTGCCGAAAGACGATCCAATATCGGCTGCGCTTTAGCGCCTGTATTCAGTGCCAGGGGCTATAAAGCCTGGATCATGTTTGCAGGCTGGTACGGCACGACTGAAGGTCGTGCCCTGTTACAAACCACAGATCCCTCCGCTGCGCTACGCTCCGGTCGGGATGACAGTGGGTGAGATCGACGGGGGCGAAAAAAGCGAATAGCGGCTACTTCCCCACCCTCTCCGCAATCCACGCCGCACACTCTTTCGTCCCCAGCGTCCCTCCCACATCCGCGGTCGTCTTCTTCGCGCGCACGGCTTCCAGAACGGCATCCTCGATCTTCTGCGCTTCGGTAGCGAGCCCGAGGTGCGCCAGCATCATCGCTGCGGTCAAAATCGCGCCCATAGGGTTCGCCATGTTCTTCCCCGCAATCGGTGGCGCTGAGCCGTGCACGGGCTCGAACATCGAGGATCGCCCGGGATGAATGTTGCCACTGGCGGCCATGCCCAGTCCGCCCTGCAGCGCCGCGGCCAGATCAGTGATGATGTCGCCGAACATGTTGTTGGTGACGATCACGTCGAGCGAGCGCGGCTCGCGCACCATCTGCAGGCAAAGCGCGTCGACGTACATGTGTTGCGTTTGCAGGTCGGAATATTCCTTCGCCACTTCCTTGAAGACGCGCTGCCACAGCCCGCCAGCGTAGGTCATCACGTTCGACTTGTCGGACATCAGCACCTTCTTGCGGCCGTTCGCGCGGGCGTACTCGAAGGCAAAGCGGATGACCCGCTCCACGCCCTTGCGGGTGTTGATGTCCTCCTGCGTGGCGACTTCCTCCGGCGTGTCCTTCTTGAAGTTGCCGCCCATGTCCATGTAGACGCCTTCGGTGTTCTCTCGGATGACGGTGAAGTTGATGTCGTCGGGCGTGGCGTTCTTCAGCGGGCACAGCGAGGCGTCGAGCAGCTTCACCGGGCGCACGTTGGCGTAGAGGTCCATCTTGAAACGCATGCCCAGCAGGATTTCCTTGGCATGAATGTTGGAGGGCACGCGGGGATCGCCGAGCGCGCCGACAAAGATGGCGTCGAAGTCGCGCCCGAGCATCTGGAAGCCGTCGGCGGGAATGGTGGTGCCATCCTTGAGATGGCGGTCGGCGCCCCAGTCGAAATGCGTGAACTCGACCGGCGCGCCCGAGGCGCGAACCACGTCGATGGCGTTGGGAATGACTTCTTTGCCGATACCATCACCGGCAACGACGGCGATGCGTTTGTGGGTGCTCACGGAAAACGAAGATAGCAGAAAATCGGCACTTCGCACTTAGCATTTAGCAGTTAGCACTTAGCAAAAAACCTGCGAGTTCAGCTGCTTCGTTGAAGGCCTCGACAGATTAGGTTCGGCTCAGTGCTAAATGCTAAGTGCCAAGTGCTAAGTGCTAATTGCCAAGTGCTAATTGCTAACGGCCCCCTCTACCGCACCCACCATGCCCACACGATAAACAGTACCTGCATGGGAGCTCGAACCCACAGCGGGGTTGCCATCTTTCCGCGCAACTGAATGCCTCTCCGCGCGGCGCTCACGTTCGCTGGAAACATGGCCAGCATCAGCAGGATCAGTCCGCCGGCGGCCCACAGACGAGTGGAAGGCAGCAGCAGTCCAATCGCGCCGGCGAATTCCAGAACGCCCGTGATCGTAACCAGCACGTCAGGCCGAGGGAACGAGGGCGGCACCATCGCAATCAGGTCTTTGCGGGTCGGAGCGAAATGTGAGATTGCGGTGAAGATGAACATCGTCGCCAAAGCGAAGCGCGCGCACACCAGCCAATTCTGCAGTGCAACAACGCCTGCTGCACCGATACCGCGATAAGTCAGAAGCGATCCGAACAGAACAATGAGAACCGCCATGAACTTCCTTTCGCTCGGCCGAGGCGCCGCGCTGTCACCGATATCGATGCACCGACCGGCGCATCGGAAGCGGCCACGCACCTTCGCACGCTCCTTTATAATCAAAGATTCCGTATGAGCGTTTCGTCATCACAAGTAAGGTTCAGCCCGTCCGGGGCACGTATGGGGAGCTATCGCGGCGCGGAGACGCCCGCCAGCTTCGGTGACGTGGCCGCCGAATTCAAGGCACTGCTGGAAGGCTGCGCCATCTTCGACATGAGCTGGCGGGCCAAGCTGATCATCAGCGGGCGCGACCGCACGCGCTGGCTGAACGGCATGGTCACCAACAACATCCGCGGTCTCGCGGTCGATCGTGGCGTCTACTGTTTCATCCTGACACCGCAGGGGCACAACCAGGGCGATCTGGTGGCCTACAATCGCGGCGACTACTTCCTGGCGAGCACCGATCGCGAGCAACTGGAAAAAGTCACGGGCGTCCTGAAGCGCTACATCATCATGGACCAGGTGGAGATCGAGGACATCAGCGACAAACTCGTGACGATGGGCATTGCCGGGCCGCGCGTGAGCGGAACTTTGTCAGCCGCGGGGATCGATGTCTCGCAACTGGAGCCGGGGCAGGTGGCCGACAAGCAATGGGGCGATATCGGCATGTCCATCGCGCGCAGTCTCCAGGCGAACATGGATGGCTATGAGGTTTGGCTGGCAGCGGAAAACGCTGCGAAGCTTTGGGAAGCGCTGGCCGGCAGTGGAGCTACGCCGGCCGGAAGCGAGGCGCTGGAGATGTATCGCATCGCGCGCGGCGTGCCACGATATGGAGTCGACCTTCGCGAGCGCGATCTGCCACAGGAGACGGGTCAGTCGCATGCGCTGAGCTTCACCAAGGGCTGCTACATCGGGCAGGAGATTGTGGAGCGCATTCGCGCCCGCGGCAACGTGCATCGCACCTTCCTTGGCTTTGAGGTGGAAGGTGCGCCGCCGCCGCCGGGGACCAAGGTACGCGCCAATGACAAAGATGTAGGCGAGATCACCAGCGCCGCCAGCGTGCCGTTTCCTAAGGGCGAGCGAACTCTAGCTCTCGGCTATCTGAGACGCGAAGTGGCGACAGCGGGCGCGGCCGTGAAACTCGGCGAGCAGAATGCCACGGTGCGAGAACTTCCCTTCGACAGTTAGCGAGATTTGAATCGCAGAAGAGTCTATGGCAGACAAAGAGAAGAAGCCTGAATTCGTTGTAACCGACCGTCGCCTGTTCAGCACAGACGGCGAACTCCGCCAGGATGTGGTAGAAGCCGAAGAGCGCCGCGAGGAGCGGGAGCGCGAGAAGAAAGCGGCGCAGCAGCGGGTGAATGAGGAACGTGCTGCGCAGAACCATGCCGACGAGCCTTCGGCCGTCCACACGGCAACTTCGGCGCCGGAGCCGGAGGTTAATCCTCCGACGGCGCAGGAGCAGCAGGCCTCGGCAGCTGCCTACAAGGAGTCCACGCGCGAGGTGGACGCCGAGATCGAGAAGGAGATGCGCAAGCAGGGTCGGGCGCATCGCGCACAGGACTTCGAGATGACGTTCGACAAGTTTGTCGCGTCCCTCTACATGACAGCGCTGATGCAGCTCGGGCTGGCGGCGCCCCAAGGCACGAAGCCGGAGGTGGACCTGATTGGCGCGCGGCAGACCATCGACACGATGTCCATCCTGCAGGAGAAAACCAAGGGCAACCTGACGCCGGCGGAAGAGAACATGCTGCAGAACTGCCTGTACGAAGTTCGCATGGCGTATCTGGAAGTGACGAACATGATCACGCGCCCGCCGCAGGGTCCTGGCGCCGACGGCCAGGCCTGATGAAAGCCACGCTCACGGTGCTGGGCAGCGGCACCTCGATGGGAGTGCCCACCATCGGCTGCGACTGTGCGGTTTGCACCTCGGCGGATCCACACGACCGTCGTACCCGCCCCTCGATCATGGTGCAGTGGGACGGTCGCACCGTCCTCATCGACACCACGCCCGACTTCCGCGAGCAGGCCATTCGGGAGCACATTCGCAAAATCGATGCTGTTCTTTATACCCACGGCCATGCCGACCATATCCTTGGCCTGGACGATGTGCGGCCGCTGAGCTTTCCCCGCATCACCGGCGGAGGCCGGATTCCGCTCTACGCCAGCGACCGGACGGCCTCGGTGCTGCGAAATGTATTCCGCTACATCTTTGAAAGCGACTACAAGTACGGAGGACTGGCGCAGGTCGAGATTCAGCCGCTGAACAGTCCGATCCAGCTTTTCGGCGCGAGCTTCCAGCCGCTCCCGGTGATTCATGGCGACGCACCCATCGAGGGCTATCGTTTTGGCAGCGCGGCCTATCTCACGGATTTCAGCAGCGTGCCCGAGGAATCGCTGGCGCAATTGCAGGGGCTGGACATTCTGTTTCTCGATGCGCTGCGGCATCATCCGCATCCGACGCACTCGACGGTGGAAAACTCGCTGAAGATCGTCGAACAGTTGAAGCCGAAGCGGACATTCTTCACTCACATCTCGCACGATCTGCCGCACCAGGCCACCAATGCGGCTCTGCCGGACAACGTGCGACTGGCGCACGATGGGCTGAAGCTGGAGTTCGAACTGTAGGAACGCCACCCGGCATGCAGATCTTCCGCCATCTCGAAGAAGTGCCCGCGAACTTCGGGCCGACCATCGTAAGCGTAGGCAACTTCGATGGAGTACATCGGGCGCATCGCGAGGTGGTGCGCCACATGGCGGAACGCGCACGCGCCATCGCCGGCCAGGCGGTTGTCATCACCTTCGAGCCGCATCCCTTGCGCATCCTCCGACCGGACATCGCGCCCAAGCTGCTCACGCCGTTGCCGACGAAGCTGAAGCTGCTGGAGCACACCGGCGTAGACGCCGTGCTGGTGTTGCCCTTCACGCGCGACTTGTCGTTGATGACCGCAGAGGACTTCGCCCGTGAAGTATTGGGAGCGACCCTGCACGCCCGCGAGGTGCACGAAGGCTACAACTTCCACTTTGGTCATAAGGCTCGGGGGAACGTCAGCACGCTGACGGCGATCGGCGAGCAGGTGGGCTTTGAGGCGAAGGTTTATCCCGAACAGCTGTTGCGCGGACATCATGTTTCCAGCAGCGAGATTCGCAAACTGATTGGGGATGGCAATGTGAGCCGCGCCCGCGCGCTGCTGGGGCGGCCATTCAGCATCTTCTCCAATCCCGGCCGCGGCCGGGGCTACGGCCACAAGTACACTGTCCCGACCGTCAACCTGGCTCGCTACGACGAACTTGTTCCCGCCGACGGCGTCTACATCACGTGGCTGCGCGCCGACGCGGAGTGCTTTGAAGCGGTGACGAATGTCGGCAAGCGGCCGACATTTGGCGAGGAGTCCTTCGCAATTGAAAGCCACCTGCTGAACTTCCATCCCATCGAGCTATTGCCCGAAACCGAGGTGGAATTGGCGTTCCTGAAGCGGCTTCGGCCGGAAATCAAGTTTCCGTCGGTAGAAGCATTGCGGGAACAGATCGCAAAAGATGTGCACAAGGCGAGACGGTATTTCCGGCTGGTCTGGGGTTAGAACCAGGGGTCAGGCATTAGAGGCAGTGGTTTATGTTGCTGAGCGGCACAGCGGGAAGCTGCGCCGCTTTTATTTGCGGTTACGCCTTCGCCGCGTCCGGCTTGTTTTGCAGCTGGCGCAGCACGTACTGCAAGATTCCGCCGTGCTTGTAGTACAGCACCTCCTGCGGGGTATCGATGCGCACCGTTGCGTGCAGCTCGATGACGGTCCCGTCGGACTTCTTGGCGCGGACTTTCACCTTCTTGCCTGGGGCGAAGTTCTCGAGCACCTCGGTCATGCCAACGATGTCGAACGATTCCTCGCCGGTCAGGCCGTGCACCTCCGCGCTCTCGGCCTCGAGGAACTGCAAGGGCAGGATGCCCATGCCGACCAGGTTCGAGCGATGGATGCGCTCAAAGCTCTCGGCCAGCACGGCGCGCACGCCCAGCAGCCTCGGTCCCTTGGCGGCCCAGTCACGCGACGATCCTGAACCGTACTCCTTGCCCGCCAGCACGATCAGCGGCGTACCCGAAGCACGATATTTTTCCGAGGCGTCGAAGATCGACATCTCTTCGCCCGTGGGCAGGTGACGCGTGAAGGCGCCTTCCTTGTGGGGAGTGAGCTTGTTGCGCAAGCGCACGTTGGCGAAGGTACCGCGCATCATCACCTCGTGATTACCGCGCCTCGATCCGTAGGAGTTGAAGTCCACCGGTTTCACGCCGTGGGCAATCAGGTATTCGCCCGCCGCACTGTTCGGCTTGATGGAGCCCGCCGGCGAGATGTGATCGGTGGTCACGCTGTTGCCCAGATAGCAGAGCACGCGCGCGCCGGTGATGTCCTTTACCGGAGCCGGCTTCGGGGGCATCTTCTCGAAGTACGGAGGATTCTTTACGTAGGTTGACTGCTCGTCCCAGGCAAAGGTTTCGCCCTTGGGGACCTTGAGGCCGCGCCAGCGCTCGTCGCCCCGGAAAACGTCGGTGTAGCTCTTCTGGAAGAGGTCGCCGGTGATGTACTTGCGCACGATCTCGTTCACTTCCTGCTCCGTCGGCCAAATATCTTTCAGATACACCGGATGCCGCTTGCCATTCTTGCCGTAGCCCAGCGGCTCCTTGTAGACATCGAGATCGATGCGGCCGGCCAGCGCATAGGCGACAACCAGCGGCGGTGACATCAGATAGTTGGCGCGCACCTCGGAGTTGATGCGACCCTCAAAGTTGCGATTGCCGCTGAGCACGGAAGCCACCACGAGGTCCTTCTCGACCACTACATTGGAGACTTCCTGCGGCAGCGGCCCGGAGTTGCCGATGCAGGTGGTGCAGCCGTAGCCGACAACGTTGAACTTCAGCTTCTCGAGGTAGGGCAGCAGGCCGGAGCGGGTGAGATATTCGGTGACGACCATCGAGCCCGGCGCCAGCGAGGTCTTCACCCACGAGGGAACGGTCATGCCCTTCTCGACTGCCTTCTTCGCCAGCAGGCCGGCGGCGACCAGTACGTATGGATTCGAGGTGTTAGTGCAACTGGTGATCGCGGCGATGACGACGCTGCCGTGGTTCAGCGCCTTGTCCAGCACGACGTGCTCTTCGACTGCGTTCTGCTGCGAATCCATTCCGGCGGGGTGTCCGCCTTCACCCTCCCAGCGCGCTTCCTGCCGGGGCGGGACCTGCTGTCCCGGCTTCAACAAGCTGGGCAGAGCCTGCTCGAACGACTTGGCCGCGGCGGAGAGCGAAACGCGATCCTGCGGACGCTTCGGTCCGGCGATGCTGGGCTCCACGGTTGAGAGGTCGAACTCCAGCACGTTGGAGTACTCGGCTTCAGGCGTGCTGGCGGTGTGGAACAGGCCCTGCTCCTTGCAGTAGGTTTCGACCAGCTCGATTTGCTCCTGGCTGCGGCCGCTGAGACGCAGATAGCGCAGTGTCTCTTCGTCAACCGGGAAGATGCCGCAGGTGGCGCCGTACTCGGGCCCCATGTTGGCGATGGTGGCACGATCGGCGAGCGGCAGGTTGTGCAGACCCGGGCCGAAGAACTCGACGAATTTACCGACGACGCCATGTTTGCGCAGCATCTCGGTGACGGTCAGGACAAGATCGGTTGCGGTTGAGCCGGCGGCGAGTTGGTTTTTCAGCCGCACACCCACAACCTGCGGGATCAGCATGGAGACGGGCTGGCCCAGCATGGCAGCCTCCGCCTCGATGCCGCCGACACCCCAGCCGAGCACGCCGAGTCCGTTAATCATGGTGGTATGCGAGTCGGTGCCGACCAGCGTGTCGGGATAAGCCATCGCCTTGCCAGTTTCGCCGTTGCCACCAACAAAGACGACGCGCGCCAGATACTCGAGGTTGATCTGGTGGACGATGCCGGTGTCGGGCGGAACGATGGCGAAGTTCTTGAACGCGGTCTGTCCCCAGCGCAGGAAAGCATAGCGCTCCTTGTTGCGCTGGAACTCGAGCTCGGCATTGAGCTGAAACGCCTGTGGGGTGCCGAACTCATCCACTTGCACGGAGTGATCGATAACCAGTTCCGCGGGCTGCAGCGGATTGATCAGCCCGGGGTCGCCGCCCAGGGCTTTCATTGCGTCGCGCATCGCGGCCAGGTCGACGACCGCCGGCACGCCGGTGAAGTCTTGCAGCAGCACGCGGCTGGGCATGAAAGCGATCTCCTGCACGGGCACGGTCTTGCCGGTCCAGGAGGTGAGCGCGCGAACATCGTCCGCCTTTACCGACTTGCCATCTTCGCGGCGCAGCAGGTTTTCCAGCAGAATGCGGAGCGAATAGGGCAGATGCTGCGTACGGCAACCCTGCTTTTCCAGCACGTCGAGACGATAGATCTCAAACTCCCGCTTGCCCACGCGGAGGACGGAACGACTGCCAAAGCTGTTCATGGATGAGTTCCTTCTACCTATATTGAGGATTCAGGAGAGGGCGCGGATTCCTGGGAAAACAAACTATTATCTTAACTCGCCGGTGAGAGCGAAGCGAATACGTCTTAGGCGGGATATCAGCGCGCCTTCTTTTGCAGTTCCTGACATTCGTCATGCAGCTTGGCGTCCTGGGTGAGGCCGTCGGCAATGATGCATTCATCCACAGCCGCCTTGGGATCGGAATCCTTGAGCAGTTTGGTCAGCATGATGTGCGGCGTGGGCCAGTCCGGCGAAAGCTTCGCGGCCTCGCGCAACTCGGCGATGGCGGAGGGCATGTCCTTCTTCTTCTGATATACGACCGACAGGTTGTAGTGGGCGCTGGCGTTCTTGGGATCCAGCTTGATCGCTTCCTTGTATTCGGCGATGGCTTCGTCGGAATGGCCGGCGTCGTCCAGCACGTTGCCCAGATTCATGTGGGTTTCGGCGCTCTTCGGCTGCAATGCCAATGCCGCCTTGTAGTGCTGAACCGCAGCCATGTAATTGCGCTGCAGGTAAAACACGTTGGCCAGGTTGTTTTGCGCGCTGGCCAGCTTGGGATTGAGGCGCACCGCTTCCTGATATTCGGTTGCGGCGCCTTTCAGATCGCCATTGTGCTTCAGCGCGAGCCCGAGATTGTTGTGAGCGTTGGCATTGTCGGGCCGGAGGCTGATGGCCGCCCGGAACTGGGTGATGGCCTCGGCATAGCCCTGGTGATCGAGGTAGACCCCGCCCAGATTGTAGTGCGCGTCAAAGTAGTCGGGATATTCCCTGATCGCCGCTTTGTATTCGGCAATGGCGCTGTCGACATTGCCATCGTGCGCAAACATAGCACCCGCGCGGAAATGGCGCTCGGCGCCAGCCGGGATGATTGCCTCCTCCTTTTCCCGGGGAGTTGGCGAGGGCGTCTCCTGGGTCGGCGCAGGCACGGGTTTCGGCTTGATCGCGGCCGGAGGAGGCTGGGGCTGCGGCGCGTCCTGGGCGACGATTCGCTGAGAGGGCAGGAGTAAGAGCAGAAGCATGAGGCCAGTTGCCGGCAACAATTGTGGGATTTGAAATTTCATAGTGGGTCTGTTGAGATCCCTGTGCCGACCCTGAAGGGGCTCTATAGTCATAAATGGGGGCCACCCAAGACTTCGTCCTGGGCTGAATTGAGCCGTCCCGCCCAGCGGGACTGGATTACCGGCGCTGACGATTCTCGCCTCCTAACGTAGTTACCCGATACAACCAGAGCCGTTTTCCACGAGATCAGCTACACGCGAGAAGTATACCGTTTGCGGGGTAGCACGCGCTGCGCGCCTCCTACTCCTCAGTCTTCTTCGGCGGCGGCTCGTGGATGCCGGCAGCGATTTGCTTCATCCGCTGGAACTGTCCGGTCTGATATCCGTAGGGTCGCTCCAGCAGAGTAGCCGCCTCAGCCCGGATGGCGCGGGCGCGGTTGCCGGGATTGGGATGATCGGAGAGAAAGGAGATGGCGTCGGCGGCGTCCTGCGACTTGATCTTGTCGAAGAATCTGGCCATCTGGATGGGATCGTAGCCCGCGTCGGCCATCAGATGAACGCCGAACAAGTCAGCCTGGCTCTCGTGCTCGCGCGAGAATTTCAGCAGCACGCTGTTGGCGCCTACGCCAATGCCGAGCTGCGTGAGCTGGCCCATCAAGGTATCGCTGTTGGTCAACTGGCCGGCGAGCGCCAGAGGAATCTGGATGATGTCCACCTTGCTGGCTTGGTTGGTACCGTGACGCAGGAGCACGTGCGACATCTCGTGCGCCATGACCGCTGCCAGTTGCGCCTCATTGTCGACGGTCTTGAGCAATCCGCTGTTGATGAACATAGGCCCGCCGGGCAGAGCGAAGGCGTTGACCGCGGAATCGGCCACCACTTCGAAGGTGAAAGCAAATCCGCTGTTGCGCGCCTCTTTAGATCGCAACAGCCGCTGACCCACTTCATTGAGATAGGCGGTGAGCTCCGGATTGTTAACCATGGTCGCTTTCTTCCGGACTTCCGCGGCCAGCTCGTCGCCCAACTGAACGTCCTGCTGCTTCGTAAACAGATTGAAACCGGGTTTAATGGGCGCGCGGGCCTGGGCGGCAAAGGCGGTCGAGATCAACACAAACCAAGCAGTCACGACATACAACGACGGATGTGCACGCACCGGATACCGCGACGACATGCTTTTCACTCGCACAGCAAAATTCTACATCGGCAGACCAAGAGGAGGCCGATGCGCGGGAGGCACGAGCGCTGAGGAGAGCTACTGCTGGAATGGCTGCGCCGGCGCTTGCAGGAACGCCGCCGGGCTGCTATATCATCGAAGACCTGCCACGGAGCTGACGATCGCTCGACATCATGGACCAAAGCAGCTTCCAACGGCTACTGCGGCGCACGGTTGCTCTGCCGGTAATTCTCCTGGTGTTGCTGGCTGCAACGCTGGCGGGCGAGATCATCGTGCTCTCCGCCACCCTGCGCTGGGTCGATCATTCCGACCAAGTCATCTCCGGCGTTCGCCTGTCGATACGCAGCATCGTGGAGATGGACACGGAACTGCGCGGGTATTACCTGACCGGGGACCCAAGCTTCCTCGATTCCTACGATGATGTGAAATCGCGCGTGCCGGAGCAGCTCGACACGGTACTGCGATTGACCGCAGATAATCCCAGCCAGCAGGGAAAGCTGCGCGAGCTGCAACAACTGAGTCTGCGCTGGGTACAGTGGGCGGATGAGCAGGTGCTACGCGGGCACCAGAATCCTCCCAGCCACGAGCAATTATTTGTTGGCCAGCAATTGTTGGAGGAGATTCGCAACAAGCAACGCGATGTGGTGACCGTGGAGGAACGGCTGCGCAGTAGTCGTTCGTATCGCGCCAGGATGTTGAATGCCACTGTGGTGGGGTCCGCGGTGGGGCTTTCGTTGCTGATCGCGCTGCTGTTGTTTACCCTCACCCGCCGCGAGCTGGTTTCGCTGTCTTCCACCTACGAGCTCCATCTGCAGGCGGAGGCGGAGCAGCAGCGGCAACTGAAGGAAAGTCGCGAGCTGTTTCAAATCACGCTGCAGAGCCTGGGCGAGGCCGTCGTCTCCACCGATAAGGCGGGGAAGATTTCGTTCATGAATCCGGTGGCGCAGCAGCTCACCGGCTGGAACTATGCGGCTGCCAGCCAGCGTCCCTTTGAAGAGGTGGTGCAGCTGTGCGCCGACGGCACGCGCCAGAAGATTGACGATCCCATCGCGGTGGTGCGCCGGGCGCAGAAGGTCGTGGGCTTTTCCAATGACCTGCTCCTGACCAGCCGCGACGGCAAGGAGTATCCCATTGAACTGACGGGTTCGCCGATCCTCAACGATAGCGGTGCGGTGGTGGGCGTGACCATGGTCTTCCGCGATGTGACCCAGCGGCGGCAGACAGAGCAGACCCTGCGCACCAGCGAGCGGCTGACGCTGGCAGGAAGGCTGTCGGCGACCATCGCGCACGAAATCCGCAATCCGCTCGACACCGTCTCCAATCTGGTTTACCTGCTTCAGCACGAGCAGAGTCCCAGCCCGACCGCGGCGCAATACCTGCGGATGGCGAGCGACGAGGTCGCACGCATCGCGCAGATCACCAGCCAGCTGCTCACCTTCCATCGCGAGGCACGAAGTCCGATCCAGGTGAGCGTGACGGAGGTGCTGAGAAGCGTGCTGGTGCTGTTCGCGCCGCAGATCCGGCAGAATCACATCCAGGTCGAGCAGCGCTTCGGAACCGAGCGCAGCGTGCGCGGATTTCCCGGCGAACTGCGGCAGGTATTTTCCAACCTGGTGGGCAATGCGGTTGAGGCAATGCCGTCGGGAGGCAAGCTGGTACTGCACGTGCGCGAATCGAGCCTGGCCTCGGACTCCGCGCGCAAAGGGATTCGCGTCACCATTCTCGACAGCGGCAGCGGCATCCCGTTGGGCGTGCGGCGAAATCTGTTCGCGCCCTTCTACACCACCAAGGGCGAGAAGGGTACGGGGTTGGGACTTTGGATCAGCCGCGGGATCGTGGAAAAGCACGAAGGCACCATCCACATGAGCAGCAGCATCCGAAGTCCGCGCGGAGGAACGGCATTCTCGGTGTTTCTGCCCTTCGAGCAGAAGCTGGGAATGCTGGACGTCAGCAGCGCGCCGGCGGGAACGTAAGGGGCCGGAGTCCATTTGGCTTCCATCGACCCGCGGTTACCATCAAACACTGCGGTCTCTCGACTCCTCGCCTGAAACGGGCTGGTCGCTCGGGATGACAACACATGAGGTTGACAACGGCGCAGTCTTTCGGCAGACGGTGAAGCCCTGCCTCAACGAACCAATCGACGAGACACCTACTTCCTCTTCACCACAATCTTGCGGCCCTGATCGCCGTGGCGCTCGATAGAGATCTCCACGTCGCGCTCCTTTTCGAAGCGGGGAAACTTTTCACCCCATTCCAGCAGCACCAGGTTGCCATCCTCGGCGAAGAGTTCGTCCAGACCTAGGGTGTCGAGTTCGCGCGGCGTGTCGATGCGGTAGAGATCGACGTGAAAAAGATTGACGTCAGGACCGCGGTATTCGTGGATCAGGGTGAAGGTGGGACTGGTGACATCGTCGTGCGAGGCGGCGGCGAGTCCTTCGGCGATCCCTTTGACCAGCGTGGTCTTGCCGGTGCCGAGATCGCCGCGCAGGATAACCATGCGGGCGCTCTTCAGCGCCGGCGCCAACTTGCGACCCAGCGCCATGGTCTCCTCGGCCGAGTGCGTGATGTGCTCGTGCGCGGTCATCGCAGAAGACCGAACATTCTAGCAGGGAGAAGGTAACGGCTCCGCCTGCTCATGTTTGGAGAGTAGCGGGTTTGGGTGGAGCACGCCCTCAGGTGTGCAATTGAGACCCGCCGAGTATCTCGCCTTCAGCCGCCGAGGGTGAGGGATCGATTTACCTCAGGCGCTAAAGCGCGTGTCGCGGTCCCCGGCGAAGGCCGGCTCCGCGCGGACGATTCGATCTGTTGCGGACCGAAACAAACCAGCACCGCCACAGGCGGTACGAAACTTCTTCAGCCCCGGGCGAAAGCTCGGGGATCGCGCCAAACGAAATGTCCGAGCCCCTGCAGGGGTGGCTCATATATCGCCGACTGAAGTCGGCTCATCATCACAAACAAACGACTTGGACGCTGGCTTTAAAAGCCAGCTCTACCCAAGCTCGCCGACTCCGCCGAGGTGATAGTTGGTGTCGCTCGCCCACCGTGTGGCCAGGCGATACGCCTCGGGCAGTCCGTCCAGCAGATCGGTCGCGGTCAGCGAGTGCTCGCCCATGCGCTCGCAGGCGACGTCGCCGGCCAGGCCATGCAGGTACACCGCCGCGATGGCGGCGCGCGCGTAGTCGTGCGGCATCTGCGCGATGACACCCGCGCTCATGCCCGTGAGAATGTCGCCGGTACCGCCGGTCGCCATGCCGGGATTTCCGGTGGGATTGATCCACGCCTTGCCATCGGGCAGCGCGATGATCGTGCGGTCGCCCTTGAGCACCAGCACCAGATGATGATCGCGCGCGAATTTGCGTGCGACGTTAAGGCGGTCGGCCTGGACAGCTTTGATGGGAATACCGGCCAGGCGCGACATCTCGCCAGGATGCGGCGTCAGCACCAGCGGCCGGCGCCTGCCGTCGAGCAGATGGGTCTGCCCTTCGAAGGCGTTCAGCCCATCAGCGTCGAGCACCAGCGGGACCTTGGTCTGGTGGACCGCTTCGTGAACGAACTGCACGGTCTCGGGATTGCGGCCGATGCCCGGGCCGACAGCGACCACGGTCATCGGCTTCGTGAGGTCGAGAAAGCGTCCGGATTCGGCGGCGGCGAGGGCAATTGAGCCCGCTGCTGTCTCTGCCAGCGGCTCGGTCATCAGCTCCGCGGCGAACGACGCCACGCTGGTGAGCACTCTCGCCGGGGTCGCCACGGTGCTCAAGCCTGCACCCGCGCGCAGCGCGGCCATGCCGGCCATGGCTGCTGCGCCGGATTTTCCGAACGATCCTCCGACGATGAGCGCATGCCCGAACATGCCTTTGTTGCTGTCGCGCGGACGCGGCGCGAGTAACGCGGCAAAGTCGCGCGGCGTCGTGACCTCCAGATTCAAGCTGGAGACGATGGCTTCCGGCGGCGAGCCGATGGGCGCGACGATAATGGGGCCGCGGGTGAGATTGCCGAAGATGTGCGCGGGGCGCGGCGCGGTGAAGGTGACGATGGCATCGGCGCGCGCGATGCCGTCGCCGGCTTGCGGCGTCATGGCGTCGGAATCGGCGCCGGATGGAATGTCGACTGCGACGATGAGCTTATCGCTCCGATTCATCGCCGCGATGGCATCGGCATAGAGTCCCGTTACCGGCGGGCGAAAGCCGGTGCCGAGAATCGCGTCGACAATCAGATCGCAATTGGCGAAGCTGCGCGTCGACTCGGCGTCGAGTTGCTCCGCGCCGGTGATCTCGACCGGCCGCACCGGCAGGCGCTCGAACATAGTGAGCGCGTCGCCTTTCAGTTCGCTTCCCGACGCCAGCAGCAGCACCTCAACCACGCGCCCGGCGCGATGCAGCTTGCGCGCGATGACAAAGCCGTCGCCGCCGTTGTTGCCTTTGCCGCAGACGACGGCGATGCGGCTGCTCGAGGTGTAGCGCTGCAGGATGAATTGCGCGATGGCGCTGCCGGCGTTCTCCATCAGCGTCAGCGAGGGCACGCCGAAACGCTCGCTGGTGGCGCGATCGATCTCGCGCATCTCGGCCGCGGTGGTGATCTTCATGCCCGCTCCGCTGCCGAGTGCTCCAGCCGCCGCAGGCCATCGGGCTCGCCCATGGCGATGAGGTGGTCGCCTTCGTGGATAACTTCGTCGGGTGAGGGATTGAAGCGCATGCCCGAGCCTTCGCCTTTGATGGCGAGGACGATCACGCCCATCTCCTGGCGAATGCGCGAGCCTTCCAGCGTCTTGCCGGCGACGCGCGATCCGGAACGCACCTGCACCTCTTCGATCTCCAGCGGCAGATGCTGGTTCATGGCGGTGTCGAAGAAGTCGACAACGTTGGGCCGCATGAAGGTCTGCGCAATGCGATAGCCGGCGAAGTTGTAGGGCGAGACGACGTGATTCGCACCGGCGGTGAGTAGATGCTTCTCCGCTTCCTCTTCGCTGGCGCGAGCGATGATGTTCAGCCTGGAATTCAGACTGCGCGCGGTGAGGATGATGTAGATGTTAGTGGCGTCGGTAGTAGTGGAGGCGACCAGGCCGCGGGCCCGCTCGATATGCGCCTGCCGCAGCACGGGTGCCTGCGTCGCGTCACCGATCAGGGTGAGCCAGCTTTCGTCCGAGTAGCGCGCCAGCTTGTCCGCGTCGTTATCGATCAGGACGAAAGGAAGCGGCTTGCGGGCCAGTTCACGCGCCACGCTGCGGCCGACGCGACCGGCGCCGCAGAGGATGTAGTGGTCCGACAGTCGGCCGATCTCGCGGTCCATACGCTTTCTGCCGAATACCGATTGCAGTTCGAATTCTAGCAAAGCCTGCGTCGCGCCTCCGAAGAACAGCAGCACCAGCCCAACACCGGCGACGATGACGAAGGAGTTGAAGATACGGCCAACGTGAGAAAGCGGATGCACCTCGCCGTAACCGATGGTGCTGATCGTGGTCAGCACCATGTAGAAGCCGTCGAACCACGACCAGCCTTCGAGGAAGTGAAAGCCGGCCATGCCGATGAGAACGAGCACGATCAGCGCCAGAAAGACGATCTTCAGATTGAAGAAAGGCTTCATCGCAGCCATTGTGGCGCGATGGGATGATGAGCGCAACCGGACCGCTGCCTAATCTCCGGCGACCTCAACCTTATCCGGTGCGAGCTTCTGCACCCGGCTGTGATGGCGGCTGTAGCCGAAGTAGATGACCATGCCGATGATCAGCCAGACGATAAGGCGGATCCACGTGCCAAGTGGCAGGCTCGCCATCAGGCCGAAGGAAACGATCATGCCGAGGATGGGCACGACCGGCACCCAAGGGGTCTTGAAAGGCCGCGGAAGATCGGGCCGGCGTTTCCGCAGAGTCCACACTCCGGCACACACGATGACAAACGCCAGCAGCGTGCCGATGCTGACCAATTCGCCGAGGATGTCGATGGGAACCACCGCCGCAAAGATCGCGACGAAGCAACCCACCAGAATGGTAGAGATCCACGGGGTGCGGAAACGCGGATGCACGGCGCCCGCCCACTCGGGCAGCAGGCGATCGCGCGACATGGAGTAGAAGACACGCGATTGTCCGAGCAACATCACGAGCATGACGGTCGCCAGGCCGAAGATGGCGCCAAGCTTCACCAGAAACTTGGCCCACACGACGCCGGTCGCGTCGATGCCCACGGCCACAGGATCAGAGACGTTGAGATCAGAGTAGGGAACAATGCCCGTCAGCAATCCCGAAACCAGGATGTAAAGAATGGTGCAGATGACCAGCGAACCGAGGATGCCGAACGGCATGTCTTTCTGCGGGTTGCGCGCTTCCTGGGCCGCGGTGGAGACCGCATCGAATCCGATGTAGGCGAAGAAGATGACGCTGGCTCCGCGAGCGATTCCCGACCAGCCATATTGCCCGAATTTCCCGGTAACGTTGGGTGGAATGAACGGATGCCAATTGGCTTTGAGGATGTCAGGGTGCTGCACGGCGAAGATGCCGGCGATGGCGATGAACATCAACACGATCGTGACTTTTACGATCACGATGCCGGAGTTGAAGTTGGCCGACTCCTTGATCCCGATGACCAGCAGAATGGTCACTGCGACGATGGCCAGAAACGCCACCAGGTTGAACAAACCGGTCTGTTGCGGCAGGCTGTTGGGATTGATGTGCTGGGCCTGAAGCATGTCCTTCATGCGCTCCAGGTGCTCCCAATGACCGCTGTAGAAAACAAGCTTCTCGCTGGGCGCGAGCGTAAGTCGCGGAGGAATGCGGATGCCGAAATCCTCGAGGAAGCTGAGCACATAGCCCGACCAGCCGGAGGCGACAGTCGCGGCGCCGAAAGCATATTCCAAGATGAGGTCCCAGCCGATGATCCAGGCGAACAGCTCTCCTAGAGTCGCGTAACCGTAGGTATAAGCCGAGCCGGCGATCGGAATCAGCGAGGCGAACTCCGCGTAGCACAGGCCGGCAAAAACGCAGGCAACGCCCGAGAGTATGAAGGAAAGCACGATGGCCGGCCCTGCGTATTTCGCGGCGGCCGAGCCGGTCAGCACGAAAATCCCGGCGCCGATAATTGCGCCAATCCCAAGAGTAATCAGATTCACCGGACCCAAGGCCCGTTTCAGGCTATGTTCCCCTGTCTCCGACGCTTCCCGCATCAGCATGTCGAGGGGTTTGCACTTCAGCAGATTCGGCATTTAGGATTCGCCTCTTTTCAACAACTAGGCTTGCGCGTTGCGCCGCGGATTGCGCGCCGACCACAGGAAGTACACCGGAATCCCGAGTAGAACGATGATGAGGCCCGGCCACGTGTACTGCGGCTTATAACGCAATAAGACTACATCAATAAATGTTGCGATCAAAATGTACAGGGCGGGCAACACTGGATAGCCGATGGCGCGATACGGACGCGGCTCGTCGGGCCGCTTGACGCGCAACACAAACAACCCGGCGATGGTGAGGATGTAGAAGACCAGCACCGCGAAGATGATGTAGTCGAGCAGCTGGCTGTAGCTGCCGGAGATGCACAGGATGCAGGTCCAGACGCACTGCATGAGGAGCGAATGGGCGGGGGTGTGATACTTCGGATGCAAGTGCCCGGCGCCACGGAAGAACAGGCCGTCCTTCGCCATGGCGTAGTAAACGCGCGCGCCGGCGAGGATCAGCCCGTTGTTGCAGCCGAAGGTGGAGACCAGAATCGCTGCAGCCATGATGAGCGCGCCCACCGGCCCGAAGACCGCCTGCATCACGGCTGTCGCAACGCGGTCTTCCGCGGCGTGCTGGATGCCGGCCAGCGGCAGCACGCTCAAGTAAACAAAATTCGCCAGCACATAGAGCAGCGTCACCGCTCCGGTGCCGAGCGCCAGTGCCAGCGGCAGGTTGCGCTTGGGATTCTGCACCTCAGCCGCGGTGAAGGTGATGTTGTTCCATGCATCGGAGGAGAACAGCGAGCCAACCTGCGCGACGGCTAGAATGGTCAACGTGCCGACCAGCACGATCGGTCCGCCAACGCCAACCTGCACCGGATGCAAGCTGTGCCAGCCGGCGTTGCGCCAGAAGTTCGCGCCCCCGTTGTTCATTCCAAAGTTGGCAGCGATGGCTTGCGCGTTGCGTCCCAGAAACAGCCCGAGCAAGACCAGTCCCAGCAGCGCTGCTGTCTTGGCGATGGTGAAGACGTTCTGTACCGCCGCGCCGAGACGGACGCCGAAGACATTCAGCACGGAAAGAAAGATCACCAGCAGGATGGCCGCGAGGTTCTGCGTGTTCAGGCCAACATCCATGTTGCCAAGCACCATCGGCCCAATGGGAATCGGCGGCACATGCCAGAGATGAATCAGCCAGTGCGTGGAAGAAACCGAGGGATAGAAGACGCCGAGGAACTTGCCGAAGGCGATGCCGACCGCGGCGATGGTTCCCGTCTGCACGACGAGATAGAGCGTCCAGCCGTAGAGAAATCCCCACAGCGGCCCAAGCGCCTCGCGCAGATAAACGTACTGGCCGCCTGCATGCGGCATCATCGCCGCCAGCTCTCCGTACGCCAGCGCGCCGGTGATGGTAAGGAATCCCGTGAGCAGCCACGCGCCGACCAGCAGCACCGGCGAGTTGACCAGGCGCGAGATATCGGCGGAGACGATAAAGATGCCCGAGCCGATCATGGAGCCCATCACCAGCGTAGTGGCGCTGAGCGGGCCGAGACCCTTTACAAAACCGGCGTCGGGAGAGGAGGCGGAGATGGTTTTCGCTTCGGTTGCCAAACCTATTTTCCTAGCCGTCGGGTAGTGCGGCGCTTCAGCGCCGCGTCCCAAAGCGGAATAGAGTACAAGAGCCGGGCTTTAGCCCGGCGACACGCGCCACCTTATGGTCGTCTGCCGCCGGCTATAAAGCCGGCTCAGGCATAAATAGAGGCTTTGGACGGTGGCCTGAAGGCCAGCTCTACCTGAGAGCTGCCTCCCAAAAGCTGCCTCGTGGCCGCGCTCCTACGCCACTTCACCACCTGCTCCGACAGACTCTACACCAACAACCGCAGGAATTCCTCTGTAACCTTAGACGGGGAACTCAGCAAATCGGCAATCACCGCGACCGAATCGGCGCCGGCCTCGATCACCGACTTGGCGTTGCCACGGGTGATGCCGCCGATCGCTACCAGCGGCTTCTTCGTCGCGGCGCGTGCGACACGCAGCCCCTCCAGCCCGACGATCGGATCGGGATTGCGCTTCGACGAAGTGGCGAAGATTGGCCCAAAGGCGATGTAATCCGCAGGGCCGGCGTCGGCCTCACGCAGTTGATCGAGATTATGGGTCGAGGCGCCGAGGATCCGCTTGGGGCCGATGACGATGCGGGCTCCCTCTGGCGACAGATCATCTTGGCCGACGTGCACGCCCTGAAAGCCTGCTGCGATGCAGATGTCGGCGCGGTCGTTCATGATCAGCGTGACTCCGTCATCCAGCACGCGGCGAAGTTCGCGCGCGTGGCTCAGCATCTCGCGCGTTGGCCCGACTTTGTTGCGATATTGAATGAGCGTCGCGCCGCCGGCGGCGAGATCCCGAGCATATTCGACGATGCCAGCAGTCGTACGCAGCGGCAGAGCGAAGCAGGAAACATCAACGATGGCGTACAGCTTGGGAAGAAGCACGGATTATTTAACCACAGAGACACAGAGACACAGAGACACAGAGACACAGAGACACAGAGACACAGAGACACAGAGAAGACTAGTTTAAGCAGCAGAGGTTCGGGAAATCGGTGTAGCGCCTGAACATGAACTTGCTCATATCCAAAGGCTCCTTTCCCAATGTCACACTGTTGTTATTTTCGAGGACGGATTCGCGCCCATCCTGCGGCCTATAGATGCTTTTGGATTTGTGACCGGCCCAGTCCTCTATCGAAATTCGTGCGACGATCGGCTTTTTCATACCGGCAAAATCATCGGGAAAGGCCCAATAGGTCCACCCACTTGCGCTCTCTCCAGGCGCTATCGGCCTATTCCGCAACACGTCATCCAGAGATTCGTGCGGCGTCATGCTTACCAACGTCCCTCCATTATCTGACAGGATGAAGTAGAGCGCCGGAGACGGATCTGTAGGGGGTTTTGAATCACTTGGGATTGGCACTCTAAGTAATTTTGCCCACTTCCCATCATTTGTTCTAACTTCTAACGAGTACGACTTAATAGACGAGGAAACGTTTTGAAGGTTCGTTATCCTAAGCGTAGGCATGTAGTCCACGGAAACTAATATCCTGTTGTCGGGAACCCCGACAGCCGCAGCCCAAGCTCCCCATTCCCCTCCCGCGGCCGGTTTTTCAAGAGTACCCCCAAGACTTGCCATAAAGTCGGGACGATTAATCTTGCCATTTAAGTACCATGCAGACGCACACGCGATACCAATAACTGCAGCAGCCCACACAGCCCTAGCTGAGACAGATTGCTGCGAGCGCAGTGCGGTGGCATCAATAAGCAGCGCGAACGCAAACGCAAACGCCGTCCACAAAACGAACGGGTTCCTTACGCCGGCCTGGTCAAGAACCACAACCACCAGGGCGAGCACCGTTCCCACGAGGCCCTCGATCGAAAACTTAGGCATGCTGTAAAGATTGTGACGTCTCAGGAAGTTTGGCTCAATGGGATAATTTCCGTCAGCGCGAGCGGATTAGGACGGTGTCGTTCAGTACTCTTGTCCGAAATCTCTGTCTCTTTGTGCTGAACACTATTTTTGTTGCGCCAGGAAGCGCTCCATAAACTTGGTATCGAAGTTCCCCGCGCGGAAGTCGGGATCGTGCATGATGCGCTGGTGCAGCGGGATCGTCGTGAAGATGCCCTCGATCACGAACATCTCCAGCGCACGCGACATGCGCGAGATAGCCTCGTCGCGATCGCGGCCGCGTGCCACCAGCTTGGCAATCAGCGAATCGTAATACGGCGGGATGACGCCCTCGGCATAGGCGGCGGTGTCGACGCGAATCCCCGTTCCGCCCGGCGTGTTGAAGACGGTGATCTTGCCGGCGGACGGCGTGAAGCGTTCCGGATGCTCCGCATTGATGCGGCACTCGATGGCGTGGCCGCGAAAATATACCGGCTGGGTGATGATGCTGCTCAGCTTCTCGCCCGCCGCGATCTGGATTTGCGACTTCACCAAATCGACATCGGTGGTCATCTCGGTTACGGGATGCTCCACCTGGATGCGGGTATTCATCTCGATGAAGTAGAGGCTTCCATCCTC
>Ga0335081_10003512_pt1 | contig 24705 bp, 24 predicted proteins | sample Lox_Sample_35_FD_206713 | JGI IMG/M metagenome (GOLD analysis project Ga0335081, IMG submission 206713) | Soil microbial communities from Loxahatchee National Wildlife Refuge, Florida, United States - Lox_Sample_3.5 | ecosystem: Environmental > Terrestrial > Soil > Wetlands | place: USA...
ACTCGCAGTGATCGTTGTGTTTCCGACAACGTTGCCTTTGGCGTCTTTGACAAGGCGTGTGTAGTCACCGGTTCCTGTCTGACTGTTAATTGGGCCTTCTAGGAATTGGACTTGGTAGTTTCCGTTCCAGACTGTGTTATTCCCAATTCGCGCCATCCAATACCATTTTCCGTCCTCGCCGAACCCTTGCCAAGATGTGCCTCCGGAGCTGCTACCGGAGGGCGTGATGAATATCGCCACGTACGAGACGTTGTAGCGCGCGAGATTTGGTATCGCCATGGTGATGTTGTCGAGGAAGGTTTGGGCTATCATTCCGATTTGTGTGGAATTCTGTGTACCGTTATCCGCCAAGGTTCTACGATCCCCTAGCGCAGTTATCCAATAGCCATAGTCCCACCACGCGAAGACAACTGCGTCTCGAGGTGTGTTGAGACGCATCCAAGACAAGGCTTCCAACCAGTCTTGATACTTCAACTCGCTGCCGGCAGAAGGTGCAGTGGGAATGCTTGAGGTCACGATCGTAGCGGGCTGATATGAACCCCTTACGGCAGTCCAGAAAGTGGGGATTATTGCGATGAGCAGTATCAGAAATATTGCAACTCCGAATTCTCGGCCTATTCTCGAGATGACCCGAGTCTTCCTCTTCGGGTAAATCACAGCTTCGCGAACAATGTCGACTGCGGGCTTCCCTAGCTCAACAGTGCCAATTGCCCCGAGAATGCAGAATGCTGGCGCAAGCAACAGGGTGAGACGCACGAATGACGCGGCAAAATAAACTCCTGTGACTGCCCAGAGGAGGAGGAAAATGTCGTCGTTCCGGCCTCGCTGTATGATAAAGACAAGACCGAAGAGGACTAGGAAGGTGATCGTTCCAAACTCGTAGAAGAATGATCCCCACGTCGCCGGCTGATGTTCTGCGACACTTTGAATTATTGGAACGTCGCCGCGAACGAAGGGGTTGATTACGGCGTAGAATTTGCCGTATGGAATAGCGACTATGTTGAAGTAAGAAAGTACGGTGACTACTGCGAGCGCTGCGACGAGACATGATGTTAGCGTGATCAGCTGTAGTTTTCTGCTCTCCAGGTATGTGGAAGCTTCTCGGGCTAGAAGGATTACTTCGCCAACTGGTACGGCGAGAAAGTCGAGACCCGTAAGGGCGGAGAATCCTAGCTTGGGTACCATGAATGGGGTGAAGAGCAGGAAGATACCCATCGCAATCGAATAGCTGAGAAAGAGCTTTTTCGAATATCGACCAATAATCACTACGACGATCACGTAGAGGACTATCAGGTCGATTGGGAATAGAGAGCCTGCCCATTCAGAGGCTAGATAGTACAAGCAGAATCCCGTTAGGCTTGCGTATGCGACACTCTTCTTTGTGGAATAGGTTGGGACCGTTGATCTTCTGAAGAAGAGGAAGATCAGTAGCATCAGGAGGATGCCAAGTGGTTCATGACGAAGGAATCCGAGCTGAGTTCGACCGATGCTGCTCGGGTTCAAAGCCAAGAAAAGCGCAGTCAACATACCCGCGCCCTTTCCCCAAATGTCCTTCCCGAGGTAATATGAGACTAGAACGGTTACTGTTCCGGCGAATACGGGGAACCACATCACAACATCGAACAGCGAAATGCTTCCTACACCAACGGAGTGTAGTGCCATGAAAATGGCCGCGACAATGAATGCTTCTCCATAAAGGTTCCAAGTTGGCATGTCCGCACCATATGGATACCAGCTCATAGTGTCGTGCCATCCGAACCAAGCCAGAAATCCATGATCGACTGTGTACTGCGCCATTCGCCATTGTAGGTAGGGGTCGAATTCGTTTACGTAGTAGCCCCAGCGAATCGGCATCGTGCGAACGACAAATGCGATAACAAGGATTAGTCCGATAGCGATTGCTTGAATGATTGTCCCACGTGAGACTTCGGAGAATGTTTTTCGGGTGCCTTCAATACGTCCGGCGAGGGCTTCGCGGTTGACGTATTTGCCCAGGGAGCTCTTCAGTCTCCTAAGGGCGCGGCCGGTAGCTGACATTTCGACACCCGAGATTTTCGTGTGTACACTTTGAGCCTGTTATAAAAGCTTGATGAACCAACTCGTCTGGCAAAATAGCTTCATGAAAATGGATTCAACATGTCGCATGTCGATAGTCCACGGTTCGCGGATGTGACGTCTGGGTATTCCGTGGTTCTTACTGAATAATACCAATTTTGTTGCGATTCAACCGCGTTCTTCCGAAAGGCTTGTGAGACAGTTAACCGCACTGAAAGTTGGGGTGAGCTGGTGAGTGTCAGACGAGTTTGTGATCTGCTCGTCGTGTAAGAAACCGAACAATAGTCAGGGAAGATATTGTATCGGTTGCGGCGCGATTCTCAACCCCGTGTATTGTTCCTCTTGTGGGACACCTAATCCCGATGGGGTTAGTCAATGCCTAGAATGTGGAGGCTCAGTACCGACACTCAAAGGCGTACATTTCAGCCCAGTAGTGAATGTTCTCGAACCCACGTCCGCAATGGTTGAAGGACGCCCACCTACAATTGACAATGTCCCGAATCAAAAGTCTGAGGTCGGTGCAGAGGAAAAACAGTTGTTGTCGCGATTTCGGTCTATTCTCAGTCGCAAGTAAACTGCTTTGCCTTACTTGACTTTTCTTGAATAACCGTACTTGAACGGATCGTAGAATGGCGGTTTCACAATACTAACTTCTTCAGGTCTGTTCCTGATCTGAACGGCTAGCTTAGTTCCTTCCTTCGAATTCCCAGGTGTGACGTAGCCCATCGCAATCCCAGTGTTGAGAAGGGGGGATAACGTCCCGCTCGTCACCGTACCTACCTTTCTCTCACCAAGAGTAATGTCGAATCCGTGGCGCGGGATCACTCGCTTCTCGGTGACAAGCCCAACACGAATTTTCTCTGGACCTTTGGCCTTGATTTCCTGCAGCCTACTTCTGCCAATGAACTCCTTGTGCAGTTTGACTACAAATCCTAGCTTAGCCTCGAGTGGATTCGTATTCTCATCGATGTCATTTCCATAAAGGCAGAGGCCCGCTTCGAGCCTGAGTAAATCTCTTGCGCCCAGTCCACACGGCTCGATAGCATATTCCTTTCCAACGTCCAAGAGTTTGTTCCATACAGTTAGGGCATTCTGAGGGTCGCTTAACGACGAATTCCAAACATAGATTTCGAACCCGTCTTCACCCGTGTATCCAGACCTAGTCACAAGCGCCTTTACGCCTGCCAGCTGAGTTTCTGCACACCCGAACCTAGGGATTGTTCCTACTTGTGTGACGCTCAAATCTTGAATGAGGTTGATGGACTTGGGTCCTTGGACAGCGAACATTGCAACCTGATCTGACACGTCCTGAATATCCACCTCCAGTCCTCTAGCCTGCCCGGTTATCCAATCGAAGTCTTTTGATCGATTTCCAGCGTTGTATACGAAGAGATATCCTTCCGGTCGTAGCTTGAACACTAGGACATCGTCCTTGATACCGCCCTCAAGATTGCAGACGAGCGAGTACTGCCCCATATTGTCGGTCAAAGAGGCTACATCATTCGTTGTAACGGTGTCCAAAAGTTTTAGTGAATCATGACCCTGGATAATTGCCCGGCCCATGTGGCTGACATCAAACACTCCGACAGAATTCCGGACGGCCAGTGATTCAGGGATTATTCCTTTGAACCAGAGAGGCAGGTTGAATCCCGCAAAATCTGCGAGATGTCCGTTCTTCTCATGGAACTCCTGAATCTGAACTACTCGAGACATTCGCTTTCCTCAACCCTAGAGGCGGCACAGGCACCGGAATTGCCATTCTTAATTTGATGGTTCCTGGTAGGGAAATATTTTCAGTTTTTCAGTCTCGAAACCAAGTTTCCGCTTGCATTGAGGACAGGTGCCGTTGTGCCGTTGGATTATTTCCAAAGGCGTTTCGAGTTCGAGTCCGTGGTAGAGAATTGATCCGCACTCGGTGCAGAAAATCTTCTGGGGCATGACATGACCACACTAATTGAGAGATTGCATGAGCACGGCAACGTATTTTAGCCTCTTGGTGGTTCTCAGATCGGAGTGTTGGGCACAATGTTCGAGGGACTTCGGATCAAGCTGGGCAAATTACCATGGAAACTGCAACGCTTCTTTGGCAATCTAGGATATACGATGAAAGTGGTACGGGCGCCGTCCACCCAGCGAATGAAACCATCCACAACCGTGTTGACTATATGTGTTCTCGCATTCGTTGGATTCGTTTTGGCGGGAGGAATTTACGATATCCTTGAACACCCAATCTCACTCTTACCAACCTCTACCGGATACTCGGTCTTAATCAAAGGAACGCTAGGACAGCAGACGTTGAACGAGAGCCTGATCGCTGCCTTTCTCTACTTTTTGGGGATAGCAGGTTTGTACATGCTCTTGCGCAGTACGAGATATGCATACAGGCCACGCAATGCTTACCTCTTACTGATTCTCGGAACCCTGACAACCCTATTGGTTGTGTTCTACTCCACGTCCCTAATCGCAGCAAAAATCGGCGGATAACGACAATCTACCAGTACTGAGCCTTCAAACCCAACAAGTAGGCCCCTACGTTCGTTAAGAAATGAATTGGCGGAGTAACCAGCAGCATTATCAAAACAACACTGAAACTAACCGGAGAGAAGACTGAAACGAGTAGTATTGCTCCGAGAACAAAATCCAATTGATCCAATCCGGGCAATGCCCCACCCGGCTCGATCTTCAATCTTCTCTTGAGAAAAGCTCCCGCTAAATCTCCGAGCAGGGCACCAGTGGATGCGGCTAGGGCAATTATGAGTAAGTTAACTGAGAAAAGGAAGGAACCTACTAATCCAATGATCAGCCCCACGCAAACTCCGCTGATTAAACCTCGAAACGTCTTGTGACTACCAAACACTCTTGCCCCGTCTGGAAGCGTTCTCCCTAGGTCCACGGGCAGTCCTCCACCAAATAGGACCGGGGCCGCGTTGCTGCAGTACGCCGGGATGATCAAGTACAATGCCGAAATCCAATCTTGGACAGAGGGCCACAACTGCCTCACATCCCGGTGTCGCTGGAATGATTTGACAGGGCAAGCGCAGATTAAGGATAGTGATCTATCTCTACGAGGCCAGCGTCCTTCAAAGCCACTAAGCAGCTGTTTCGCTCTACATCGATCCCGTCAATTCTCTCCAGAACAAATTCCTTCACGTTGGACTTCGGTGTATTGCGCATACGCAGAATTAATCTCGGGAAGTGAAAGAGGGCTCTTCGCGCAACAGGCTCAACATCGGCTACCGGCGGCTTAAGACGTGCATGAACCTGGCTGGTTAGGATGCATGCAATATTATGCGATGCTGCCAGCTCACCCAAGTATGCTACTTGTCGACTCAAGTCCCGATTGAGACTGAAAATAGTTGAAGCTTCCGAAAACGCCGCACGGTAGAGTGATGATATTGAGTCGAGTATCACCATGCCGAGAGAAGGTGTGACATAGTTTTCAAGCGACTCCATTATACTCCGCTGCTCCGTAAAAGTTTCTGGTAGAAAGAGGTGGATGAGTTCGCTTAATTCACTAGCTCGGCTTCCTGCTATCTGATTGAACCTCTGCTGCGTGAATGAGTGATCTGAATCAATATAGATCACCTTCAAACCCACCGCGGCGCTGGCCGTAGCGGCTTGAATAACTGTCGTGGTCTTGCCCGTAGACGCTTCACCATAAACCAACATAATCTCACCCCGATGAAAACCACCACGAAGCAACTTGTCTAAGCTCTGAGAACCACTCTGAATTGTCTTGAGAACTGCACTCAACCGGTAAATCTCCGACAGTCAGTGAGTCACGCTCTCCGCTACTCCGACACGCCCGAACATAGCCTTCACTCTACTTTCAAGTGTTTGTTCTTCGATTACTCAGGTTCGGCTACGAAAAACACCCTTGTTACCCCACTCCCCAGAGGGGCCCTCTTGTTCTGCTGAAAACTTCTGTGAGACTCACTGCGAATCTCACGCAGAAGCCAGAATGACCCTTAATTCCGCAAAGCTGGGGTGCGTGCACCATGCAGATTCCAAAAGATAGGTGTAGCACACAGTGTGGGACACCCACGGCTGCTGAGGTGGGAGTGCCAGCAAGATTCGTGGTTTATCGAGGGCTTATGGTTCCACTGAGCCGCTTGAAAGCAATTCCTTCACAATCGCACGTGGTTTGGCTGCATCAAGTAGGCGGGCGAACTGTTTTATCCAAAGCGGATAGAGGTAGAGTTTCCCATAGAAGAACTCTTCAAAGACCATATTGTCTAGCAAGCTTATGGCTCGGCGGACTCGAGAATACCCATACACGGTTGAGAGCCTATCGACGTTGTCGAGTGAGGGCTGGCTGAGGAATTCTGAGGCAATAGTTCCGTAAACGTCTCTTTGCTCATTACCCTCTTGCAGTTTCCGTTGCTGAAGCTTCCTGAGCGCCAAACGCCTAAACACCTGCGCCTGCTTCAGCCGCTCCTCAAGACCGGAATTCCTGGTTAGATCCATGCAGGGTTCAAACTCCGTAATTCCAAACAACCCATTTTTAAATTCATGCACAATTGATGAAAGAACTGTCTCCCATTCAGATGTGGTCTTCACTTCTTCTTGGTAACTTCCTTCACGTAAGCCATGTAACTCTCTGGATTGAGGAGGGTTTTCAACTCGTCTTGAAGACGTGAAGGCTTAACTACCACGACCCAACCGGCGGCGTAAGGTTCCTTGTTCACAAGTTCAGGTGATTGAACTAGATTTTCGTTTCGTTCCATCACTTCCCCAGATACCGGCGAATAGAGTTCGGAAACGGCTTTCACCGACTCAACCGTTCCAAATGTCGCGCCTTGCTTCAAAACCTGGCCAAGATTCGGCAAATCAACGTAAACCACTTCATGAAGCGACTGCTGGGCATAATCCGTTATCCCAACCCGGCATTTGTCGTCCTCAACCTTCACCCATTCATGTTCCTTCGTATAGAACAAGCCTTCGGGAACCTTGCTCTCATCAGCACTCAAAGGAAAGCCCTCGATATCGCATCAGGAGAATCAACAGCATATTTAGCAATATTCGCTGATTCTATGGCGGAAGAACCGATCACACGATCTCAACAACGATGATACCAATTGCGCTATCTTCTCCCACAACAAAACACACTCCTCGTTCGAGGACCGAACCGAATCCGAGTCCTAGAAGGTTCAGCATCGATACTCGCCGCGGAGATTCAGCTCAATCACCCCATCCTAGTTTCGGCCCAGAAACAACTTCCGATAGAGGCAAACTCCGACGTAATCCTAGAACTTAGCGTGAGACCGACAGCGACATTCGAAGTAAAGGGCAGCACCATTCCTCCTTCTTGGAAGTCGGCTGCGGATGCTCTCGTTGATATGAGAGAGGGGAAGGTAATGGTGATCGGGGACACGGATGTTGGAAAGAGCACACTTACCGTCTTCCTCATCAATCGACTACTAAGAAATCATGTCGAAATTTGCGTAGTTGACGCCGACATCGGCCAAGCTGAATTAGGACCACCTACAACCATAGGTTCCGCCAGGCCTCTAAGACCAATCACCTCCCTCAACGACCTAGATGTTCGCAGCCTGTTATTCATTGGCAACATAAACCCCAGCCGTGTAGAATCAAAGCTCATCGAAAGCATTCGACGATTATCTTCAAACAACCCGCATTCGTTGACGATCATCAACACAGACGGGTGGATTCAGGAGCCGGAAGCAATCCTATTCAAGACTCAAATGATTGAGTCAACTAATCCAGATCTGGTACTAGGATTAGCAAAAGAAAATGAACTGCAGCCCATTCTTGCCGCGTCACGTTCTGAATCAATGAAAGTTGATGCGGCTAGACAGGTTTTGGCTCGGTCGAGAAGAAATAGACGTGAGATTAGAGCCGAGGGCTATCGTCGAGCGTTGGAAGGAGGACGAACTCGGGCGATCTCGTTGAAGGGATTTCCAATCTCATTCCCACTAGGATTTTCTTCACCTCGTGGATTGAGGGCTGAAGAATTGTGTAACCTAATTGTAGGCCTCGTGGGAGCGAACGGTTACTTGGATCAGATCGGCATCTTCATGGGGGTGGACGGCGACAAGGCTCGGATCTACTGTAGAGACGTGGCTTCGTTTCAAAGAGTAGAGTTTGGTCACGTTCGTTTGACTCCGTCAGGTCATGAGATAGGATTCTTTAGTCAGTAGAATCGAGGCACGTAGCAACTGCGGCTAAAGGTGTACTCAACGAGTATCCTTTAATGAATGAGGCAAATATGTGATCGAAATTCTCCAGAGAGAGTGTGACACACGTCTTGAGTTCCCTCGAAGAGATTAGAACCAATATTCGCCATACGGACAGACAACTCCTACAATTGGTAAAGGAACGTTTGGCGTTCGCAGAGGAAGTGGCAACGATCAAAAAGAGCCGGGGACTGCCAACCATAAATCTCGATGCTGAGGACGCGACGATGACGAACCTGACTAATTACGCTACCGAGATGGGAGTCAGTCCATTTTTCGCAAAGAGACTCGGAGAATTACTTATCGAGGAAACCGTTCGTGTAGAGGACGCGTCTCGACCGCGCCAATCCAAAGATCAGATGTTGAAGGAGATCTTTGAGCTAACACAGAAACTAACAGGGAAAGGAGTGAAGGTGACAAGGTTTGAGATCGGAGAACCAAACTTTCCCGCCCCGCCTGAAGCCATCAAAGCTTTGAGTTCGACATTTAGAAAGAAGAAGATAGTGGGCTATGGTCCAGCTGCCGGCCTGCCTCAGTTGAGGGAGGCTCTAGCTGATGAACTGAATCGACAACATAACGCGAAAATCGACCCAGATCAAGTGCTCGTGACCCCTGGCGCACGATTCGGCATCTTCGGAACAATTACGAGTTTCGTATCGTCTCTGGAACGCGTTGTAATCCCCCAACCAGCTTGGCCTGCCTATGAGGAGTGCGTCAGCTTCATCAATGGCCGGACAGTCGCACTAAACACTCAATTCGAAAACAACTGGGAGATCGATATCGCTTCGCTTGAAACGGAACTTAAGAAGGGTGTCAAAGTTCTGGTCATCAACAGCCCCAGCAACCCGACTGGAAAGGTAATACCGAAAAAGAAGTTTAGCGAGATTGTTGAACTCGCCGCCAAATACAATACAATGATTCTCTCGGATGAAGTGTATGATAGATATGTTCGAGTTCCGGCCGCAAGCATATTGGAAACAGGATACGATAATTTCGTGTACATCAACAGCTTTTCCAAACAGTTCAGCCTTACAGGGTGGAGGATCGCCTACTTAGTCACCTCCAAACAGAACGCTCTCCGCATCCGTAGAGTCATTCAAACCGCTATGACGTGCGTTCCTGAATTCATTCAGAACGCAGCCATCGTCGCAATCGAACACGCGAGACGTGTTGCACAAAGGAACGTAAACGCAATTCTTCGCAAAGTCGACCTTACATGCCGTGAATTAGAGAAGATCGATGTCTCCTTCCACAAACCCGAGGGAGCGTTCTACGTCTTCCCCAAGGCTAACAAACCGAAATTCGATTCCGTGAAGTTCGCAAGACAATTGTTGGAAGAACACCACGTAAGTGTAAGCCCTGGTCAGTCATTCGGCGACTACCCTACCTTCTTCAGACTCGCCGTATCACTCCCTGAATCCCAGATTCCTAGTGCAATCAAGGGAATTGGAAAGGCGATCAACGAGTGGCAGTAGTCGCAGTCATAGGCGCCGCGGGACGAATGGGAAGTTGGTTCACAAACTTCCTCACCAAGAATCGTTACAAAGTCATAGTCTGCGACAAGGATACAAAAGCTGCAAACAAGTTGGCTCGTAAGACAGGCTGCAAATTCGTGGAGGACGAGATTACCGCGGCGAGACTCGGCGAGATAGTATTACTCGCTACACCTACCCCGACAACGAAGAACCTTCTAAAACTCTTCAAGACGAATATTCCACAAACGACACTTCGAATTGAGATTTCTTCCTCGAAGCAACCTTTGAGGGAAACCCTCAAGGATATGGCGAAACGAAAGATTCCAATTCTCAGCATCCATCCCATGTTCGGACATGGAACAAGGAATCCCATCGGTAGGACGATCCTCGTTGCTCAACATCCAGCCCGAAACCGACTAGCCGAAACATTTCTCGCAACCCTTGAGAAGGAAGGCGCCAGGATAATTCAGACGGACCTCGACAATCACGACCGCTATGTCGCAACAACACTTGCCCTACCTCACTTTCTGAACTTCGCTATGGTCAACACTCTAAGCCGAATAGGTATTGAGCCCAGCAAGGCAAGAGAGATTGGAGGAACAACATTCAGACTGCAAATGCTAATCGCAGAGTCCCTCTATCACGAAAGATTGACCAATGAAGTTTCCATCATAACTGACAATCCATACGCCGGGAAGCTGCTGGACAGATTTGCTGTTGAGATGAACAGCTTCCTTGCGAACGTAAAGAGGCATAGAAGGGCACGACTTCTTCGCGATCTGAAGAACGGCGCGAATTATGTGAGAAAGGATGCGATGTTCTCTTCGGCTTATGACTGTTTTAACTTGGCCGTTGAGGCATCAGAAATCAATTAGGACTCTCGCCTTTTTTCTTTCCAATTACTCGATGAATCGCACCTCCTCGAAGGCAATGATCCGCTAGGACAATGGCCATGGCAGCTTCTACGACGGGGACGGCTTTCGGTACGATGCAAGGGTCATGGCGTCCTGTTACCTGAACTGAGGTATCCCGCATCTCCTTCAGGTTTACCGTTCTCTGTTCCTTCGGAATTGAGGACGGAGGCTTGAACGCTACATGCACTACGATTGGCATACCGTTCGATAAGCCACCAAGGATTCCTCCTGCATTATTCGTTAGCGTCACAACCTTCCCATCTCTCACCGCATACGGATCATTGTTTACAGAACCTTTCACCGATGAGGCTCTGAACCCCAATCCCACCTCAAACCCTTTCACGGCGGGTATGCTGAACGCTACCTTCGCCAAGTCTGAATCGAGGCTGTCGAAGAAAGGTTCACCAACACCCGCAGGCATGCCCTCGGCGACACACTCGACTACGCCTCCAACACTGTCACCTTCGCTCCGGGCCTTCAAGATCGCCTCACGCATTCTCTCAGCCACAGCGGAATCGGCGCATCGAACTGAATTGTTGTATGTCTCACGCTTGATGAGCTCGCTGGGGAGCTGCTCCTCAACTCGAACGCTATCCACTTGGATTGTGTGAGCGAAAACTTGCACGCCAATCAAAGCGAGTAGCTTCTTGGCGATCGCACCTGCCATAACGATAGGCGCCGTCAACCTTCCACTCGCCTGACCTCCGCCGCGGAGATCGTTGAAATCTCCATACTTGATGCGGGCCGGATAGTCAGCATGGCCCGGACGGGCGACCGATTTCAACTTCTCATAATCTTGCGATCTAACATCCTTGTTTAGTGAAAACATCGCTATGGGAATTCCGGTCGTATATCCTTCATAGACTCCTGAGATAATTTGCACCTCGTCCTTCTCACGCCTTGGCGACGTAACCGTTGGGTCCGTTGGTATTCTCTTGGCTAGTTCGTTGTTCAGATCGTCAACGCTAAGTTTGAGCCCTGCCGGACATCCGTCAACTACAACACCTACACCGGGACCGTGGCTTTCGCCAAAAATCGTAACGCGAAATGCCTTACCGAATGTACTATCGCTCAATCACATTTACTCCCAATAATCTTAGGTCATTGAAGAAGCCCGGGTATGACTTGCTTACGCATTCACCATTTCTAACCGTTACTGGGCCTCGTGCATGAAGCGCTGCGACACTTAGCGCCATCGCAATTCTGTGATCCCCGTGAGAGTCGACGATGCCGCCCTTGAGGGTACATGGTCCGTTCACGATCAGGCGTCCGTCGACGATACTGATCTCAGCACCCAATGTTTTCAACTCAGACTTTATGGCCTCAAGTCTGCTAGATTCCTTGTAGTACAATCGTCTAACCCCACCTATCTGTGTCTCGCCTTCGGCATAACATCCTAGTACCGCAATTGCTGGCGCAAGGTCTGGGCAATCACTCACATCCACGCTGATTGCCTTCAATCGACCACTTTCAATTCTGACTCCACCAGGTGAATGCCGCGTTTCTATGCCCATCTCCGACAACACTTCAGTGAAAACCGAGTCAGGTTCTAGGTTTTCTCTTGAGAGGCCGGAGATGAGTAGGTTGGAGGAAGTTATTGCGGCGGCGGCCATTGGGAAGGCAGCGGAGGAGTAATCCCCTGGAACGGTGTGTGTCGCATTCCTGTAGGTCTGTCCTGGTTCAACTCTGATGGTTGACATTTGATTCTCAACTTCTACCTCGATTCCGTGCTGCTTCATCGTGTTGATCGTGAGAGAGACGTATCCCCGCGACTCTAGGGTGGAAGTAATTTTCAATTCTAGACCCTTCGGCATTAGAGGTCCCGCTAGGAGTAAACCTGAGATGAACTGGGAGCTGACGTCTCCCTGAACGTGTACCCCCCCTCCAGTGGGTGGTCCCCCTTGTATGTTGACTGCGTGCTCCGTTGTGGCTAGGTCTACGCCAAGTTCTCGCATCGAGTCAACGAGCGGTTGAATTGGTCTGCGTAGAAGGCTGTCTTTGCAGTTTAGTTGTACGTCTCCACCTGTCAATGAAGCGATTGGGATTGTGAATCGGAGAGTGACTCCCGACTCACCCACTTCGATTGGTCGCGGAGGGTGGCGCGGTTGACCATTGCCCGTCACGATCCATCTGTCCTTGCTCGACTCCAGAGTCGCTCCAAGGGCGATAACGGAATCTACGGTGGCACGCGTATCGTCGCACAAGAGCGGGTTCTCGATGGTTGTCTTCCCGGTTGAGAGTAACGCTGCGAAGAGAGCTCTATGCGTTTGAGCCTTCGAGGGAGGTGCAACGATTTCCCCTGCAATTGTCCTGCAGGGGGTTAAGGTTACATTCAATGCAAACTCCTCGCGGTTGCTTGTTCTAAATTCAATTTTGTTTCTAGGATCCGCCCCTTTAGGGGTCGCCAAGCTGCGCGGACAAGTTGGGTTTTGGACTGGGATACGATTGCTGCGACTGCTGGACCTTTACCTGTTAGGCCAGCCGCAATCGCGCCGGCTCCTAACGCTTCAATCGTGGCTTCCGCACCGTAGCTGAAAGCGTTCGAGTAAGCAAGACCGTTAAGGGTTAATGCGTTCCAGTAATTGCCTCGCAGTGCCTCTTTGTGAGCAACGCTCACAATCGGTTTTGCAGTCTTGATTTGCACTCGATCAACGTCACGGGTATAGACCTTCTTTCTGGGGACATGAATCAGTACGCTTATTCGATCTTTGGGAGTGAACCGTTTCAGGAGTTTCATCTTTAGGTTGTCAGTTACGACGATGCCTCCGAAATAACAGGCACAAGCATCATCGTAAGCCCCGGTAAAGGTCACACCGGTTCTGAGACTCGCTTTGACGCCTAGTTTGATGACCTCAATATTCGTCAGCCGTTTCCTGAGCGCCTTTACGCAAGCTAATGAAACTGCGGTGCTTGCCGCACTACTGCTCTTCAAGCCCACAGCGACTGGAATGTTCGACTCAGTTTCCACGATTGCGCCAAATCGTCGACCGAGTCCGAATCTACGAAAAACCGATCGAACCGTTTCCTCAACTAATTTCGTACTCTCTTCGGGATGAGTTAGGTTTCGTGCAACGATTAAGCCCTGGTCCGCTGTGAGAGTGACTCTCGCCTTGGTCCAAAGTGTTACTCCAACTGCAGCTCCTTTCCCGGTGGCCATGGCGTTGACTATCGTTACGGCGCCGTGACAGGTTGCTTCAGCGTGCGAGGGAACCAATTGAGCTTAGCCTTCCGGCAATTGCTTGACGCATCTCGACGAGCGGTGCTTTCCTTCCAGTCCACAAGGTGAAGGAGTATGCGCCTTGATGGAGTAACATGTCTAGGCCCGTAACTGTTTTCGCCCCCACCATAGTGGCGTATTGCAGTAACCTCGTTTCTAAGGGTAGATACACTAACTCAAAGACACAGTGATGCGACCGGATCCAAGTCGGTTTGATGGGCACGTTTGATTTTCCATGCATACCCATTGAGGATGCATTAATGATGATCTGCGCTTCGTCGAGAAGTCTGTGTAGGGTTCGGGTTGAGAATTGGGCGACGGAGACATTCGCGTCGAATTCTTTACGCAATTGATTTGCTAAGCTTCGAGCTTTCGCCATCGTTCTATTCATGAGGGCCAGTCTGCATCCTCGTTCAGCGAGCACGAATGCGGCTGCCCTGCCCGCGCCTCCGGCACCTATGAGAAGGATTGATTTCCCTACTGGATCTGCTCCTGCCGCCTCCAACGAGTCGAATACTCCAGCTCCATCCGTGTTATAACCAGTCAACCTCCCGTGTTCACTCTTGACCGTGTTCACAGAATGGATTAGTGAAGCAAAGTGGTCAAGATGGTTTAGATGTCGCGTTACAGCAGTTTTGTGCGGAGTAGTTACGTTAAACCCTTTCACACCTAAGGCTCTCAGTCCAACAACAGCAGACTCGAGTCCCGAACTAGGGACTCGCCAAGCCACATAAATTGCATCTATCCCAGCCGAATGAAATGCGGAATTTTGAATCGTGGGGCTCATGGAGTGTTCGATTGGATCTCCAATAAGGCCATACACTGCAGTGTGACCGGAAATTGATGGTTCATTGGATGCCAAGAGTCCGCCACGCACTTCGAAGGTTGTCTACGCTTAGCTGTCCCGGCGCAGTCTTAGATTCTTCCGTTATGGACGCGAAAGTGAATTCGGCGCCGAAGAGCGGAGCCAGGACCCTCGAAGCAATACCTGCTGTGCCCATGGCGAAGGCAACTATTCGCGTCTTTTGCGCTTCCTTGTCGAGCAAGTCAAGAAGTACTATGTTGTCTCGTGGGTGGTTTGCAGTTGTGACTATTTTGCAAACATCCGCTCCGGCTTCTCGCTGAGCCTCAAGAATCTGTCGAAGCTCGTCGACGGAAGGAGTTCCAGAATAGTCGTGGTGGGATATGACAACTTGAGCACCTCGCGACTTTAGGCGCTTTGTTCTCTCCTCAAACTTATCAGAGGATAGTTCGACGTCAACAAACTCGAACCCTTCTGCCACCGCTTGGTCAAGGATGCGCGGTGATGATGCGCGTCCTGACTTGTCAGTCGCTATTGCCGGGTAGGATTTCTTCTTCGCGATCCTGCCGAGAATACTTAAGTCACTTAGTTCATCCAATCGGAATTCTACTATGTCGGGTTTCTTGGATGAAATCTTATCCATTAGCTGGTCGAGGTTTTGATTGTCATTGAATTTTGTTGAGAGGCATACCCTGCAATTCAGCGCTCGATCACCATTTCATCCGCGACCAAAGTGCCGAAGTGGCGACCACCCTCCTCGACTCGAACGAGAATCTCATCGCCTGCTTTGAGTTCAGATACTGGTTTTGAGGAACCATCTGATATGAGGCGCACTGTTTCCGCATTCTGGACGATGAGAGAGAAGGCATGGCCCGCTGCTTCAGACTCGACGAGGGTCATCGGTCGTCGCTCGATCTTGACACGGCCTACATGGCCCTTTCTTGCAGCGCCCTTCCGATTGACGATTAAGATCTCTTCTCCAGTTTTCAATTCGGCTAGGTATCGTGTTTTCAGTCCGGGTGTCAGTATGTAAGACGATACTGGTCCTGCATTTACGCGGAAGGGGCGGGGTTCGACGTGCGGATTCTTGTGAACTTCCGCTTCAACTAGGAACAGACCTGAGGATTGAGAGCCGACGAGCATGCCTTCACCGGCTTCCATGATTTCGCATGTGTCTACGCATACTCTCGCGCCAGATCCGATTTCTTTGACAATCATGACTTTCGCTTTGACTAGTGGCACGTCTTCGCCTTGGTTGAGAAACTTGTCTATCTCGTCAATCTCGTTTACGGATTTTGGTGTAATGACTACGCCGTCAACGCCGAGTTCGAGCGTTTGAAGTGCGGTGGTTGCTTCAGAGGTGCTTGAAACGTCGGCTAGGAGAGTTATTTTGTTCCGTGCCCGTGCGATGAGGTTTTCCAAGGGAATAATCTTCCAATCAGGACAGCGGACCAATACGTATCGTGCCCCATCCTCGGCAAGTTTAAGCACCTTCTCTTCATCTGACCGATCCTTCACGACGACCTCAACGGCAGAGTTTGGCGAAAACTCTCCTCTCGACTTTAATGGAGCTTGAAAGAGTTTGATGTCAGAACGTTCGTCTGATGAGGCGGTTTGTAGTTTCAGACCACTTGCAAGTGGTATGTCATTAGGTGAAACTATGACGACGTTACACCGTCCCTCAGCGGTTTTGAGCAACTCTGCCTTCTGAGTTTCGGACGCGTCTGGGTTGAGTCTCAGCCAAACTTCCTTCATTTATGTCAACTCAGGAATTTTGCTGCGTCTTTCGCGTTGGCTCCTTCGTGCACTATCGACGCCAGTGCTTTGCTCATCTTATGCTGATTGTTGTGCTGGAACACGTTTCTTCCAAATGACAAGCCGGTGGCTCCAGCTTTCATGGAGTCTTCTGCTAGCTGCAGGACGTCTAGGTCGGTGTTCGTTTTTGCGCCTCCGGCAACCACGACTGGTACTGGGCATCCTTGCACAACTTTTCGGAAACTCTCTACGTCCCCCGTGTAAACGGTCTTGACGACGTCGGCGCCAAGTTCTGCTCCTATTCTGGCGGCATGCGTGACATATTCGAATCCGTTTTCGTCTTTCACAGTTGGACCGCGCGGGTACATCATGGCGAGTAATGGCATGCCGTATGAGTCGCACTCTCTGGACAGGTTGCCGAGGAATTCGAGCATTTGCTCTTCCTCAACTGCGCCTATGTTGATGTGTGCTGAAACGGCGTCAGCGCCAAGCCTTACTGCCTCTTCTACGGTGCATACTCCAACCTTTAGGTTGGGCTTGCTTCCTAATTTTGTTGAAGCGGATACGTGGACGATAAGCCCGGTTCCCTCCGTATTGACATGCGATGCGATACCTTTGTGGACCAGTACGGCGTCCGCGCCTCCAGCTACAACGTTTTTCACAGTTTGTTGCATGTCCTCCAGTCCTCGCACTGGTCCAAGAGTTACGCCATGGTCCATTGCGATTATGAAGGTCTTCGAATCATTTCGGATGATCCGTCGCAACCTTCGTGTTTTTCCTGATTCCATATGAATCACCTTCAAATGTATCTCTGCGATTTCATCGATTCCGCGATGAGAAGGGCACAGCCGGCGGCACCTCGAATTGTGTTGTGCCCCAAGGCTACGAATTTCGCGCCGTCAAAGACTGGATCCTTCCTAACCCTGCCAACCACTATGGACATCCCGCGTCCCTCACCTCTGTCGAACCGGGGTTGCGGTCGATCCTGCTCCTTCCTGACGATCACTGGCCGTGGCGGCGCGGTGGGAAGCTTCAGTTTTTGTGGCTCAGCGGCGAACTCTTCCATGCATTCGGCTATCTGTTCTGGCGAGGCATGTCGTTCGGTTTGAACGAAGACCGCTTCGGTGTGTCCATCTAGGACTGCAACTCTGTGGCAGCTCGCTGAAACTTTGAAGGTAGCTGATTCTCCAGGAGCACCTAGAATCTTCTGTGTCTCTTGTTGTACTTTTTCCTCCTCACCACTAATGTAAGGGATTACGTTGTCGATGATGTCCAAAGAGGCAACTCCCGGATATCCTGCACCTGACGCGGCTTGCATCGAGGACATGACGACGTTCTTGAGACCGAAATTGTCACTGATGGGTTTCAGAGGGATCGTTAGGACGGCCGTCGTGCAGTTGGGGTTTGTGACTAAGGCACCGTCCCATTTTCGTCTGCGTCGCTGCTCATCGATTAGTGTGAGATGGTTGAAATTTGCTTCAGGGTTCATTAATGGAACATCTTGATCCATCCGGTGGGACGAGGCGTTGCTTACGACAGCGTACCCAGCCTTCGCGAATTCCTCCTCTATGACAGTCGCTTGATCGGCAGGTAGCGCGGAGAAAACCACATCGGCGTCGACGTTTTTCGGTTCGGAGGGCTGAACTCTGAGTTCTCCCATGGAAGCTTTGAGTGGAGTTTCCATCCGCCAATTCACCGCTTTCGCGTACTCAGTTCCGCTGCTCCTTTCAGATCCCGTTAGTGTCGTTACTTCGAACCAGGCGTGATCGTTCAGTAGTTGAACGAAGCGTTGTCCCACCAAACCTGTCGCGCCTAAAATTGCGGCCTTCATTCTCATTCACCCTTTGCGACCTGTTTCATCAAACTCAACGCGAGTTCCTTATCGTCCCAGCGAACGAATACTATGATGCTGGACGCGAGGGTCAACATTCCATAAATGTTGATGTTGTTGTCACGAAGGCTTGTAGAGATTCGTCCAATAATTCCCGGCGTCTCTTCCAACCCGACCCCCTTCACCTTCAGGAACGCTAGGTTGTGTTGAACCGCCATTGCCAACGCCTCCCCGTAACTCACTATGAGATCATGAATCGTCTTCAGAATCGTATTGGAGGTTGTTTGTGGAATGTAGAAGATTACGGAGTCGAAGTTTGCTGATAGGCCTAGGAGTGAGGAGTGCTTCCGAATCTCTCTCACAACGTCCGAGAGTATGATCGGGTTTTCAGATATACCCTTACCGGCGACTGTCACGGCCATTGCGGGAGTGGCACTCGCGAAAGTGACCTCAATCTCGCTTGCAATTCCGCCAGTTATGATTGTGCCTTTCGCCTGTAGGTCGTCGCTTTTGTTACTGATTACTCGAACAGGTATGTCGGGGTCCTTGTATCTCAGCGCCTTCCTATGAATGAATTTCGTTCCAGAATCGGCAAGTCCGATCAGTGATCTAACATCAATGTTCTCAAGTCGACGGGCACTTGAAATGAGTTTTGGATCGGCGGTGAGGATTCCGTCTGCGTCCGTAACGAGGACTACTTCTTCAGCGCCAGTCCCTTTTGCCATAATGAACGCCGTCGTGTCGCTGCCACCGCGGCCGATGGTGCTGATCTTTCCGCCTGCAGACCGCCCTACGAAACCGGCAATTACGGGCACTGTCCCCGAATCGAGTAGTGGAACAACATGTTCGCGGACCCTTTTCACGCATAGGTCAACGAGGGGGTTTGCGTCCGAGAAATTGTCATCCGTCATAATTGGCCAGTCTGGGTCGCTCGGATCGAAGTATTTCGCATTTAATCCCTCAGCCTTCAGCGCTGATGCGAAAACTCTGACACTGGTTCTCTCGCCCATTGCAAGAATATCATCCGTATCAGTTTTGTCCAAGACCCCGGCTTGGTCGCTGTTGATGAAGCTGATCAGTTGATCCGTGGTCTTACCCATCGCTGAGACCACGACAACTATCCGCACACCTTTCGAATTCTCTTTAGCGATCAGACAGGCCGCTCTTGAGATTCGCTCCTTGTCGGCTAGGCTGGATCCACCGAACTTGACGACTAAAGTTCGTGCTTTCTCTGTAATCATCTTCGTGCTTTGCTCGTGTGCGGTCTGAACCGCAACTTGGGTTGAGAATTTAGTCGATCGAGCGCGGGGCGCAGCGGAGCCAGTGGCAGTCACCATAAATGTGACCACCGAAATTACGATCCCTCATTTGTGTCATGCTCCTTACGGCGTTGTTTCACCGCAACACAGCATTCCGTCTTAAAAGAGTACCTCTAACAATCAGCATAATCATACGTCGAATCTCGATCTGCACGAATATTGGTCGCTCAGAAATGGGAAGATGAAGGGAGGAGGTTACATCCTTAACAACTTTTTTCTTAGACCCCATTTGACCTCGTTTAATGCCCAAACGCTATTACAATGTGCTGACCGTGTAATCTTTGGCGTCCGGGATGAGACTGGCGGACGTTTTGGCTCTACATGAAGGCATAATTGAAGCCTTCATCGTCGAGGAGCATTCCGGCGACCATGTTGTAGTTGATCATGCGAGCCGAAACAACTCCATGACTCTGAGGACGCTCTGGGCAAAGCATGAGCAACTGTTGCTACCCGAGCTCGTGCTAGGTGCAGCCACTCAATTCCGTAGAGGACTCTCTCCGCCGAAGGTAGTTGGAATTTCCTATGGAGATGTGGGAATTCTAATCTGCCATCTACCCGAAAACCAGACTCTGGTCATTGCCACGAGACCAGAGACCTTGAGTCAGGTCATGGATCTAACTGAGGAGTACGTTCAGGATCTCCCAGCGAATAAAGAGAGAGTGGAGTCGAACTTAGTCAGGTCAGCAATTGAGGCTGAGGACATTGCCCGTGGGTACTTAAACACAAGAACCCATGCCGGGTCAGAGATACTGATCGATGAGATTGAATATTGTGAATCGGATTGCCGTTGGATTGTTCGCGCTTCCACGGCTAGTACCTGGAAGTTTAGGGGAAGACACTACTCAACCCAGATTGACGCTCACAACGGCTGGATCATGAGTTCCACGACAACGTCAGCGTCGAATCTTCGAGTCCTTGGGCTAGTCAGCTTGTTGGTTGGTTTATCTACGTTCGCACTCGTTCTCTCTTTGATTTTGGTGTTTTATTCCAAGTAAACTGCTAGTCTCTAGTGAGCCTGGAGTTTGCCGAGATCTTCTCCATGCTTAATTTTGGATTTCTCGAACAGTTCTTGGGCTATTCTTGCTTTGACCTCAACGATATAATCGTCGAATTTGAGACCAGGAATTACGGCAAACTTCCACCCTAGTTTCGAGTATAGGCGGCGGAGTATAGTCCTCGTTACCGTTTCGCTACCAGTCGAGAAGGCTTCCGATAGGAGCTTCAAAAATTCATCCAAATGGGTCGGAATATCTTCCCTTCCGAACGAATGGTCGCGCGCGATGTGGTCAAAGATTATGTCGCGCCCTCTTGGTCCGAACAGATCGTAGAGCGTGTCGTCTATAGACGCTAGAATAAGATCGTTTAGAGTGTTTGGATTAGAAAGAAGATCGATCCCGGGCTTTGTTCTGGCAGACGCGAGTGAAGTTATTGTATTCTCTTTGGACTCGGAAGGCAAAATGAAACACAAGCGACGCTTCGGAACACGATTAGAAAAACCATGGTCTGCGGCTTGATTTGAACCCGTTCATCCGTTTTCAAACTATGACAAATCTGAACTTATCTGAGTCAAGTCCCCAGATGAGGATGAAAGCAACTTGCGTTTTTGAGTGAACAAAATTTCTAGACGTCTCGCGAGACTCCGCTTGCGAAAATGAATCTGCAGTCTATCCGGAAGCTAGATCATGTTCGTCAACAGCACAGTTAGCGTCGCGAAACTAGCCAATGTGGAGAAACGATGACGTTGTTCGCGAACCGAGAGTCACCTCCGAACTTCAGAGTGATCAGCGAAACGAAGACGGCAGTGGGCATACTCGCCTCCAAAATAGCGGTCTTCTCGGCAAGTCCTGCAATCCCGACAAGAGCGGAAACCAAGCCGACTATGAGATACGGCATAAGAAGTTTGACTGCCGAGCTCAATGCTATCCATCTAAAATCGCGTATCTTTTGGAGCCCAGAGCGCGAAAGCTCCATCCCCAAAAGAATTAGCATTCCAGGAACCGCCGCCTGCGCGATTAAACTTACAGCTTGCATAATCGGACCCGGAGTATCAGTATGACTCATCTTCATCGCGGTACCCGCTACAATCGCATAAATCAAAGGCAAACGTACAATATTGATCAAAGCCTGTCTTAATCCATGCTTGCCTCTTGAGGCTATAATCACACCCACCGTGAACATGAGGAACATGTTAGTGACGAAGAAAATCGCAGCAAGCTCAAGTCCCCTCAGCCCGAACGCCAACATAGTCACTGGTAGTCCCAGATTTCCAGCGTTCATGAAGGAAGTAGACAGAACAAACGCGGCAGACGTTTCATTGCTTAGATTAGCAATCTTAGCGATAGACCATGACGCTGCAATTAGAGCCAAAGTTGCCACTATCGCCAAGGAGCAAACTTCCAACCACTCACGGCCGACCATCACCGCGCCTGTAATCGAAGTGAAGACCAAGCATGGCGCAAGTACGTGAAGAACAACCTCCGATAACGTCGTTGTGTCGATACGTGTGATTCTCTGAATAAAATATCCGGCTAGCACCACAAGCAAGATGGGCACGATTACAGTCTGAAGCACTGCGCCAGGGTTGGTCATAGAACTCCTCGCGACGAACCTCCTCGCTTCTTTAGAAGAGTTTCATGTTTTTTCACACTTGAAGCGCAGAGGTTTCCTTAACTCAGTTCTTAGGCTACACTCGAATTGAAACAAAATATGTGAAATGAGGGATTTCTAATGCGTGTAACTCTTGGTCGAGTCGAAAGTATGAACACACAGAAACAGCCCAGATCAGGTCATTTCCGCAATACATGTCGAATCGTCCTGTAGAAATAATTCGGAACGTAGACCGCTGATTAGGTCTAGCCAACGATGGATTGAAAGTGTGGAAGAGAGGCACCCTGCAACAAAGCACTCCTGATATCAGATCAATGCTCACAAGCGCTTACAGTTAAATCGTCGTCCCAATCCTGGAGTCATTGAGTTAAATTGCGATTTCGTTTAGTTAAGGTTTAGAGAGGTTCGGAACGATTTAGCAAACTCAACAGGATCTCGTTCGCTCGGGATGCGCTCTATCTCTTCACCGTTGAAGACGACCTTCAATCCGCAGAGTAAGGCTTCATGAACCATTCTGGGAAGTCCGTCTTCCGTGGTCATTCGGATTAGCGTTCGGTGTCGCCGATAAAATTCTGGCATGTCCGATTGAGGTACCTGTGAAATGACTTCGACATTTGGCAGTTTAACTGTGTAGTCCGCTGGATGATCAGGGCTTCCGACGATCGTGATCTTCTCTTGCGGATGATCTTTTGCGTACTCCAGAATCCAGTCGAGTCTGTAGATTTGCAGGTTTTGCTTGCCACTCGGGCAGTAGTACAGAATATCTCTGTCAGGTTGGGTATTCGAGGGTTTAGTGAACTCGTCCCTTCGAATTGGGAAGGGAAGAATTTTCCCCGGTCGATTTATGAGTTTTTCTAGGTGCGGGGACACATAAAAAACAATATCGTTTAGGTCGAGCACCACGCGCCAGAAGACTCGCCTGACAAGTGATCGCTCGCTTTTGTACCAGTAGGCATCGCTTCCGACGAAATGTATAATGGTTTTCTTCCCTAACAATTTTGCGACTAGTATGAAGCGAGCACACGACTGAAAGTAAATTCCATACACTATGTCGAATCGTCGTATTAGGAAGGGATTTGGTTGTTTGACTTTGTCAGTCCAGTTCGCATCAAAACCGTTCTTTTGCAACACTTCGGCTACTAAATCCGCATTTGGGGAGCCAGCGCCCACTACCAGAATTTTGGGGCACACCCTGTCCAATAAGGGACGCCTTCTAGCTCTGACGTAGCGCTCCGGGCGTCATTCAACGGCCGACCTATATCAAGAACCCTCCACTCTACGCACGGAGCGAGTTTCGATACTAAGCATTGAGCAAGAATTGACCCTCGTAAGTTTCAGGCTCCAAGAGAGATCGGCGATCTTGACCAAGGACCTCGTTAGGCTCCAATATACGGCCCCTCAGCCAAAAATTCCGGACGCCTACTTTCACGATCATTTCTGCATTGAAATTTCAATGAAATCCCATAGGCCTTTTCTGCGTGAGCTATCTCATTGCAGAAGGCTATACGAGTTTGCGAAGGGTTACAGCGCGCCAACGAGCTGTACGAATCCGTGACCTCAGGTTTCCAGCGAGCTATGGACAGTCACGCCGTCTCAGACATCATGAGAATCTACTTCATGGTTAAGGTATCGAGGGAGAACGAGACCGCTGAAGCTTTCTTCTACCTGCAGGAGGCGGCAAAACTCTAGGGACACGTTCACAACAGTTTCGCGAATGCGAGACGACGATCCGATTGGAATAGAGGATGCATGCGGAGGTACACTGAGGTTGAGGAGGATGAGGAGCGATACCTTCTAACGTACTATGTAGGAAACCAACGCTTTAGCGAATGAAAACGCTCCAAAATTTCTCAGGACAGACATCTACGTTTTGAGGCGACGGGCGTACACGTAATCGTGTGCGAATCTGTTGTTGCGACCGTGCTTCGTAGTCTCCAATGTTGCGGGTCGAGTTGTAGAATTCATATATCGGACGCGGGTGCTTCCGCCACAAGAGATTAGCGCGCTTGTCTGAGATTGCGCTCCTAGCCGACCCTTTGAGCGTGATTGAGGGGTTAACCCTTGAGTTGGCTAGTCTGGAGAGGCAATTTTCAGATCGAAAAATCCCCAAAGAGCAATACGACGCGTCCTCGATTCAGCTAAGGATACGAATCTCGAATTTTGAATCGATCGCATACGTGAGGGCGAGAACTAATCCAGCCCTAGCAGAAAGACTCAGAGCAAGGAGCTATCTTGACTCGACCGTTCAACAGGTCTGTTATCATTTCATAAGTGGCTCTAAGGAACCATTAGGTCCTACATTCGAAGCAGACCGCATTCCTCGATATTTCATAGAACCAGAAAGAGGAGTGAAGTTGTCCGTTGAACGCGCGCTTCTGCAACGGCTTGTATACATTGGAATTTCTGGCCACGTCACTCTTCGAAAGAATCTTCGTGTGCCCCAAATGTGGTACCCCGACCAATGTTTACGCCCGAGTGAAATGTACACGATGCTCATCAATTGACATCAACATCAACCGGTTGATGGAGCACT
>Ga0335081_10003513_pt1 | contig 24705 bp, 22 predicted proteins | sample Lox_Sample_35_FD_206713 | JGI IMG/M metagenome (GOLD analysis project Ga0335081, IMG submission 206713) | Soil microbial communities from Loxahatchee National Wildlife Refuge, Florida, United States - Lox_Sample_3.5 | ecosystem: Environmental > Terrestrial > Soil > Wetlands | place: USA...
CGGGACGAGCCGGGACAGTGCCCGGCGCTCCGCCGCCACCGGGGCGGGCACGTGCAGCCAGCCCACGCGCCGGCGCCCGGCCACCGTGACCCGGAGGACGGGCTGATAGGACTCCCGCGGGATGCCCTCGTAGTCCTGGCTGACGATCGACCAGTAAATGACGTCGGAGACCGCCAGCACCAGCGGGCCCGGCCCGCGTCTCAGGCTCTCCTTCAGGCGCGGTGCGTCCAGCAGCCGGAACGCGACGTCCAGGGCCTCCCCGAAGTAGCCCTTGCCGTCGCAGTGAACCTCGCCGGCGTGCACGACGACCCGGAGCCTGAGCTGCCGCCGCCCGTACTCCCGGTCCGGCAGGCTCTGGTTGCGATCGGCGAGCAGCCGCCACAGGACGGGGACGAGCGGGTTGAGCAGCAGGGTCTTCGGGACGTCATCGGCGGGATGGACGAGTGCCAGAACGCCATCGCCGCGGTCATGGAACGGGTCGCAGTGCGCGGCGTTGATCCCCGCGACGCCCATCGACGCTTCCAGCATGCTGTAAACCTCCTGGCGCAGCTCCTCCCTGATCGGGTTGGTGCGCGATGCAGAAGTTGACTTCTCGATGTCTACGGCCAGGATGCTCCGGTGAACTGGGACGCTGTGCATTAAATCCTCCACCCCCGGGTTGAAACTCCCCCGTGCCCTCAGTGTCGGCGTACAGTACTTCTGTTGCAAGTTGCATCGGGAGCTGCGGTGGTTATTCTTATAAATCCTCCGGTGGAGCTATCTATGGCACGTTCGCCAGGATTACCATTGCTGGATTCTGGGAATATTTAGCCTTATGGTCGTCCGGGGAGCGTGAACCGGTGCCCGAGCCTGCCAGCCCCACCGTGCGCCGCCGCCGTCTCGCCGCCGAGCTGCGCCGGCTCCGAGAACGCACCGAACTGGTCGGCGAGCAGGTCGCGGAGCGCATGGGATGGTCGGCGTCCAAGCTCTCCCGGATCGAGAACGCGCACACAACGCCTCGCCCGTCTGAGATCAGGAAGCTCCTGCTGCTCTACGGCATCGACGGGAATCACGCCGAGCAACTCGTGGCCCTGGCTCAGGAAGCGAACCGCAAGGGATGGTGGGAGGCCTTTTCCGGCGCGCTTCCCGACGCCCATTCCGGATACATCGGGCTGGAGGCCGAAGCGACGGCGTCCTGCCATTGGGCACCGGAGGTCCTTACGGGCCTGGTGCAGACCGAGGACTACGCGCGCGCACTGATCACGAGCCACGCACGGGCCATCACACCCATTCCCCCCGGTGAGATCCAGGGCCGGGTCGAAGCCCGCATGATTCGTCAGAAAATTCTGGAACGCGATCCGCCGTTCGAACTCAATCTGGTTTTCGATGAATCGGTTCTGCTCAGGCGAATTGCCCCGGATAAGGTCATGCGGGAGCAGTTCGGCAGGCTGATCGAGGTTTCCGAGATGGAGACCGTCACCCTGCAGATCCTGCCGCTGGACGGGCCGCACGCCATCATTACCGGCGGATTCATCCTGCTGCAGTTCGGCAAGGTCCACGAGGTCGGCTACCACGACGTGGCTTACCTGGAACACCTGACCGGCGCCGTGAACTTCGAGGAAGAGAAGCAGACCTACCAGTATCAGCTGGCATTCGAACGGCTGACCGAGCTTTCCCTTTCACCTGACCGATCTCGCGACCTCATTGCCCGGGCCCGGGAAGCCTGGCTGCGGCCCTAGCGGCTCCAGCCGCGGCACGCAATGTGTGAACGATCACAGTTTAAAGCCTTCACGGACGCGCCAAATGCGCTACCTTAAGCCCGGGTGGGTTGCCTGGCCGGGGAATGCTCGTGCGAATTTCACGACCTAGCTGGGAGACTTCGTCGGGACGACCATGAACGTGTAGAAACCGTTCTGGCCACCTCTTCACGTTCATGCGAAAGGTGCGGAGATGCACTCTGTCGATCCGTCCGGTGCCAGCTACCGGAAAAGTTCCCGGTGCGCTCATGGCGAGTGCATCGAGGTTGGCGAGCTGGCCAGCGCGATCGCCGTCCGCGACAGCAAGGACCGGGGCGACGGCCCCGCGCTCGTCTTCACGGCGGCCGGCTGGCGGCGATTCGTGACGACCCTGCGGGACGGGGCGGAGTAGGCGGCCGCACCGGACTATCGGCCACCGCGCCGGCGCCCCCGCACCGGAATCGGTGCGGGGGCGCCGGCCTGCCGGGGGAGGCTGACCAGCTTCAGGTTCCGCTTGGGCGGCCGGAAGTGGTACAAGGGGGGCGTGGATCAGCTTCAGGTGTCCGTCACGAGCGCCGACTCCTACACCGTGGTCGCGCTCACTGGTGAGTCCGACGTGTACACATACGACCAGTTGCGCGGCGCCCTGGAGGCGGAAGTCACCCGGGGGGTCGCGCTCCTCATCGTGGATCTGTCCGGGCTGGAGTTCATGGACTCCAGCGGCGTGCAGGTCCTGCTGGACATGCGGGTGATGATGAACGACCGCGGCGGCAGGCTCGCGCTCGCCCAGCCGCGGAACACGGTGGCACGGGTCCTCAATCTGGTCGGCGCGGACCAGCTGATTCCGGTCTACGCCAGCCTCGGGGAGGCGGTGTCGGGAACACCGCAGCGTTTACGGCCCTCGGGCGGCGTGCCTGGCGACGGCGGCTTCGAGCGCGGCGGGGGCCAGCCAGCCGTCGTGAGACCACACGATCTTGCCGGACGCTGACGTGAGCACGAACCAGGGCTGGTCCTGGACGCCGTAGCCGTCGGCGACGCGGCCGGTGGTGTCGAGGGCGACCGGGTAGGACAACGGCTGTCTCAGGCCCTGAAGGTAGCTGCGCGCCGCGGTGGAGGTGGGCTCGGTGACCGCCTCGTCGACGGCCGTGAGCGCGGGCAGGTGCCGGGCACTGGCGGCCTGGACGTAGGAGTTCAGGCTGGTCAGCTCGTCGCCCAGGTGCGTGATCTCTGACAGCCAGGTCGCGTAGAACACCACGAGGCGCGGCTGGCCGGGCCCCAGGGTCAGCTGCCCGCCGGCCGGAAGCGCCGCGGGCAGGCTCGCCGTCTGGGCGGGGGTCTGCCCGGTGATGTAGGCCAGCGACTGGCTGTGCGCCAGCATGGGGTGGCCAGGCAGCAGGCCGGCCACCTCCTGCGCGACGACCTGGGCCGACTGGCTGATGCTGGAGTAGGCCATCGCGGTCAGGTAGACCACCTGCTCGCGGCCCTGGGCATCGACGACGTACAGCGCCGGCGTGTGGTCGACCTGGCCGGAGTCGATCCTGGCGTAGATGTCGAAGGCCCTCCAGGCCGCCTTGAGCTGCGGCAGCGTACCGGTGAGGAAGTCCCAGCGGTTCACCATGCTGTGCGCGCGCGAGTAGCCCAGCACGTCGGAGGTCGTGATCGCGTCCGGGTTGGCGTCGATCCCCAGCAGCTGGACGCGATCCCCGGCGGCGCCGAGCATCTGCTTGGCCTCGAGCATGGCCAGCGTGGTCAGCGGGCAGACGGTGGTGCATTCGGAGTCCACGAAGCCGATGAGCATGACCTTGCCGCGGAACTGGCGCAGCGACATCGGCTGGCCGAACTGGTTCGTCAGCCGGATGTCCGGCACCGGCTTGCCGCCGAGCGGGGTGCCCAGATCCAGGTTCGGGTTGGCGGCCGCCGCGCTAGAACCCGGCGACGCGGCCTGGCCGGCCTGGCCGCCGGAGCAGCCCGCGAGCGCGAGCGCGCCGGACAGTGCCGCCACGATGAGCAGAGCCCATGATCTCCGCGCGCAGCGGCCCGTCGCGGCCATGCGGCCCAGGCTACTACGCCGTGTCGTCCGGGATTACGGCGACGGGCGAGCCTGCGCGGGGGCGGGCTGGCCGTCGCTGTCCGGCTGACCACCGCGTTCCGGCTGGCTACCGTTCTCCGGCTGGCCCACGGGCGGCTGGCCGGCGGGGGAGCGGGACGGGCGGCCGGGCCGCGCGCCGGGACGGAACGCGGCGGGCTCGGGGGGCGCGCCGGAAATGGGCTCGTCCCCGACGATGACCGAGCCGCCGTGCCCCCACGAAATGTAACGCGAGGCGAGGTTGATGACCGTGGAGACCCGGTTCCGCCCTCCGAGCAGGTAGAACAGGTGCAGGCCCAGCCAGCCGAGCCAGGCGAGCGTGCCGCGCAGATCGGGCCCGTGGGCCAGCTCGATGACCGCCGACCGGCGGCCGATCGTGGCCGCCTGGCCCTTGTCGTGGTAATGGAACGTCCCCGTGGGCTGGCCCGCCTCGATCAGCCGGATCTGCTCGGCCGCGAAACGCCCCATTTGAATGGCGGGCTGCGAAAGCTGGGGGGTCGGATTGTCCGTGACCAGGCCGATGTCGCCGACCGCGAAGACGCGGTCCTGCCCGGTGACCCGCAGGTCGGGACCGGTCTCGATCCGGCCGGCGTGGCCCTGCGGCAGGCCCCACCGCTCCGCCTCGGGCGGCGCGGACACGCCGGCGGTCCACACGGTGATGTCGCTGTGCAGATCCTGCCCGTTCTTCAGGATCACCCGGTCCGGGGTGACCTCCGCGATCGCGGTGTCCAGGCGGACCTCCACACCGCGCTTGACCAGCTGGTCGCGGGTGTAGGCGCGCAGCTTCGGGTCGAACGGGGTCAGCAGCTCGGACTGCATCTCGACCAGCCGCACGTGAATGCGGGACGAATTAACGTCGGGGAACGTCTCCTTCAGCACGGTGTCGCGCAGTTCGGCTATCGTGCCGGCCAGCTCGACGCCGGTCGCCCCGCCGCCCACCATGGTCACCGCGAGCACCGAGTCCGGCGCGCCCTCGCTCAGCCCCTCCACATCCGCCATCAGCCGGTCGCGCAGCACCACCGCGTCGCGGCGGGTGTAGAGACCGTAGGTGAACTCGTCGGCGCCCTTGATGCCGAAGTGCGACGCGGACACGCCGGTGGCCAGGATCAGGTAGTCGTACGTCATCTCGCGGCCGTCTTCCAGCGTGATCCGCCGTGCTCCCGGGTCGATACCGGTGAGCAGGCCGCGGAGGTACCGGGCGCCGTACCTGCCGGTGTAGCCGCCGATCGCGTAGGAGACGTCACCGGGGTTCAGGCCGCCGGTGGCCACCTGGTACAGCAACGGCTGGAACGTGCTGTACAGGTTCCGGTCGATCAGCGAGACGCGGAACCTGGCCTTGCGGAGGCTCTTCACGGCGTAGAGACCCGCGAATCCGGCGCCGATGACGATCACGTGCGGGGCCGCGGATGGCTGGCTGTTACCTGTCGTCGCCTGAGTCATACGGGTCCTCTCCCCGGGCCTGCGGTCCGGACCAACGGACGTCTCTGGTTCACTCCTCGTCGGTGCGGATGACCCGGCGGGCACCGTCTCGTCGTCGGGGTGCCCGGGAACGGTCACGCTGACGGTTTCGTCCTTCTTGCGCGCCTCCGCCTCAGCGTATAGCTGATACGCACGGACATCCTCGGCGGTATGCGGGGACGCGAGGCTGCGCGGCCACAGCTTGCGGGCCCAGACGACGTTGGCCTCGGCCACGTAGAGCGTGGCCTCGGCCTGCAGGTACAGCCAGGCCATCAGGCCCAGCACGATGCCGAACGTGCTCCCGTACAGGGACTGGCTGCGCGCGAGCTGGTGCCCGATGTAGTAACCGCCGACGAGCTGCAGGAGCTGCCAGACGATGCCGCCCATGATGGCGCCGAGCCGCAGCTCGCGCCAGGTGATGGTCTTCGCCGTGGCCAGCCGGAACGCAAGCCAGAACAGGCCGATGTTGAGGACCAGCGTCACCAGCGCGGCCAGGATCTTGATGGCGAACCCGGGGAGGACGTCTCCGCCGCTGATGAAGCTGGACAGCACCGAGGTGGCGATCTCCCCCAGGCCGACCGCCAGGATGAGGCCGAAGCTGCGCAGATAGTTCCACGGGAACCCGGGCCGGTCCGCCTTCGGGATTTCCCAGACCGAATTGAGCGCGTTCTGCATGGCGTTGGCCACGCCCGGGCGCCGAAGAAGGTCAGCAGGATGCCGATCGCCAGCGCCGGGCCGGTCTGGTGCAGCGAGGTGAGACCTTTCAGTAGGTCATCGCCGAGGGGCCCGTAGTTCTTGACGGCAGAGTCGCGGATTTCGGTCTCGAGGCCATGATGATCACGCAGCACGATGCCCAGCACGGTGACCAGGACCAGCAGCAGCGGGAAGATCGACGCGAAGGCGTAGTAGGCCACCAGGGCGGCCAGATTGCCCGCCTGGTCATCGCCAAACTTCTTCCACACGGCGACCGGGAACGCCAGCCAGCCGAACCGCTGCTGGACCCGGTCGGAGCGCTTGATGGCCTTCTCTGCTGGGTTCATCGTGCTGACAGGCGTACCCAGACGCGGGGCATCCATCCCGGCGGGGGACCCTACCGGCTGATGGCGATCAGCTGGGGACGCTGGCAGAGCTGGCCGGAGGGTGACGGCGAGGGCGACGGCCCGGCGCCGGCGGGCGTGGATGTTGCGGACGGTCCCGCACTGGCCGGCGGGCCGGAGCCGGCCGGGCTGGGCAGCGACGCGGGCGCGAGTTTGGCGCAGTCGGCCACGATCACGGTGCCGCCGTCCGGTTCCGCGCTGCCGCCGATGCCGCCGATGTCGACGAAGTAGTGCGGCCACGGCAGCCCGGGCGTGGTCCACGTGACGCGCTGGAGGCGGATGTCATAGCCCCATGCCTCGCCGTTGGGTCCCTGGTCCAGGCCCAGGGCTATGCCGCCCCGCACCGCGAACATGCCGGCCGAGCCCGCCACCGCCGAGCCGGAGGCGGTGGCGAGGACGTGGCCGGTCAGCGGGTCGACGCCGATCAGGGTGGTGCCCTCGGTGAGGTAAAAGCGGTCCTGGGCCGGGTCGCTGCCCTCGGGGACCGCGCCCGCCAGCGACCAGAGCTTCAGCCCGGTCAGGCCGTCGAAGGCGGTCACGCCGGTCGCCGCGGAGAACAGCACCACGTCGCCGGCCACGCCGCCGAGCGAGCCAGGGAAGGCGGGCGCCGCCGGGCGGATGACGCTCTCCAGCCCGTTGCCCAGGTCGATCCGGCGCAGCGCCGTCACCGGCGCGGACCCGAGGTAGCCGCCGGCCGCCTCGGTGACGTACAGATCAGGCCCGTTGACCTGCCAGGCCTGCGCCGCCGGTCCGGTCGGCCTGCGCCAGCGTACGGCGCCGGTCCGGTTGGCGTAGGCGGTGACGGCCGTGGCCCCGACGATCACGGTGGTCTGCAGGGAGGCGGCCACCGCCCCGCCGAACGGCGCCGCGTTGTACCAGCGGATCTGGCGTCCGGTGGCGCTGGCGAAGATCACTTCGGCGCGGGAGGTGTCGTCGGTCCCGTAGCTGACGCCGACGGTCACGATCCCGGGCCAGGCGCGGACCGAGACGATCGACGCGTCCGCCGGGAACCCGGTCAGGGTGGCGCCCCACAGCGTCCGCCCGGTGCGCGAGCCGTAGGCGCTCACCCGCATCCCGGCGCCGACGACGGCGATACCATCGCCGAGCGCCGCATAGGCCTGGCCGCTGACCGGGACCGTGCCGGTGAGCCCGGCGCTCGTGGTCCACTGCCCCGGCAGGGCGGCCGTCCACAGCACCTTCCCGGCCGAGCCGGCGTGACGGCACGGCCCGTGACACGCCCCCGCCGACGGCATGGACGCGGAACCGGCCACCGGATACGGAAAGAACGCGACCGCGAGCAGGGTGGCGGCCAGGACGCCCCGCCGGGCCCAGACGAAGGACCGGGCCCTGCGCCTCCCGGCGGGCAGCGAGGACCGGTACAGCCCGTTCCGCCGGGCCCAGGCCGCCAGCAGCCTGCGCCGCCGCGCCCAGCTCAAGGACCGCGGCCTGCGCGTCACCGCCAGCCTCCGTTCCGGCCCTGGACATCCCCCGGCCACTGCATCGTGTCAAGGCCGTGTTCCCGCCCCGGTGGCACGGCCCGGCTCCCCTCCCCACGGTAGGGGCAATTGCCGCGGGGACGGCGCAGATAACCCTAATTGAGCCGGCCGGGGCGGGCGTGGTTCCCCCGATGTAGCGTGGGCAAGGCCCCGCGGCCGAGGCCCCGCGCCGGCTGCGGCCCGCGACACCGCGTGATCTTCTCGCTCTGGAGGAACTGACGATGGCTGACCGCCCGCCGCTGCCCTACGACTTCGTGCCACCGGTGCCATCCTTCACGGTCGAAAGCTCGGACGTGACGGACGGCGGCACGCTCAGCGACACTCACGTATACAACAGCTTCGGCATGTCGGGGCAGAACATCTCACCGCACCTGACGTGGTCCGGCTTCCCGGCCGAGACCAGAAGCTTCGCCGTGACCTGCTACGACCCGGACGCCCCCACCGGATCGGGGTTCTGGCACTGGCTGGTGGTGGACATCCCGGCGTCCGTCACCGAACTGCCGGCCGGCGCGGGCAGCGAGGGCGGTCCGGGCCTGCCGGAAGGCGCGTTCAGCGTGCGCAACGACTACGGCACGAAGGACTTCGGCGGCGCCGCTCCCCCGGCCGGGGATCCGCCGCACCGGTACGTCTTCACGGTGCACGCCGTGGACACCGACAAGCTCGGCGTCGACTCCGACGCGACGCCCGCCATCACCGGGTTCAACCTCCGGTTCCACACGATCGCCCGGGCCACGATCATCCCGGTGTTCGGCCACTAAAGGCTGGGCGCGTCAGCTCAGGCCCGCGAGGCGGCGCCGGGCGGTCGCGACGTCGTAGCGGTGGCGGGACATCCCGGCCCACGGGTCCGGGGTGCCCGCCAGCCGCTCGCCCAGCGTGCGGAGGGTGAACCGGGCCGGGGTGAGCCCCGGGTCGGCGGCCTCCTCCCAGTGCAGCGGCGTGGCCACGTGCGCGCCGGGGCGCGCCCGGACGGAGTAGGGCGCCACCACGGTCTGTGCGTAGCTGTCCCGCATGATGTCGGCGTAGACGCGGCCGCCGCGGCCGTCCTTGCGCTGCTCGGTGGTGACCACAGAGGGATGCCGGGCCACGAGGACGTTCGCCGCGTCGCGGGCGAACCCCCGTGCCTCCTCGAAGTCCTCGTGGCGGTTCAGCGGCAGGTGCACGTGCAGGCCCTTGCCGCCGGTGGTCTTCACGTAGCAGGTCAGGTTCAGCTCGCCGGTCAGCAGGTCGCGCAGCCAGAGCGCGCAGCGGCGGGCCGCGTCGAAGTCGTCCGGGCCCGCCGGGTCGAAGTCGACCACCACCTGGTCGGGGCATTCCAGGCTGCCGACCTGGCTGAGGAAGACGTGGAACTCGATGCACGCCTGATTGGCCAGGTACACCAGCGTGGCGGCCTTGTCGCACACGACGTGCCGTAGCGTGCCGCCTTGTTTCTTCACCTCGACGCGCCTCACCCAGTCCGGGAAGTAATCGGCCGGGTTCTTCTGGAAGATCCGCTGGTGGGTGATGCCGTCCGGGAACCGCGCCATCGCGATCGGGCGGTCCCGCAGGTGCGGCAGCATCCAGCCGGCCACGTGGCCGTAGTACTCGATGAGCTCGCCCTTGGTGATGTTGTCCGCGGGAAACAGCACCTTGCCGGTGTTGGTCAGCTTGACGGTGACGCCGGAGGCTCGCACCTCGTCACCGTGGATGTCGATACCGCTCATGTGGGCACCTCCCGGACGACGTCGGTGGCCGCCTTGTCGCGCCGCAGGCCCTGGAACCGGGGGTGGCGCAGCTGGCCGTCCCGCGTCCACTGCGAGAACCCGACCTGCGCCACCATCGACGGCTCCGTCCAGTGCACGCCCGACCGGGGCAGGTCGCCCACGCCGAACGGCGGCGTGTCCCGCTCGATCGCCGAAAGCTCGCTGTGCAGGCTGCGCAGCGTCCTGGTGTCGAACCCGGTCCCGACCTTCCCGGCATAGACGAGCTGGCCGGACGCGTCGTAGTAGCCGAGCAGCAGGGCGCCCAGCCCGATGCGGGAGCGTTGCGGGTCGGTGAAGCCGCCGACGACGAACTCCTGGTTGGTCTCGCACTTGAACTTCAGCCAGTCCCGGCTCCGGCCGGCCCGGTACGGGGCATCGTCGCGCTTGGCGATGAGCCCTTCCCAGCCCTGGCGGCACGCTTCGGCGTAGTACGCCTCGCCGTCATTGTCCCGGTGCTCGGTGTACCGCAGCGGGTCATCGAACGACAGCAGCCCGGCCAGCACGCTCTTGCGCTCCCGCAACGGCAGTGGCCGGACATCCCGGCCGTCGGCGTACAAGACGTCGAAGATGTAGTAGAAGACCGGCACCCGGCGCAGCAGCACAGCGTCGGGGCGGACGACGTGGATGCGCGACTGCAGGAGCTCGAAGCTGGTCTGCGCGCCGTGGAACGCGACGATCTCGCCGTCGACGATGAAGCCGCGGTGGCCCTGCTCGCCCAGCCCCTGATCATCCAGCCCCTGATCACCCAGCCCCTGATCACGCAGTCCTTGATCACGCAGTCCTTGATTACCCAGGGCCGCGGCGATCTCGGGATAGTTGCTGGCGACCTCCTTCTGGTTGCGGGTCATCAGCCGGACACCCGCATCGGTGCGGAACGAGAGGCAGCGCTCGCCATCCAGCTTGCGCTCGAACAGCCAGCCGGGGCCGGAGAACCGGTCCTTGGTCAGGGTGGCCAGCTCTGGCTCGAGCCAGTCCGGCTGCTCGGCCTGCTGGCCCGGCCCCGTCTTCGCCACGATGGCTCGCTTTTCTCGACCCGGCTCCCCGCGGGGGGCGCTAGGGGCGGGTGTCGACTTCCCCGTCGGGTTTGCCGGGCACCGCGTTGCTGACGAAGCGGACCGGGCCCGGCTGCTGCTCGCTGTGCTCCTCGTCCCTAGCATCCTGGTCCGTGACACCCTCGGCTGTCACGTATCCGCCGTACACGCCCTCGGTCGCGGTGACCTGGACGGCCGGGGCGTCCGGCACGTCACCCTGCGGCGAAGGGCCGCCCGGCATCATGTCGCGGACGGCCTTGCCCGGCCCGGTCATCTCCGGCTCGTGGCCGGACGGCTGCGCGGGCTGGATACCGGGGGCCGATCGCTGGCCCGGGCGGCTGGCGGCGTGCGTCTCCTTGTGCTCCTCGTTGCGGGTCACGGCGGCCTGGCCGGGCTCGTCGTGGTGGCTGGCCGGCAGTGGCTCGTGCCGCCGCTGGTTCGGCCACGTCCCCAGCTCTTCGGGATCCGGTTCTTCGATCTTGGTCATACCCCCGGCTTACCCGCCACGCGCCCGCCCTCACCTCCGCGGCCGGCCGGATCACGGCGGAACGGCGGCCGCGATGTGAGGCACGGCGTACCGTCCGGCACGCAATATTTGCAGGTTCAATGTTTAACGGCCGCGCAGCGGGCACCACGACCCTGTCCGGCATGTTGCCAAGCTAATGGAGACCCTATGACGATGACTCTTGCCGCACGGACGGCGACAGTGCAGCGCGAGGAGCTCAACAATCTCGAGGACCGCGACCTGCTCCGGATCGTGCGTACGCTGCCGCGCGACAATCACCTGCGCGCAAGTGCCTGCGAAACGCTGATCGGCCGGTACCAGAAGCTGGTGCGCTCGTGTGTGCGGCAGTACCGGGGCAGCCCGGAGTCGGCCGAGGAGCTCATGCAAGTGGGGTATGTCGGCCTGCTCAAGGCCGTCAACAACTTCAATCCGGACTACGGCACCAGCCTGTCCGCCTACGCGCAGCCCTGCGTGAGCGGCGAGATCAAGCGCCACTTCCGGGACAAGCGGTGGCAGGTGCACGTCCGCCGATCGGCGCAGGAACTGCTGCTCGAAGTGCGCAAGGCCACCGAGGACCTGACGCACAAGCTCGGCCGGGCGCCCAGCGATCACGAACTCGCGGCGCACCTCGGCGTCAACGCGGACGACCTGCAGGAGGTGCGCCGCGCGGACATGGTGTTCCACACCTACTCGCTGGACGCGCCGGTCTTCGACCGCCAGGACCCGGTGCTGCTGGCCGACCTGCTCGGCGCCGACGACCAGGACGTCGAGCAGACGCTCGACATGGAAGCGGTCACCGCCCACTGGAAGGAACTTCCCGCCCGCGAGCAGCACATTCTCACGATGCGTTTTTACGGCAACCTGACGCAGGCCGAAATCGGCGAGCGGCTGGGCATTTCCCAGATGCACGTGTCCCGGCTGCTGGCGCGGGCGCTCAGTTATCTGCGTGACCGCCTGCTCGGGCGGAACGAAACCCGCGACGGCGGCCTTACTGACCTTGCGTAAGACGCCGCCCGTAATTGGATCAGGTGATTCGGTACTCTCCCGGCATCTTGGGTACACCTAGCGGCGGCCCACCAGGAACGCGCGAGTGTGGCCAGCGCATTTCTCCAGGAAGGGGAAACCATGAAGAGCGGCATCTGCCTGTTCTGGATCGCCGTCGGGGCCATTCTCACCTTTGCCGTGACCGCGAATACATCGGTGTTCAACCTGCATGTCGCCGGCTTCGTGATTATGGTGATCGGCATTATCGGGCTCGTCACGCCCAAGCGCGGATACGAGTGGCTGGGGCGGCGCGTCTACGTGCGCCGGACCAGGCGGGGGCCGGTCAGCCGGGTGGAGGAGACTTCCTATCCGCCGTACGTGCTGCGCAACCCGGGCACCGCGAACGCCCAGGCCGACATCGCGGACCGGCCGAGCCTCGAGCCGGACCCGGGGGTGGCGCGGTGGCAGAAGCCGGCCGAGACGCCGGAGGAGGAGATGGCGACTCAGCGGGCCACCAGCCACGGCGCGGACCGGTACGGCGATCTGGCCCCGGAAACGAGGGAACGGGTGCCCAGCGACACCGAGGTGATCGAGGACGTCTACGAGGAGCCGCCGGCCTGAGCTGACCTGAGGGGTCAGGCCCCCCGCGGCGGCCCGATGACCCGTAGCGCCAGCACGGTCAGGTCGTCCCGCATCTCGCCGGCCGAGAAGGCCTCGGCCCGCGCCTGGACTCCGGCCACGACCTCGGCGGCGGACCGCCCCGCGAGCTTGACCAGCTCGTCCTGCAGCCGTTCCTCGAAATACTCCAGGTCCGGGCTGCGGGTCTCGGTCAGGCCGTCGGTGTAGAAGAACAGCAGATCGCCCTGGGCCAGCTCGACCTCGTCCAGCCCCGGCTGGGCCGCCGGGAACAGGCCGAGCGGCAGGCCCCCGCCGCCGAGCATCTCGACCCGGCCGTCGGACCGGATGACCGCCGGGCCGGGATGACCGGCGGTGCCCAGCACGATGTGCAGCGAATCGCCGCGCCATGCCATGTGCGCGGTCTTGGCGGTGACGAACCGGCCGCCGGACTGCTCGGCCAGCAGCACGTCGTTGGCCTTGGTCAGCACCTCCACCGGATCTGGTTCCCAGTGGGCCGTGACCCGGATCGCGTACCGTGCCGCGGCGGTCAGCGTGGCGGCCTCCTCCCCCTTGCCGGTGACGTCCCCGATGGCCAGGCCCCAGCCCCCCGGGATGCGGTAGACGTCGTAGAAATCGCCGCCGACGTCCAGCCCCTCGGTCGCGCCCATGTAGGCGGCGGCCAGCTCGATGCCGGGCACGTCGGGCAGGACCCGCGGCAGCAGGCTGGCCTGCAGGGCTTCGGCCACCTCCGAGCGCCGCCGGAACAGCCGGTCCACGCGCATCGCCACCGCCAGCTGGGCGCCCAGTTCCTCGGCCAGGGCCAGGTCCGCGATCTGGAAGGCGCCCTCGTCGGCGCGGCGGCACAGCGTGATGGCCCCGTAGCCGCGTTCCCGGTCCGCGATCGGCACGCTCAGCATAGAGGTCGCGCCGAGCTTCATCATCAGCGGCACCCCGTCCGGGCCGGCGCCGAGCATCCCGGTGTCTTCGGAACGCGCCTGCAGCAGTGACTTCCGGATCTCGTGCACCTGCCAGGGCAGCGAGCCGGGCTCCGGATCGGCGTCGCGTGCGGCCCGGGCGACCGATTCCGTCTCCTCCCCGGGAGGCCCGACCGCGAACTGGCGGCGCAGCCGGCGCCCACGGACGACATCGACGATGACCCAGGAAGCGAACTCCCCGGCGAGCAGGCGCGCGCACCGCTGCAGGGTCAGCGATTCGCTGAACGTGCTGTTCTCCAGGAGCAGCCGGGTCACCGCGGTCAGCAGATCCATCCGGCGCGCCATCGTCCGCACGGCCTGCGCGTTGGCCGGCTCGCGCTCCCGGCCGGGCCGAGGCCCTGCGGGCGCCCGCGGGGACGCGGGCGCCGGGCGCGGTGGCGCGGGCGCTGCGCGCAGCGGCGCTGGGGACGGCGCTGCGCGGAGCGCGCCCTCGTCGCCGGCCGCGACCAGCAGCACGCCGCTGTCCTCGGGAAGGCTGATCGGCTCCACGGTGAGGCGGGCCTCGACGACGCCATCCGCCCCCAGCAGGCCGCACTCCAGCTGCTGGGCCCGCCCGGTCCGCGCCGCGGCGGCCAGGTAGGTCTGCACCGCGGCACGCGAGGGCAGGTCCACGAAGAGCGTGAACGGCTTGCCCGCCGCGTAGGCGGGACGCGACCCGATGAGGTCGCTGGCGCGGTTGTTGACCCGCCGCACGGTGGCGTCCCGTTCCAGCAGGAACAAGGGCACCGGCGCCTCCTGGAAGACGGCCCGTAGCAACCTGCGCTCGGCCCGGACCGGCTCCGACGGCGCCCCGTCCCGGCGCGTCGCCGAGCGGGCCTGCTGCTGGGTCAGCGCATCGATGGCCCCGTCGAGTTCCGCGAACGCCGCGTCAAGCAGCGGCCCGAGCTGCGCGCCGGGCAGGCCCGCCGCCTGCCCGAGGGCGTCCCTGCGGGCCGTCAGCTCGGCCAGGTCGGGTTCCGGCGGCTCGCCGCCACCGGCCCGCTCGGCGCCACCTGGCTCGGTGCCGCCCGGCGGCCGGGCGCCGCCCGGCGGCTGGTCCGGGTCCGGCCTGCCCGCGGCCGGCTTCGGGCCGGCTGGGGCCGGCTTCGGGCCGGCTGGGGCCGGCTTTGGGCCGGCCGGAGCGGAGCGCCTGCGCGCGGATGACCGGGCGCGGGCCGGGCCATCCGTCATCGCGTTCCCCTCCTCGTGGGCATTGTGGGCCTGCTGGCCTGCTGGAGGCCTGCTCCCAGTGTGACCGGTGCCAGGCCGCCGGGCCAGCCGGGTCCGTAGCCACCCTACCCGCGGCAGGGCGGCGGCCAGAGCGCGTCGTTTGCGGGTGGCGAGACCGGGTACCGCTGTGAAGGTCGAAAGAAGATAAAGGAACAACGCCCCGGCCGGCCAGGAAATGGGCCGGCCAAGCCCGGTTCCATGGTCGTGGCAGCGCCCTGAGGCCTTGCGCAGCCATTGGCCACATGAGCCGCGTGACGGTATAACGGCACATGAAGCCGAGCGCGGCTCGCGAGCAAGGCAGGTGTCAGATGACAAGGCCGATCATGCCCGAAGACGGCACGGGGCGCACCCGCCCGGTCGTCGACGCGCGCCAGCTGTGGGCGGGCGGGGCCGCCACCGCCGTGGTCGCGGCGCTCATCGCCCTGGTAGGCGTGGTGGTGTGCCGGTGGCTGTTCAACATCCCGCTGCTGTCCCCGTCCCACGACGGCGCGTACGGTGACGCGCACACCACGACCGTGGTGCTGGTGTCCGCAGCCGCGGCGCTGCTGGCCACCGGCCTGTTGCACCTGCTGCTGGCGGCCACGCCGCGGCCGCTGTCCTTCTTCAACTGGATCGTCGGCCTCGTCACGCTGCTCATGGTGCTGTTCCCGTTCAGCACGTCCGCGCCGATGTCGCAGAAGATCGCCACCGCCGCGGTGGATCTGGTGATCGGCTTCGCGATCGGCTCGCTGCTCAACGGGGTTGGTGCCCGCGCCACCCGCCGGCGGCCGCTGCCGCCCCCCGGCGGGACGCGCTACGACGCGCCGTACGGGCAGGACCAGTACGGGCAGTGGCCCGCCCAGCCGCCCAGCTCGTCCGGCCGGCCAGATCCGAGGGACTACCCGGGCCGCAGCCGGGGGCCGGCGAACTGAACACGGCCGCACCTAACGGCCGCGTGGGCCGCGGCGGCCTCGCGCATATCGCGCTGTTCTACCGCACCGCTGGCGAGTACCTGGCCGCGGCGGTCCCGTTCCTGACCGAGGGCCTGAGCGAGGGCGAGCCGGGCTTCGTCGCGGTGCCCGGGCCGGCTCTGGCCCGGCTGCGGGACGCGCTCGGCCCCGCGGCCGGGCGGATCGCTTTCGCGGACATGACCGAGATGGGCCGCAACCCGGCCTGGATCATCCCCCGGATCCAGGCGTTGCTGACCGCCAAGCCGGGCCGGCGCGTCCGCTACGTCGGCGAGCCGATCTGGGCGGGGCGCTCGGCGGCCGAGGTCCGGGAGGCGGCCCGGCACGAGGCGCTGATCAACCAGGCGTTCGGCGCGGCGCCGGCCTCGATCCTGTGCCCGTACGACGTGGCGCACCTGGCCGGCCAGGTGCTGGCCGGCGCGGAACGGAGCCACCCGGCGCTTCAGCGCGGGCCGGCGGTGACGCCGAGCCCGGCCTACTGCGCGGGCGCTGCGCTGCCGCCCGAGTTCGGCCTGCCGCTGCCGCCGCCGCCCCCGGACGCGGAGACGTTCCGCTTCGATCGTGATCTGGCCTGGGTCCGCGCGCTGATCGGCGCCCGGGCCGCCGCCGCCGGGTTGCCGCCCCGGCGTGTGCACGACATGGTGCTGGCGGCCGGGGAGCTCACCGCTAACTCGGTCCGGTACGCCGACGAGGGCGGCATCCTGCGTGCCTGGCCCGGCCCGCGGGAGTTCCTCTGCGAGGTGACCGACAGCGGCTACATCAGGGACGCGCTCGCCGGTCGGCTTCAGCCGGCCCCGGGCGCCTTGGGCGGGCACGGGCTGTGGATCGTGCATCAGGTCTGTGACCTGGTCGAACTCCGGTCGGGGCCGAACGGCACGACGATCCGGCTGCACATGTCGCTGCCCTGAGCCGGGACGGCGGGGCGGGCGGCACGGTGGGCTGGCAGGGCCCGGCGTCAGGCGCCGGGCTGCTCCTCGGGGTGGCTGAGGCCGAGCGCCTCCAGGACCGCGTGCGTGCTGCCGTACTGCTCGCCGGCGGGCAGCCGCTGGACGCGGGCCATCAAGGCCTCCGCCGCCCCCTTCTCATCGAGGATGCCCAGCAGCTTCTCCCGGCCAGCGGGGAACTCGTCCCGGGTGAGCAGCCGGGCCAGCTCGCTGCGCAGCTGGATCTCGTCCTGCTCGGTGAGCGCTTCGTCCCCCTCGAACAGCTCACGCGGGTCGTCGACGGGCTCGGGCTCACGCCACTCCTCGGTGCTGGCCGGCTGCGGCGATTCGCGGACCATGCTCTCGGTCTCGCGGGCCAGCTGCTCGTCGTGCAGTGGCCCGTGCTTGGTGCTTCCCCGCTCCATCACGCCTCCTGCGTGGTCAAGGTCCTGGCAGGACCCGATTGGCGTAGAACTTTCCCGGACGTGCGCGGCCCTCGGACCTGGTGCCCGGGGTTTAGGGACCTTCGCCTCTAGTGAGTTTCTGGCGAACAGATTGTTTGCCAGATGGCAATAGTGGATATGATTTGTCCTAGCGGTGCCTACGACGCAGGCACACGAGCCGTCCGGCGCACTCGCATGGCGTGCGAGTGCAGGGGGCAGGCGTCGGCACCGCCGATTCCCTTCTTCTCCCCCCGCGCTTCGTGGTTATCCATGTTTCCTGCGAGTTGCTGTGACTGCGGACGGAGCTCAGAGTCACATCTGCCGCGAGGAGCCGACCCATGAAGATCGCCCTAGTCGCTGAAGAATCCTCCACCCTGACACACCCGGCCGGCAGCGAGCCGGCCACCCAGGAAACCCGCGTGGCCGCCCTGGCCGAAGAACTGGCCAGGCAGGGTCACGACGTGACCGTTTACGCGCGCAAGGACGCCGGCGGCCTGCCGGAGCACGCCGGACTGGCGGGCGGCGTGCGCGTCGAGCACATCGACGCCGGCCCGGCCAAGAGCCTGGCCGACGAGGTCGTGCTCCCCTACGTGCGGGAGTTCGCCGCCGGTCTCGCCAGCGCGTGGCAGCGCCACCAGCCCGACGTGGTGCACGCGATCGGCTGGACCGCGGGCCTGGCCGCGCTGGCCGGCACGCGCGACCGGAGTTTCCCTGTGGTGCAGACGTTCCACTCGCTGCGCATCGCCGAGCGCCGTCACCGGATCGGGCAGGACGGCTCGTCCCGCCCGCGCGGTGCCGCCCCGGAGCCCGAGACCGGCGCCAGGAACCGGCTCGAGCGCGCCGTCGCGTGCAGCGCCGACGCGGTGATCGCGTCCAGCGCCGATGAGACCTCCGACCTGGCCAGCCTGGGCGTCCCGCGTAGCTCGATCAGCGTGGTCCCGTTCGGGGTCGACACGGACCGGTTCAGCGCGGAAGGCCCGATCGCGCCGCGCGACGAGCGCCCGCGACTGGTCGCCGTGGCGACGCACCTGCGGCGGGATGGCCTGGAGACGGCCGTCCGCGCGCTGGCCGAGGTCCCCGGCGCCGAATTGCTGATCGTCGGCGGCCCGGCCCGGCCGATGCTGCGGCGCGACGAGACCTGCTGCGACCTGGCCCGGCTGGCCGGCGGCCTCGGCGTGTCCGACCGGGTCAAGTTCACCGGCCAGGTCAGCCAGGACGATATGCCGGCGCTGCTGCGGTCCGCCGACCTGATGATCGACATGTCCTGGTACGACCCATTCGGCATGTCCTGCCTCGAGGCGATGGCCTGCGGCACCCCGGTGATCGCCTCGGCGGTCGGCGGGCACTTCGATACCGTGGTCGACGGGACGACCGGCGTCCTGGTGGCCCCCGGCCGTGCTCGCCCGCCGGATCCGCCGCCTGCTGGCCAGCCCGATGCTGCTCGAGGGGTACGGCATCGCCGCGCTCGACCGGGCCCAGGCGCGCTACTCCTGGGACCGGGTGGCCCGTGAGACCGTCGCGATCTACGACCGCGCCCGGCGGCCCGCGGTCGGCATCGCGGCCGCCCCGGACATCGAGGACGTTGAGGAGGTCGACGACGAAGCCGGCCAGTCCGCGGCGTGACGCGCCCTTCCCCCGCTCCGGCCGGGCCCCGCTCCGCGGGTGCCCGGCCGTGGCCCGTTCAGGCCGCGGCGGCCTCACCGGCCAGGGCCAGCTTGGTGCGCAGCGCACGGCGGGCCCGGTGCAGCCGCGACATCACCGTCCCGATCGGCGTTCCCATCAGCTCGGCTGTCTCGTGGTAGGTGTAACCCTCCACGTCCGCCAGGTACACGACGGTACGGAAGTCCGCCGGGAGTTCGCGCATCGCCTGCCGGATCTCCGCCGCGGGCATCCGGTCCAGCGCCTCCGCCTCCGCGGAGCGCGCGCCGGTAGCCTCGGGCCAGGCCGGGCCTTCCATCCGGTCGACGAGTTCGTCCTGCAGCAGCAGGGGCATCCGGTCGCGGCGGCGGTAGCCGCTGATGTAGATGTTGGTCATGATCCGGTAGAGCCAGGCCCGCAGGTTGGTGCCCGGCTCGAACGTCCGGAAGGCGGCCCACGCCTTGGCCATCGTCTCCTGAACCAGGTCCTCGGCGTCCTCGCGGCCCCGGGTCATCCGGACGGCCACCGGATAGAGCTGGTCGAGGTAGGGGATGGCCTCCTGCTCGAAACTGGCGGCGAGGCCGGGGGGCATCGGCCCTGATCGCGGCATGGCGGCCCTCCCGTCGGGCGGCGTGGTGACGTGTACATGAAGCTTGCTGCCCCGAAATTGGCCGGTCTACCCCTTGGACGTCCCTCCGTCGCCCCGAGCGGCCGCCTCGGGCGCCGCCCAGGCGTCCGTGACAGCGCCGGCTCAGGTGTCCGTGACAGCCACGTGGCCCTCGACAACCTGCCGGGCCACGTCCGTCACCTTGACGTGCTGGGTCTGCGACACCCGCCGCATCCGGTCGAGCGCCTCCGCGGCCGAGCACCCCAGGGCGTGCATGAGGATTCCCTTGGCCTGGTCCACCACGGCCCGGCTCTCGACCGCGTTCCTGAGCTGGACCGCCTCCCGCTGAGCGTCGCCGTAGGCGGAGGCGTTGGCCAGCACCGCGCCGCCGAACGCGGCCAGCGTGGCCGCGAACGGGACCTGCTCGCTGTCGATCGCGTCCGGGCGCACGCTGACCACCGCGAGAACGACGGTCATCGGGGGAAACTCGTGGATCAGGACGACGGAGGAGCGCACTCCCCGGCACAGCGCCTCGCTCATGAAGCCCGGCCACCGGGTGTCGCGCAGCGTGTCCCTGATACCGACCGGCTTGCCGTCGCGTATCGCCTGGATGGCTGGCCCGTACCCGGCCTTCAGCTGAAACTCGGCCAGCTCGGCCAGATCCGGATGGGTCGAGGTCAGCCCGGCCAGCTCCCGGTCGCGCCAGAGCATCGCGGTGGCACCGCAACAGCCGGCGACCTCCCGGACGGCCAGTTCGGCCAGCCGGTTCAGCGATCGCATCTGCCCGGAATTGCCGACGCTCAGCAGATCGGCCGCATCCCGGGCAAGATCTTCGATAAGCACGACGGCCTCCGCCGGGTCTGGAGCGGGCAGACAGATGGTCCAGGCGGGTAGCCCGGCGGGATGAGCAGCTAGCTCCATTCAAACACGGATCGGCCACATTTGCCACTTGACAAATGTGGCTCGCGCAAAGGAGAGCGGATGGAGATCGGCGTGCTGGGCAGCGGCGGCGCGCGCGGCTGGCCCGAGCCCGGCTGCCGCTGCGCGTCCTGCCGGCGCGCCCGGCGGCAGCGGATCACCCGCGCCCCGTCCCGGGTGAGCGTCGACGGCGTGCTCCGGCTGGAGGGCTCCCGGGTGGCCGGGCTTGGTTCGGCCCCGGCTGAGTGGGGCGGCGGCACCGAGCGGGAGGTGTCCGGCTACCGCGTCCGGCGGCTGCCCGGCGGGTGGGACGTGACCGCGCCGGACGGGACGCGGCTGCTCGCGGCGGCCGGGCCGGTCACCGACGGCACGGCCCCCGCGGTCCCGCCGGACGCCCGCTATGACGCCGCCCTCCTCGACCTGCTCGGGTATCCGGCCCAGCTCGGCTGGCTCCGCGCCCGCGGGGCGGTGCACCCGGGGACGCTGGTAGCGGCGGCGGCCGCGGACCACCGGGCCTTCGACGCGCGGGAACTCGCGCGGCACTGCGAGATCTGGCGCGCTACCCTGCCCCGCGACGGCGCCAGGCTCACCGTGCCAGCGCCCGGGACGGCCCACCCGGCCGGGCCCGCAGAACCCTGCCGGGTGCTGGTCCTCGGCGGCGCCGGCTCCGGCAAGTCAGCCGAAGCCGAGCGGCGGGTGGCCGGCGAGCCCGCGGTGACGTACATCGCCACCGGGCCGCAGGCGTCCCCCGGCGACGCGGAATGGGCCGTGCGGATCGCCCGCCACCGCGCGCGGCGGCCGGGGTGGTGGCGCACGGCCGAGACCACCGACCTCGCGGGCGCCCTGCGGCAGGCGCGCGGCGCGGTCCTGGTCGACAGCATCACCACCTGGCTGGCGGCGGCGATGGACGAATGCGGCGCCTGGGACGCCACCCCCGGCCCGGCCGGTCTCCTCGCTGGGCGGATCACCGGGCTCGTCGGTGCCTGGCGGGACGCCGCCGCCTATGTGGTCGCGGTCAGTGACGAGACCGGCCTCGGCATCGTCCCGGAGACGGCCGCCGGCCGCATGTTCCGCGACGAGCTTGGACGGCTGAATCAGCTGCTGGCGGCGGAATCCGACGAGGTCATCATGGTGGTCGCCGGGCGCACCGTATTCTCGAGCGGCTAAGTCACGGTTTGCCGGTTATCCGGGCGCCCCTTACGCTGCGATAACGATACAGGCGTCCCCCCACCAGCACGGCTGGCACGTTATGGGTAAGGACAGTTACCTTTAAGAAAAGATGGGGTTTGCCGGGTACCGCCTGCTGGGCAGAAGCCCGTCAGAGGGCACGAAGATACGTTAGGTTCTTGCCCGCTGGCCCTCAACGAACAGGTAAAACGGAGGCAGAGTGGTCATCGGCTTCCGGGACGAGGTGAGAACGTCATGACGCGCGTCGTTGTCGTCGGGGACCTTATGACAGACGCCGTCGCCCACGCCCTCTACCCGCTGGCCCGCGGCAGTGACACCGCTGCCACGGTGTCCATGCACGGCGGGGGGTCCGGCGCCAACGTCGCGGCCTGGCTGGCCGTGGACGGCATCGACGTTGCCTTCGTGGGCCGGCGCGGCGCGGACATCGCCGGCCGGAACCGCGACATGGAACTGATGGGCTACGGCGTCGATGCGCGCCTGGTGATGGATCCGGACCGGCCCACCGGGACGTGCGTCGTCATGATCACGCACAAGGGCGAGCACACGATGCTGTCCGACCCGGGCGCCAACGCCGCGCTGTCCCCCGACGACCTGCCGCGCGACCTGTTCGCGCCGGGGAATCACCTGCACGTGTCCGGGTACACGCTGCTCAGTGAGGGTGCCCGGCCGGCCGCGCTGGCCGCGATCCAGTACAGCGTCCGGGCCGGCATGACGGTGTCCGTCGACGCGGCCTCGCGCGCGCCGCTGGAGCGGGTCGGCGCCGAGCCGTTCCTTGAGCTGACCAACGGGGCCACGCTGCTGTTCGTGAACGAGGCCGAGGGCCACGTGCTGACCGGCCGCGACGACCCCGAGCAGATGGCACGCGTGCTCACCGCCTGGTACCCGCAGGTGGTCGTGAAGATGGGCGCGGACGGGGCGATGTTCTACGCCAACGGGCGCCCGCCGGTGCACGTGCCGGCCCCGCCGGTGGACCAGGTCGTGGACGGCACCGGCGCGGGCGACGCGTTCTGCGGCGGATTCCTCGGGCCGTGGCTGGACAAGAAGCCCCCCGGCGAGGCGCTGGCCAGCGGCTGCCGGCTGGCCGCGCACGCGATGAGCCTGGTCGGCGCCCGCCCCGTTCTCTAGATGTGGCTGTGCTAGCCCGGGGGGGCGACCGCCCGGAACCCCCCGGACGCGCCCCGCGCCCCGCGGCGGTACATCGCCGACACACCGGCCGGTAACGAGCGCCTCGCCGTAACCTGCGGTGGTTCCCGCCGGCGGCGATCGGGCTACGGTATGGCGTCATGGGTGAGTATTTGCGGGGGCTGTTCTCGCTTGAGGAGCGAGTGGCGGTGGTGACGGGGGGGAGTTCGGGGATCGGGCAGGCCATGGGGGGCGCGCTGGCGCGGGCCGGGGCGCGGGTGGTGCTGATCGCGCGCGGCGAGACCGCCCTGCGGGAGAGCGCGGCGGCCCTGCGGGCGGCGGGCTGTGCGGCGGCGTGGGTCAGCGCGGATCTCGCGGACCGGGCGGGCGTGGCCAGGGGGGCGGACCTCGCGGCAGTTCCGTTCGGGCCGCCGGACATCCTGGTCAACTGCGCGGGCCTGAACCTGCGGCCGCCGCTGGACGAGCTGACCATGGACGGCTGGGACCAGACCATGGCCGTCAACCTCACCGCTCCGTTCCTGCTCGGCCAGCGGTTCGGGCCCGGGATGGCCGCGCGCGGGTGGGGCCGGATCATCAACGTGACCTCACAGCAGTCGCTGCGTGCCTTTGGCCACAGCGGCGGCTACGGCGCCTCGAAGGGCGGCCTCGCGGCGCTGACCCGCTCCCAGTCGGAAGCGTGGGCCAGCCGGGGCGTGTGCTGCAACGCCATCTGCCCCGGCTTCGTGGCCACGCCGCTGACCGCGCCGGTGGCCAGCGACCCGGAGCGTTCCGCGGCGCTGGCCGCGCGCACGATGATCGGCCGCAACGGCCAGGCCGCCGACTTCGAGGGTGCCGCTATCTTCCTGGCCAGTCCGGCCAGCGGGTACGTCACGGGCCAGACCCTCTTCGTGGACGGCGGCTTCTCCGTCACCTAAGCGGCCGCGCGGCGGCTGGCCCGACGTGCGCGCTCCGGAAAGCACTGGCGGCCCGCTCCGGGCGAAACGCCGCGGGAAGTGGACGTTTCCGGTCGCGGCGGGCGGCACAATGGCGAACATGGCCCGACGCAGCGCACCCCCGCCCCCACCGCCGGATTTCGAAGAGAACATCGTCGACATCGACGTTGCCGAGGAGATGCGGGGCAGCTACCTCGAATACGCCTACTCCGTCATCTACCAGCGTGCGCTGCCGGACGCGCGGGACGGGCTCAAGCCCGTGCAGCGGCGGATCCTGTACCAGATGAACGAGATGGGGCTGCGGCCCGACCGCGGGCACGTCAAGTGTGCCCGCGTCGTCGGTGAGGTGATGGGCCGCCTGCACCCGCACGGCGACAGCGCCATTTACGATGCCCTGGTGCGGCTGGGGCAGCCGTGGGTGATGCGGCTGCCGCTGGTGGACCCGCACGGCAACTTCGGCTCGCTCGGCGGCGAGGACCCGGCCGCGGCCATGCGGTACACCGAGGCGCGGCTGACCGCCGCGGCGATGGAGATGGTCGCCGGGATCGACGAGGACACCGTCGACTTCCAGCCGAACTACGACGGGCAGGAGGACGAGCCCTCGGTCCTGCCCGCCGCGCTGCCGAACCTGCTGGTCAATGGCGCCTCCGGGATCGCGGTGGGGATGGCGACCAACATGGCGCCGCACAACCTCGGCGAGGTCATCGCGGCGGTACGGCACCTGATCAGGCACCCCGACGCGAGCCTCGACGCGCTGATGCGCTTCGTACCCGGGCCGGACCTGCCCACCGGCGGGAAGATCGTGGGCCTGGACGGCATCCGGGAGGCGTACGAGACCGGCCGCGGGATCTTCCGCACCCGGGCCACCTGCCGGGTCGAGCAGATCACGCCGCGGCGGACCGGGATCGTGGTCTCCGAGCTGCCGTACGGCGTGGGGCCGGAGAAGGTCATCGCGCGGATCAAGGACCTGGTGCAGGCCAAGAAGCTGACCGGGATCGCCGACGTGAAGGACCTCACCGACCGGCACCGCGGC
>Ga0335081_10003514_pt1 | contig 24701 bp, 30 predicted proteins | sample Lox_Sample_35_FD_206713 | JGI IMG/M metagenome (GOLD analysis project Ga0335081, IMG submission 206713) | Soil microbial communities from Loxahatchee National Wildlife Refuge, Florida, United States - Lox_Sample_3.5 | ecosystem: Environmental > Terrestrial > Soil > Wetlands | place: USA...
TATAAATTTTTGAGCCCTCCGGGATAGTAAGCCAATTCGGCCGACCGGAAATTTGTAAGAGGTGATGATTATGCATAAATCGAATCAACGTCAATGCAGGGAAATTCAACGAACATGCGTTCGGTGCTGTTGACCATATTGCTGCCGTCATAGGCTTCTATTAACACCTAATGTAATAGAGGACGTACGATGAGATAATTATCCCGGAACGCTTGGGAGTACCCGTGTTCATCGAGGTAGGTAGAAATACTCATTTCCCGGAGAAGCGGCGTCTCCTCGACATCAAGAAGGTCCGTGGCAAAAGTGTTGAAACGGAGGATATCGTAGAGCATGATGTATAATTCCCAATTCCACAGATTGGAGAGTTGAGTGAAGACGGTGGAGAGAGAGGAGCCACTCCATTCAAAGGCTCCATCATCCCGTGAAACTGAAAACGACATTTCCGTGTCTACCGTCCGGATCCCCTGTAGCCTTAAGAATTGGAGGAAGTTGGGATATGTTACTGGATTCATGACCTACACTCGCTTCGATTACATGCGATCCGCGATGGAAGGAGAAGGAAGGCGGATACGATGAAGCCAGTATCAACGTTTGTCGTTTCAATTCCCCTTTTGAATTGGACGGTGTGAGTATGTCCTCCGAGGTAATCATTGGCCTCAAAGAGATGGACTTCATGCTCGGAATACTCGTTTAATGCCCATACAGCGCCAATTCCAGAGACCCCGCTTCCGACGACGCCGACCTTCATTTTGACCGGGGAGTATTCGGACCGAAGATCGCTGTGGGTGGGGTTTCAGGGGGAAGAAAACGAGTAGGCGGGATCCCGCCGGACGCGTCCAAATTCCACGGCAGCGGCGACGCTGCCCCTGGTAAGTCGTAACCGTTGGTCAACCGTGTGTTAAGTCTGTAAGTCAGATTTAATACGCAACCTGTAGGTAAATTGGTATGAAAGCTGACTTGTTTTGGTCAATTTATGTGGATCATCCGAAAACCTTTTTGTTCCAGGTCAGAAGAGTCCGCGCACACAAACCGCCCAGAAATGTCTGCGACGACTTGATCGGAATGTATATTTGCTGTTTCGATGATGTGCAGTAACTATCCTAGACCAAGGGTTCAGAGGACTTGGTAACGAGCTTCACCGCTGCCCAAGGAAGTCAACATAACCGTGAGCTACAGACTCACAAGACTTGACTGCACGCAACGCACTTGCCAAGGCCATGGTATCCCCCGCATGTGAGGCGGTTCGCTGATTCAGACCACACAGCACCCTGGCCCGGCCGACGAGCAGGAGGCTCAACGAGACAGGTTATTGCGCTCCACAGCTAGTCTAGACGCTTCGTCACGCCGTCTGGATAATAGCCTTCGTATTGGGCAGGATGCGGAGAATACTGGTACGGGGATTTTGAGGGATTTGAAGAGGCAGAGGGAACAAATTGAGAGGACGAAGGAGCAGTTGGATAAGTCGGATACTTATCTTGAGAAAGTTATAAAAACTTTGAAGGAGATGAGTAGACGGTATGACCCTCTCTTACATATCTCTCACTCACAGTAAGTTGGTTTTAGGTTTCGTGACTAATAATTGGTCTGGATATTTGATACCTGGTAGATGGAGGATGGTAACCGCAATCTGAATTTACTCCACGTATCCAGCTGAAGAGGCCAAGTTCCTCGCACTGTAACAACCATCCACGGCCTACATTTCCCTTTTTATTTTCCGCGTCCAACGCGAACTGATTAATGGCCGAGGTCATCCAAAATCAACACGCCTCACTTCCGTTAATCCCCGTTTACAGCAGCAGTTGAGAGGTGGCTTTGCATGCGGGATGACGCGTTCGCTCGCCTTGCATTGCTCCAAGCCACTTCCGTCTCAGGCCCGCCAATATTTTTGCGAAGAATAGTGCGCAGATCGCTCGCCGGAAGATATCAAATGAACGGGCCCGAAACGAAGCATGACCGAGCTGACAGCCTCTCTGATCCGAGTGTGTCAAGGGAAAGGATGGGGCCAGCTACGCTTGCGCACATTCCTGTCGAATTTGGAGTGCAAGGACGGGCCAGACGATGACGGAAGAGCTCTGGCAAAAACGAACGTTTTATGTTTGGAGGGACGCGCGTGCAGAAAAGTTGTGATCGGCGCGCATCAACGCGAAGGAAGAAGGAATTCCATAGCGAACATCTGGAAACAAATTTAAGACTCTTTCAAATCCCTTTCTATATAAACCAATCACCACCCGCGTCGCTTGCAAAAATCGACCTGGCGCCCGGCACCCCGTCTGACGTAGGGGCGGTGGTTTGCGCCCAAGTTGACAGACATAGTGCTTGGCTTGAACTAACGGCCAGGTTGATGATTCAATTGCCAGGGTGAATTTAATAGCATTAGCGGCCGGATTAATTTAATTGGGGGGGCTTGTTTCGATTTAACGGTGGGCGGCATAGGTTCCGCAAGGTCGATGATCGGCCCAAAAATAAAATTGTGTGTCTCTACCGCACTCTATAGTTTGTGATAGGCAACGGACGCCAAAATGTTGACGGTGGGAGTAGCTTTGTTCCCTCCGGGCGTTGCGGAACAGAAATTAGGTTGTCACTCGAGATCGATCGATTTCGGAAACAATAGAAAGGGAGCTCGTGCTTTTCATTTGTCTATAGACAGTTACCTTCCCGGGTCATGAATAGGTCGCCACGGAATCCCTTTGTTTGTCAGCGAATCAATGGCATCCCAAATTTAAGGTTGTTGTGGCGTTTTGCCCTCACATAATCAAGCCCGGCGTTGCTGAATTGGAACATTTGACGAATAGGCAAAAAGGGGGCGCTCACGGGGAAAGAAATGCGGAATACGAAATCGAGGAGTGGCCGTTCCCGTGGTCGCGTCCGATGCAACGGCTTCGCTTTGATCTTGATCTGGTAGTTGTGCTGTCTGTACCACCGTGCCCTGCGCCACGGTATCGCCTAAACGGTAATCGGGGTCATTGGATCGAAACGGGATGGAAGGGGGTAATTTCGATGGGTACACAGTTTTCCCTTTGGCATTGTTTCTCAAACGGACCAGGGACAATTTGAAGTGACCATTATTGAACTATAATTGGGCGACGATGATGACGACAGATCCAAAGTTGGTGATACGATTCGGCAATTTCCCACCAAATATCTTTTTTTCTTTTGTGTCGTGGATTACGGATAGTTATTTTCCCTCTCGCTTTCGTTGGTCCACTTTTTTACAGTTTTAGTAAATTTTATGAAGCGCAGGGGCCTCTTTCCCTCTTAAATAATATTGCTCCATAAGTTGGTGAACTCTAAATCGGGGAGTGTGAGTGGTGTGTGGGCCGCCGTCCTTGCTCGCGTTGCCGCCGCTCTCGGCTTAAACTTAACCTGTGTAAATTCGGGCCCCTATTTTTCGTAAGCTGGGGCACACGCTTATTAGCGCAGGAGCAAGGCGAGGGCTCTCCCCGTTTATAAAGTGGAAAACGATCATCCGAGGCACACTCACCTCATTTTCACTCTCCTCGTCCCACCACTCACTCGGTCTTGTTGACCGTTGACGATATCGTCCACCTCCCCTTTGAAGTCGAAATCCGCTCCCAGTTACACGGGCACATTATTCGGCGATTAAACTTTTTCTCGCTCGAAATATAATATATCGGCTAGCCCGTTTGCCCAAGAACGGCACACGCACAGATCGCCCCTGATTGTTCGTCATTCTGGGTGACCCTTTGTTCTTCGTCCCGCGATCGAACGCCAACCTATCAAAGCCACGTTTGCCCGTTCGCAGAATATCTCCGGCGTTTTGGCGTCCAGTGAGAACAATCGCTCGGACGTTTGAGCCAATTTCCATCGTCATCGCCGTCCCGTCCTGTCCAATAACGGACTGTGGGTCGTCAAGAACAACCAAAAAGCAAAAAGTTAAGAACGTAAAGTTGGAAACTAGCCATCCCTCGTGGACCCTGTCTGTTTCAGGGGTAAAGCCGGCGCTATATTGCGGTCTAAGGTTTCGCCTTCATTCCTTTGTCTGCAAACTATTTTGGTATCACCCTTTCACCGTTAAGGTACGACGGAGTTCCTCATTCCCGATTGAAAAGAATAGGCTAATGAGGGTTATTTAGTGTGTTACACTTTGATCACGTTTGCTTCCCCTTAACGGTTTCGGGGTGTTTATTGTACCTGAGGAGGGGGGGGGATCGCGCAACCAGCGTTATAACAACCGGCGCGCGATCAGAGCGCCTTTTCTCTATTGAGTTGCAAGCGGCACATTGACCACCTGCCATATCCGGCCCAGCATATATACCGTCAAAGGGACCGGAAAAAAGTTTTCCGTCACAAACGATTTTCAGGCACAGCTGCCCTTCAACTCTCCTTTGGCAACAATTCGAGCCGCTGCGCGCCTCTTCTTCGACCTTCCTGCTAACGGTATCGGGAACATTGTCAGGTACATTGGGTCGTTTGAGAGACGGACTAATGTAATGTAAAGTCATTCTTTTCTGCTTTTGGAATTATAGCCGGCGATGATGGGCTCACCAGCTTTGAATTATCCCTCGCCAGTGGATGGGCGCACACCGATTGGATCGCCTGCACCATCACAGATCCTTCTTAATCGCGTCGCTTCGCCAAATCATCTGTCTCAACATCAGTACGTTGATTCGCCTCGAAGTATTCCGGCCGAGTTTTCTCAGCCATACCCGGCACAAACTGAACAATCCTTTGACTATGCTCATACGCCTGAAGAATATGCCGCTGAGGATCCCCATATCTATGACTTTGGACCTAATGGACCCCTACCCGTCGATCCCCAATTCGCGCAGCCACAGCTGTCTCACCCACCACCCGCCGAGCCCGCCAATCTTCTCTTTGTTGTAAGGGCTCATTGAATTTCAGTGCTAATTCGTAGCCACAACCAGCTGTTCAAATCCAACCACCCACTCCAATGCATGGTCAATTCGTAAATAATATGCCTCTTCACCTCGAGCACCGTTCTATGACCCCGTTCTCAGAGGCTGGAAGCGAGTATTCGGTCGGTAGCCCCGATATGAACGGAGGTCATCTCATTGACATCTCCGCCAATGGGTTCCAGCTTCCGTCGCATTATATGACTCTTCCCCGATCTCACCCCATGCAGGGTCGAGCCTATTACGACCCTCCCGTCTTTGACGAAGATGGTTATGACTCCCGGTCGCCCTCACCGTCTGGCCTCCGCGATTCAGTCAAACGCCCACTAAACGCCTTCATGCTCTACCGAAAAGATAAAAAATCAGAAATCCCCACGAGCAACCATCAATCCGTCTCTCGTATCATTGGCGCCATGTGGAAAAACGAGTCAGCGGACACGAAAGCAAAATATAACGCCCTAGCACAACAAGAACGAGAAAAACACCGCCTAGCATATCCGGGATATAAATATTCGCCCAAGAAGAGGATAAATAAGGATAAAAAAGTCCGGAGGACAATGAGTCAGGCCGCTCACGCTAAACGAGCTGAGGAAGAAACGAGTATCCTACGAGCGATCAATAAACGATCTCAATCCGAGGGTGCGGGTACCCTGGCGCGTCCGTTACCGGAATTCCTGCCCATTCCGAAATCGCGACAGCGGAGCATTACGCCGGATGTACGGGATAAAGATACATGCAATACACCCGAGCCTTCGGCTCCGGGACCCAGATTGATCCCTCAAGTCCGATCTCATTCCGCTCAACCTCCAAATGTCCGAGATTTTTCTAAATATACATCAAACCCGCAGCCGCATCAAATGAACTCCGTACCTCAACAGCGAGCGGACACACAGGAGATCAACGTCCCACAGCCCTACGGAATTCAACATAATCATCTCATCTCGGATCAACAGAACACCTATTATCCGTATCCAGTGGACTACTCGCAACTTGGGACGCCTCAACCGGCTGAAGCGACTATGGACACCACCCCCTTTGATTCCGAAAGCGATTCCTTCACACGTGAATTTTCCACTGAAGCGGGATCTCAGGCCGTTTGTTCTCCCGCCCCTTTTACGCCGATCGACGAAATGCAATTGTACAGCCACAGCTTTGCGAGTCATGATGATATGGAAATTTTTCGGATGAGCAGTCCGTTTGCCGGGGAAAAGGAGTTGGTCGATCCGCGGTTGCATAATACTGGTGTCGAAAATGTCTTTGCGGATCATTGGAGTCGCGAGTCAACCGTCAACCCTCAGGATTTACTCGCTCAACCGGACGATTTGTAATATCTAGCGGCGCAGGCATTGGGGTGTCCCCACCGCGGGTTGCACGAAAACCCCTATTCGAAACTGGAAGACAATTATCGGGATTCAAATTTGGTTATAAGTTTGAAGAAAGCGAAAGGAAATCGTAATAATTTTGGAATATCTTTTTAAGTACAAGTTACAATTAGATCTGGGTCAGGCGGGGGGAACGGGAGTAGGTTTTTGTTATTTTCGGTATTTCTTATTTGGTCATTCGAGACGGACTTACTTTCCTCTTCTCGACTTATTAGTCAAAACTTTTCTTGTGTTCTGGAAGTATGCATAGGCGGCGCGGCGTGGACGGTTTCGGAAAGGTTTTGATTTTCTTCTCCTTTTGTGTCAAACATAGACTGTGATGTATTGGGGATATGTGTATTGTTAAGGATCCAAGGCAGGAGGAATCAAATCTCTGATTAATGATATATCCTGACTTTATTCATCATCAGTGTCATCGCCAAAAATACTCCTGAAAACTTCCTCGCCAGCACGTTCACCCTCCAAAATCTCGTTTCGATCAGGTTGAATTTCCGCCGGTTCAGCAGATTCAGTAGGAGCAAGATTATATGTCCCCGATGTATTGACAGCCCTGGCTTCCATCTTCAGCTCCTGCAATTTCTCCGCATTGATCAGTGCCGTATCAAGCACTTCCTTCGTTGTTTCTTCCTCCCCTGCCGGAACATGGTGTGGATCCTTCACATTGAACCGTTTACACAAGAGACGAGTGGGATAAAAATCTGTTATATTTCGCGTAAGTCTGCCGTACATGTTCATTTTGGCGGCCTCGACGGCAGGATCTTCGGGTTTGGGGGTTGGAACGGTGAGTGCGGTGGTTGCGGCGGTGGAGCCGTCGGAGCCAGGGAGGATGTTCGTACTGGAGGACGTGAAGCGAGAAGCCATGAGTCTGCTCATGGGTCGGAAGACTTGAGCTGCTCGGACGAATTCACCGAGTTCTTTATTCCATTCATCGGTGGTAAGAGAAGATGGCTGGAAAATTAAAACGGGTATAACGATTAAGGGGAGGACCTTTATGAGCGGTTTCTCTGATAATTCCGCCTGCATTTCAAGATACGCTCGATACCGTTTTTGCTTTTCAGGGTTATCTCCATACGGCATGAATCCGCCATTCAAAGCCGCCACAGCCGTTTCCTTAGGAATAGAAGGGATATTTGTTCGTGCAACAGCCGCGCCTCGGGCCTTCGAGGTTTCTGCAGGACCATACTCATTTAGCGCAGGAGGGAGATCCGATCGGCCTGTTGCTTGGCTGATTTGGGCTCGTGCCTCGGGGGTAAGAAAGGAAAAAACGGATTTGCCGGGTAATGGTTTCTCGCCGAGTAAGGCTCCTCGATCTTTTGGTGCAAGGGAACGAGCTGAGGGCCCGACAACGGGGACTCCTAATGTCGGGGGGAGAGGGCTGTAACCGTCAGGTATTATCGGCGATGCAAACCTGATTGGAACAATTAGTTTTGGGATAATGGGACGTACCATTCATCTGAGAGAGTAAATGGGGCGTCCGAAAGGGTGAAGCCTGGCGGGGGTAATCGTCCATCATGTCCACGACGATTTACCGGTACAGGCACCGGTGTTGTCGCAGATCCTTTGGGCTTAAACGTAAAGGTATGCTTTGGCGGAGGCTTGAAAACATGCTTTTCTTGTCTCTCGCGTTTCGGGACGACGGTGGTGCTGTAATGATCTCTTGAAAGTCCGACGTCATAAGGATCCTCCTCTTCGTCCTCGTTCAAAATGCCAAATCCCATCGACCCTCTCATGCCTATACCCGAGGCCGAGGAAGACGACGCCTTCTTCTTCTCTGGTTTCTCAATACGTCTCTCCAGCCCTGGTTGAGCGGTATACCCCAACCCCTGCGTATTCGTCTTCCTTTCCAACGCAATAATAGCCGTATTAATCGGCGCAAGAGCATACACCGGTCCGTCATCACCGTCCTCCATATCCTCCACATCCATCATTTTCCTCTGAATCCGGGGACCTACGCCCTGTCCTTCTCTCCAACCCATTTTCCGCAGCAGTTTGATTCCGATGGTATCCTCTTTTGGTCTGAGTAAATCGTCGAACAAATCGGCTGCACTGCGTTTCTGCAGTTCGTTTGCCGTACTTCCCAACCCGTCGAATTGTGACTTTGTAGACACTTGCTGTGATTCTGCCATTTCTGCGAGGTCCTCTTCGTCCATGAAATCCTCGATCGTCTGGCCAGTGTTCTTTGCCCGGTTCGTCCGTGATGAAGAAAATGTTGTCGGAGTCCATCCTGAATGTCATCAGGCTTTCCCACGCAATATTCGGTGTACCTTCTTTTGAGCCGACTGTGTTGAAGTATCCCGCTGAGAATCCGCCGGTGAATGCCCCGTGCAGTCGCTTCCGTCCTCGTTCATCGCGCACCTGAATGACCGTCAGTCGACGCCCAGGGGACACACCACTCGCATACCTCCTGTTTCCAGAGTGGGACATACGTGCCGTCATCGCGGACGTCGGGGTCAAGGGGAGGCAGAGGCGTGCCAAAGAAAACAAACGGATAGTCCTTTGGGTCCGGCGTCCTCTGCCTCTTCCGCGGATTGAATGTCATCATCGTACAAGAAAACCGCCCGCCGATCCCGCCCACAGGAGAAAAATCATAATGGGACAGCAAGGTTTCGTGCTGGGCTTGTTATTACTCGGAGCGATCGATCAATTCGATTGTTCCTTTGGATTTAGCGATCCAACCCCCCCAGTTTTCATCGTATTACCACCAATGAGTATAAACAGCACAGTAGTTAGTAGTGGTAGGACCGGTTTGGTGTGGTCGTAGGTCACGCACGCACCTCACTCGTACCAATTTGCGCCCCTAAATTAGGCATACCACAGCGTGGCGGAACCGCGCCTTTTTAGGCGCGCCGCCATAGTAATTATAACGGGGATCCGCGAGGTGGAGACCAAGGTCTCCACTGTAAGATCTCCACACGGCGGTCTTCACCCTGTGGTCTCTCTAATTTCACCCAGGCCGCTAGATATTAACGACATAATGATTTAAACTTCTATCTATCTGCCATGCGCTTTTAGCCAGACTATGAGGGTTGGCATGTCATGGGCGATACGATGGTGGAAAGACGGATGGAAAGGACGGTGAAAATGGGCGATGGTAACGACAGTGAGAATGGGATGCGCAGGACGATGAGCAGGACGATGAGCAGGACGATGAGCAGGACGATGAGCAGGACGATGAGCAGGACGATGAGCAGGACGATGAGCAGGACGATGAGCAGGACGATGAGCAGGACGATGAGAATGGACGATGAGAATGGACGATGAGAATGGACGATGAGAATGGACGATGAGAATGGACGATGAGAGCAGAACAGTCAGAATGGACGGCAAGAGGACGGCAAGAACGGACGTTGAGCAGGACGATGAGAATGGACGATGAGAGCAGGACAGTCAGAATGGACGGCGAGAGGACGGCAAGAACGGACGCTGAGCAGGACGATGAGAATGGACGATGAGAGCAGAACAGTCAGAATGGACGGCGAGAGGACGGCAAGAACGGACGTTGAGCAGGACGATGAGAATGGACGATGAGAATGGACGATGAGAATGGACGATGAGAATGGACGATGAGAATGGACGATGAGAATGGACGATGAGAGCAGAACAGTCAGAATGGACGGCGAGAGGACGGCGAGAACGGACGCTGAGCAGGACGATGAGAGCAGAACAGTCAGAATGGACGGCAAGAGGACGGCAAGAACGGACGTTGAGCAGGACGATGAGATTGGACGATGAGCAGGACGGACGATGGAAAGGAAAGCTTTATAGAATTAATCTAGCGGCCTTTGTAACCTCCAACAGAACCACAACATAATCCCAAGCACATAATCTGGCTCATTCATACGGCTCATTCCAACATGCCGACCACTCTTGTTTTCGTTCGCTTGATGCGTGGGACGTTCCAGGACCTGATAAGGAAAGGAATCGACTTGATGAATCGAAAGGGGAAGGTAAGAGCAGAGCGAACCGTATCCGAGACACGAGAGGACATGGTCAGTGTGAGAAGGAGTGGTGATGTTGAGAAGTAGTGAAAAGGAGAGTGAAGCGGTGTTGCATTTTTTAGGCGGCTTGGACGATATAATCAATTGACGACATAAGCGATAACAAAGCGAATCAAGGGCCACAGAGATGTAAATGCTGGACTCAAAGCTCATGTCTCTAGGTGTCAGACCTTTCGTTAGCACATCTGCAAGATTCTCGTTGGAGAAAATGTAATCAAGGGAGATCCCCATTCTGAAGAGCATGACGAATAAAGTGATAGGGAATATCGATGTGCTTTGCATGTAATTGCTTCATGAGAGGCATCTGATAATGCCATATATTCAGAGTCCATTGTGGAGGCAATGATAAAAGACTGTTTGTTCCAACAGTCCCAAAGAAACCAATGTCCTTGATTCACGCCTCGATTGGAGGCAACTCTCCGCCAAAGTGCTTCACAGCAAAGACTCAGATGAGGCGTTGTTGGTCAAAAAGGATTCACTCCTCATCTTTGACATTGTCGATCATGTCGACCTATCCTCCAGCTGCTTGAGCAACGAAGCCACATCTTTGCCAGCAAGAGTGGGGTTCCGACCTTGTCCTAAATCTTTGATTTGATGTTGTCGATCATGTTGGCTCATCCTCAGGCTGCTTACTGGCAAGGATGAGGCATTGTTGATCGTAAGGCATTCCCTCCTCAGCCCTGACGTTGTCGATCGTGTCAGAGAACTCATCTTCAAGCGACTATGGATTCCCTGCTTGTTTTTGAAGCTGTCGATCGTGTCAGCTCGTCCTCGAGCTGCTTCCTGGCAAAGATGAGGCGTTGTTGGTCCGGATGAATTCCCTTCTTGCCATGAACCTTTGGATCGTGTCGGAGGACTCGTCCTGATGTTTCGACTGTGAGGATGTTGAAGATTTTTAGCGGATGCAATGGATGATGAGTTGCCAAATTCAAAGCCGGGACGTAGCATTTTCCTTCGACCATTCATTTAAATTTCCCCAACGCGTTCCCCCTTTCACGGTCCCCGCTTCACGGTCTCCACTTTTCGGCCGCAACCTCATATCATCTCGTTCCGATCTCGATACAATGGAAGCAGTACAACACAACTCCCCACGGAAGGGGCGAATCCCTACCGAGAAGCAATTCATTTCACTCGTGCCTTCAAAATCCAATGGCTCCTTTACCCAAATCAGTGCTCGCAAAGCACAGATGCCCCACTTCAAGCGCAATCCCAACGGGATCCCCTCAAACTTGGAGGAAAAGGCAAAAGCGATGAAGAAGGCACGAATTGACGGCTTGGGCAAGACAAGAATAGGAAAGCGGGATGTCCTTATCCAGCCCTCAATCTCTAACGATTTGGATGGAGAGTTTGGTGATTTGAACATGTCGGATCAAGCTAACGTTTACCATGACGATGGAGGGTTCGGTGATATGTCCACGTTCGATAGCTATGGTGGAGGCACAGATGACGAAAATGATGCTTGTGATGAAGAATCCCATGACGCAGATGACGAAGATGATGGTTATGATGAAGAATCCCTCGAGACTACGCATCCAGAACGAAGACAACAGCTGATCGCCGGTATTATGGATATAGACGACGCAACAAGACGGTCAAACTGTAAAACTAAACGCAAGAGACGCTATCCTATCATCAAGGCAAAGCTTGAAAGAAATTGGGATGCATTTATACTTGCAGTCACAGGACGACTCGCGATTACTCTAAATCAATCTCCTCTTTGCGCTTGTTCGAAGGTTGTTGAGATACCATCCATTTCTTTTCATGGTATGAGTCTTCCCAATTCATCTAAAGAGCAGGCTGCACCCTCAAAAGTTTCGTTATATGTGAGAACGATTGCCCCTTCAGAGACGGCTTACCTGGCTTCCTCCGTGAGCATTATTACCCTTCGTCTCCAAAGCAACCGAAATATGCTATACATGAGGATATTCTCGACTTCTTCCATCTTTTGAAGATCTCAAAGTCACGGTTTTGCCAGGCATTGCAGGCATTTATCAATACTCGCAAGTATACTGCAGCCGATAAATCCCCTGCGTCTTCCACTCTCTCAGAGGTAGAGCCTCACAATAACTTCTGGGTACAGAGATGTTTTTAGAAATCATCCAACTTATGGCGCAGGTACCCAAGAATATCTATGAGAATTTCAGAATGCTTTATACTGCATGGGTGGATATTCGCTCCCTCATGACCCAGAAAGTCGAGACAGAACTCTCTGCATTCACAGGATCGAGATCGCAAAACATTGAAGGTCAATTTGTTGGGGATGTCGGTAAGATCGAGCTTCTTCCGATCAGGTTGAGGAATCTTTGTCCTGCTTGTTTCGGCCCAAATTCGAAACGCACCCCTGTCTGTTTTGATGGGAATTTTCAGATCAAGACACTGAAGGTGAATAATGGGAGGACGGAAACGATCTCCGAACGCGATCATCGAGACAAGAGGTTGTTTGTGCATGATGAGATAAAGGATCCTGCGGTTTACTCCTTGTTCTGTGGATATTCTAATATCTAGTAGAGATCTTTAAAAGAACCGAAGATGGATTCATGTCTCAATTTCAAAGCTGCCACCAACCCGAAGGTTGCTACAAAGTTCAGCGATAGTGGCATTGTCGTCGCCACTTGTCGTCACGACATTCCTTTGAGGTTATTCAACATACGAGGAACAGGCGAACGACTTTCTTATGCACATACCCTCTTGGTAGACATGATGAAAAGTCCGGATTGTACGAAACAACTGGTGAATTGCCCATTGGATCCCACTGATGCGAGATCGTTTTTTACGATATCGCTTGCACCTTTAAACCGTATCTCAAAACTAGAATGGATAACGTCGATTTTGAGAGTCTGGAGTTTCGCCTCCCTATTTTACACATGTACGGCCATGACATCAAATGTCAGCTTCTGTATTCCACTAGAATGCTGCTCGGTAATGGGATTGTTGACGGGGAGTCACCAGAAAGATTCTGGTCTGGAATAGTGTGAGTCCAAGCTTGGTATTGCATCGCTAATATCGTCAGCCATGTCATACCTCCTTGTCGAGTTTCTACTCAATATGTCCGTTTGCAAACCGTGTCTATGGCAGCATATGACTTCGGAGAAGAAAAGAAGTATCGTCTTCTTAAGACGATTTTGCGGGGATTTCGAACGGTTGCGGAAAAGTTTATGGAAAGTACAAAGGGCATCGAGGAGTGTATGAAAGTGATGAGAATCGACGAGGCTGAAATCCTGCGTCAAGCAGAGCTGATGAAGAGTTTCTATGCAGACCTCGAACACGATCGCGGACCTCCCTCTCTCAACGACCGCATATATGAGGCCATTAAGGATCTCGATCTCTTTAACGAATTTGTCGACGCTATTCTCGGTGGCACTGTGCCGTTGCAGCGAGATAGAAACCAACTGCGGGAAATGGTTTCACAAAGATCTGGTGGTCGGGTGAAACCCGGAGACACTCTGACTTCGCTCGAGGAGAAATTGAATAAATTGTTGCAAGAAGCTGGACAAACAATAGATAAGTGGTTGGGCAACAACGGGAACCGCACGAACTGGTATCAAACTTATCACGAGAAGGGTGTACTACGCGAGATTCACAAAATAAGATATGAATTGTGGAAATTACTGGTGCAAAGAAAGGTCGAACTCGACAGGCTCCATGGATCATCAACGATTGGTATTATCACCGCAGAAATGGGCTAATTGCCACAGGAACCAAGAAAGCCACTGCACAGGTTGCAGCTATCAAGAAGCGGTCCCGGCGAGTTGGGGACCTAATTCAGCAATATAATGATCTCATACCACAACTACCCCTCGAGCAGCAGGTGACTCCGCTTGATAAGAATTTCAACAACATCGCTATCGACGACCAACTTTGGGAACTCGAGATGTTCAAATCGACCGACCCATGGGCTTTTCATCCTGCGCTTCGTCAAGGAATCTCGTCATATTATATTAAAGCACGGTGTGTGGAAGAAGTTAATATTTTAATGGTCGAACTTGAGAATTATAAGGACTGGGTAGGCCCACGTCTTGACGGAATCGAGGCCATGTTGAATCCCAAGTTAGTTCCAGTCGATTCTCGTCTTGGGAGACACCTTGTGGTGGCGGGTATGAAAACGGCCGGTTCGCTGCAAGCTGCAGATCATCTTAGACAAGTCGATCTGAGTTGGGTGGCAGACGATGCCAATGCGCTCTTGAAAAAGCTTGAAGGTTGGAATATTCCGTTGTGGTTATGCGGCAGCTAATACGAAAGAATTCTCAAATTGGTCAATGGGCAGGTTAAATGCGTGGTCGAAACACTTGTGCAGTTTAGGAGTGGCTGGTTTTTCTGTATTGGGGATTTCTGAGTCTAGTGATTTGGATGCTATCGAGGATGTAGGCGCTGAGATTGAGCGATGTGTAGATCTATTGTTCGCAGAACGCGAGTCTTGCGATGAAGATGGAAAAGGAAATGATGTAGAACTGCAATAGCCTTTCAACAAGCCGTCATTTGATTATCTTTCCCTCTACAATTCCACATTTTAATCCTCTCCTCTTCCTCCATGCGACTGATCCTAATGACGATAGATCGCCGACCATATATCCGCTCCATTAGCCATATATTCCAACCCATTTACAGAGATGCCAACACCAGGACAGACCGATATCCCAAGCGACACCAGTACATCGTAGATGATCCTAAGCCCATGCTCAGAGATGAAGATGGCGCATGACTCCTTTCCATGAGCTCGTCCGTTCGGCGGTGTGTTAGGTTCCAATCCATGGAGAGCTCCTCGCAGTGTCCCTCGTGAATCGGACGTCTCAAATTATGGGCGATGGCATGTAGTCGCCGGTTGGGGAAGGGGGGACAGCTAGAGCAGAAGAAGAGGTGGAACTTTGTGGTCCTTGCTTTGTCGAGGGCGAAGAGCTCTATGGCATCCTCGAAAAGCTTGGCGATGAAAACCTAGCCCCTTAAGATGGTGTAGGTGAGCTTGAACAGATAGCAGATGTCACACACCTCGATCTCATGGTAAGGGCCTGCGAGGTTCTTAAGCCATCCAAAACAAGGGACATTACGAGTATTCCAGATTCTCCACTTGCCCTGGGCAAGTTGCCGAGGACACGCTGCGAATGCGTTGACAATGAGTTTGGAGGCTCAGTCCATTCTGTGCTGCAAACTGCTTTCGTCGAAAATGTGGTAGCGAATTTTTATGTGCCCGGCTCTTGTCTTTCGGTCAGTGGGATCGTGGGGGTGTGTTGTAGCAAGGGATAGAGAAGAGTCTGACAGAACTTATGAGTGCATATGATCCTGGTCCCCGCTACACTTCCAGGTTAGAAGATTATGATCCACGAAATTCATGCCACCGGGCTCATAACATGTAAAGGAATGTAGAGCAGGGTAATGAGGGGACCACAACATACTCCTTTCCTCGTATTCCATTTCGATATTGTCATAGATTACCTTGCTCCATGTTTCCAAGTCATAAATGTCGGTCAGAGCAAGTCTGTGGGAACAACGAAGCCGGGGGCGGGGTAGGGAGCGAAGGTCTCCACTCTTGGTCCATGCCATTTATCCAAGCTCTGAAGTCGGGGGTCTGGTGGAGAGCATGGTCCCCACGCTTGGTCCCCACTTTTGCAGAGGCTATGAAGTCAGGGGTAGGGTGGGGACCGTGTTCTCCACCTTTAGTCTGAGAGCATTCTGAAGATAAAGCTGCTGGCGTTGTGCAGCTTTCTCTTCAGGTTGGAGAGAGATAGATTTGTGCAGCTTTCTCTTCAAGTGGGAGAGAGAGCTGCCGGATTTGTGCAGCTTTCTCTTCAGGTTGGAGAGAGAGCTGCCGCATAGATTTGTGCAGGTTTCTCTTCAAGTGGGAGAGAGAGCTGCCGGATTTGTGCAGCTTTCTCTTCAGGGGGAGAGAAAGCTGCCGGATTTGTGCAGCTTTATCTTCAAAGTGGGAGAGAGAGCTGCTCCATTTGTGCAGCTTTATCTCAAATCCCACCCGGAGTTTCTTCGATCTTTACCAGTTACAGAGCTCCTTCCCTTCCCACCATGTATGTCCAAAGGGAGCTCTGCAGAGCCTAATAGAGGCCCTGTATCCAATATTATGTCCCGAGATTGGGTTGACTTGGGGAATCACAGAGAGTATGTGATTCCTACCAGCCTGAGTTGAGATGATATCAGAGATCTACGAAAAGCACACAAGTTACTTTCCTTCGGTCATGATGTAAAGTGAAATAGAGCTTTGTTGTTGTTGTTGTTGTTGTTAATTCCACATTATACTCGTTTGCGGCTACTGCTACGTGCAAGTGCTTCTACAAAAGATATTGGGCAACTGATTATTTGTCTCTCTAAACCAAATTCTCCTAGAGGAGAACCAGGCACCGATACAACCAGGTTATCCTTCGTTCCTTTATTCTGCATTTATTCCATTTTCTAAATGTCCCATTCGACGCACACACGACTGGGAGTAGGAGTAATAGAGAAGAGATTAGCTGAAGAGATAGTGAGAGCGTCCATCAATTCTTCCAATTGCTCTTTCTCAGCAAGGCTCGCTGAACACTGGACGGTGCCATGCTTCGCGGAATAGAGCTTCAAAGTCGCACATCCAAAAGCACTCCACAATATCATAGCGCTCTCCATTACGCTATGATGTTGATGGCCACCAAAGTAACTTGCTCGGGTTGTCTTTGCTTCAAAGCTCCCTTCAGCAGCCCATACTGCGAGCTATATAAAGCACAAATAGCAAGTGAATGCTAACCTGGCCGACTGCACCAGTGGACATCAAACCGACATCCTTTATAAATTCGGGATCATGAATGGGGCATTACGCCAGTGGGCGGCGACGATAAGGTAGAAACCGTGAATTCAAAGATTTTCATGTGAGATTATGTGTATGTGTTATGTTAGGTTTCAGAACACTGTTCTGGTTGTTAGATCGATGGGACGACCAGGCTATTAAGTATGGTCTACACTTGTGCAGGAAATCGTCGGAGAAGGCCATTGCTGCGGCCTCGATGAATGAATCGGCTTCATGATCAGATACACGAACTTCAATTAGGGACTGAATTTAATATCAACTAGATCAACATTATGCCAAACCTATTGGCTAGAGAATCTTTCTAAAATGGAGAAACAAACGAGATGCTCCAACAACTTATTCCTCTTATCGGAGACTGTCAGAACTTTAGTTTTCTGCACAAAGCCTAAACCCAGAGATTGATGCTTTGGGTCTGCGCCATGCTCGTTGAGCGTACTTGTATGCAGGATACGACTAGCCAGAAATACCGATAGACACCCTGCCTGCTGATGCAGCACAAGTCCATGCTTTCCCTTGCAGCTCAGGGATGGTTGCACCAGATGGTACGCATGGGGTGCATCCGGAGACGTGTCTGTAAACCGTAACCCAACAGTAGGTCCACAATCGGCGACGTCCTTATGAAGGAAATGGGCATAGTCAGCTCCAAGGAACCCAGTGAGCAGCAAGTCTTTGAGGCCTGTACATATGATTGCATCAGTTGTGATTCAAAACAGGAACACACCAGTTGGAACAGAGTGGTGTTTGGTACCTTCAACCTTCCAGAACCTCCACAACCAGGGGAAGAGTTCCTTTGTAATCTAGTATTAGTTTTACGGAACAGAAACAAGGATTTTACAATGACTACCCCGTCCAGGATGTGATCATGCTCGGCCATCAGCTCAAATTTCATATCGTCATCCAGCCTCTCTTTGAAATTCTTCGGCGCTCGCACATATCCTTGTTGATCACAATTAAAATTCATTGCAACCATTCGACATCGGTCCTGTTTTGTAACCTCTGGGTCCTCTCTGTGTTTGGACCGGCGTATTGGTTTGCAGGAGGACAGAGTATCCATCAGAACCGGAATTACACTATCCATCCACTCCCTGATTTGTCGAATTCGACGAAGGTTAACCACATGTGCTCCAAAGAACCATTTTTCAAGCGACATATGGCCTGTGCCATCAGTGGGGATCTCAGGGAGGAAGGGGGAATTATTGCCTTTGCGCTCAGCGAGAATATCTTTAACCTCGGCATCTGTCAATGGACAGTCGACCGAGATGAAGATATGACATTCGACCCGATTTTCGGGAGATTTACCAACGACATACGAATTCTCCGAAAGCATCGTGTAGAATTTATTCTCGTCGGCATATTCCTCAGGATTCGTCGGGTCTAGGACCGCTCGCTTCTCACAGATCGAGTCATCTTTGCCGTTGTCGTGAAGTCGGTGAATGATCGCAATTGCCCACGGCTTGTCATCTCTGATGTTTTTGGCAATCTGATGGAAGGTGAGTTTTTGGTATCTGATTCTCTCCCATAGCAGTCTGAATTTGGGATATCGGCGGTCGGAGAGGAGGAGCCGGCCATGTTTAGAGTAGAGGGTTCGAATGTGTTCTGGAGTTTTGCAGAGAATGTCAAGTGTGTCAATCTCATAAAAGTGCAGAAGGATGACGGCAGCGTAGTGATGTGCAGTGCTGAGTGCACTCCATAGAGTGTTTCGTGCTTCTGCTGAGAGCATGTACTTCGAGTCCTCATCTCGTGTAAGAAGGAATTCGACGACATCGGCAACCGGGTGAAATGAACGGAGATAAAGTTCATGGCGAACGCGCGTGTCGTCAATCGAGGTCGGAAGAGGGGAATGTGAAATCCGCGAGACGTTTCGTGAGGCTGTCAATTCCTTGACGGATGCATAGAGTTCCTGAATCCCAGGATAGGTCTTCAACCTCAAGTCCGAATTCTGATAGCGTTATTAAGGTCAAGTAAAAACAAGAGAATACATCGTTGGAAGCTCCAAGTTCTGAGTTTAGATGCAGTCGCTGCTTCTTTGGACTGGCGCCGACGAGCTCTGGAATAAGCTCTGGAGCATGTTTCCGATTCTCTGTCTGGGCAATAGGAGGCATTGCGCATGGGGGAGGAGAACGCGAGGATGTCCCGCCAACGGAGAAGGATGCGTAGACACAAGGGCTGGACCCAGGGACTGAACGCAGGGACTGGAGGCGAGGACTCGGACAGGCAACGCAACGCACGCGACGCAACGATGCCGCGATGCAACGCTAAAGGAAAAACATGCGTACTGAAACTGGACGTGAACTGGATGAGGACCGGATGCAAGGACTGGATTCGAGGAGGCACGCACGAGAACAGAAGGTTGAAGATGCACAGCTAAAGGAGACAGACCCGCGGGAAACGGACGCAACGGGGAAACGGATGCAACAAGTTGTGCAACTTTCACTTCAAGCCAGATATCACCTTAGCACGAGAGCAAGAAATACTAGGCGGATCCCGGATTGAAAACAACGAACGAGTCCTGCTGCCTATGTCAACGCTTGCAATCGTGCGAGGCTTTTTCTTGGGCTTAGGTGGGAGGCACGGGAGAAAAACAGTCCTAACTTAAACTTGAGTACTCAGCCTATTTCCAACAATAAATCCTTCACCAAAAAACTAAAACTCGGACTAAAATTGACTGAGAAGGCCGGTGGGCAATCCCCAGGACTGCTCGAGCTTCTGAGGAGTGAGGCCGGGCTAACTTAAGAGCAGGAAGAGGAACAGGGAGATACATATTCCTGGCAAAGGGTTTGCGCGGTCAAATGAAACAAAGAAAAAACATTTGGAGGATGTTCCACGCCGGCATAAACATGAACATTTCTCTCATCAACTCCTTCATAATATTTTTCCGCGGATTCAAGGACCTCATCTTCGTTTTCTCCAATCAATTCCACGATCCTATCAATGAGGAATTTGCGGGACTCGTCGCCTAATCCGCCCAGGTTAGCCAAGCAGGCAAATCCCTCCACCCCGGCATATTCCCAAAACATGTTGGACATCAACTTTAGCGCAGGAAGATATCGTTTTTTAATGGGAGTGTCTGGCTTCCTGACAGCTTGAGTAATGGCGACGAGCAACGACACGAACACTTTAACTCCGCGCTAGAAAAGAAAGTTAGCACATGAGAAACTTGTAAAGATAGAAGTACCTTGTAGCCCTTCAAGTGCTGGGATTGTTTCTTCGGCAGAAGTCCAACAAAATCACCCCGCGCAATCAAAAGATCCTTCAAATCGATGTTCACCGCAGTTTCAACGGCTTGCGCACCTTTTGTACTCTCAAAACCACAATCTGCGGGATACATAATTGCGACCTTTTCGTATAACAATTGATGAATGAAAAGGTAAAGCCACACGGTGTTGGTGGGGGGTCCCAACACCTTGCGATTGAAGTCTGTGAGTGCACACATCCTTGCAGCCATCATGGCCAGAGGGCGGGCCGTAGTCGCAGCATGAAGTTTATTCGACGACCGGAGATATTGCATCAATTTTCCCCCCATCTCAGTACTCCACACCTCAAGATTTCTAAGGTCAGAACCAGTCAATTATGAGAATGCATACTCTTCAGACTCAGAAAAAATCATTTGCAGAATTTTGATCCTCTCATTGCTCACGTCGCCTATCGGTCCAGTCAAAACAATGAATTGTGCCAACCTTTGCGCCCGTTTGACATTTTGTTCGAGCACTGCACGCGTGAGTTTGGTAATCTTCTCGCATCCAGCACTGTAACTTTGATACTCGTCCGCAATAGCACCCACGTCCATCTTGTCCGCCAAAGTCATGCCTGCCGCACATTGTGGTTGAACGAGATTACGTGCTGCTGCCAAGAGCCTCCCCAAATGCGACGGCGTGGACTGTAGGGTCCTTGAGTTGCTGCTGCGGCGACTGACGGGCGTTTCCGGGGGTGTGAGAAGGCGGGGAGAGGGGGAGTGGGGACCTGCGGCGGGATGAGTAGTGGGAGCCGGAGCAAGCGGGCATTGTGGTTCATTATCTCCAAAGCCGCCAAAGTCTTGTTCGTCATCTCCGAAGCCGCCTCCAGATCCAAAGCCTTCGTCCTCATACTGGGTGTCGGTGTTCGCATGAAGGGGGACGGTGGCGATGGTGGCAGAGGGGGCAGTGAGGACATTGTCAGTTGGTGCGGCAAGGGAATTGGCGGAAGGTGGAATCACAACGGACGGAGTTTGACCCAGGGGCTCAACGATCACATTCGCAGCCTGGATCACGGTGGCAGCAGTGGCCGTTGCATTCGCAGAGGGCTGCGCCGAGCCCATGAAACGACGAAAGAACTTTTTGGCGCTGCCTATGAGGTCCGCAGCAATGGGGGCAGTGATAAGGTATCTCGCCTTCCAGCCCATGCTCATGGTTTTAGAGACTTTGTTCTACTGTTATTACGTTCATCAGGAGCGCTGTACTTCTCGTGCACAGATACGAAACTCCTTGCCAAGAGGGTTGCCGTAGAAGACTTGATAGATGTGGGCGGCACGGCGAGGGCGTCTGGATGCCGCTGTGGCAGGGACAGGACGTCTGGTTTTTAGAGGGACGAAGAAGTATGCTGATACCTTGGTGCCATGAACTTTTGCTGCTGTCGAAGTCGTGAAAGGTGCGTTGCAAAGAAGAGGGGGTGTGTGTGATGGAAAAGAGGGTGATGTGATCAAGGCCAGGTGACCCTTCATGTCATTAGTCCCATTGTCCCCGCGAGCCTGCTGCATTGCACACAATTTGTGTGCAATGCAGCAGGCTCGCGGGGACAGCGAACCGAACCGACAAAATGAAAGGGGCGAAGGCGGGAAATTAAAGATTTCGAAAATCTGACCAATCAGGGTTGGCCTCCAACACGTGTCGAGCCTGAGCGCGTGGAGACCTTGGTCTCCACTCTTTGACGCGTCCCGGCGATTCCGCATCTGTCATCTCTCGTCATACTGCTGCAGCAAATGGGACGGAAACTTGTGCAACCGTTGCCGTCAAAGGTGTCGAAGTCGGTCGCGTCAACAGTGCCAAGGCCAGCCGACTCGAGCGTGTCGACACCAGCTACGACAAAACAGGCTCCAACGCTCACCTGCGAATTCTGCAAGAAAAAATTCTACGCGGATCCCCGGCTTTCTGAACACAGCTACAATCGTCACGTGAAGCGCTATGCTGGCAAGTCTCCAGAACAGCGCAAGAACCATCCTGGCCTTGACTCGGCGGAGTATAAAGCTATCGCCGCTCAAAGAGGCTTCTGGACCAAGCCTGCAACCGAGAAGGAAAGGCTCGAGAAGAAATCTGAGAGTCAAGCGAAATGGCGAGGGAAGCATGCTATCGAATCATTGAACCGAGCAAAGTGCGTCGTTAATAAATTGCTGTAAGGTTTCCGTTGATACCTATCTGATAATTAGTGCGGACTTCCAAAACGGCAATATACAAATCCCAAACATGGGGCCTCGGGAGGAGAATCCAACGTTTCCAGAGCTAGTCTTTCACTTCTTGGGATCCGAGGTGGCAGGGCAGCATGACGACCCACCAGAAGGGTCGCGTTCGACGTCCAGGCCATGGTATGGCATGCTTGGAAGGCAGCACTTCAAAGCGTTGCTCAAGAAGTTTGACGAAGAGGAGGATTGGGATTTCGAACAGCAAGTACTGAGGGCTTGGGCTGAATGGGTGCGAATTGGATGTTATAAGAATGGAGAGAGGCAGCGCCTGCAGCTTTGGTGCAATGCATCCGCTTGGATGATGCGACGCCAGCTATATTTGGAGCTCAAATGTGGAGTGATGGGAAGTCCTGCTGAGCGAGAAGGGTTTTACAACCTGTGGGTGGGCGTGGGGACAAAGGAGGCGAAGAAGGATAAAAGGTGGGATCACTTTCATGAGTTTGAACCATTGTACGAGGCGGATAACCTTAGCATACGCGATCCCGATGTCGAGGTGTATCGCGGTGGTAATGCGAACAAATCGCTTGGAAAGCGGATATATACGCTAAGCAGGGCTGATGCAGATGAGGTTGGTCTTTCATGGGAACAAGTCAGTGAGTTGAGGAAATAAATTCTTATTGTTACAGCAAATTTTACTTATATCTCATCATCAATCCTCCTAAATTTAACCATCCCATCCTCGAATCCAGCGAACAATCTGTCCAATGCAGTTTTAGAGGCCCTTGCCTGGCGTTCTACAACGTCCTCTGGAACGTTTTCCAAGACAACGCCAAGGCGGGGAAGAAAGTCCTTGTAAAAGTTTGATGGGAGCGCTGTGTTGATGATTATTTCGAGTCCTTTCTCCTCGGCAAACTCATCTTTCAATTAGACTTTGGCACAAGATCGACACTCAACTGAACTTCTTCCTCATAACGACTGGATACCTCCGGCGTAGCATATCAACGGGCTTCAACGGCGCACCTTTCTTTTTCAATCCTGTAATTGTCAGCCATGTCTCAAGGTTCAAGAATAGAGCAGACCAAAGGGGTCCATCAAGTCCCCATTATATGAGGCGCTGATCAGATTCGAACACATCGATGCAGGGAATTTTGCTACTCGTCAGTTTTGGAAAGAGTGTTGGTTCACCAAAAACTTCGGCAAGATATATATGCAATGGATTAGATGGATCCTGAGGGCCCGAATATATGACTTGACGGCTCTCAGCTTCTCGGTCGAAGGCAAGCAGGATCACAGACAATCCGTATGCATCATGGAGCTTCTCAACCTACACAGTCACAATCACCTTGGGAAACAACTCACCAGCGGTATAAGTTGATTGGAATAAGACAATCTAGTCTTTTCCCACTGCTCCTTGACCGCGATATTCAGGCTGTCGGCTTTACGTTTCCTTCCTTTCCGGCGTGGGAGTGGAGAGTTTGAGGGCTCGTAATTTCTTTTCTCCGCATCGGTCAAGTTCTTCCATTCCAAGGAAATCTGCTGTGCAAGTCGGCCTATATCCGGTTTCAAGCCTTAATAATTAGCGACACTTTCCCCGATCATCATACCTTTGGCCTCGATGTCCTTTTTCAGGTTGTCGAAGTCTTCGCTTTGGTAGCGAGTTGCTTGGTAGATATTCCAGGAATTGCGTGCGCGAGGACGTGCCAGAATACCATTGGCAGTAGGCTTCCCGAACCGGATAGCCAACGCGCTGTGAATGTATTGATTTTTGGTAACCTCATCAAGATCAGGACATTCGTCACACAAACGTGTCGAGACTCTGTCGAACATCTTCTCCAGCTCCTCTAGAACTACTTTCATAACCGGATGGCTGGCCGTCATATCGTCCACCGCAAATTCATACGCATATGTGCCGTTCGTGAATCTCGGCTGCGAGGCCGACTGTGGGCTTCGAAGAGCTCCTATTGGATCCATCAAGGTTGGTGGATTGGACGCCTGGTTAGGGAGAGGTGAAGGAAAGTTGCGAACCACACGGTGGGGGACCAATGAGTGGAGACCTTGGTCTCCACCTCGCGGATCCCCGTTATAATTACTATGGCGGCGCGCCTAAAAAGGCGCGGTTCCGCCACGCTGTGGTATGCCTAATTTAGGGGCGCAAATTGGTACGAGTGAGGTGGAAAATGAAGCGGTGAGCGGGGGCTGGGATTCGGCGCTTTCATTGGCTACCGGGTTCTTTAACCCTACCCTAGTTTGGCATCTTTCTGACTCCCCGTAAGATGCAGCCGCTAGCGTCCTGTA
>Ga0335081_10003516_pt1 | contig 24691 bp, 31 predicted proteins | sample Lox_Sample_35_FD_206713 | JGI IMG/M metagenome (GOLD analysis project Ga0335081, IMG submission 206713) | Soil microbial communities from Loxahatchee National Wildlife Refuge, Florida, United States - Lox_Sample_3.5 | ecosystem: Environmental > Terrestrial > Soil > Wetlands | place: USA...
CACCGGGCGCGGAAACTGATCGCGGCACATTTCCGCAAGGTTGCGGCCGGTGACGATGCCGAGCTTGGCCGAAAGCGCCTGGAACAGCATCGCAATCAGATTGGCAAGCAGCACGACCCACAGTAGGCTGTAGCCGTATTTCGCCCCCGCCTGGATGTTTGTGGCAAAGTTCCCCGGGTCCATGTAGGCGATCGAGGCGATGACCGCTGGCCCGGCAAAGGCCAAGTAGGCGCGCAACCCACCGCGCTGACCGTCAAGCACCTGGCGCGCGATAGCGACGGTCCGTTCGGTAAGCGACCCTCGCCGGGTGGCGATCTCGGTCAAAACGCTGCTCCAGCATCAACGTGAAGATGTAGCCACGGCTACAGACTAACGGCTCGCCGGCGATTGTCAATGTGCTACGCTATGTGTACTAGGCTACATTTTGACATAAACACCAAGGTGTGTTCTGTATGCAACAATGTTGTTTAGGGGTTTAGGGACAGCGGCGATGACACAGCCGATCCTCTCAGGGAAGATCAAGCAAAAGCATCGCGGAGCGGTATGGGAACTCCCCACGGAGCTGACCCAAGCGCGCCGCTTTGGCAAAGCGCGATCGGCCAAATCGACTGCTTTGCTTGAAGACTATGTCGAGTTGATCGCGGACCTGTTGGCCAATACCGGCGAGGCGCGCCCTACAGATATCGCGCGCCGTTTGGGCGTGTCGCACGCCACCGCGATCAAGACCGTTTCGCGCTTAAAGCGGGCAGGATTGGCGACCGCCCGACCGTATCGCGGGGTGTTCTTAACAGAAAAGGGCCATACACTGGCGGAAAAAGTGCGCGCTCGCCACAGGATCGTTGTCGATCTACTTCGCGCGGTGGGCGTTCCCACCGAGTCTGCGGAGGCAGACGCGGAGGGAATTGAGCACTACGTTTCGGAAGCGACGTTGCAGGCATTTTCCCGGTTCTTGCTCGCCCGCAAATAGCGATAGCGCGACCGTCAAGCACAGCACTCGCATTCGTCCCCCGACCAAGCTTCACGGCCTTCCTTCACCAAGAAGTACACGATTGCCAGTGAGCCGACGCCATCAATCCACCAAGCGCCCACCAGCCATTGGGCTGTGAGACTGACGACAACCACGAATGACAGCCACCCACACGTCACGGCTTCCATGGCGTCGGCGCGGAGCGCGCGGCTTCCGATCTTCTCGGCAATTGCGATCTTGCGTCGCGCCAAGTAGCGCATGGCGGGAATGGCGATCAGCGCGACGAGGAAGCCCGGCCAAGAGAATTCCTCGCCGGTTCTGTTCCATAGTTGCCATGCGGCCGCTGCCGTAACGTAGGCCGCCAAGGCGAACAGCAGCGCGCCGCCGATGCGACTGGCGACGCGTTCAGCGTGCTCGGAAAATTTCCGCCCGTGGCGAAGCTCGACAGACAAGCGCCATATCAGCACGCCTGCTGAAGCCAGCTCGATCACGCTATCGAGGCCAAAGGCGACCAGCACAAGGCTTCCGGCTGTCACCCCAGCTCCGATGGCAACGACGGCTTCAACCGTCATCCATCCGATTGTCAGCCATTCTAGCCTGAATGCCTCACGAATGAGCGGTAACCGATCGGATCGCGGCGGCAAGAAAAGCGGTGGCGGGGCACAAGAGTCTGCCATGCACGAAGCATATCCCAATCAGGTCTACATGTCTGCTGCGGGTCAAAAGCGGACATTTGACACCGCCTCCCGGGATGTCCGCTTTATCCCGCAAGAGCAGACGTTTCGTCCAACGCCTTCACGCCGCTGCGAGCCGTTGCGGCCGGTGGGCGCGGAGGAAGGAGCGGATCTGCCGCACCGCGAGCGCAATCCGCTCCTTTGGCTCCTTCCACGGGAACATGCTCACCTCCGCGTTCGGCGCCAGCAGCGCGGCCTCCATCGCAACCGCATAAGGATGCGACGGGACGTCGTCGGGCAGGATCAGCACCGGCGTCCGGCAGTTGCGGACGAAATCGCGCGTCACCGTGAACACGAAGTCGGGGTCGGTGCGATACATCCTGGTCAGGAATTTTTCCGCCTGCTCCATCGTGATGTCGAGCCTTCGCTTCACCAGCTGCGGCGCCCAGCCTTTCATGTTGTTGTCGTAGAACAGATCGCGCATCTCGGGCCGCGAGCCGGACGGCTGCGCCAGCACGGCGGCAACGATTCGGTCGGGCGCCCGCTTCAACAAATTCCAGATCATGGGACCGCCGATGCAAAATCCCAGCACCATGAACTTGTCGATGCGCAAATGATCCATCAGGCCGAGATGGTCGTCGGTATGAGAATCCCAGGGGCGATCGATCTCGAGGGGACCCGTGGACTGGCCGCCATTGGCGTTGCGAAGATCGGCGCCGATGCAGCGGTATTCGTCCTTGAACTCATCCATCGCCTCGAAGGGCGAATAGGGGGCGGACAGATTTGCGATGGTGGAATTGAGCCCGCCGCCGGCAATCATCAGCAACGGGAAGCCAGAACCATTCTCCTCGAAATGGATGCGAACAGGGCCTTTCTCGTAAAAGCTCATGGCGGCTCCTTCCCGCTGGAATCTCTCTGGTCCAAGACGCCACCAAAGCGCAGAATTACCCCGCGACGCGCCCCCAATGCTCCGCCAAATGCTCCGCGCCGCGCAGCGAGACCGCGAAGATGGTGTAGGTCGGGTTCGAGGCGCCTTCGGTCGGGAAGATGCACGGGCCCGCCATCCACAGATTGGCGACCTCGTGGGTCTGGCCGTAGCTGTTGGTCACCGAGTTCGACGCATCCGTGCCCATGATGGCGCCGCCGTGCAGATGCGTGGTCGGCACGAACGGCGGCTTGCCAGGCCACACCTCCTTGGCGTTCGTGGCCTTGGCGACCTTGATGCCCTGGTCGAAATTCGCATTCCACAGCGCCAGCGCGTCGTCATCAAAGGCGTGGGTGAGTCGCGCCAACGGCACGCCGAACTCGTCCTTCTCGCCGATGAGCTCGATGCGATTCTCGATGCGCGGAAGCCCTTCACCGAACATGGTGATGCGGGTGATGCCGCGCGCCGCGCGCTTCATGAAGACCGCAAGCTCTGCCCCAAACAGATCGCCGCGCGCCGACGCATAGTCGTTGGTCTTCATGGCAGCGCCGGCGACGATGTACGTTGAGCCGAACGCTCCGGGATAGCTCGTTTTGGGATAGCGGTCGTACGACATGAATTGGGCGCCGACCGTGCCCATGTGGGGGGTGATGTCTTCGTCAAACAGTGCCCAGGTGCCGGCGATCGAATGCGTCATCATGTATTTGCCGACGAGCTGGTTCTTGTTGGCGAGCCCGTTCGGATGCTTGTCGGTCGCCGAGTTGAGCAGGATGCGCGGGTTCTGCCCCGACCAGGCGGCGAGAATGACGACGCTCGCCTCCTGGACCTGCCGCTCCTTCTTGGCATCGAAATATTCAACGCCAGTGACGCGGCTGCCGTCCTGATTGGTGAGAACACGCGTGACAGTCGAGCGCGCACGTACCTCGGCATTGGCTTTTCGTGCCTCGCCGAGATAGGTGACGATCGGGTTCGCCAGCGCGCCAATCGGACAGCCGACGTGACACCAGCCGTCGTAAATGCAGGCGGCACGGCCTTTGAACTCGACCGAGGTCATTCCGACGGGTGCCGGTGCCAGGTGGATGCCGTTGGCTTCGGCCCCCTTGCGCCAGACTTCGCCGTTCGGAAAAGTCTTCATCGGCGGCATCTGATAGGGCGGACCCGCCGGCCGCCATCTTTCCTCGGCTTTGGCGTCGCCGGAGACTCCAAGATCGGCAGCGACCTTGTCGTAGTAAGGGGCGACGTCTTGGTAGGAGATCGGCCAATCGTGGCCGCGATTATGCTCGCTCTTCATCTTGTAGTCGGTCGGCAGGTAGCGCGGGAAGTTGGCGAAGTAATGCAGCGCCGCGCCGCCGACGCCCCAGCCGGCTTGGGCGGTATAGGCCATCGGGTTCTTGCCTTCGGTCAGCACCGGTGCGCCGGCAGGCTTGATGCGCCGGCCCCAGATATCCGAACTGACAAGATCGGTGAGCTGCCAATCCGGGCCGTTGTCAAACACCACGACCTTCTTACCGGCCTTGGCCAGCACGTTGGCATAGACTGAACCGGAAGCGCCAGCGCCGACGATGACGACATCAACCTTTTCATTTGCCATGGCTGCCTCCCTACCACTTCTTGGTCGGCGCGATGTGCGGCATGTACGGCACGCCGAGCGCAGCGTAGCCTTCCACGGTGGCATAGACGACATCGACGGCGTCGTTGCGCAGCACCGTATAGATGAACGGCCCCGGCGGGCCTTGCCAGCCGTCGATCTTGCTGACACGCATCAGCCCGACGAAATCGTGCTGTTCCTGCGCCGACAAGTCGGCGAACTTTTTGCCTTTCGTCTTGTTGCTGGCGCCGTCGATCGCGCCGAGCGCGGCGCGATACAGATTGGCGTATGGCGGCCGAACGCCCATGATGCGAGCTTGCAGCAGCGCTTCGTCCGCCGGAATCGAAATCTGTTGATCGACGAACTGCGTGATGCCGGACGCTTTGGCACCGGGCACCAGCGTCTCGCCGAGCGCATCGAGCGTCGCGGCCTGTTCGGCCGACAGCGTGCGCAGCGGCACGCCTTGCGCATGCGCCTGCCGCGGCGTCAAAAACACTTCGGCACCGCCGACCATGAAGGCGAGCGTGCCCAATCCCGCGCCTTGCACAAAGGCGCGCCGTTCGATGACGGTCATGACATGTCCTCCCGGCGTCGCGGCCCTGTTCGGTCTTGTAAAAAGCCGCCGTGGCGCCAACGAAATTCAACGCCCGATCGGCTGCCGAATCAAGCGGCGTGGCGAGGCTCCCGTGACGCCGGAACACGAAGCGAAATTCGCGCCGGTTTGATCCGCATCAATGGCGAACGCGCGTCCAAATGCGAGGTTGCCGTGTATGCCGGCAAGGAACCGCCGCCAGCCGCGGTGCATTGCACAGGCGAGGTAATTGCCAAGAGCAAGCCATGACCAAACTGCCGCACGATGCGCTGGTGTTTGTCGGCGACGGCCGCAAGGCGCTGTTTCTGCGCAACGTCGGCGACGAGGAAGTGCCGGATCTGCGCACCGAACAGGTGTTCAAGGAAGCCGACCCGCCGACCCGCGAGCAAGGCACCGACAAGCCCGGCCGCGGTTTTGCCAGCGCCGGATCGCCACGTCGGAGCAGCATGGAAGAAACCGATTGGCATCATCTTGAGGAGCAGCGCTTCGCCCAGCGGGTCGCTGCCGTCCTGGAGGAGGTCGTGCGTCGCCGCCACATCCCGGCGATTCTGGTCGCCGCGCCGCCGAAGACGCTGGCCGAGCTGCGGCGCGCCTTTCATGCCGACGTCAAAGCCAAGATCGTCGCCGAGCTCGACAAGGACCTCACCAATGAGCCGGTGGATCGGATCGAGGCGCATCTTTTCCACTGAGTCGGCCCGGTTTGCCGCTGAGTCGGTCCGCAGACACAGATCTACGACCGCTTACACCGATTCTTGCGAATAGAATCAATGTGTTAGCTGGCGCCAGCAGGCCGGGCGCAGCGCGAAAGGCCCATTTTCTCGTGTCCTTTCACTCAGAATCGGCCAGAAACCCCCGCCGCTGCGTGACGAAAGCGTGACAAACCGTTGCGCTGCATTTCGGGGACGCCCGATTGGCTGCTGAAGAAAATTCGCGGCCGCCAGGCGGTCGGGACCACGGCGATGCCCCTTTGCGTTTGAAAACGCCGGCATCTCGCGCGCGCCGACTTGGGAATTCCCTACGAATCTCCGATACTTGCGCAGCGGCTGGCGATTCGTCCCCGCTATCCCCACATTTAGCGGTTGATTCAGGTTTTCATACTAAGTCTTGACGCGCGCGCCGACCTTGGCCTAGCCTTCAAAAGTTCGGCGCGCGGGTAGCTTCGAGTCCGCCGGGCTCTCCACAAAGGGTTTTGGGGACTGCCGCGCGCCGCTAGCGGCGCGTGCGTGGGAATGTGTCGCCCCTTTGCGGAAGCTGCCCGGGCGCGTCGCAACGAAGATCCGGTTCTCTCAAGCCGGACATGGGTGGGTGTCGGAGCCGACAGGAGTAAGCGGGATGCGGCCGAGCTTTGGCTCGGGTCCGCATCGCGGGAAAGCTGTCGGCGGCTTATATTTGAAGCGGGCTTCCGCTTAGGCCGCCGGCTAAGGAGCAAAGGGAAGGAAAGGGGCCAGAAAATGCGGATCGAGCGGCGTTTCACCAAAGCGGGACAATCGCCCTATGCGGACATCGTATTTCGCCTGACCACGAGCGAAATCCGCAATCCCGACGGCTCGATCGTGTTCCATGCCGACGATGTCGAGGTGCCCGACCAGTGGTCGCAGGTCGCCTCCGACGTGCTGGCGCAAAAATATTTCCGCAAGGCCGGCGTGCCCGCGCGCCTGACGAAGGTCGAGGAGGAAAGCGTTCCGTCCTGGCTGTGGCGCAGCGTCGCCGACGAGATAGCGCTCGCCGCGCTGCCGGACAGCGAGCGCTATGTCGGCGAGCATTCCTGCAAGCAGGTGTTCGACCGGCTCGCCGGCACCTGGACCTATTGGGGTTTTAAGGGCGGCTATTTCTCGTCGGAAGAAGACGCCCAGGCGTTCTTCGACGAGCACCGCTACATGCTGGCGATGCAGATGGTGGCGCCGAACTCGCCACAATGGTTCAACACCGGCCTGCACTGGGCCTACGGCATCGACGGCCCGAGCCAGGGCCACTTCTACGTCGATTACCAGACCGGCGAACTGAAGCAGTCCGCCACCGCCTACGAGCATCCGCAGCCGCACGCCTGCTTCATCCAGTCGATCGCCGACGACCTCGTCAATGAGGGCGGCATCATGGACCTGTGGGTGCGCGAGGCGCGGCTGTTCAAATACGGCTCCGGCACCGGCTCGAATTTTTCCAAGCTGCGCGGCGAAGGCGAAAAGCTGTCCGGCGGCGGCAAGTCGTCCGGCCTGATGAGCTTCTTGAAGATCGGCGACCGCGCCGCCGGCGCCATCAAGTCGGGCGGCACCACGCGCCGCGCCGCCAAGATGGTGATTCTCGACGCCGACCATCCCGACATCGAGCAGTTCATCGACTGGAAGGTGATCGAGGAGCAGAAGGTCGCCAACCTCGTCACCGGCTCCAAGATCAACCAGAAGCACCTGCGCGCCATCCTCAAGGCCTGCGTCAATTGCGAGGGCTCGGGCGACGATTGCTTCGATCCGGAGAAAAACCCGGTGCTGCGCCGCGAGATCAGGGCGGCGCGCAAGAATCACGTGCAGGACAATTACATCCGGCGCGTCATCCAGTTCGCCAAGCAGGGCTATACCGACATCAACTTCCCGATCTACGACACCGATTGGGATTCGGAAGCTTATCTGACGGTGTCCGGGCAGAACTCCAACAACACGGTGCGCATCGCCGACGAGTTCCTGAAAGCCGTGGAAGCCGACCGCGACTGGGATTTGTTCTGGCGCACCAAGCCGGGAAAGATCGCCAAGACCGTCAAGGCGCGCGATCTGTGGGAAAAGATCGGCCACGCCGCCTGGGCCAGCGCCGATCCCGGCCTGCAATTCCACACCACGATCAACGACTGGCACACCTGCGCGGCGTCGGGGCCGATCATCGCCTCCAATCCGTGCTCGGAATACATGTTCCTCGACGACACCGCCTGTAATCTGGCGTCGATCAATTTGCTGGCGTTCCACGGCGCCGCAGCGGCGGGCGCAATCAGCACCTACGACGTCGAGGGCTACGAGCACGCCGTGCGGCTGTGGACCGTCGTGCTCGAAATCTCGGTGCTGATGGCGCAATTCCCATCGAAGGAGATCGCGCAGCGCTCCTACGATTTCCGCACGCTCGGCCTCGGCTACGCCAATGTCGGCGGCCTCTTGATGTCGTCCGGCATTCCCTATGACTCGGATGCTGGCCGCGCCATTTGCGGCGCGCTGTCCGCCATCATGACCGGCATCTCCTACGCCACGTCGGCCGAAATGGCGGCCGAGCTCGGCGCCTTCCCGCGCTTTGCCGAGAACCGCGAGGCAATGCTGCGCGTCATGCGCAATCATCGCCGCGCCGCCCATGGCGCGCGCACCGGTTACGAGGAGATGAGCACGCCGCCAGTGCCGCTCGACCACAAGGCGATCCCCGACAAGCGGCTGTCCGAGCACGCCAAGCTCGCCTGGGACCGCGCGCTCTCGCTCGGCGAACAGCACGGCTACCGCAATGCGCAGGCGAGCGTGGTGGCGCCGACCGGCACCATCGGCCTCGTCATGGATTGCGACACCACCGGCATCGAGCCCGATTTCGCCCTGGTGAAGTTCAAGAAGCTCGCCGGCGGCGGCTATTTCAAGATCATCAACCGCGCCGTGCCGGAAGCGTTACGCGTGCTCGGCTACGGCGACAACGAGATTGCCGAGATCGTCACCTACGCGGTCGGCCACGGTTCGCTCGCCGAGGCGCCGGCGATCAATCACGACACGCTGCGCGTAAAAGGTTTTGACGACGAGGCGATCGAAAAGATCGAGAAGGCGCTGCCGACCGCCTTCGACATCAAGTTCGCTTTCAACAAGTGGACCTTGGGCGCCGAATTCCTCACCGAGCAGCTCGGCGTCGCGGCGGCCGATCTCGTCTCCCCGACCTTCGACCTCCTCGCCCATCTCGGCTTCACCCGGCGCGAGATCGAGGCCGCCAACATCCACGTCTGCGGCGCCATGACGGTCGAGGGCGCGCCGCATCTCAAACCCGAGCACTATGCGGTGTTCGACTGCGCCAATCCGTGCGGCCGCACCGGCAAGCGCTTCCTCTCTGTCGAGAGCCACATCCGCATGCTGGCGGCGGCGCAGCCGTTCATCTCCGGCGCCATTTCCAAGACCATCAACATGCCGAACGAGGCGACGGTCGAGGATTGCAAGCAGGCCTACCTGCTGTCGTGGCGGCTTGGGCTGAAAGCCAACGCGCTCTACCGCGACGGCTCGAAACTCTCGCAGCCGCTGCAGAGCCAGCTCATCGCCGACGAGACCGAGGACGACGACGTCATCGAAGCGTTTTTGGAAAAGCCGGCCGCCGCGCGCGCCGCTGGGCTCGCCGAGAAGGTGGTCGAGAAAGTCGTCGAGCGCATCGTCGTCATGCGCGAGCGCGAGCGCATGCCCGACCGCCGCAAGGGCTACACCCAAAAGGCCGTGGTCGGCGGCCACAAGGTCTATCTGCGCACCGGCGAATACGACGACGGGCGGCTCGGCGAAATCTTCATCGACATGCACAAGGAGGGCGCGGCGCTCCGCTCGCTCCTCAACAACTTCGCCATCGCGGTGTCGCTCGGCCTGCAATACGGCGTGCCGCTCGACGAATATGTCGATGCCTTCACCTTCACCCGCTTCGAGCCGTCCGGCCCGGTGCAGGGCAACGACTCGATCAAATACGCCACCTCGATCCTGGACTACGTGTTCCGCGAGCTGGCGGTGAGTTACATGGAGCGCTTCGACCTCGCCCACGTCGATCCGTCCGGCGAAGGTTTCGACGCGCTCGGCAAAGGCGTCGAGGAAGGCCGGCCCGGCCCCGAGACCCGCTTCGTCTCCAAGGGCCTGACGCGCTCGCGCACAGACCGGCTGAAAATCATGCAAGGCGGCGGCGAGCGAAGCGATGCCGCCTCACCCTCCCCTGCAGGGGGAGGGTCGGCCGCCGAAGGCGGCCGGGGTGGGGGCGTCACCGGCGGCGGCAAAATCACCGCCTTCTCCGCCGCCACCCCGCGCGGCGAAATCGCCGGCTCCATGGCGCTGAAAGCCGCGCCCGAGCAAAAACTCTCCCCCGCGCAAGCGCTCGAGCAGCTCACCGAGACCCGCGCCTACGCCAAAGCCGTCGCCGCCGAACGCCGCGCCGAAGCCAAAGCCAAAGGCTACGAAGGCGAAGCCTGCGATAGCTGCGGGAATTTTACGCTGGTGAGGAACGGCACGTGTCTGAAGTGCGATACGTGCGGGTCCACGACGGGGTGCTCGTGACTCTAGCTTTGGCCTGACAGAAGCACGATTTTCAAAAGGGGCGGCCGAGAGCTGCCCCTTTAACTTAGAAAGAACCCGATCATGAACAATGACTGCAAATAAGACGACGATTTCTCTGCAAGATTTGGCAAAGTCTCTGGCTGGTCCGGACCAGAGATTCAATTATTTTCATGGACAGATTTTCAGCTTCATACCACCCTCTCAAGAGGACGTAGAACGGTTTTTGAAAGACATTACGATTCCGGCGGATGCCGCGCCCAATCGACATCCAGCCAGCATAATCATCGGAGATTTTTCCAGCCTCATTAAACATGGGAGCACTCATGTCTTGGCAGTAAACAACGGCCAATTCACCGTCTACTATGAATTCTACGATCGGAAACTACCCGAGTGTCAGTACCTTGCCATTGTCGCACCCGCCTACAAGGCAGCCGACTCTACAACTACTCTCAAGCCTACGAAACAATCAGTTTCATTCGCACATTTATTGTCGCCTTCTTCGGAAAATTGCTTTTTTATGAACGAGTAGCGACCTTCGATTTTGATCTAGAAGGAAAAGTCTATTTCTCAAGCGAGTATTTTCGCATGCCGCTCCATGCCGATCTCGCGAGATTAGTCGATCCCAGGCTGGCCACAAATATCACTGCACGATTAACCCAACAACAAGATGACTTCCGCAAACAATTCCAAATTGCCTGCAATTTTCTTAGCGGAGCTATTAATCAAAAGGACGAGGCTTTTCGTTTCTCCTCTTACTGGATCGCGCTTGAAGTTTTGGCGCGCGGCACCAGTGGAGCAATACGCGCTCAGCTCGCCAAAGCATATGACAATGCTTCCTATTCTTTCATCAACACCGGCTTGCGATTTGATGAAATCGCCGGAATCCGTCACAACTTACTTCATAAAGGGCAATTTACAACGTTGAAATCGTATCAAGAGCGACTGCTACAACTCTACTTCTGGGACATAGCCATTCACCAAATTAATTTGCCGGCGCAGAGACTAACCCAGCATCTTGTTCAAAGTGGAATAATTGAAGAGGAATTGCAGGCGACTACTCCGCGTCTCGACGCGAGATAGCAAGCGTAGGGTGGGCAAAGGCGCGCAGCGCCGTGCCCACGCGTTTTATCTATCTGATGCGCCGAGAATGTTGTCGTGGGCACGCTTCGCTTTGCCCGCCCTACTCCACTTCGTCACCACCGGGCATGACCCGGTGGTCCATGCTGAAGTTGGAAAACAGCAGCGGCTCAGATCAGCGCGTAATGTCCTCCCATAGATCGCGCCAATCTGGATTCATCGAGCAGATCAGATCAATCTTCCACTTGCGCGACCAGTGTTTGATGTTCTTCTCGCGCTGAATGGCGCCTATCGCGGTAGCGTGTTGTTCGTAATACACTAGCATCTTGACGCCATATGTTTTGCTGAAGCCTTCGGCCAAACCCTCGCGATGTTCGTAGATACGTCGGATCAGATCGTTGGTCATGCCAACGTAGAGCGTGCCGCGCGGGCGGTTTGCCAGGATGTAGACCCAATAGGTTCTCATGCTGCGTGTCAGCATGGATTGCCGGGTCAAGCCCGGCAATGACGAATTGAGGTATGCCGCCCCGTATTTCGAATCGCGGATTTCTTTGGCGCCCAATCCCGGCTATGTCTACGTTGCCGCCCCGCCTCACAGGAGAAACCGCCCAATGCGAGCCCTCTCGCGCCGCGCGGCGCTTGCCGCCGCACTTGCCGCAACCACAGGAGTTTTGGCCTTGTCCGAATCCGCCGACGCCCAGAATGTCGTGACCGCGCCCTCGGGCCTCAAATACATCGACGTCAAGGTCGGCACCGGCGCGTCGCCGCGGACCGGCCAGACCTGCGTGATGCATTACACCGGCTGGCTCTACGAAAGCGGCAAGAAGGGCGCAAAATTCGATTCGTCTGTCGATCGCGGCGAGCCGTTCGAATTCACGATCGGCATGGGCCAGGTCATTCGCGGCTGGGACGAAGGCGTCGCCACCATGAAGGTCGGCGGCAAGCGCACGCTGATCATCCCGCCGGCGCTCGGCTACGGCGCGCGCGGCGCCGGCGGCGTCATCCCGCCGAACGCGACGCTGTTGTTCGACGTCGAACTGCTCGCCATCAAATAACCGTGGCGGCGCGCCCCTCGGCCATCGTCCGACCGCTGATCTGCGCGCGGTCGGCGAACACGCGCTCGATGCGGTCGCCCGCGACCGCCGCACCTGGCCGCGCACGTTGAGATTGATCTAGCGCAATGTCCAAAAGTCCGGTCAGGCGCAACCTGGCAACGAGCGGCGGGCAAGGCTCGCGCAGGCATGGAGGATCAGGTCATGGCAAACGGCGACGAACGGCTCGTCTATCAGATCGACGTCACCGACCCGGGAATGAGGAGCCAAGGCTGGCATGGAACGCTCTACGACAAGAACGGCAACGCCGTGGCCGTGGAACCGGGCAAAACCGTACACACCGCTATCGGCGATTTCGTCGGCGTCGCCAAGGCCATCCTGCTCTCTGAGCCGTACGGCATGATCCATGTCGATCAGGCGGCCTGGATGAAGGGTAACGCCGGCAACGTTCTCATGGGCACCGAGCCGTGGTCGTATCGGCTGTTCGTCGCCCGCGAGGGCTCGAAAAGCGAAGGCTGGCGCGGCGAGTTGCTGCACGGCCACGGCATCATCGGGCAACCATCCGACGACAAGCCGCAGCCGGCGCCGATGGGGCCGTATCGTTGGCTCAAGGGCAAAGAGCTGTGGCAGCCGAAGGGTTGGTTCCACGTCAGCTGGTCGACCGTGAGCGTGCCCAAGGCGGCCTAGCAAGCGCAGCCCGAATGGAGCGAAGCAAGCGTAGCCCGGACGTTCTTTGGCGGTGGGCCCGCTTCGCTTGCCCACCCTATCGGATGCATGCCCATCGCCACATGGCATCTACTAAGTCATCCTGATCACGCCCGCTGCCGGTCGTTGTCGATCGGCAGCACCTGGCCGCTGATCGACTTCCCCGCGTCGGAGGCGAGGAATACCGCGAGCGCCGCGATGTCTTTCGGGTCGATCATCGCCTTGATCGACTGCTCCGCCATCGCCGCGGCGCGCACCTGCGCAATCGTCCGGCCGCTGATCTGGGCGCGGCCGGCGAACACGCGCTCGATGCGGTCGCCCGCGACCGCGCCGGGCGCGATCGCGTTGACGCGGATGCCCCACTCGCCGAGCTCGATCGCCAGCGTCTTGGTGAAGCCGATCACGCCCCATTTGGTCGCAGCGTAGGGACTGCGATTGGCAAAGCCGAAGCGGCCGGCGACCGACGACATGTTGATGATGATTCCGGCCGCCGATTGCTTGAGATGCGGGATCGCCAGCCGGGTGACGTCGAACATCGCGGTGAGATTGACCGCAACCACCTTGTCCCAATCGTCCGGCGGATAATCGGCGACCGGCAGCGTCATGCCCGAGATGCCGGCATTGTTGATCAGCACGTCGAGCCCGCCGAGACTCGCGACCGCGTCCGGCACCATGCGCTCGATCTCGGCGCGGCGCGCCAAGTCGCACGGCCGCGCGATCAATCCGGGTATCTCCTTCGCAATCGCACCGAGCGCCTTTAAGTCGATGTCGCAGACGAAGACGCGGGCGCCGGTCGCGGCGAACGCACGCGCGAATTCGCGGCCGATACCGGCGGCGCCGGCAGTGATCAAGACCCGTTGCGGCATTGTCCCTCCCCCTCACCTGCCGCATCTTCGTCTGCCAGCTTGCGCCAAAGCAAGCGCAGCGCGCGGGATGGGCCAAGCGCCCGCGAAGCCCGTCATGCAGCCTTGCGGAATTATGGATTTGGCTGCTCTCAACCTATCCTCCAGTAGCGGCATTTGTGCTAATCTGCCCGCCATGAAGACCAAATTACTCAGCCAAGCGTTGGAGCGGATCGAGAACTGGCCCGCGGAGGCACAGGATCAGCTTGCCGAGATCGCGCTTGATATCGATGCCGGACTCAAGGACGTCCCCTACGAGCCGACAGACGAGGAGCTTGCAGGCATTGACCGCGGATTGCGCGATGCCGAGCAAGGGCGATTTGCAACAGACGCGGAGGTCGAGAAGGCGTTCGCCAAATTTCGCCGTCGATGAAAGTCGTCTACACCGCCGCCGCACTTCGCGACCTTGATGAAATCGCCGAATGGCTGGCCGTCCACTACCCCGGCATTGCATCCACGATTGAACGCCGAATCCGCGCTGTGATCGAACACATCGATCGCTGGCCGGAGAGCGCGCGGCGCTCTACCAAACGTCCCGGAGTGCGCGTCATGCCGATAGGCCGCTATCCTTACCGAGTGTTTTATCGGGTTACGGACCATGCCGTCGAAATCCTGCACATTCACCACGCGGCACGGCGGCCTTGGGACGAGCAAGAGTGACGGAACCTGACTCAGCGACGCCCCGAAAGAATCGCGCCGCCTTCGGTTAACGAGATATGAATCCGGCGAAAAACAAACTCTGGGACTCTCGGCCGAGTCTCGCTCATGCTCCGCGTGCCGATTCTCGGAGCCGCCGATGCACAAGGCCCTCTTCTTCGCCCTTTTGGCCGCCTGCGCGGTCAACGTGGCGTGCCTGTGCGGGCACCTGTAGCCCTGATATAATCATGGCCATGGACGGCTTCCCCATTGCGCCGCCGATCGTCGTCAAGGACACGCCGAAGCCGCGGCGGCTGGTGACGCTCAAGGACGCGCGCGACTATGTCGACGCGGCGATGCGGCTCGGCCGGCCGGAGCCGTGGCGGGAGGTGTGGCACCGGCTCAAGACGGTGGCCGACGAAGAGGACGCGATCGAGGCGATCGGCGACTTGCGCGAGCTATTGGCCGACGAAGATTTGCTGATCCCCGGCGCCAGCTAAAGCCGCCGGTCCGCCGCGATCACTTCTTATCTTTGCGCGGCGAATGGTGCGCTGCGCGAGCGGGAACGCAGACCCCAAAGCAGTCGGCGCAGTGCGGCGGATATCTGCAAACGAAGCCGGCATTGCAGGGAATGCCCAAAAAGCCGCCGCATTGCCCGGCGCGCTGCGCCGAGCTCGGCGTGCTCGACAGACCGACCGCCAGCGCGACCGCAGCCGCGGCGCAAAGTGCAAAAAGCTTCGACATCGAATCCTCCCCCGCGGCGACGAGGCATCGTTCGGCTGCTTCGCGGCGCCGCAGGCTTGGAAGCAACCTCAAGCTTTGGTGCTGGCTAGCTGCAGCGGCCGTTGTGCCGCACGTTGACCCGGGCATGCTCGGCGAGGCATTTGTTGGGGTAGGTCTCGCCGTTGCAGCCGCAGACCGGTTCGTAGATAAACGAACAGATGGCCGGAACGGCGGCGCAGTGCCCCCACGCCCGCGGGGAGCAAGAGCCCGTCGGCAACTGACAATACTCATTGGCGCCGCAACTGCGCGGATAAAACCCGGCGCATCTCAGCCCGACGCGCGCCGAACCCGGCGTGCTCGACAGGCCGACCGTGAGCGCGAGCGCGGCCGCAACCGAAAATCCAAAAAGCTTGGACATGAACTCCCCCTTGCCTGCTTGGTTCAATTATCTGTCGCACGGCCGCAGCGCTGATCGGAGCAGGCGATCCGCAATCACGCTTACAAGCTGCCGGCGTCGGCAAAGATCGCACAACCTAGACGCAAGGGCAACCGCGGTTCAGTCAAGTCAAGGCGCTGCGACGCGGATCAGTCATCCGAGACACGGGCTGACAAATCAGGCCAAGCCGTTACAATGATGCCGATGGGGCGCGTACCGCGCCGCCGTAGCGGCGCGTCGGTCGACCCGCCATACGGGCCGGCAGAAACGAAACGAGGGTGGAAAATCATGCAGAAGAGCCTGGCCGCATGCGCGTTCGGCGCGCTCGTCGTGGCAGTGACGGCCGCACCGGCGAGCGCCGCTGACGACATCGAGTCGCGGGTGCAGGTTTGCGCCGGCTGTCACGGCCAGAACGGCGTGCCGATCAATTCGGCGACCCCCATCATTTGGGGCCAGCAGTCCAATTACCTCTACAAGGAATTGCACGATTACCACAGCGGCGATCGCGCCAATCCGTTCATGGCCTCGGTCGCCAAGATGTTCACGCTGCCGGAGCTGCGCCAGGTCGCCGACTATTTCGCCGCCAAGCAATGGCCGGCGCCCGAGCATGCCGGCAATCCCGGCGACGCGCCGAAAAGCGCGGAAATGTGCAAGGCCTGCCACCAGCCCAATTTCGCGGGCGGGCAGCCGGCGCCGCGGCTCGCCGGCTTGAGCTACGATTATCTGTTGACCTCGATGAACAACTTTGCCGACGGCAAGCGCACCAACAATCTCGATATGCCTGGCTTCATGAAGGCGCTGTCGGAGAGCGACCGCGAGGCGATCGCACGCTATCTCTCGGCCTTGTGAACTGCGGCGAATTTGCACCGTACCGCTCGTCCGCGCGAAAGCGGGGACCAGTTCCCTGACGCCGGGTTGCGGCTTTCCGCCTTCGCGCGAATGCGCTGCGGCGCGGCTGAAAGCGCGCCGTAGCTCGCGGAGCGGGCGTAGGCGGGTCGCGGGAATGAGCGGAATTGAACGATCTCGCTCCACGGAACCTGGCGCTAACGGCATCGGCGCGCACGGAACGCGCGGCGCTGCGGCCACGTTGAGTCATGGGAGCTTTTTTATTTGGAGCGGGTCATGGCCACGATCGACGAACGCTACCGGGATCGCCACGACAAGCAGGCGCGGCCTCCGGTGACGAGCCGCGCCCATCCGGGCATCTATGCCATCGTGATCGCGCTGACGGTCTGGTTCATCGCTGCCGCATGGAGTTTCGCCGGCGGCGGCGTGACCGATTATCTGCTCGTTGTCATCAGCGGCTTCTTGTGTGTTGCGATCGGACTGCCGCTCATTCTGTTCCGTGTCGCCCGCGCGCGCCCTTCACAGCAAGGCCGCTCGCCGCAAGGCCATGAACAGCCGCCGCTGCGTGACTGGATGCGATGGCGCTACGACACCTGGACCGAGCGGCTTTCAGGTTCGGCTGCGGCGGTGCAGATCCTGTTACCGATCGCCGCGGCAGCTATCGGCATGACGGCGATGGGCATCATCTATCGCTTCGCCGGCGGCTGATCATAGCCGACCCGATCGCAGCGGATTTCAGCGTTGCGCAAACGCTCTTTCAATTACCCCAGCCGCCGCCACCCCAGTTGCTGCCGAACATCGCGCCGCCGCCCCAATAGCCGGTGCGCGGGGCTGAATCGTAATAGGAGTAACCGCCGCGCGCATTGGCCCCGGTCGCGACGCGACGCTGGAAGGCGCCGCTGTCAAGGCCGCGTTCGGGCGTACCGCGTTCGCCCTGCCGGTACGCATCATAATTGCGCCAATCGTGCTCCCGCGCGTATCGTGAAGCCAGGCTCCGTTGCCGGTGATTTTCTCGGGCCCGCAGCTTGGCGCTGCGCGCATGCACGCGCTCGGCAGCCTTGGCGCGATTGTCAGTCTCAGACGCTGCCGGCGCCGCGGCGGGCCCGCTATTCTGCGGTGCTGCGGCGCCGGGCTCTGCTGCCGCCGCGGCGAGTTGCGCCGGTTGCGCGGTGCCCGAGGCGGGCAGCGCCACGACAGGCGCGGGTGACGCCGCCGCCGGGGCGGGCGACGCTACGGCCGGTCCGGACGATCGCGGCGATCGCTGCGCGGCACCAACGGCTTTCGTCGTGTTGACCGCGGCGTTGTCGCTATCGTCCCCGACGATGGCGAGCTTATGCGGCGGTCCGCTGCCCATGACGGCGAGCACTGCGGCACCGCCGCCAACGGCACCGATTATGCCGGCGATGGCGACGATTTGGAGCGCGCGAACAAAGCGGCCGAACCGCACGGGCCAAGCCGATTCGGGATAAAGCAAGGACGCCATGCCGGCCCCGGTCGTTTCCCAAAGTCGTGTGCCAAGTCGTGCAGGCAACGCGCGCGCGCGCGGTCGTGTTCCCTGCCCCCCTCGTATGACACGAAAGGAAGGCAAAACGCCCGCCGGACGGCGGCGTTAGCCGGCCATCCCGCTTACGAAAGCTGCCCGCCTCGCGGCGATTGCGTGTGAGACTTTAAGGGCGCGGTCAGTAGCGCGTCGCGATCGGACCGCCCCAGTTGAAATGATAGTCCACACCGACGCGCACGATATTGTCGGTCACGCGCGAACTGGCGGCGAGCGTCGTGTAAGCGCCAACCGGGGGGCCGACAAACGTGTTATTGAAGGTGCCGAAATCCATATAGAGATATTCGAGTTTCGCGGTCCACGCACCCGTGATGACGCCTTCGACGCCGCCACCGATCGTCCACCCGGCGCGGGTTACGTTGCTGCTGGAGCTCGCCGAGGCCGAGGCCGTACCAGCCGGGGTGCTCACAGTCGTGGTGAACGAAGCGGTGCTGTCGATCTCGCCATAAGCAAGACCCCCCGTTACGTAGAGCAGCCAGGTTGGAGTCGGATTGACGCCGAGCCGCGCCCGCACGGTGCCGAACCACGGCAAGCTCTGTTTCAAGCTTCCCGTTGACGTCACTGTCGTCGACAATATGGCAAGGGGATTGGTCGTGGTCACCGTTACGCCTGGGAACGGCGCCGTGCCGCTTTGCCCAGTGCCCTGGATATCGGCCTCGATGCCGAACACCCAGTTGCTGCAAGTCGGGCAATAGGGAAACTTGCCGGTTATCCAGTTATAGCCGATCTGGCCGCCGCCCAAGCCGCCGTCCATTTTTTGCGACGTGGTGAATGGCACGAATCCAGTGCCGGTGCCGGTGTAGCTTGTCGATGAATTGCCCCAGCTGTAGCCGGCGTTCAGACCGACGTAAAAGCCTTGCCAAAGCGGCGGCGGCGCTACCGGCGCTGGCGGCGCCTTCAGCGGCATATCTGCCGCGAACGCCGGCCCAGCAACGAATGCGCTGAGCGCAACGACGGCAAGAGCTAATCTGTTCATCTGAGCCCCCTGGGTCGCAAGCGATTGCGGGCAGTATGTATCCGGATGGGCCGGATTTACAGCCGCGTGGCAACTGCGCCGCTTGCCGGTGGACGAGGCAGCATAATTGATCGGCCGCTCTAACCGATTGATAGAAAAACGCTTTTACGTACGCCCGCGCGCCCCCTGCTGTGGCCAAAAAATCACAGACGCCGATAATCGGAACTCTTTGCAAGGCTCTGCGTCGTGCGGATCAGTAGTGGATCGATTCGTACTCAGCGACTCGCTTTGTTATTCCTCGGGCTCAGTGGTGAAGAACAACGGGTAGCCCTTGCTCTTGCCGAGCTCGGTCGCTTCCTTGGCCTTGGTTTCGGCGACATCGCGGGTGTAAACCGCGATCACGCAGGCGCCTTTGATGTGCGCGGTCATCATCACCCGATAGGCCTGATCGGCATTCATCCGAAACACCGCCTTGAGCACCTGCACGACGAATTCGCGCGGCGTGTAATCGTCGTTGAGCAGAATCACTTTGTAGAGCGGCGGCCGCTGCGTCTTGGTCTTGACCTTGGTTTGCGGCTTGACGAGGGTCTTGGACATTGCGCGAAGCCCTCCGCAGCGAATGGGCGGGACGCCGGATCGATCTAATCGATCAATATAAATCAAGCGGCTCGCCCGGCCCAGCGGCGATGCGGGGCGCAGCCTCTCCCGTCATGCAGGAACGCATCCAACCAATCAGCGTTATCAATGGCTGCGATTGACGAGGCAGTGCGGGCAGCAGCATGCACATCGTTTGGATCATCGTCATCGGCTTTGTCGCCGGCATCATCGCCCGCTTGCTGGCGCCGGGAGCCAATAATCCGGCGGGCTTCATTCTCACCACGTTGCTCGGCATCGCCGGCGCATTCGTGGCGAGCTTGATCGAGCAGGCGCTGGGCTTGTACGGGCCGAACCATCGCGTCGGCCTGATCGGCGCGGTGATTGGCGCCATCATCATTCTGTTCGTCTGGCACCGGCTGGTGGCGAACCGCGCCATCCCCGATCCGGGCCGGCGCAGTTGGCTGTAAAAATTTGCGTTCAGCGCCTCACCATCGCGCGTCGCGGCACGCGGCGTTCGACCACCACGGCGCGCGGCGCGCCGCCGTGAGCAGCGGCGCGCCCGGTGCGCGCGGCGATCACGGTGCGGCTGACGGACTTGCCCTCGCCCAGGCGCAGCACCGCGCTCCTCGCCTCGTCGGGCGAGATTTGCATCAGCGAGGCCACGATCTCGGTCTGCGCGCCGACGTCGTCAGCGGCGAGTCCCTGCGCGGCGAGTACTGCTTCTTCAACCGTCGGCGGGTCGCGGCGCACGCGGCGCCGGCCGTCCTTTGTTTCCCAGATCTCGTTATTCATGCGAGGCCTCGCGATGCCCAAACCCTGCGTGCTGCGACCCATTATTGTCTCTACGCTGCAGTGCAGCAAGAGCACTGTGCGTCGCACTCACGACAATGTCATCGCCGGCATCTGAATGCGTGCGAAAAACGCAAAAAAGCAGGCGCTCACCGCGGCGTTTTGCGGCGGCAGCGCCCGCCCGGATTTGCCAGAACGATGAAGCGGCTAGCTTGCCGGCATCTCGCTGAACAGCACGCCGCCCTTGCCTTTGGCGGTCTTGGCGGTTTCGACCAGCGATACGGTGACCGCTTCCGGCTTGGCGCCGGCATTCTTCACCACGGCCGCGGTGATGTCTTTGATCAGCCCGCGCTTCTGTTCGAGCGAGCGGCCTTCGAGCATGTAGACGACGACTTCCGGCATGACTGCCCTCCTGTGTTTCGGATCCGGCGAGACGCACGAGCGGCAGCAGAGCCGGCGCCGACTTGCCTGACGATCGGGCGCATAATATCGGAAAGTTTGCGGGTGAGGCGCAACAGGAGCTGACGATGAAACGTTTGGCCTTCGCAACCAGCCTCTGCGCTTTCGCACTGATGGTCGCCGCGCCGGCGCGCGCCGACTACGCCGTCGTCCAATTCGAGGATGGCTGGTGTCAGGTGTGGTGGGACAGCGCCGCCGACCCGTGGGGCACGAGCTGGCGCAAACTGGTAATCGGGATGCCGACCTGGTCGGCGGCGCGCGCCGCGCTTGCCGACGCGCGGGCGCAAGCCGTTTGCCGCGACTAGAGCAGAATGCAGTACCTCGTCATTGCGAGGAGCGAAGCGATGAAGCAATCCCAGAACGGCGCCGCCGCACTGGATTGCTTCGCGGAGCTTGTCATCGGGCCGGCCACTTCGGGCCGGACCCGTTGGCTCGCAATGACGAGCGAGTGGATCGGGCGCGATGGATCGCCCAACGTTGCACGCGCTGCCCGCGCTCGTCGCGGGCAAGCGCGTTTTCGAAAGCACGATGCAAATGAAATTCAGTTCGCCGAGAACAAACCCGTTCGGGAGCTGAACAGCCTGAACAACGGCTCGAAGCCGCCTTGGGCATGGCGCGGCTTTTTCGCCTCGCGGCTCGCCTGCCAGCGCCTATACGCCTCGTAGCCCGACACGCGATGTTTCTTCTTTTTGCTCGTCGCCGCTTCGGGCACCGGCGCGGCGTCGTCATGATTCGGCGCCGCTGCCGCCGGCTCGTCGGCATGCGCGACGTCGACATGCGCGACATCGACATGGGCGACGTCGGCGGCTCGCGCCGGCGCGACAGCATTCGCTGCGTTGGGAGCGCCGACATCCTGTGGCGCCGCTGCGGCGTTCGCGGTTTTTGTGCCGGCAGCGCCGATTTCGCCCGCCGGCGTCGCCTGTTGCAGGATCGCAGCAGCGGGCTGTGCCGCCGCTGCGCTCTGCGCTGGCGGCGGCGCAACCGCCGCCGGCGCGCTTGTCACCAGGGCGTGGGCGGCGATCGAGCCATCAGTGCTGCCGCCGGCTGCGCGGTGCGGAAGGAGCGATACAACCACGCCCGCACCGGCCGTGGCGCCGACCGCCGTCGCGACGAGCGCAATGCGCAACGTCCGCGCAAAGCTCGGCGTCGGGGCGAGATAGCCCCATTCCGGATGGAAGTTCCCGGCAGAGCGCATTTTCTTAACCCAACCTCCCAGACAAGACGAAAGCCAATACGAAAAATGCCCGCCTCTCGCGGCAACTACGTAGTACCAAAGCTGCCAACTCCGCCTCGCCGCACAGGTTCCTCTCTGTCGCGGGGCCGGATCGTGCGGTTCACCGACTCCATGCTGGCTTGCTCCAAGCTGGCTTACCGGCCATGATGGAACCCGGCAAGGCGGCCGCCGGTGGAATCCACCGACTGTTGCCAATCGGCATCAGATGGCCGCCGCAACCAGCGACTTTTGTCGCCTTCTCACGCGGTTTGGCGATACTTGTCCACAATTGCGGTACTTTTGCCGCCGGGTCGCACGACCCGCCCCGGCCGCTACGTCAGCAAGACGCGGCGCGGCGAAGCCGCTAAGATTCGGCCCGGCGCGCCGCGCCGGGCACGCCGCAACGCATGCCGGCGCCGTCGCGGCCGCAGCAGCAAACGAGGAAGCTTCATGACCGTTTCGATGTACAAAATTTCGGTGCCGATCTTCGTCCAATTTCTCACCGCCCTCGCGGCCGTCCTCGACAAAACCGCGGCGCATTGCGAGGCCAAGAAGATCGAGCCGGCGGCGCTGCTTGGCGCGCGGCTGTTTCCCGACATGTATCCGCTGTCGCGCCAGGTGCGCGCGGCGACCGACCATGCGGTCAACGCCACGGCGCGGCTTGCCGGCGTCGAGCCGCCCGCTCTGCCCGCCGGCGAGGCAAGCTTCGCCGAGCTCAAGGAGCGCATCGGCAAGGCAACCGATTTCATCAAAGGCTTTAAGCCGGCACAGATCGACGGCACCGAGGACAAGGCGATCAAGATCACGTTTCCGAGCGGCGCCACGCGCGATTTCACCGGACAGTCGCTGCTGCTCGGCAACTCGCTGCCGAATTTCTATTTCCACTGCACCACCGCCTACGACATCGTCCGGCACAACGGCGTCGAGTTGGGCAAGCGCGATTTCATGGGGACGCCAGTCTCGCTGTAACAGTCTCGTTGTAACAGTCTCGTTGTAACAGTCTCGCTGTAACGTTCGCGCCGTAGCGGCGCGCCGTTTATGATGCAGCGCTGAACTGCCGCTCGCCGGCGTCGGCATCGTCGCCGCCGAACCGGTGGCCGATCCAGGACGGAATGCCGCCGATCACCGAGACGGCGTGCCAAGTGGCGCTGACCATGTGATCCTTCACGGCGAGCGTGGTGGCGACCAACGAACTTGGCGCCGGCGCAGCCGGCGGCGCGGCATTGTCCTGCGGGCCGGCAATCGCGAGCGGCGCCGGCGAGCCTTGCGCTGGCGACGCGACGCCGGGCGGCGGGGCCGGTGATAGCGCGGCGACCGCGACGGTTTTAACGCGTGCCACCGGCGGCTCCGCCGTCGCGACAGTGGCGGCAAGGCGCGCGGGCGTCGCGGTCGCCGCCGCCACCTTGGCCTCCGCCGCCGCTTGCGCGGACTGCGCATCGGCCGCGGCATGGTAGCTCGTCTCTGCCGCCTGCTGCGCGATGAGGAAATCGCGGATCTGGTCGTGCTCGTCGCGCACCAGGCGGACCATCGCCGGCGATGCCGAGGCCGGAGCGGCCGCTGCCGGCGTGGCGGCGGCCGGCAGCGCCGGCTGGGTGAGGTGATAATGGGCAAGCAGCATGGCGCCGATCATGCTTGCCAGCGACGCCGGTAGCACCTCGAGCACGAGCTTGCTCGTAAGCCGCAGCAGGAACGGCGTGGCTTTGGGTGTTGCGTCGAGGGTTCCACAGCTCTGCATAGCCCACCTCCGCGGTCGCGAGTTTTTCAAACGATCGCTTGAATTTCAAACATGCGTTATAGGCAAGGCGTGGCCGGAAACAAGGAAATTTTGCGGCACTCCTCGGGTTTTCCGAGGGAACTCGCGGTCATGTGGCGCCGAGGCCACGCATGGTCCAGCCGCTCAACAGCTGCGCCAGCCAATCGACCGCCGAGTCGTCGAGCTCGAGCGCGACCGGCGGGCCGGCAAGCTGCTCGCGATTGCGCACGAACACGCTGCATTGGCCGATGAGCCAGATCGCCGCGACCATGAGCGTGCGCTGCTCGGCCTCGGGCAGAAAACGGCGCACCAGGTCGACGGTGAGCCCCATGAACGGCGTCGCCTCCTCGCTCATCAACTTGCGGAACACCGGGGTCGGCCGCACCGTCTCCCAGTTGAAAATGCGCATATAGCGGCTGGCTTCGTCGCGCGCCGAGAGTGGATGAAGCTGACGGCGCACGAAGGCAGCCAGCGCCTGTTCGCGCGGCAGCCCGGCCGTTTCGTCGGCATGGCCGAGCTGGTCCTCGGTCAGGCCGCGGAACGCCGCGCGCAGCACTTCGCGATAGAGCCCCTCCTTGCCGTCGAAGTGATAGTTGATCGCCGCCTGATTGACCCGCGCGCGCGCCACGATGGCGCGGACGCTGGTGCCGTCATAGCCGCGCTCGGCGAACAACCGCTCGGCGGCTTTGAGAATGCGGTCGCGGGTGATGTCCGAGGGCCGGGTCATTGTTGTCGCCGTTCCATTTTCAAACCTGCGTTTGAAAACGTATAGGCCTGCGGCGCCGCCAGCGCAACTGGGGCTGCTACAAGCTGTCAGATGTCCTGCTCACCGCCCCCGACCCCGCGGCCCCCGACCAGCCCTGGCATCTCAAACTCGACCTGGTAACGTCAATTGTTCTGTGTCAGCAGGAAGGGGGTACTGACGCCCTGTGACTTATTCTCGTGAGTGAACACGGCGAACAGGATGCGATCCATTGATGTTCTGTCCTGGAAGGTGCCCATGGGCC
>Ga0335081_10003517_pt1 | contig 24687 bp, 23 predicted proteins | sample Lox_Sample_35_FD_206713 | JGI IMG/M metagenome (GOLD analysis project Ga0335081, IMG submission 206713) | Soil microbial communities from Loxahatchee National Wildlife Refuge, Florida, United States - Lox_Sample_3.5 | ecosystem: Environmental > Terrestrial > Soil > Wetlands | place: USA...
CCGTGCGTAGCCTGAGACCTCGTATTGCGCGAATCCCGCCGCGGCGATGCGCTCCTGGCAGGCGGCGAGCATGTCCGCTCCCGCATCGTCATCCGGCAGACCCGGGGGCGGCGTGGCCGCGAACGGTGTGCCCGGCTCGAGAGTCAGCTGGTAGTGAGAAAGGTGTGCGGGCGCCAGCGCGACCGCCTCCTCCACATCCGCCAGCGCCCCGGCCGCATCCTGTCCCGGCAGGGCATACATGAGATCGAGGTTGAAGTTGCCGAGTCCGGCGGCGTGCAGCTCCTGCGCGGCGCGGCGCGTCTCCTGCGGCGAGTGAATGCGCCCGAGCGTCTGGAGCCGCCGGGCATCGAAGCTCTGCGCGCCGAGCGAGACGCGGTTGATGCCCGCCGCACGGTACTCCGCGAAGCGCCCGCGCTCGATCGTGCCGGGGTTCGCCTCAAGCGTGACTTCGGGTGCCGCAGCGCCGGCAAACGTCCGCTGCGCAGCCTCGAGCACACGCGCGATCGCCTCGGGTGAGAACAGACTCGGCGTTCCGCCGCCCAGAAAGATGCTGATGAGCGGCCGATCGGTGAGGTCCGCTGCCTGCCGGCTCAGGTCGCTGAGCAGCGCCTCGACATAGCGCTCCTCGGGCAGCGCTTCCTTGAGCGTGTACGAGTTGAAATCGCAGTAAGGGCATTTGCGCACGCACCACGGAAAGTGCACGTACAAAGCGAGCGGCGGCAGGGTTGTGTTCATGGGCGCGACAGCTGGGCGCGCAACTGTAGCAGCGCGCGGCCCCGATGACTCACGGCATCCTTTTCCGCCGCCGTGAGCTCGGCAGCGGAGCGCGCCGAGCCCTCGGGCAGAAAGACCGGGTCGTAGCCGAAGCCGCCGCGGCCGCGCGGCGCCTCGAGAATCCGCCCCTCCCATACTCCCGTTGCCAGCAGCGGCCGCGCATCCGCCGCCGACCGCACGTACGCGATGACACAGCGGTACCGGGCCGTGCGCCGGGCAGCCGGCACCCCCGCCAGCTCCTGCAGGAGCTTCTTCAAGTTCGCATCGTCGCTCGCGCCTTCGCCCGCGTAGCGCGCCGAGTACACGCCGGGCCGTCCGCCGAGCGCATCGACCTCGATACCGGAGTCATCCGCAAGCGCTGGCAGCTGCGCGAGTTCCGCGGCGTGGCGGGCTTTCGCCAGCGCATTGGCCTCGAATGTGGTTCCGGTTTCCTCGATCGGCTCGATGCCGAGACTCGATTGAGAGATGAGCGCGTACCCGGACGGCGCAAGCAGCTGCGCGAGCTCCCGGAGCTTGCCGCTGTTGCCGCTCGCCAGGACGAGATTCACGGCCGCGCGGCGGCGAGGGACTCGCTCTGCAGCGTGAACAGCCGCTCGACGCCGCGCGCGGCGAGATCGAGCAGCGCATCGAGCTCGTGGCGGCGAAAGGCGTGTCCTTCGGCGGTGCCCTGCACCTCGACGAAACCGCCGCCGTTATTCATGACCACGTTCATGTCGGTCTCGGCCTGCGAATCCTCCGCATAGTCGAGATCGAGCACGGACGCGCCGCCGACGATGCCAACCGAAATCGCGGCCACCTGGCCGTGCAGCGGGCTCTTTGCGAGCAGGCGGCGCTTCTGCAGGTTCTCGCACGCTTCGGCGAGCGCGACATAGCCGCCCGTGATGGCGGCGGTGCGCGTACCGCCATCCGCCTGCAGTACGTCGCAATCGATCGTGATGGTGCGCTCTCCCAACGCCGCGAGATTGACGATGGCGCGCAGCGAGCGGCCGATCAGGCGCTGAATCTCGAGCGTGCGGCCACTTTGCTTGCCGCGCGCCGCCTCACGCGGCGCGCGCGTATGCGTCGAGCGCGGCAGCATGCCGTATTCGGCGGTGATCCAGCCCTGGCCCTTGCCGCGCAGGAATGCGGGCACGCTGTCCTCGATGCTCGCCGTGCACAGCACGCGCGTGGCGCCGAACTCGACCAGCACCGAACCTTCCGCGTGCTGGGTGAAGCCGCGCGTCAGGCGGACCGGACGCATCTCATCGGCGGCGCGGCCACTCGGTCTCATGGCCCGCGCCAGCGCACGGCAGCGGCGGAGGTGTTGTCGCTCGTGATGCCGCCGTTGGCCACTGCCGCCTGACACAACGCGTTCAACAGCTCGCGCAGCGGCGTGCCGCTGGAGGTGAGGATGTTCGCGATCTCCTCATCGCGCGCACCGCTCCACAGCCCGTCACTGCAGGCGAGAAGCACATCGTCCGGCTGCAGCACCTGGCGGCACGAGAGCGTCATATCGGGCAGGATCGCATCTCCGCCGAGGCAGCACTCGACGAAATTGCGCAGCGGATGCGTCAGCGCCTGCTCGGGCGTGATGAGCCCTTCTCGCAGCAGCAGCTCGACGTGACTGTGATCTCGGGTACGCGCAACGACCGCACCGCGGCGCAACTGGTAAATGCGGCTGTCACCGACGTGTGCCCACCAGGCCGTGCCCTGCTGCACGAGGCAGACCGCGCAGGTGGCGCGCGGGCGCTGCTCGAGCGGCAGCTGCAGGCCGATCTTCACCACTTCCTCGTGGGCACGGCCGAGCGTGAGGTGCAGGAAGCCCAGGGGATCGAAGATCGGCTGCGGCGTGTGCCAGAACGCCTCGAGCAGCACGCGCAGCGTGACCTCTGCCGCGCGCGCACCTTCCGCATGCCCGCCCATGCCGTCGACGACCACCAGCAGCGTCGCATGCTCGGCGACCGCCACGCCAACCCGGTCCTGGTTGTCCTCGCGGTTGCCAAGCAGGCTCAAATCCGCATATTCGACCTGCAAGGCTGGTCCTGTGCTTCTGCTAGACTTCGCCGCGCTTTATAGCATGAGCAGCGCCGATGATCGCGAGCATGACGGGTTTCGCGCGCCGCGAAGCCGCCGGACCCTGGGGCAGCCTCACCTGCGAGCTGCGCAGCGTGAATCACCGCTTTCTCGAGCCTGGCTTTCGCCTGCCCGAGGAACTGCGCGCGCTCGAGCCGGACCTGCGCCAGGCGCTCGGGCGCGACTTGAAGCGCGGCAAAGTGGACTGCACGCTCTCCTGGCGTGCCGCAGCGCTTGCGGAGCGGGCGCTGCAGCTGGATGCGGGTGCGCTGGCGCGCCTGGCGGCCGCCGTGCGTGCCGTCGCCGCAGCGATGCCCGAGCAGCCCTCAAGCTTGAATGCGCTCGATGTCCTGCGCTGGCCGGGCATCGTGAGCGATGCCGACGCGGGGACGACGGAACTCGTCGCTGCCGCGCGCTCACTGTTCACCGCAGCTCTCGCCGATCTCATTGCCACGCGCGCACGCGAAGGCACGCGGCTCAAGGAGTTGATCGAGCAGCGCTGCACGGGACTTGAGGCGATTGTGGCTACCGTGCGCGCGCGCATGCCGGAAGTCGAAGCGCGCGTTCGCACGCGCCTCACCGAGCGTGTGGCCGAGCTCACTGCGCAGGTCGATCACGATCGGCTCGAACAGGAGCTCGCGATTCTGCTGCAGCGGCTGGATGTCGCCGAAGAGCTCGATCGGCTCACGGCGCATATCGCTGAAGTGCGGCGCGTCATCGCGGGCGCCGAGGCCGCCGGGCGGCGCCTGGACTTTCTGCTTCAGGAGCTCAATCGCGAGGCGAATACTCTGTCGTCGAAGTCGCAGGACCTGGAGACCACGCGCTCCGCCGTCGATATGAAGGTGCTGATCGAGCAGATGCGCGAGCAGGTGCAGAACGTGGAGTGAGCTCCACGGCCAGCACCACCCCGGCTGCACCCCGTCAAGACGCTCGGGCCGTTGCGGCGCTGCGCGTGAGGAATCGCGGCCACAGCGGGCGCAGCTTCACGATGAAGTCCCACGCCATGAGCAGCGCGCCCACGGCGAACACGACATCGCCCGGCAGCCGCAGCCACTGCCATAGCGTCGTCGTATCGTAGAACGCCTGGCTGCGTGCGTAGGCGAAACCGTGCTCGTAGACCGCATTCAGCTGCGGCCAGCCGATGGGGAAGAAATTGAGCACGATCCACAGCACGAGGCCACCGTTGTAGAGCCAGAACGCCCAGCGGCCGATGCGCTCGCTGAACGGATGCGCGTCAGCGGCGATGTATCGCAGACAGAAGTAGATGAGTCCCAGTCCGAGAAGACCGAAGGCGCCGAAGAGCGCAGTGTGGGCATGATTGAGCGTGAGGAAAGTGCCGTGCTCGTAGTAGTTGACGAGCGGCGCGTTCAGCGTGCCGCCGCCGAACACACCGGCGCCGACGAAGTTCCAGAAGGCGGCGCCGATGATGTAGGTGTAGGCGAGGCCGTATTTGAAATCCCCATGCTGCCGGATGGCGCGCCGGTGCTGGATCGCCTCGATCACGAGGAGCACGAGCGGCAGCACTTCGATGAAGGAGAACATCGTCCCGAGCGGCACCCAGATGCCCGGCTCGCCGGCCCAGTACAGGTGATGGCCGGTGCCGAGCACACCGCCGAGGAAGATCAGGATGAGCTCCAGGTACACAGAGCGCTCGGCGAGCTGACGCGACACCAGCCCGACCGCCATGAGGAGGTAGGCGCTGATCGCGGCAGCGAAGAACTCGAAGGACTGCTCGACCCACAGGTGCACCACCCACCAGCGCCAGAAGTCCGAGATCGTGAAGGACTTCTCGATGCCGGTGAGCGGGATCATCCCGAAGGCATACAGCAAGGCGATGTTGGCGGTGGAAGCCCAGATCAGGTGCTCGAGACGGATCCGTCCCGACCAGAACTGGCGCGTCGCCGTCGCGAGCGTGGCGCGATCCGGCCACAGTGCGCGGAACACGAGCACACACCAGATAGCGAGCCCGGCGAAGAAGCCGATCTGCCACGCGCGACCGAGCTGAATGTAGGAGAGGCCCTGGTTGCCGAACCAGAACCAGCCCTGGCGGATGTAGCCCATGATGCCGAGGTAGTTACCCGCAAGAGCGCCGACGACGATGAGCAGCGTCACCCAGAAGAGCGCGTCGACGAAGAAGCCTTGGGACTTCGGCTCCGCGCCGCTGATGGCGGGCGCGAGAAAGAGCGCGGCTCCGATCCACGACAATCCGATCCACACGATGGGCGACTGCACGTGCACGTCGCGCAGGAAGTTGAACGGCAGGAAGCGGTCGAGCTCGATGCCGTAGAAGCTCGCGCGCTCGGAGTAGTAGTGCGCCATGATCGAGCCGACCAGGATCTGCAGCAGCAGCACGGCGGCCACGATCAGGAAGTACTTGCCGATGCGGCGCTGGCTCGGCAGCAGGGCGCGAAAACGCGCCAGCACCGGATCCATCGGCGCCTGGTCCGGATCGTTCAGGAAGCGCTGATAGATGAAGAGGACGGCGCCGAAGGCGAAGAAGGTGAAGCAGAAGCTGATCCAGGTCCACATGAAGGTGCTCGTGGTCGGGGTATTGCCGACCTCGGGCTCGTACGGCCAGTTCTGCGTCCACGACACGTTCGTGCCTGGGCGACGCGCCACCGTGGTGAGCGCGCTGTAGATCAGGAAGTCTGCCGTTTGCGTCGCGCTCGTCTCATCGAGGCTGTAAGCCCGGGTCCACCCCCTGGCGTAGTCATGACGCAGCAGCGAGTCCGCCAGTGCCGTTCGCGTACTCGTCACAGCCTGCGACAATGCCGCGGGCAGTGTCACAGTGGATGCCGTCAGGTTCACCTTCTGCAGCTCGCCCTGCATCGCCGCGCGATCTCCCGCGAGGCGCTGCCGTGTGGCAGAGGCGAGCCTTACCAGCGTGTCGGCGGTGTAGTCGACGCCGAAATACGAGCCCATGCCGTACAGGCTCCCGTAGTCCATCAGATCCGCCTTCTGGAATCCGGCCTTGCCTGCCTCCAGGTCGGCGGCGGTCATGAGGATCGCACCGTCCTCCCCGATCACGCGCTCCGGCAGCGGCGGTGCGCCCTGGTAGGTCACTCGCGTGGTCCAGCCCAGGACGGCGAAGGTGACGACGGCTACTGCGAGGAGGATCCACTTGAGAACATTGCTGACCGGGTCTTCGGTATTCATGTGAGAACCTCCCGCGCGGGGAGCGCCACCGTACAGGGGCTGAGGCCAAGAGCGCCAGCAGATCGTCGAATGCCGGAGTCGCGGCGGGTGGTCCCACGCGTGCGGTGATAGCATCGAGACCGGGTCGCATGGGGGAAAATCCATGAAGTGGGTTCACGCCGCTTTGTTGATGATCGTCGTTTCCGCGCCGGTCCTGGCGCACCACTCCTTCGCCGCGGAGTTCGACCGCAAGAAGCCCGTGACGCTCAAAGGCACGGTGACGCGCCTTGATTGGCAGAATCCGCATGCGCGGATGTATATGGACGTGGTCGACAGCGCCGGGAAGCTGATCAACTGGGAGTTCGAGCTGGCGAGTCCGAACTCGCTCATGCTCGCCGGCTGGACCCGCAAATCGGTGCAGGCCGGCGACAAGATCACCGTCGAGGGATTTCTCGCGAAGGACGGCTCGCGCCTCGCGAACGCCAACAAGGTCACGACGGCCGACGGCAAGCGGATTCTGACCGACCAGACCTCACCCGACGCGCCCGCAGCGAAGTAAGCGCTACTTGCGAACGGCCTGGTATTCGCCTTCGACGGTCTGGATGAGCGTCTGGGTCACCGCTCCGGCGGCGTTGGTGACGAACTTGAAGGTGAAGCCGGGCCCCGAAAATTCGACGTTCGAGAGCGAGATCAGCTGCACGGTGGGGCCCATTCCGCTGAACGCGAGGTGATCGCCGTTCACGCTGATGGTGAGCGTGAACACCTGATGGGTCACCGGATCTGTGAACTCGTAGTTGCCGGCGTACTTCGCGAGCAGCGCGGGAGAGACCGGGACGCCCTTTTCATCGGAGGCCGTGCCGACCAGGTGCTGCCGGTCGCGCTCATTCTCGTTGCAGACATACTCAAGCTGCTCCGTGTCCGCATTCAGCTCGAGCCGCACGGGCACGGTCCACGGCTGCAGCAGCGCTCCGCGATCGACGAAGGTCCGCACCACCTCCAGGTGGCCAAAATCGGGCCGCCGGATCCGCTCCGTAATGCGCAGCGCCTCGGTGTGCGGATGGCCGTCATCGTCCAGCCAGGTGCGGTCATTGAAGCCCGTGCTCTGGATCACGAGGGTGTCGCCTTCCCAGTGACCGACCGAGTAACCCATCCAGTCCGGATTCGGGTCGTCCGGCAACGGGCGCCCGTCCAGAAAGATTTCGCGATAGGAGGTTCCGTTCCAGAGCATGAGCAGCAGCGCCGGCGTCTGAACGATCTTGCCCACGCCGGAGTCCACTTCGATTCCGGAAGGCAGGCACAGAACGCTCGGGTCGTCGCGGCCGAGCGTCTCCTTGCGTTTGGCGGAGAGTGCAGCGGCCCAGGCCTGCGGTTTGACGGCGTCCTGGGCCTTGCTGGTTGCCGGGATCCCGGCCGCATCCGCCCGCCACAGCCCCGACAGGTCCGGCTTGCCGTCCGGCATGCGCGGCGCGGGCGCGGACAGATCGGGCTTACCATCCGCGGTGCGCGGAATGCCCGGTGTCTTGTAGTGGATCCACTGCGCCTGGGCCGGCGCCGTCGAGATCGAAAAGACGATGGCAGCAGTCAGCACAGCCAACTGCCGGAACTGGAGGAAGTGTGAGGATGCTCGTGCCATCCTGCGATCGACATTATCACAACGAGAATTGAGGAAGCGCTGCCGCCGCGAATCGGTAGACTTCACGCCGAATGGCCGTTACTGACAGCACAGTCCAGCCCTCTCGCGGCCGCCTGTTCGTGATCGCCGCGCCCTCGGGTGCGGGCAAGACCTCGTTGGTCAAGGCGCTGCTCGAGCGCAACCCCGCGCTCAAGGTGTCGATATCGCACACCACGCGCAAGCCGCGGCCGACCGAGCAGCAGGGTCGGGAATATCACTTCGTCTCGGCAGCTGAATTTGCCGATCTGGTGGCGAGGGGACAGTTCCTCGAGCACGCGAAGGTCTTCGACAATTCCTACGGGACGTCCCGCGAGGAAGTCTCGCGCGCGCTGGCCGCGGGAACCGACGTCGTGCTGGAAATCGACTGGCAGGGGGCGCAGCAGGTGCGCCGGGCGATGCCCGACTGCATCAGCGTCTTCATCCTGCCGCCGTCGCTGGCGGCACTCGAAAACCGGCTGCGCAATCGTCGCACGGATGCCCCGGAGGTGATCGAGCGGCGGCTGCGCGATGCGGTGAGCGACATGTCGCACTGGAGCGAGTTCGGGTACGTCGTCGTGAACGACGACTTCGCCCGGGCGACCACGGATCTGGAGCGCATCGTCGCCGGCCGGGGTGAGGATTTGCGCGCTGGGCGCAAGGCCCTCGAACCTCTGGTTCGCAGCCTGCTCGGGATCGCGTAGACTATCCGGTCCCTGCGCCCCTTTTCGGCGCGCCGCATACTTTCCGAAGATCTACGCCATGGCCCGTATCACCGTCGAAGACTGTCTGCACAACGTCGATAACCTCTTCCAGCTCGTGCTGCTCGCATCGCAGCGCGCACGCCGCCTCGCCAACGGGGCCGAGCCCACCGTACCCTGGGAGAACGACAAGGCAACGGTCGTGGCGCTGCGTGAGATTGCCGAGGGCAATATCACCGCCGAGATGCTGCGCGAGCCGGAGCCGACGCCCGAAGCGGCCGTGCCGGACGCCGAAAATCAGTCCGCGTTCCGCGCGCCGCAGTTCGGCCTCGGAGACTGATCCGGACTCGACGCTCCTATGGACTATGCGTCTTCGCTCCTGGGACTGCTTCCCGGTAGCAGGCGCACTCCGGGTCTGAAGGAGCTTCTGTCCACGGTCGGCACGTATCTGCCGGCCGAGCAGGTCGAGCGGATCCGCGAGGCCGCCGAATTCGGCGCCTCAGCGCATCAGGGCCAGAAACGCCTCTCCGGCGAGCCCTTCATCGCGCATCCCGTCGCCGCCGCCTCGATCCTGGCGGACCTGCACCTCGATTCGGACACGATCATTGCGGCGATCCTGCATGACGTCATCGAGGACACGCCAACGCCCAAGGACCAGCTCGCGGCGCGGTTCGGCACCGACGTGGCCGAGCTCGTCGACGGCGTCACCAAACTCGACCAGATCAAATTCAAGAGCCGGGCGGAAGCGCAGGCGGAGAGCTTCCGCAAGATGCTGCTCGCGATGGTGCGCGATCTGCGGGTGGTGCTGGTCAAGCTCGCGGACCGCACGCACAACATGCGCACGATCGATGCGATGGCGCCGGCGCGGCGCCGCGCGATCGCGCGCGAAACGCTCGAGATCTATGCGCCGATCGCCGAGCGCCTCGGTCTCTACACTCTCAAACTCGAGCTCGAGGACCTGGGCTTTCACGCCCTCTACCCGCAGCGCTATCGCGTGCTCGAGCGGGCGCTGAAGCGCGCGCGCGGCAACCAGAAAGAGTTCATGAAGAAGATCGAGCAGCAGATGAACGCCGCGCTGCTCAAGAACGATATTGCCGCGCGCGTCGAGACGCGCGAGAAGCATCTCTACAGCATTTACGTGAAGATGCGGCGCAAGCGCTCGACCTTGAGCGAGATCGTCGACGTGTACGGGCTGCGCATCATCGTTGACAAGGCGGACACCTGTTACCGCGCGCTCGGGAGCGTGCACAGCGTGTTCAAGCCCATGCCCGGACGCTTCAAGGACTACATCGCGATTCCGCGCATCAACGGCTACCAGTCGCTGCACACGACGCTGTTCGGTCCCAACGGCGTGCCGATCGAGGTGCAGATCCGCACCGACGACATGCATCGCGTGGCCGAGTCCGGCATCGCCGCGCACTGGCGCTACAAGTCGGGCGAGGAGGGCGGCACGACGCAGCAGGCGAGCGCACGCGAGTGGCTGAGTCATCTGGTGGAGCTGCAGGAGGGCGGCAGCTCCGAGGAATTCCTCGAGAGCGTCAAGGTCGACCTGTTCCCCGACAAGGTCTATGTCTTCACGCCCAAGGGCGAGATCCTGCGCCTGCCGAGCGGCGCCACCGTCGTCGATTTCGCCTACGCCGTGCACACCGATGTGGGCAATCGCTGCGTCGCCGCCAAGGTCGACCGGCGCCTGACGCCGCTGCGCACGGTGCTGCGCAACGGCCAGACGGTGGAGATCATCACCGCCAAGGGCGCGATGCCCAACCCCTCGTGGGTGAATTTCGTCACCACGGCGAAAGCGCGCAGCGCCATCCGGCACTACCTGAAGACGTTGCGCCGCACCGAGGCGATCGCGCTCGGCCAGCGCCTGCTCAACCAGTCGCTCGCGGAATTCCAGCTCGCGGTCGAGGAAATCAACCCGCAGGCCCTGCAATCGACGGTCGGCGAGTTCGGCATGAAGGACGTGGACGAGCTGTTCGAGAAGATCGGTCTGGGAGAGCGTCTGGCGCCGCTGGTGGCGCGCCGCCTGCTACCCGCCGAGTCGCAGGAAGTGACCGAGGAAGGGGTGTCCGGCGCCCCGGCGCCGCTCGCCGTCGCCGGTACGGAAGGCCTGCTGGTGGCCTACGCGCGCTGCTGCTTCCCGATCCCGTACGATCCGATCATGGCGTTTCTCTCGAGCGGGCGCGGCATCGTGATTCACCGCGAGAGCTGCGTAAACGTCGAGGACTACCGCAAGCATCCGGAGAAATGGCTCCCCGTCTCCTGGCAGACGAGCGCCACCGATCGCGCCTTCAGCTCGCAGATCCGCGTGCACGTGCCCAATCGCATGGGCGTGCTCGCCGCCGTGGCGTCCGCGATCGCGAGTACCGAGACCAACATCGATCACGTCTCGGTGGAAGAGCGCGACACCGACACGTCGCTTCTCGTCTTTGAGCTGCGCGTGCAGGATCGCAAGCACCTGGCGCGCACCATCCGCACGATCCGGCGCATGCCGGACGTGCTGCGCGTAACGCGCACTCTGGCCGCACATTCCCGCAAAGGCAGCAAGTCATGACCCGTGAAATCATCCGCACGCCGCACGCGCCCCAGGCGATCGGCACCTACTCGCAGGCCGTGCGCGTCGGCAGCACCGTGTACATCTCGGGACAGATCCCGCTCGATCCGGCGAGCGGGCAGCTCGTGAGCGGCGACATCGAGGCGGAGATCCGCCGCGTGTTCGAGAACCTGCGCGCGATCGCACAGGCCGCCGGCGGCTCGCTCGCGAATGTCGCCAAGCTCACCGTGTTCCTGACCGATCTCGCGCACTTCCCCAAGGTCAACGAGATCATGCCGGCCTATATCGCGGAGCCCTATCCTGCCCGCGCGGTCGTGGGCGTGAAGGAGCTGCCGCGGGGCTCACGTGTCGAGATGGAGTGCATCCTCGCGCTTGGCTGAGCCTGCCGAACAGCGGCCGATCACACAGCTGCGGGGAGTCGGGCCGGCACTCGCCGAGCGGCTCCAGCGCCTCGGCGTCACGCAGGTGCAGGATCTGCTGTTCGTGCTGCCGCTGCGCTACGAGGATCGCACGCGCCTCACGCGCATCGGCGCACTCGAGGTGGGCCAGCGCGCCGTCATCGAAGGCGAAATCCAGCTCACCGAAGTGGCGTACCGGCGTCGCCGCCAGCTCTTGTCGCGCCTCTCCGACGGCACCGGACTCATCACGCTGCGCTTCTTTCACTTCTCGGGCGCGCAGCAGCGGCTGCTCGAGCGCGGCGTGCGCCTGTGCTGTTTCGGGGAAGTGCGCCGCGGGCCGCTCGGACTTGAGATGGTGCATCCCGAGTATCGGCGCGTCAGCGCCGAAGGCGCACCGCCGCTCGAGCAGACCCTGACGCCGATCTATCCCGGCACCGAAGGCGTCACCCAGCAGCGTCTTCGAGCCCTCATCGCCGAGGCGCTGGCGGGTCTGACGGACAGTTCGCAGGAGGGTTGGCGCAGCATCCGCGACTGGTTGCCGCGCGAGATCACCGAGCCTCTCGGGCTGCCGTCGCTGCGGGAGGCGCTCAACTACGTGCATCACCCGCCCCGCACGGCGCGCCTGCAGGAACTCGCGTTCGGCCGGCACCCGGCGCAGCGGCGTCTGGCCTTCGAGGAGCTGCTGGCGCACCACCTCTCGCTCACGCTGGTCAAGAAGGCGGTGAAGGGCGACCCCGCGGCGCCGCTCAAAGATGAGGCGAACCTCTCGCAGCGCCTGCTCGCAGGTCTGCCGTTCCAGCTCACCGGCGCGCAGTCGCGCGCGCTCGCTGAAGTCACCGCCGATCTGGTGCTTGACCGGCCGATGGCGCGGCTGCTGCAGGGCGATGTCGGCAGCGGCAAGACGGTGATCGCGGCCGCCGCGGCGGCGCGTGCGGCGGGCAGCGGCTATCAGGCCGCGATCATGGCTCCCACTGAGCTCCTGGCCGAGCAGCACTGGCAGTCGTTTGACCGCTGGTTTCAGTCCCAGGGGGTCCCCGTCGCACTGCTGCACGGTGCTCAGCCGGCCCGCACGCGGCGACAGGCCTTGGCCGCGATTGCCTCAGGAGAGATACAAATCGTCGTTGGAACGCATGCGTTGTTCCAGCAGGAAGTCGAATTCTTGCGATTGGGGCTGATCGTCGTGGATGAGCAGCACCGCTTCGGCGTGCAGCAGCGGCTCGCGCTGCACGAGAAGGGACGCGCCGCCGGACTCGTCCCGCATCAGCTCATCATGACCGCGACGCCGATTCCGCGAACGCTCGCGATGACCGCCTATGCCGACCTCGATATCTCGGTCATCGATGAGCTGCCCCCCGGCCGCACGCCGGTGCGCACGGTGATCGTCCCAGAGCAGCGCCGGCAGGAAGTCGTGCAGCGCGTGCTCGAAGCCTGCCGTGCCGGCACGCAGGTGTACTGGGTGTGTCCGGTGATCGAGGAGTCCGAGGAGCTGCGCTATCAGGCCGCCGAAGACACCGCCGCGGCACTCGCCGAGGCGCTGCCCGAAGTGAGCACGGCGCTCGTGCACGGTCGCCAGCCGAGCGCGCGCAAGGAACAGACCATGGCGGCGTTCAAGGCGGGCCGCATTCAGCTGCTGGTCGCGACGAGCGTCATCGAAGTCGGCGTCGATGTGCCGAACGCGACGCTCATGGTGATCGAGAACGCCGAGAGCCGCGGGCTCGCGCAACTGCATCAGCTGCGCGGGCGGGTGGGGCGCGGCACGGGCGCGAGCAACTGCGTGCTGCTGTACCGCGCGCCGCTCTCGCCGCTGGCGCGCGAGCGGCTGAAGGCCATCCGCGAGAGCAACGACGGCTTCGAGATCGCGCGCCGGGACCTGGAGCTGCGCGGCCCGGGCGAGCTCCTCGGCACGCGCCAGACGGGTCTGGCGCAGCTGCGCGTCGCCGACCTGCTGCGCGATGCCGACCTGCTGCCGCGCGTCCATCAGGCCGCGGAGCTGATGCTGCGCTCGCATCCGGATAAGATTGCCGCGCTCACGGCGCGCTGGATCGGGCCGGGCGAGCGCTACGCACGGGTGGGTTGAGCCGATGGCCGCTGTTTCACCGGACCTGAATCTCTCGCCGAGGCCCGCGGAGGCGCCGCTGTGGTATCGCCTCGGTCGGCGCCTCGAGGAATACACCGTGCTCGTGCGGCTCGACCGCCCGATCGGGATCTTCCTGCTGCTGTGGCCGGTGCTGTGGGCGCTGTGGATCGCCGGTGCCGGCAAGCCCAATCAGCAGGTGCTGATCGTTTTCGTCGCGGGCGTGTTCGTGATGCGCGCGGCGGGCTGCGTCATCAACGATCTGGCGGACCGCGATATCGATCCGCGCGTGAAGCGCACACGCAGCCGACCGCTCGCCGCGCGCCGCGTCTCGCCCACCGAAGCCATCGTGCTGTTCGTGATATTGGGGGCGTGCGCGCTGGTGCTCGTCTCGCGCCTAGACTGGTTCACGATGAAGCTCGCCGTCGTCGGCGGGCTGCTGACGGTCTCGTATCCGTTCTTCAAGCGCTTCTTCCCCCTGCCGCAGCTCTACCTCGGGATTTCATTTGGCGGCTGGGGTGTGCCGATGGCCTTCGCGGCCCTCCTGGGTATGGTGCCGCCACTCGCGTGGCTGCTGTTCATCGCTGCCGTCCTGTGGGCGGTGATCTACGACACGCTCTACGCCATGGTGGATCGCGAGGACGACATCCAGATCGGCATCAAGTCGACCGCGATCCTGTTCGCCGACATGGACCGCGCGATGATCTTCTTCCTGCAGGTGCTGATGCTGTGGACGCTGGTGCTGGTGGGCCGCCGGCTGCACTTCGGCCACTGGTACCAGGCCGGCCTCATCGCCGCCGGGCTCTTGTTCCTGTATCAGCAGTGGCTCATCCGCAGGCGCGAGCCCGCCGCCTGCCTGCGGGCCTTTCAGAACAACAACTACGTCGGGCTCGCGATCTTCCTCGGCATCGCCCTGCAGTACTTATACCGGCGCTGACGCCGGCAGCTCGTCCTGCGGCACCCAGAAGCCGTGGATCTGGCCAGGCACGCGATAGGGCATCTTCACCGTGCACAGCGGCCCCGCATCCAGGTGCCTGGTGTCGACCAGCACGAGATCGGAGCGGCCGTTTTCCTTGTAGCGCGACGCCACGCCGATCAGGTAGCCGTCACCCTCCGGCGCGCCCTTCTTCCTCGGCACGAAGCACATCTCGGCAAGGCCCACATCCGGCCCTAAGCCAAAGAACTGCGCGGTGCGCGTCTGGTGATCGAACATCGCCCAGCGGCTGCCGGCCGTGCGATCGCTCGAGAGCAGGTAACCGTAGCGGTACGGCACGGTGTGGAAGCGATCGTCCTGGCGCGACAGCGCCCCGCTCACTCCCGGATACAGGTTCTCGATGTCGTAAGTCTTCTGGCGCTTGTTGGCGAGGTTCACGGTGAAGCGCATGACGCGCCCCTGCGCCTTCACGGGGTCCCACTTCTCGTGGATCTGCGGGAAGAACGGGAACTGGTTCGAGTCCCCGCCATCCATGTCGAAGTACACCTTCTCGCCATCCGACCACGCGCCCATGCCGTGGGTTGCCATGTAGCCGGGACCCTGAAACCAGCGCAGATCGCGGCCATCCCCGCCACGGCGCATGACTCCGAGCCAGGTCGGCAGCGTCGAGTCCCACGCGAAGTGCGGACCGCCGGCCTTGATGATGTCCATGTTCGTCGCGAGCGGGCAGACGTAGAAGAGGATGTGCTTCTGCGTCACGCCGAAGTCGTGAATCATGCCGACGTACGGCACCTTCACCCACGCCGACCAGTTGACCTTGCCCGTCTTGTCGGCCGAGAAGACGAAAATGTCATCGCTCGCGAGTCCCTTCGCCTCGTAGCCGAAGGCCACGAGCTCACCGGTCACCGGATCGATCTTCGGATGCGCCGTGAACGTCTGCCCCGCGAGGCCATCGTTGAACGTGTAGTAATCGTTCACCGTCTCGAGCGTGAGCGGATTCACGGCGACCGGCGGGCTGTCCTCCTTCAGCGCGAGCAACAGGCCGTGGTGGTAGAAAATCTGCGTGTTCGCCGTGCCGCGACTCAAGTTCGCGACGCTCGCATCGTCGGTGAACTTGTTGCGGTACATGCCGAAGAGGGAGCGGCGCGCCTCGTGCTGCGCCTTCCAGCGCTGCGTGCGCGCATAGCGGCTGCGAAAATCCACATGGCCGTTCTGGAAGCGGAACATCGACAGATGCCCTTCGCCGTCGAAGGGGATGTCGTGCGCGTACTTGTCGGGCTTCGGATACTGCGGATCCGGTCCCACGCGAAAGAAGATGCCGTTGAGATCGGCGGGCAGCTCGCCCTCCACCTCGCAGTCGTACAAGTCGTTCTCGGAGCGGTACACACCGCCCATCTCCTCGCCACCGCCACCGAACGCGCCGCGATCCTTGGGGAATGTCACCGTCGCCTGCGCCTCGCGCGCGCCACCCAAGGTGCCGATGACGGCGCCTGCGCCGGCGGTCGCAACGGCCCCCATGAAGCGGCGGCGATCCATCGCGCCCGTCTTGCCCGGATCGGGCGCTGCGGCGGAAGCGTTGTTCTCGGGAGGGCGATCTTGGCTGCGGCTCATGACGGCATCCCCTGGCAGGCGAACGAATCGTGGGGCCGGAGTATGGCGCAACGCCAGCCTCGCGGCACGGCGGGGCGCGTGTGCGGGCGCGCTGCGGTCGGCCGAAACGGGCTGATCACTTTCTGAGCAGTTGTCGACCGTAAGCGGGGCGCCAGGTTGACATCCGGCCGGCCGGCCCCGGAACATTCGCCGCGCACCGCGCCTCCCGCACGGCCGTCAGGGGTCATCCATGCGACAGTCCGAGCCCGCAGCGATCCGCCACGACTGGCGACTCGAGGAAGTCGAGGCGCTGTTCGCGCGCCCGTTCAATGATCTGATCTTCGAGGCGCAGCGCGTGCACCGCGAGCATCACGAGCCTAACGCGGTGCAGATGAGCACCCTGCTCTCGATCAAGACCGGCGCCTGCCCCGAGGATTGCGCCTACTGTCCGCAGAGCATCCGCTACGACACCGGGGTGGAGCGCGAAGCCCTCATGGACCTCGCCGCCGTCCGCGCCTGCGCCGAGCGCGCCCGGGAGGCCGGCGCGACCCGCTTCTGCATGGGTGCGGCCTACCGCTCGCCCAAGCCGCGCGAGCTCAAAGCCATCTGCGCCATGGTGAGCGCGGTCGGCGAGCTGGGACTCGAGACCTGCGCGACGCTGGGGATGCTGACAGCCGCACAGGCGCTGGAGCTCAAGGACGCAGGGCTGGACTACTACAACCACAATCTCGATACCTCGCCGGAGTTCTACGGCGAGATCATCACCACGCGCACCTACCAGGATCGGCTCGACACACTCGATGCGGTGCGCGCCGCGGGCCTGAAGGTGTGCTGCGGCGGCATCATCGGCATGGGCGAGTCGGTGCGCGATCGCGCGCAGCTGCTCCTGACGCTTGCGAATCTGCCGGAGCATCCCGAGAGTGTGCCGATCAACGAGCTGGTGCAGGTCCCGGGCACCCCGCTCGACGGTGTCGCGGAAGTGGATCCGTTCGACTTCGTGCGCAGCATCGCCGTGGCACGCCTGCTGATGCCGGCCGCGCACGTGCGCCTCTCCGCGGGGCGCACGCAAATGAGCGATGAGATGCAGGCACTGTGCTTCCTCGCCGGCGCCAACTCCATCTTCTATGGTGAGAAGCTCCTGACCACCGGCAACCCGGACGTCGAGCGCGACCGCACGCTGCTGTCACGCCTGGGGCTCAAGCCGGAGCGTGCGGCGCTGGAGTCGTGAATGGATCCGCGCGCGATCGGCGCGGAGCTCGAGCGCATCGAGCGACTCGGGCTCACACGGCGCCGGCGCACTGTCGAGGCGTTCACTGATCCCGAGCGCCCGACGCGTGTGCGTGTCGCGGGCCGCACGCTCGTCAATTTCAGCGGCAACGACTATCTGGGTCTCGCGCATCATCCGGCGCTCATCGCTGCGATGACGCAGGCCGCTGCGCGCTGGGGCGCGGGCAGCGGCGCCGCGCACCTCGTCAGTGGTCACGGTGAGGAGCATGCGCGCCTCGAGAAGGAGCTCGCCGGGTTCGTCGGCCGGCCGCGCGCGCTGCTGTTCTCGACCGGCTACATGGCGAATCTCGCCGTGCTGTCGGTGCTCGCCGGCCGCGGCGACCTGGTGCTGCTCGACCGCCTGAGCCACGCTTCGCTCATCGATGCTGCGTTGCTCGCGCGTGCGCGCGTGCAACGCTACCGCCATGCGGATGCGGCGTCGGCCGAGCGGCTCGTCACGCGGCCCGCCGGCAAATCCGGCGCCACGGTGATCGCCACCGACGGGCTCTTCAGCATGGATGGCGATGAGGCACCGCTTGCGAGTCTCGCGGCACTCGCACAGGCGCGCAGCGCATGGCTCGTGGTGGACGATGCGCATGGCCTGGGCGTCCTCGGCCCCACGGGACGCGGCACGCTCGAAGCTCAGGGGCTCGGGATGGCGGAAGTGCCGGTGCTCATGGGCACGCTCGGCAAGGCTTTCGGCAGTTTTGGTGCCTTCGTTGCAGGATCCGCCGAGCTGATCGAGCTTCTCATCCAGCGCGCGCGCACCTATATCTATACGACGGCGCTGCCGCAACCGGTTGCCGCCGCGACTCGCGCGGCACTCGTGATCGCGCAGCGGGAGAGCTGGCGGCGCGCGCGCGTGCTCGAGCTCACGCAGCGCTTCCGCCGCGGCGCCGCCGCCCTGGGCATCGCACTCACCGGCTCGATGACGCCCATTCAACCGGTTGTCATCGGCGAGTCGCGTGCGGCGCTCGAGGTGAGCCGCGAGCTGAGCGAGGCCGGTTTCTGGGTCGCGGCCATTCGTCCGCCGACGGTGCCGCGCGGCAGCGCGCGCCTGCGCATCACATTCTCCGCCGCGCATACGGAGCCCGAAGTCGACGCGCTCCTCGAAGCGCTGGCGCGTGCGCTGACGCGGGGGTCGGCATGAGCGCGCCGCAGGCCGATCCGTTCGCGCTCGATGCGGGGAGCGTGTCGCGCGCATTCGACCGGGCGAGCGCGGACTACGATGCCGCGGCGGCACTGCAAGCGCGTGTGCGCGAGGAACTGCTGGGACGGCTCGAGCCCTTTCAATTGGAGCCGCTGGTCGTGCTCGACCTGGGCGCCGGCACCGGACACGCCTGCCGCGAGCTTGTCCGCCGCTACCGCAAGGCCCGTGTCGTGGCACTCGATATCGCGCCGGGGATGCTGCGCCAGGCGCGCCGGCGCAGCGGACTGTTTCGCCGCTTCGTATGCCTGTGCGCCGATGCGCGCCGGCTGCCGCTGCGCGATGCGAGCGTCGGGCTGGTGTTCAGCAGTCTGATGCTGCAATGGTGCGATGACCTCGCCGCGGTACTCGCGGAAGTGCGGCGCGTGCTCGCTCCGGACGGATTCTTCGGCTTTGCGAGCTTCGGACCCGACACGCTGCACGAGCTGCGCGCCGCCTGGGCGGCGGTCGATGACGGCGCCCACGTGCACCGCTTCCTCGATGTGCACGATGTGGGCGATGCGCTCACTCGCGCCGGCTTCTCCGAGCCGGTACTCGATGTGGAGCGCATCGAGCTCGAGTATCCCGATGTGGGCGCGCTCACGCACGATCTGAAGGCGATCGGCGCTCACAACGCGATGGCGAGCCGCAGGCGCGGCCTGACGGGCAAAGGGCGCTGGCGCGCCATGACCGCGGCCTATGAGCCCTTCCGTCGCCGCGGCGCACTGCCGGCGAGTTACGAGGTGGTTTACGGCGCGGCCTGGGGCAGCCTCGGCGCCTCGCATGCCGCGCACGCCGCACACGCACCCGGCCTGGCTCGCGGTGAGGCTGTGATCACGCCGGATGCAATACGTCGGCCGGGTTCGCGGCGATGACGGGGATCTTCATCGCGGGCACCGATACCGGTGTCGGCAAGACCTACGTGGGCGTGCTGCTGGTGCGCGCGCTGGTGCGCCGCGGACTCAAAGTCGCGGTCATGAAACCGGTTGCGGCTGGAGCCGTGGTGACTGCCGCGGGGCTGCGCAACGAGGATGCGGTCAGTCTGATGGCGGCGGCCAATGTCGACGCCGCCTACGAGCTCGTCAATCCGTACTGCCTCGAGGCGCCCGCCTCACCGCACATCGCGGCAGCCGATGCGGGCGTCGTCATCGATCCCGCGCGCATCAGCCGATGCTTCGACGCGCTCGCGCAACGCGCCGACTGCGTCGTGGTCGAGGGCGCCGGCGGCTGGCTCGCCCCCATCTCCCCGACCGCGACGATGGCCGATCTGGCGGCAGCGCTGCGGCTGCCCGTGCTGCTCGTGGTGGGTCTGCGGCTCGGGTGCCTGAACCATGCGCAGCTCACCGCACGCGCGATCGGCGCAGCGGGCCTCGAGATCGCGGCATGGGTCGGCAACGAGATCGAGGCGGACTTTGCCCGCCAGGCGGAAAACCTGGCTTACCTGTCGGCCGCGCTCGCGCCCGTCCCCGGGGGTGCGATCCAGGCCGTCGAGCCCCTTTTCACGCGCCTCGCTGAGCGCCTCATCCGCGCCCCGGACGGACGTAAGCATTTGTCTTGAATAAAAAAATTGCTGCTGTAAGATGCCGGCCTTCACCCGCCGCAGACAGCTTGTGGACTGTGCGCCTCAGCGAATCGTGATCTCACCGAACTGCTCGCTGAGCGTGCAGGGCGCCTGCCTCTTGTTCGCGAGCCTGACACTCAGCTCCATGGGTGTCGCCGCAGTGATGGCCTGGCACGGCTTCTGGCCGGTCTTGCCCTTTGCGGGCCTCGAGATGGCGCTCCTCGCCTGGGCGCTGCGCGTGAGTCTGGAGCGGCGGCATCACCGTCAGACGATCACGGTGTCGCAGGATGATGTATGCGTGGAGTCCTGCACCCGCGGCTGCGCGGTCCAGGTCGTGTTCCCGCGGCATTGGGCACAGGTTAAACTGCGCGGCCCCTCATCGCGCCTGCATCCGAGCCGCCTCGTGATCGAGTCGCATGGGCGTCAATGCGAGGTCGGAGATTTTCTGACCGAGAACGAGCGCCGTGGGTTGGCTATGCGGCTCAAGCAGCTGATCGGCCGCATCAATGAGTCGCCGAGGCTCGCGTAGGCAGTTTGGGCCCTTGCTGCAAAGGGCCACGGGAAAAATGATGTTGAAATCTGTGCGTTATCTCGCCGCGCTCGCGGCCGTCCTCGCCACTTCGAGCCCGGCTGTCCACGCCGATGAAGGCTGGAGCCTGCTCAATATGACTCCAGGCGTGACGGCGATGTCGCGAACGATCTACGACCTGCACATGACGATCTTCTGGATCTGCGTCGTCATCGGCGTCGCCGTGTTCGGCGTGATGATCTATTCGATCGTGATGTTCCGGCGTTCGACCGGGGCGGTGCCCGACACCACGATGGTGCACAACACCAGAGTGGAGATCGTCTGGACCGTGGTGCCGGTCGCGATCCTGATCGCGATGGCGGTACCTGCGGCCAAGACGCTGGTCCAGACCGAGGATCTGCGCAATACCGAGCTCAGCATCAAGGTGACGGGCTATCAGTGGGGCTGGAACTACGATTACCTGGATCGCGGCGTGACGTTCTTCTCGCGCCTCGACCGGCAAAGCGATGCGGCACGCCAGCTCGCCTCGGGAATCGACCCCAACACGGTGCCGCATTACCTGCTCAACGTCGACAATCCGCTGGTGGTGCCGGTCGGCACCAAGGTGCGCCTGCTGATCACCGCGCACGACGTGATCCATTCCTGGTGGGTACCGGCGTTCGGCGTGAAGAAGGATGCGATTCCGGGCTTCGTGAACGAGGCCTGGTTCCTCATCGACGCGGACAAGCCCGGCCTGTACCGCGGCCAGTGTGCCGAGCTCTGCGGCCGCGATCACGGCTTCATGCCGATCGTGGTCGACGCGCGCAGCAAGGCTGATTTCGATGCCTGGGTGAAGGCGAAAGCCGCCGAGCAGAAACCCCAGACGACCACGCCCGCAACGGCCCAGGCGAGCGCATCCGCGCCGACGACCGGCTGACAAGAGACCCAAGATCATGGCGCAAAACACGCATTCACACGGCTCTCACGGCTCCCACGACTCGCACGCGGCGCACGCCGGCCACGCACAGCATCACGACCACAAGCCGCACGGCTGGCGGCGCTGGGTCTACGCGACCAATCACAAGGACATCGGCACGATGTACCTGGTGTTCGCGGGGCTCATGTTCTTCATCGGCGGCTCGATGGCGATGGTCATCCGCCTGGAGCTCTTCAAGCCCGGCATGCAGTTTGTCGATCCCGCGTTTTTCAACTCGATGACGACGATGCACGCGCTGGTGATGATCTTCGGCGCGGTCATGCCCGCCTGGACCGGCCTTGCGAACTGGATGATTCCGATGCAGGTCGGCGCCCCCGACATGGCGCTGCCGCGCCTCAATAACTTCAGCTTCTGGATCCTGCCGTTCGCGTTCCTGATCCTGCTGTCGACGCTGTTCGTTCCGGGCGGCGCACCTGCCGGCGGCTGGACGATGTACCCGCCGCTCGTGCTGCAGGGCGGGTCTTCCTTCCCGATGCTGATCTTCGCGGTGCACATGATGGGCGCCTCCTCGATCCTGGGGGCCATCAACGTCATCGTGACGATCATGAACATGCGCGCGCCCGGCATGACGCTGCTGCGCATGCCGCTGTTCGTGTGGACGTGGCTGATCACGGCCTACCTGCTGATCGCGGTGATGCCGGTGCTGGCGGGTGCCGTCACCATGCTGCTCACGGATCACTTCTTCGGCACGACGTTCTTCACCGCCTCGGGCGGCGGGGATCCGGTGATGTTCCAGCACATCTTCTGGTTCTTCGGCCACCCCGAGGTCTACATCCTCATCCTGCCGGCCTTCGGCATCGTCTCGGAGATCATCCCGACGTTTGCGCGCAAGCCGCTGTTCGGCTACGAGGCGATGGTGTACGCGACTGCCTCGATCGCGTTCCTGTCGTTCATCGTCTGGGCGCACCACATGTTCACGGTGGGCATGCCGCTCGCGGGGCAGCTCTTCTTCATGCTCTCGACGATGCTGATCGCAATCCCCACCGGCGTGAAAGTGTTCAACTGGACCGCGACGCTGTGGAAGGGCTCGCTGTCATTCGAGCCGCCGATGCTGTTCGCGCTGGCATTCCTGTTCCTGTTCACGATCGGCGGCTTCTCCGGGCTCATGCTCGCGATCGTGCCGGCGGATTATCAGTACCAGGACACTTACTTCGTGGTGGCGCACTTCCACTACGTGCTGGTGCCCGGCGCGATCTTCGCGATCATGGCCGGCGTGTATTACTGGCTGCCGAAGTGGACCGGCAACATGTACGACCAGAAGCTCGCCAAGTGGCACTTCTGGCTGTCGACGATTTTTGTGAACGTGCTGTTCTTCCCGCAGCACTTCCTCGGGCTCGCCGGCATGCCGCGCCGTATCCCGGACTACGCCGTGCAGTTCACCGACTGGAACATGGTGTCCTCGATCGGTGGCTTTGTGTTCGGGGCCTCGCAGCTGCTGTTCCCGTACATCATCTGGAAGTGTGTACGGGGCGGTGAGCGCATTGGCAACAGGGCGTGGGAAGGCGCGCACGGACTCGAGTGGGAGCTGCCCTCGCCGCCGCCGTATCACTCCTGGGAACAGGCGCCTTCCGATGCCGTGATCGCGCGCGGCGCCGAGCACTGAGGCGATCCGCGGACGATGCAGCAGGTGCCAGTGAGCGTGGGCGAGACCGATGTGAGCGCAGCCGAGCGCCGCCGACGTGTGCGCAGAACCACATTCGTGCTCATGCTGGTGGCGCTGTGCTTCTACGGCGGCTTCATCGCGATGTCCGTGATACGGGCTCACCGATGAGCGCTGGCGGTAAGCTCACGCGGGAGAAGAACCGCCGCTCGATCCGCTCGCTCACGGCGCGGCTGCTCCTGTTCACCGCTGGGGCCTTCGCCTTCGGCTTCGCGCTCGTGCCGCTGTACGACGTGCTGTGCACCGTGACCGGCGTGGGCAACCAGAAGGCGCTGGCCCGCGCCGCTGTCGTCACCGAGAAGCCCGACGTGAACCGCCTGGTCACGGTCGACTTCCTGGCCGACCTGCCGAGCTACGGCAACTGGGAGTTCCGCCCACTCACCGCATCGATGCAGGTGCATCCCGGCAAACTCTACGAGGCGAAGTTCCGCGCGCACAACCTCCTCGGGCACGACACCGTCGCGCAGGCGGTGCCGAACATCGCGCCCTCGAAGGCTGCAGCGTACTTTCGCAAAACCGAATGCTTCTGCTTCTCGCCGCAGGCGTTCAAGCGCGATGAGGAGCGGGTGATGCCGGTGCGCTTCTTCGTCGATCCGCAGCTGCCCGGCTACATCGACCGCATCACGCTTGCGTATACCTTTTACGATTCCTCGGAACTGATTCCAGCTAGGAAGTGACCATGGCACAGGCCCATACCGCGAATCCCGGGAAGTACTACATCCCGCACAACAGCCCCTGGCCGATCCTGGGGTCGGTGTCGCTGTTTACGACCATGCTCGGCGCGTTCGGCTTCCTGAACGGCTGGTACGGCGCCTGGGCCTTCATTCCCGGAGCGGCGCTGCTCGCTTATCTCTTCTTCCGCTGGTTCGGTACCGTCATCGACGAGAATCAGCACGGCATCTTCAATCTGCAGGTGGATCGCTCCTTCCGCATGGGAATGATGTGGTTCATCTTCTCCGAGGTCATGTTCTTCGGCGCCTTCTTCGGCGCGCTTTTCTATGCGCGCACGCTCGCGGTGCCGTGGCTCGGCGGACAGGGCGTGAAGATCTTCACCAACCTCATGCTGTGGCCGCACTACGAGGGCAACTGGCCGACCAACGGACCGGCGCATGTGGGCGGCGTGAAGGGCGCCTTCCACGTCATCCCGGCGTTCTCCCTGCCGGCGATCAACACGCTGATCCTGCTCACCAGCGGCGTCACGGTCACGATCGCGCATCATGCGCTGCGGACGGGCAAGCGCGGTGTGCTCGCGCTATTCCTCGCGCTCACGTTCCTGCTGGGTTTCTCGTTCGTCGGGCTGCAGGCTCACGAGTACGGCGAGGCCTATAGGGAGATGGGGCTGCGCCTGTCCACCGGCATCTACGGCTCGACCTTCTTCATGCTGACGGGCTTCCACGGCCTGCATGTGACGATCGGCGCGATCATGCTGCTGTGCATCTGGGTGCGGGTGCTGCGCGGACATTTCACGCCGCAGCGCCACTTCGCCTTCGAGGCGGTAGCCTGGTACTGGCACTTCGTCGATGTGGTCTGGCTCGGCCTGTTCGTCTTCGTGTACTGGCTCTAGCAGCGTTGCGGCCGTCAGTGTCCGTTCAGGCCGTGCGGTGAGATCAGGCCGGCGTACCAGGCGGCCATCAGCAGCACGAACAGCC
>Ga0335081_10003518_pt1 | contig 24684 bp, 20 predicted proteins | sample Lox_Sample_35_FD_206713 | JGI IMG/M metagenome (GOLD analysis project Ga0335081, IMG submission 206713) | Soil microbial communities from Loxahatchee National Wildlife Refuge, Florida, United States - Lox_Sample_3.5 | ecosystem: Environmental > Terrestrial > Soil > Wetlands | place: USA...
TCGGAAATGCGGATCTCGGCGACGTCGTTGGCAACGGATGACTCGAAGCGCAGCTCCCCGCCTTGCGGCATGGCCTGCATGGCGTTGACGACCACGTTGAGCAGAGCTTGTTTGAAAAGATCGGAGTCGACCCGGACCTGCGCGCCGGCGGCAAACGGCGTGGCGGGCCCAACTGGCACCCCGTCAGGAGCAACGTCGACAATCATGCGGATCTTGCCGGCATCGGCCTGGGGGCGCGCCAGTTCGACCAACTCCTTGATGAGATCCTGCAAGGCGACGGTTTTGTAGTTCAATTCGACGGGGCGAGTGAAATCAAGGAACGTCTTCACCACGCGATCGAGCCGCAAGATCTCGCGGGAAATGATGTCCATCTGCGGGGTGATGTCGGTTTCGCCCCGAGCCAGGCGAGTGCGCGCCACTTCCACGTGCAAGAGGATGGCGTTGAGCGGGTTCTTGACTTCGTGCGCGACTCCGCCGGAAACACGGCTGATGGCCGCCAGACGGTCAGCCGTCTGCAACTGCCGGCCGATTTTGCGCTGGGCTTCCGGATCGCGCAGCCGCACGAGCATGCCGGCCCCGCGGTGGGTGCTGCCGGGTTGGGTCTCCAGCAGATTCACGGAAAGCAGGACCGAGGAACCGCCATTTTTGCTTGCACCGGTGGTGTCCAGCGGGATACGGCGGTTTTGAATGGGCGTGCCGGTCTCGGAGACCTGCGCAACCAGGAATCCAAGGTTGGTGGAGGGTGGGAAGATGTCACCAATGAGTTGGCCGGGCAGCCCAGTGCGCTCACATTGGAGGAACTTGTCGACCGAGCCGGACGCGAAGACCAGGCGCTTCTCGCGGTTGAAGATAAACACTGCGTCCTCGAGATCCTGCAGCACGCGATCGATGTTGCCGCGGAGGTCAGAGACCTCGTCCTGCGCGCCGCGCAGCCGCTGGCCGAGCAGATTGACCTGGGAAGCGATGACGGAGAACTCATCCCCGGCGGATTTCGCGGTTGCCGCCCGGGCCGGATCATAGTCGCCGCTGGCCAGCAAGTCGAGTTGCCGGCGGAGACGGCCCAACGGCCGGAACGCCAGCGCGGAGAACAGAAATGTGAGGCAGATGGCGCCGACCAGAGAGGCTAGCGCGAAATCCCTGCTCCTGCCGAGAACTGGCCGGATATAGTCGTGGATCAGTGACGGCCGCACGATGACACGCACGAAAAGGTTCGGCGACGGGCCCAATTCCTGCTCCAACTGGTAGTAGCGCGTGTCGGGCTGCGTCAGCACCCGCAACTTGCCCAACGCACCTATCTGGGTGACGACAGGTGTGAAATCCGCGTGACGGGGTGAGTACTGGCCGAGGTGTCCGGGAAGACTGTCCGCCACAATCCTGTTGTCGGCATCGACCACGACCACTTCGACGAGTTCTTTGGAGTAGGTCACGACGGTGTTGAGGTGATCGGCGAGCCGCTTGCCGCCCAAGATCTCTGCCGGCGGCACATCCGGCTGGCTGTTCAGCGCTTCCTTGACGTCACCGATGGCGATCTGCTTCACAAACTCCGCCCGCATCAGGGTGTGCTCGAATTCGAGCTGCATGATGTTGGCGAGGTCGAACCCCGAGATGAACGCTACGATCACGGCGGCCAGAAGCACCGTGCTGAGCGTCAGCTTGGCCTGCAGGGTCATAGCGCTTCAGGGAACGGTCAACAACAGTTTCCCGGCGGTCCGGCGGCTTTCGAGGTCGCGATGGGCGGCGGCCGCTTCCGCCAAGGGGTAGGTGCGGTCGATGCGCAGCTTGAGCTTGCCGGAGGCGACCCAACCGAGCACATCGCCGGCCCGCCAGAGCAGTTCGTCGCGCGTCAGCGCGTGGTGAGCCAGGCTGGGACGTGTGAGGAACAGCGAACCCTTAGCGTTGAGAATCGACGCGTCAAAGAGCGGCACAGGGCCGCTGGATTGCCCGAACAGCGCTAATACGCCGCGAGGACGCAGGCAGTTGAGACTCTTGTCGAAAGTGGTCTTGCCGACCGAATCGTAGACCACGTCCACGCCGCGCCCATCAGTGAGACGCCTGACTTCGGCTTCAAAGTCCTGCCTGGTATAAATAATGGCTTCGTCCACGCCGCTGGCCCGCGCGACTTGGGCTTTCTCCTCCGTGGAAACAGTGCCGAAGACGCGCGCGCCAAGCATTTTGGCCATCTGGGCGATCAGCCCACCGGCGCCACCGGCGGCGGCATGAACCAGGCACGCGTCACCGCTTTTGAGCGTGTAGGTGGAATGGGTGAGATAGTGCGCGGTCATGCCTTGCAGCATGGCGGCGGCGGCAGTTGTGAAATCCAAGTGGCCAGGAAGTTTCACTAGCTGCGCGGCGGGAACCAGCGCGTATTCCGCATAGGAGCCTCGTGCCATGGCGTAGGCCACGCGATCGCCTGGGGCAACCTCTGTGACCTCCGAGCCCACCGCATCGACAGTGCCGGCCGCTTCGTTACCCAAAGTGATCGGGAGATCGGCCTTATACAAACCCGAGCGAAAATAGACATCGATGTAGTTGACGCCGCTGGCCGCGATCCTTACCAATGCCTGCTTGGGGCCGGGCTTGGGGGTGGGAACGTCCACGAGTTGCATCATCTCGGGACCGCCGGTTTCCTTCACCTGGATGCACTTCATAGATCAGCCTCGGCGCAAGGCTCTAAGGGCATGAACGGTGGTTGCATAGAGTAACAGGTATATCAAAGTAAACGGGAAGGAAACTACTCGCGCGATGGTTCGCACCGCGCCTGTCCCGGCCAAGCCGGTGCGGAACAGCACAAACCCCCAAATGGGACCAAGGTGATGGCGATCGAGCCAGAAGTAGTCGGCGTTCTCATTGACGACAAACACCTTGGCCGGGATGCGCGCGGCCAGCATCCATTTCCACTTGGTCATGAGGGGCTCGGCGGAGCAGACGATCCCCAGGTGCGAGTAGTGGTTGCGCGCCAGTTCGCGGTAGAGCTTTCCTCTGCCTTCGGGCCCGCGATAGTCGCCCACGCGATAGACCGGGGTCTCGGGAGGAAAGCCCCGGGGGAGTGTGGCGAAGCAACTCACGAGATGGACTGGCGCGTCACGGCCCCAAGAATGGCGCAGTCCTGGGATCACGCGCTCGATGATCTCCCGAGAGCCGCTTTCCACCAACAGGATGGCTGTGACTGGAGGGTGGCGGCCGGTAAGAAAGTAGCGCACTGATTTGAATATAGCTTGGGCGGCATCAGCCTGCGCCGCGCCGTCGCGATTGCGGAACCCTGTACTAAGATAGAGCCATGACGGGGCTCGACCGGCTGCTCACCGAACAGCCGAACCCTGCATCGGCATCCATCGATGCGCTGGCCATCGAGGACGTGCTCCGCATTATCAACGCGGAGGACCACAAGGTGGCCGATGCGGTGCAACGCGTGATTCCCGCCATCGCCCGCGCGGTAGACGCGATTGTCGCGGCATTCGGGCGGGGCGGACGATTGTTCTATGTCGGGGCAGGAACCAGCGGGAGGTTGGGTGTCCTGGATGCATCGGAGTGCCCGCCGACCTTCAGCGTGCCGCCCGAAATGGTGCAAGGGGTGATCGCCGGCGGCAATGAGGCCCTGAGCCGCGCCACCGAGACCAGCGAGGACGATCCAACCATCGGCGCGCGAGATCTCGTGGCTCGCGGATTCGCCGCGGACGACGTCCTGGTGGGAATCGCCGCCAGCGGGCGCACACCATATACACTCGGCGCCATCGCCGAAGCGAAACGGCTGGGCGCGGTTACGGTGGGGATCAGTTGCACCCCCGATTCCGAGCTGGCGCGCGCCGTGGACATCGCCATCACCCCTCTGGTGGGACCCGAGGTGGTCGCCGGTTCCACGCGGATGAAGGCCGGCACGGCGCAGAAGCTGGTACTCAACATGCTCTCTACAGGGGCGTTCGTGCGGTTGGGTTACGTTTACGGCAACCTGATGGTGAATGTCCAGCCGAAGAATCACAAGCTGCGCGACCGGGCGCGGCGCATCGTCGCGCAAACTACCGGCGTTTCGCAGCAGCGTGCAGGCAAGCTGCTGGCGGAGGCTGGCAACAGCGTGCGCGCGGCGATTCTGATGGCGAAAGCGGGCATTGGCCGCAAGGAAGCGGAACGGAGACTGGCCGCGGCGGGCGGAAGGATTTCCAAGGCTCTGAATGGATAAGTTCGTAATCACGGGCGGAACGGCCCTGGCGGGGGAGATCTCTGCCAGCGGATCCAAGAACTCGGCACTGCCGGCGCTGGCTGCGGCGCTGCTCACCGAAGAACCGGTCGCCCTGCACCGCATACCGCGTGTGCGCGACATCCGCACGATGCAGCGGCTGCTGGTGGATATCGGGTCGAAAGTGGAGGTGGAAGGGGATCGGGTGCGGCTCGAAACGCCGCGCGTAATGTGCCCCGAAGCGCCGTACGAGCTGGTGAAGACCATGCGGGCTTCCAGCCTGGTGTTGGGGCCTCTGGTGGCGCGATGCGGACGCGCACGCGTTTCCTTGCCCGGCGGCTGCGCAATTGGCGCACGGCCCATCAACCTGCACATTTTCGGCCTGGAGCAACTGGGCGCGCGCATCAACCAGGCCCATGGCTACATCGAAGCCGAGGCGCCCGAGGGACTGCGCGGCGCGGTAGTGCACTTCGACCGCATCACCGTCACCGGCACTGAAGACCTCATGATGGCCGCGGTTCTGGCGAAGGGTGAAACCGTGTTGCGCAATGCCGCGCGCGAGCCGGAAGTAGCGGACCTGGCCGATCTGCTCGTCAAAATGGGCGCGAAGATTGACGGCGCGGGCAGTTCGACGATTCGGATTCAGGGAGTGGAAAGGCTGCGCGGGACGGAGCATACCATTATCCCGGATCGCATCGAAGCCGGAACTTTTCTGGTGGCTGGGGCGATTACGGGCGGCGATCTCACCGTGACCGGCTGCAATCCGGACCACGTCGGCGCGCTAGTGTCCAAGCTGCAACAAACAGGGGCGGACGTGACACAGCCGGACGCAACCAGCGTGCGGGTGCGGGGCGGCGGGCGGCTGCGCTCGGTGGACATGACCACAGAGGAGTACCCCGGCTTCGCGACGGATCTGCAGGCGCAGTACATGGCGCTGATGACGCAGGTTGAGGGTATCGCCATCATCGTGGAGACGATTTTCGAGAATCGCTTCATGCACGCTCAGGAGCTGGCGCGCATGGGCGCGAATATCCGTCTGGACGGCAAACAGGCGATCGTGGCCGGGCCGCGCGCTCTGACGGGCGCCGGAGTGATCGCATCCGACCTGCGGGCCAGCGCTTCTCTCGTGCTGGCGGCGCTGGTGGCGCGCGGCGAGACGGTGATCGACCGCGTCTATCACATCGATCGCGGCTATGAGAGAATCGAGGCGAAACTGGCGCGCGTGGGGGCCAAGATCCGGCGCGTGGAGTGAGGAGGACTGTTGCACCATAATCCCGGGTTTCTGAAGCTGGTGGACGACGCCAAGACGCGCGTGAAGCAGATTGATGTCGAAGGCTACAAGAAGATGCTGGCCGCGGGCGAGCCGCATGTGCTGGTGGATACGCGCGAAGACAACGAGTGGGCCAACGGCCACGTGGCCGGAGCCGTGCACCTGAGCCGCGGGATCATCGAGCGCGAGATCGAGACCAAGTACCCCGATAGAGCGACCACGCTGGTGCTGTACTGCGGCGGCGGCTACCGTTCGGCGCTGGTCGCCGACAATCTACAGAAGATGGGGTACACGGGGCCGATTTCGCTGGATGGCGGCTGGCGGGCGTTGAAGGAATCGGGGTTGCCGCTGGAGAAATAAGAAGACTTGGCGCTGTGGGGCGGGCAATCCTGCCCGCAGCCGGCTTTCAGCCGGCAGGACTCGCCACAGAGAACACGTCCCCGATCAAGGTTCGCTGCCCCAGAACAGCAGATCCTAGCGGTACGCAAAAATCATCGCGTACACGATCAGCGCGATCATCACCAGGCCCAGACCCAGCGCGGTGAAGCCCAACCGCCGCCAGAACCGCACTGACCGCTCGGGCGGGGCGGGCATCAGGTTTTCCTCCAACTTGCCGCTCTCGACCATTTCCTGATACTCGCGCGGGCGGTCGCGCTTGAATTCTTCGAGCGGCATGCCGGTGGTGAAGATCACCGTGTCGATCGGAAACTTCTCCGGCCGGAAGTGCGTGTTGAAGAAGTGCACCACGAAGATGAAGCTCACCGCCAGCAACGCTTCGTCGCTGTGGATCGTGGTGGCCACGTTGACCATCCACCCGGGGAAGAGCCGGGTGAACGCTTCCGGAAACCACAGCATGAGGCCGGTGAAGCCGATGATGGCCACGCCCCAGAACACCGCGAAGTAGTCGAACTTTTCCCAATAGGTCCAGCGGCCGTATTGCGGGCGGTCCCCGAGTCTCAAGAACCACTTCATCGAGCCGATGAATTCCCGCCAGTCGCGCCGGTTCAGCAGCATGCTCTCCTCACCGGTGATGAAGGCGCGCCAGCTCTTGCCGCTTTTGCGGCGCTGCTTCACCAGGTCGTAGAGGTGCATGCCGAAATAGGTGAACGTCAGCACGGCGCAGAAACGGTGGATCAGACCCGCGGCCTCGAAGCCGCCGAGAAGGCGGGCGAGCACCTTGGCCCACGGGGCATAGGAGAATTTCAGGGTCATGCCGGTGAGGGCCAGGCCCAGGAAGCTCGATACCACCATCAGGTGCAGGTTGCGATGCAGCGGCCGGAAACGGCGCACGTAAACATCACTCTCCTCATGGCCGTTCTTGACTTTCTTGCGGTATTCCAGCGATCGCGGCAGCCACGCCAGAGTGTGGCTTCCCGAAATCACCAGGGTTCCCACCAGCAGCGTCGTCATGCCCCAGAACGTATAGAACAGGAACGGGTACTTCTGCGGGTCGTGGTGCGTGGCGTGGGTGAGATATCCGGCGAACTGGCGGTGCGAGCCCATGTGGCACTTGCCGCAGGTGTTGACGATGTTGTTGCGGCTGAGCCGGGAGCGCGGATCGGTCACCGGGAGGATGTCGTGCGAGCCGTGGCAGTCGTAGCACTTGGCGGTCTTGAGATAACCCAGCTTCGAGACTTTGCCGTGGAAGGTCTCGAAGTAGGCGTCGGTGATCTGGCGATGGCAGCGGCCGCACTGGTCAAGGATGTTCAGCCGGAAATCGGATTGGTCGGTGCGCTCGATATTGTGCGCCGAATGGCAATCCTCGCAGACTGGCAGCGGCTTGCCGGATTTGGTGACGGTGGGACTGTGCACGCTGGCCGTGAATTGTTCGTAGATTCCGCGGTGGCACTGCGCGCACGTGGCGGCGAGGTTGGCGCGGTTGACGCTGGAGCGCGGATCGCTGGCCGGCAGCTCATGGTGCGCCGTGTGGCAGGCCGCGCAGGCAGCCGTCACGGTCAGGCCGGCTTGTAGCAGGCCTTTGCCATGAATGCTCTCGGTGTAGCTCTCGACGATGTGTTCCTGCTTACCGGTATAACGGACGGCCGCCTTCTGACCCGTCCGGTGGCACTTGGCGCACAGAGTCGGCACGTTGCGCGAAAAGGTGGGCGAGGCGGAGTCCTTATTGCTCAGGGTGTGATGCGGGCTATGACAATCTTCACACGCTGGGGCGTCAGGGCTGCCCTGCGCCGCCAGCGTTCCGTGTGTGCTTTCGCGATACTGGTCGACTTGTGTGGGGTGGCAGCCAGAGCAGTCTGCCTTGGTGGGCATGGTGTCGCAGGGCCGGCTGTGAGAGGGCGTGCCGCCAATGTGGCACTGCACGCAGGCCACCGGCGCGGCCTGCCCGCCCGCCGATGGCTTCAGCGTATGCACCGAACGCGCCACATCGGCTGGGTTCACGTAGAGCGAAACTGTTTTGCCATTCCGCGTCACTTTGAGGTTCGGATCGACGCCGTGGCAGTGCTGGCAGTCCTTGTCGGCCATGCCGGCGTCGTAGGAGTACTTGCGCACCTTGTGCGGTTCGTGGCAATCCACGCAGGCTGGTATGAGGCTGGGCCCCTTCTCCCACAACTCGCCGTTGATGATCTTGCGGTGCACCGTCTCGATCTGCCCGTGGCATTTGGTGCAGGTCTTGGCAATATTGACCTTGGCGATGGACGAGCGCGAGTCGGTGTGCGGTAAAACGAAATGCGCGGTGTGGCAACTGGTGCAGACGGCCGCTACCGTAAGACCCTTCTGAAACAAAGCCTGTCCGTGGAGACTGTCGGTGTAGTTGCCCAGGATGTTGGTTTCCGGGATATCGTGAGTCTGGCTGACGTCGGAGCCGGCGCGGTGGCACTGGCCGCACAACCCGGGGATCTGCATGGTGGATGTGGGCGACTTCGGATTGGAAGGCCGCAGGATGTTGTGTGTTCCGTGGCAAGTTTTGCACCCCGGCGCGCTGGGGTCGTGCGCGGCGGCGGCCCTCCCGTGCAAGCTCTCGGTGTACTGCGCCTGCTCGTCGGCGTGGCAGGAACCGCAGTCCACCTTGGCCAGCTTCTCCGGGTGGGGGAATTCTTTCTTGGCGAGTTCTGCGTGGCAGGCGGCGCACTCCAGATCCGCATGCGGCGACGCTTTCAGGGCAGCCGCGTCAAACGGAGGGGGTACACCTGCCTGCCGCTTTCCGACTCGCGGTCCGGTTTCATGACAGCCGAGGCAATCGTCGGACCCGGGCAAAGGCTTGGGCTGTTGAGCCGACGCGGCTGTTACCAGGATTGCGGTAGCCAGCGCGAGGCGCAACAGTTGAAACATAAGGCCAGAACTCCCAATAACGTGATAAGCAGACCCAATACTCTTATAACATCCTGTTGGATTTTTCGTCAACTAGTGAAGACCTTATTGTTGAGAAAATGGGCAGCCGAATTACTTCCGGTCCGCCTTGGCCTCCACTATCCCCAAATCCGCCAGCACCTTGGGGTTGGCCTCATCCATCGCCAGGATGCTGTGGCAGGCATCGCAGTCCTGCTTGATCGTGTCCCCATTCTTGGCGGCGTGCGACCCGTCGTGACAGCGGAAGCAGCCCGGAAAGTCGGTATGACCGATGTTGATGGGGTAAGTGCCCCAGTTGACCTTCATTTCCGGGAAAACGTTCCGGTCATAAATCGCCAGCAATTCGTTTGCGGACTGCGTGACCTGATCCTGGCGCTGCGCCCAGATGGCGGGATAACTCTGCTGGTAAAACTGTGCGAACGCGGCCGGAATCTTCTGCGCGGCTTCCACGCGGTTGAGGTACTTGCCCTTAAGGATTTCCACCGCCTTCTTCTTCGCGTAGGGTAGAGACGCCGCCATGAGGGCGTCGTTCATGGCCTTATCTACGGCGCGGTCCGGCAAATCGTAGCTGTGCGAGGGGCGATTGTGGCAATCCATGCAGTCCATTTCGCGGTCGGGATAAGCGCTTGCCCCGGGCTTGGGGTCGGCAGCAGCGTACTCCGTGGTGTGGCCGTTGAGTTCGTATTGCACCCAAGTGATGGTCTGTCGTGCCTCGTCGGAATGGCGGTAGCGGATCTTTACATTCGCTCCGAGGTGCGTGCCGTGGATGCCGATGCCGTTGTTGCCGCCGCCGATCTTCATCAGCAGCACCGTCTTGGTCAGACTGTTGGTTTCGTCGTCGGCGTATTTGGGAATGATCTTGACCCGGTCTTCGCCGTACTTCTGCGGCCAGTGACACTGCTCGCAGGTCTCCCGTGCCGGGCGCAGGTTGTGGACCGGAACCGGAATCGGCTCGGGGTAGGTGTGGAATGTGACGGCGAATACCTGGCCCACTCCGGAGAGTTTGCTCCTGACGAACCAGCCGGCGCCCGGCCCTATGTGGCACTTCACGCATTCCACCCGACTGTGCGGGGAACTCTGGTAAGCGGTGTATTCGGGCTCCATGACCGTGTGGCACGTCTGGCCGCAGAACGTGACCGAATCCATATAATTCACCGCGCCATACGTAAGCTGGCTGGCGATGGCGATATTGGCCAGGGTGGTGAAGCCGACGAAGTACACCAACTTGCGCAGTTCGGAGTTGTGCCAGGTGAGGGGCGGGAATCCGGGCGGGTAGAGGCCCTTCCGGCCCTCGCGTTTCCGCTTGAGCCAGATGCCCAGCGGAACCAGTATCAGGCCGGCGAAGAAAGGCGCAGGCAGCCCGAGAAACACCAGTATCCCGATGTACGGGCTGGAGGCCTCGCCCTTGAGCGTTGTAGGCAGCAGAAACAGCCAGAAGACCGTAACCGTGGTCACAATTACCACGCCCGCCAGGCTGATCCAGTTGTTGGAGAGGTAGACAAACGGGGACAACCAGCCCCGGCTGCTCGAATCGGATTGGTTAGGAGTCATGCTGTCGGTCAGTCTCCCGCGGCTTTCACCGGCTCATGCGGCTCTCGTGCGTGCTCTTCCTTTTTTACACTAAAACCGGTCAGGAAAGCGGTGTTGAGCGGGTAGACCTCAGGATCGAAGATCACCGAATAGAAATGCCAGACCACGATCGCCAGTGTGGCGAGCACGGCTTCGTAGAAGTGCACCGAAGTGGCGACATCCAGCCAGCTCTTGGGCAGCAGCCTCATCGCCAGGTTGTTGGCCCACAGCAGCGTTCCGCTCGCGATCATCACCACCGCGCCCCAGACCACGGCCCAGTACTCGGCCTTCTCCACGTAGCTGTGCGGCGACCGCGGCGGCGGTGCGGAGCCCAGGCCGAGATTGTAGGCGAAGTTGGAGAGCGCCTCGCGCGGGTCGTTGGTAGTAGGCAGCATCTCCTTCCAGTGCTCGCGCAGCGGCCGGCTGGTGATGAGCGAAACCAGGTGCGTCAGTGTGACCGCCATGAAGACGGCGGCCGCAATGCGATGGATCAGGCTGCGAATCAAGTGCGTGCCCTCCAGCGCCAGCAGCGGGCGGGCCCACCAGGTATCGGGGTACTTGAGAGCAAAACCGGTCCAGACGAGAGTGATAAACGAGATCGCAAGGACCGCGTGCTGGACGCGCTCAAACCAGTACATGCGAAAATCGCCGTCGCCGGCCGGCGCGGCGCGCCTGACGCCACTCCGCCGTGCGGCCTGCGCCTGGAAGCGAAGACGGATCAGTTTGCGGATCCAGTCGCCTCCCTGGTGGAGAAGCATCAACCCGATGGTGACGGGAATCACCAGGAGGTAGAACTGCTTCACCCAACGCAGAGCCGCGCTTTCGGTTCTCTCCGTGACATGGACCTGGCTGATAGCGAAACGGGTGCCGGCTCCGGCGTGGCACTGGCCGCACGTCTTGGCCAGGTTCTTTGGGTTAATCGTCGACTTAGGATCGGATGACGGCAGGATGTTGTGAACGCCGTGGCAACTCGCGCAATTGGCCACCGTTTGCGAGCCGGCCTTCGACGCCAGGCCGTGATAAGACGCGTCGAAACTGACCAAGCGATCCGCCGGCAGGCCGAACGCGCGCGTCAACCGCACATCGCCGTGGCAGCTTCCGCATGTGTCGCGGATATGCAGCGCGTTCACCGGCGACGCTTCATTGCCGGGTTTCAGGATCTTGTGCTCGCCGTGGCAGTCCGTGCAGAGCGGGGCCTGGGTAACGCCGCGCGCCAGCGCTTGCCCGTGCACGCTGGAGCGATACTGCTCGACGACATCCCCATGGCACATGCCGCAGGTATCCGGCACGGCGGCACGAAAGGCCTGCGACTTGGGTGGCAACAGCTCGTGCGCGCTTCCGTGGCAGAGGCCGCAATCCGGGGCGCTCTCATTGCCGTTCTTGCGCGCCAGGCCGTGCACGCCGCTGGCATAGTCGCCCGCCTGATCCTGATGGCAGGTGACGCATTGCGGTTTGGCGATGTTGGGCGGGTGGGGATACTTCTCGTGAGATTCGTGGCAGGTCTCGCAGGGGAGCCCCGCGTGGGCGCTCTTTTCCAGTTTCTGACCCTGGTCGTGACAGGACGTGCACTCCGCGGCGGGCCCTCCATCCGCCGCATGGACCTGGACGCCCGCAAACCCGACAAGAAGGCCGATCAGTGCAGAACCGAGCCGGCGGCCCATCCGAGAACGTGCTCGGTCCGTCATGACTTCAGGCCCCTAGACGAGAGGTTGCGATCCAACCCTGATATACGTAAGCGAGCCCCAGGAGCACGCCATATGCAACGGCGATGATGGTCAGCAGCTTGCCCCACTTGTCGATGAAATCGAGCTTCTGGGAGAGCGCCGTCTGCATAGCGCTCTGCTGCGCGCCTACGCCCTCCATAACGTGCAGGTTATCGTCTTCATGACTGGCCACCATCTTGCGCCAGACAATCATCACCCCCACCGCCAGGGCCAGGATGATCCAAACGACGAGAAACGGAGTCAAGTTCATGGTTACCTCCAGACAAGTTTCACAATTGAATTTGCGGTCCAGGCCGTGCAACAAAGCCGGCGGTTCCCGGACCAAGACCTTGTTTATCGAAGCTCCTCCCGGTGGCCTCCTCTATGGCATCCACTACCAGGAGCAGATAAGCGTCCAGCGCGCACCGCACCTGCTGCCGGGTCTCGCAGGATCCATCTCTGGCCTGGTCCACGCACACCGAGCAGACGCTGCGTCGGATGGCATCGATGTACTGCTGGATGTCGTCGCTCGTCACCGACTGAATGGCCCTGGCCACTTCCGGGAAAAGCCGGAATAGCGCGCAACTGGAGGGCTCCTCCAGCCCGCACTGGCCGTCCATGGTTCGTTCGGTGCAGACCCTGCAAATCCGGTTTCGGACAATGGCCTCTAATTCTACCAAAGAGCGGTCCATGTCGCCTCTCCTTTCCCGGAGTTGAAACTAATGCACGCAGGAGTCCACAGCAGCAGGAAACTTAAACTATTGAGTTTTGCAACGTTTTGATCCGGAGATCCGGCTAGGTGGGGCTATTGACGCAGATCCCGAACTGGAACTGGGGGTTATTCCGCTCGGAACGGCAGGCTCGCGGGACTTTGCAACGCGTAACGCAGCAGCCATGATCGCCAGGAGAACGGTATTGATGGGGTCCTGTTCGGAGACGATCGAAACGATCCCGGCTTCCCACGCCTGGGCGAGGAACTGGGGGTCCTGTGGTTCCCGGCGGGTCACGAGGACGACCCGCTCGGGGTTGGACAGGGGGAGGGGCAGCCGTGCGAATGCCTGCTCATCCAGGACCATGACACAATGCTGCCCCAGGTCCGGGCGCTCGACCGGCTCGACATGCCACGCGCAACTGCGGGCCAGAGCCTCCCGCACGGTTGCCGCGTACTGGCCGTCAGCAATCGAAAGCTGAACCGTCTGGATCATGGACGACTCCACGCCTCCACCTTCCAAAAGGGCGCTACTTTTTCTTCTCGACGTAGCCGTCCAGAGACTTGTTCTTCTGGTAGTACTTCCCGGCGTCGGTCAGGTTCTTGTTCATCGCTTCCTTGTCATTGGGGACGTTCTTCTCGTGGCAATAAGTGCAGCTTTTCTTTGTGCTCTTGGCATACTCGACGGTGCCATACGAGGCCGTCGAACAAAGCAGAAACCCGCCCAGCAAAATGACAGCGGGCAAAGCAATTTTCAGATGGGACATGAAGCCTCCGCCAGGGGAGGTAGCAATTGCATCTCCACGCCCTATCCCTAACATTGCAGCGTCTTTGCCGGAGATTTCCCAGTTTGAATGGGGGCAATTCCCCCCGCAAACCGCCGGAAACTGGGCCAATTGCCCCAGATAGGCGCCGCAATGATTTAGAATAGGTCTAAGTGAATGTCTAAGCTCACCCCAGGCTGGCAGAGAACCAGCGTCTTGGAATCGGTGTTTGACCAGCTTTCCGACGCCCTGGTTCTCTATGATCCGGAGTTCCGCATCACCGGCGTTAACCGGTCGGCGGAGAAACTGTTCGGTATGGCTTCGGACGAGATGTTGGGAAAGCACTGCCAGGATATTTTCAAGTGCTCGCTGTGCGAGCCGGGTTGCGGCGTCCTGGTGGGGCTGAACCAGACGCCGGCGGCGCCGCATTCCACGGTCCGGCTGCATACCGGCAACGGCATGGAGCGGCTGGTGGTGATGCGGACCACCCAGATGTTCGACGATGGCGGCAACCTCTCCGGAGTGGTGGCCACCATCAAGGACATCACCGAAGAAGCCGCGCCCCAAAAGCGCGAGGTAATCGCGGAGTCGGCGCCCATGCGCGAGGTGCTGAATTTCGTGCGCCGCGTGGCGGCCAGTGAAGCCACCACGATCCTGCTGGAGGGCGAGAACGGGACCGGCAAGGATCTCATCGCCAAGACGCTCCACTACCAGAGTCTGCGCCAGGCCGAACCTTTCATCGCCATCAATTGCGCGGCTATTCCGGACTCCCTCCTGGAAAGCGAACTATTCGGATACGAAAAGGGCGCTTTCACCGATGCGCGCGCGCAAAAGCGCGGAATCTTCGAACTGGCCGACAAGGGCACGCTGTTTCTGGATGAGATCGGCGAAATCCCGCTCATGCTGCAGGCCAAGCTGCTGCGCGTGCTGGAGGAGCAGAGCTTTCGCCGCCTGGGCGGATTGAAGGACATCAAACTCGATCTGCGGGTTGTCGCGGCCACCAACAAGAACCTGCGCGAGGCGGTGAAAGAAGGCGCGTTCCGGCAGGATTTGTATTTCCGGCTGAATGTGATCCAGATCCTGATCCCGCCGCTGCGCGACCGTATCGAGGACATCATCCCGCTGACCAAGTTCTTCATCGAACACTACAACGGCAAGTTCAAGCGCAATATCGAAGGCGTGACCGAGGCCGCCGCCAAGCTGCTGGTCTCGCACGACTGGCCGGGCAACGTGCGCGAGCTGCGCAACGCCATCGAGCGCGCCATGATTCTGGAAGAATCGGCCTTCATCACCCCGCCCAGCCTGCCGATCGCCATCGCGCGGCCCGATGCCAATGCACCGATGCTGGTGCCGGCAGCCACGGAGATTCCCACCGACGGGCTCTCGCTCGAAGACAACGAGCGTAACCTGCTGGCGCGCGCGCTGGAGAAGACCAACGGCAACCAGACGCAGGCAGCGCGGCTGCTGCGCATCACTCGCGACACGCTGCGCTACAAGATGAAGAAGTTCAATTTGCGATAGGGCGCGCGGGGAGGCGATTGCCCGCTGGGCCGTAGCCTGAGTTTTTATTCGAGACACTCAAAATACATATGCCTTCTGTATCGATCCAGCTGGACGACGCCACCTGCAAGGCGCTCGATCGAATTGCGCCGGCCAGGGAGCGCAAGCGCGCCGAATTCATCCGGCAAGCGGTCCGGGAAGCCATCCGGAACCATGAATACGCCCGCATGCGCGAAGCTTACCGGCGGCAACCGGATTCCGCGACGGAGGCCGACGACTGGTCCGCCTTTTGAACTACCGCTTCTTGCATCGGCAAACGCTCGGCGAACGATCGAATTCGATCCTCACTCCTCTGGTTATTCCGAGCGCGCCGGTACGAAGACGATGCGTGGGCCGTTGATCCCGGCGTCCAGCAGCCAGAGCGGCGCGGCGCCTGGTTCATTCAGACGAAAGAGATTTCCCATGGGCGCCAGCGTGGTTAGTGCGCATTCGCAGGGAATGGCGCTGCGGCCGCCGCCCGCCAGATCGAACGCGGCCACCGAATGCGCCCCGGAACTGGCCACGTAAAGCGCGCGTCCATCCTGCGAGAAAGCCAGGCCAGCCGGCGCCGCCAGACTGTCATCCGCAGCGGCCAGGGGTTGCTGCGTAGCGGTCCCGGCGACATCGTGGAACAACACCAGGCCCGCCGCGGAATCCATCACGGCTGCGTCGTGCCCGCCGGCTGCAAAGGCCACCAGGGCATCGCCTCCCGCCGGCAGCAAAGCGCGGTTCTCACCATTGGTGCTCAGCAGCCTGACCGAACCAGCGGCGGCGCTGAGAAGATAAGCTCCGTCATCGCTGATGGCCAACTGCACCGCGGGCGAACGGAGAAGAATCTGGCGGCTCACACCGTTGTTGCGCGCCGGAACACCGCCGGACTCCGGAAGGCTGACGGTTCCAACTAATACCGGGGCGTCCGGCAGCTTCTGGATGACGCGCACCTTACCTGCGGCAACCAGGGCGGCAGCGGTACCAGACGGGCTGAACACCACCATCTGCGGAACACCCGTGAGCCCGCCGAGGCTGATTTCCGCTGCCGCGCCAGATTTCAGGCTGAACAGATGCAGCGACCGGTCCGCGCCGATTACGAAGGCGGAATCCTGGCGCGGGGAAACCCAGGCCGAGGTGATCTCGAAGCCGAAATCCACGGGGTCGCCTAGCAGGGAAGCGCCAGGCACTCCTTGAATCGGCCGGACTGCGCGCCCGGAGCCATCGAAAACAAATCCCGCCACCGGGCCGGTGAGCTTGCCTTGCTGTCCCATAAGCAGAGGGACGGCGAGCAAAACAACGCTGTACGTCCGCCAGAATCGAGTGGTCATGGTTCTTACCTCGGAGGCGCCCCTACGGAGGCGGCTCCCGCCGTAATGCTGGTAGGGGTTGCCGTGGTGGTGTTGTTGCCGCCGCCCGCGTGCGTTGCGTAGTAGGTTCCGCCGGCCACCGCTGCAGCGCCGACTGCAATAATTGCAATCAGCTTGGCGGAAATGCCTACTGCCGCGGCTGTGGCCGCTCCGGCTGCCAGAGCGTTGGTCTGGGTGATCACTCCGGTCGCCGTCACGCCATTATGCGAAGCCGAGACGTGGATCTGAAACTGCCCCTGGACGTTGTTCGGCCGCATACCGCGGGCTACCGCGCGGCCCGATTGGTCGGTAACCACGGTAAGCGAGTGGGCCCCGTTGGCGAACGTCCCGCCCGCTCCGGATTCCGGCAAGAGAAACACAACAGCCACGCCGGCTACCGGCCGGTGGTTCTCGTCCTCCACCTGCACGATCGGCTCGCGCGCCGTGCGCTGCCGGATATTGTTGATGGCGCCTTCCCCTTCCACGATCACCAGGTTGAGCTTTGGCGCCGGTTCCTGGGCCCGCGCACCGGGCGGAATCGGCAAAGCGAGCAATCCGGCCAGGATCACCGTCAGGCTACGCATGGCAAGCCTCCGAGGCTTATATTATGGCTGGTCAGGCCGAGAAACTCAATCCGGCCCCGGGCTATCGAGGCGCGTGCCGGTGCACATTTCAGTCTGGCTCCGACGCGACTGTATCGACCCAAACCAAGGCTCGAGCAACGCCGCGTGTTCCTAGCCTTTGTGGTAATCGACTTGCCCTGAGGTTGTTGGTGGAACAACACGGCAACGGTAGCGTGCTACCGCACATTCTCTCCGACGTTAAGGACCGTGTCCGCGCCTCCGGTTCCCTTTCCCTGTTCCTGGATTTCGATGGTACCTTGGTGCCAATTCTGGCGGACCCCTCCGCGCCCCGCTTAGACCCCGATACGGCCGAGACCCTGAGATTGCTTTCGAGCCGCGACTTCTTGAGCACCACCATCATCAGCGGTCGAGCCGTTGAGGACTTGTATTCCCGGATCCGCCTGCCCGGCCTGATCTATGCCGGGAACCATGGACTCGAGATCTTCGGCCGGAATCTCCGCTTTGTGGAACCGGTCGCATCAAGCCGGCGCGACCAATTGGAACGGCTCTGCGAGGGACTGTCGGAACAGCTTCAATCAGTGGCTGGAGCATTCGTGGAGTTCAAGGGATTGACAGCGGCCGTTCATTATCGCCTGGCGGCGCCGGGCGAATTCACCGACATTCAGCGCTCGGTCTACACGGCGGTCGCCCGCGACGGCGCTCTGTTCCGAGTGAATCCCGGCAGGAAGGTGTTCGAAATCGTGCCCCGCACGGACTGGCACAAAGGAGAGGCTGTACGCTGGATCAATTGCCAGCTCGGAGGAAAAGAAACGTCTTCCATCTACCTGGGAGACGACACCAGCGATGAGGCTGCATTCAGCGTCCTTCAAGACTCGGTTACGATCCGAGTAGGCCCCGCGCGAGCCACTTGCGCCCGTTATCACCTTCCCGATCCGGCTGCCGTTCACGAGTTTCTGCTTTGGCTGACACTGCAGGAACCGGCGCGGGCGTGAGTGACGGCGATGCCGGAGCGTGTTGAGCCGTTTGTCTTCTACACCGAGACAGGGCTGGTAGTATTGACCGGCCGCAAAGCTTCCAACCTGGAAGAATTGCACGGCCACCTGACCCAGGTCTCGGGCTCCTGTATCTTCTACCACACCCACTATCTGTATCTGGTCCACCACTTCGAGAAGCCCCGGTTCTACAACGAATTCGCCAACTGGGTGTCCCACGCCTTGCAGGAGGAGCGCCTGGCGGAGCGGTTGGCGGCCATCGATCTGCTCGCGATCACCTCCATACGCGAGTTGCGGGAGGCCATCGTCGCCGCCATTGAAAAACATCTCGAGGGGGACAAGAGGGTGCGTCGCGAGTGCCCGCCCGGCGACGAGTTTCATTTCTGCGAAGCGCAGAGCTTCGTAATTCCCACCGGCCAGGTGGCGCATCGCCTCGAAGAATTCTTCGAGGCGATTCCGGGCGTGACGAACGCTTGTCTTCACTTCCACTTCTTCGAAGCCCGGCTGCGGTTGGAACGTCCCACCAACGATTTCTCCAATTGGCTGGGGAGTCTTGGCGAGACCGCTCTGGCACGGAGAATCGACCGGCTGAATCCGTATGAGATGACGCTCGATGACCTGAAACAGGAAATCGTCAAGGTCGGGCGCAGGCATCGTCCCAAATGATATGCCGAACCAACTTCAGGACTACCGGGAGGTGGCGGGCGCCGGCGTAATCGAGGAATTGCAGGTCCTCGCGGCCCGGGTGGCCGGCCGGCGTATGCAGCACATCAATTCCACGCCCGTCGGCGGCGGCGTGGCCGAGATTCTCACGCGCCTCATACCTTTGATGCGCGATCTCGGCGTCGAAGCAACCTGGGATGTCATCAAGGGCGATCAGGCCTTTTTCAGCGTGACGAAGGCCTTCCATAACGCGCTTCACGGGAAGCCGGAAGAGGTCACCGAGGACATGTTCGAAATCTTCCGCGCCAACACGGAATCCAACCTGCGCGAAGTTCCCTTCACCGGCGATGTTATTTTTATCCACGATCCGCAGCCAGCCGGCCTTATTCTGCGAAAGAAAGACATCGGCAAGCACTGGGTGTGGCGTTGCCACATCGACGTGTCCGCGCCCCAGCCGGATGTCTGGCAATTCCTGCGGCCTTACATCGAGCAGTATGACGCCGCCATTTTCTCCATGCCCGACTTCGCCCAGTTGCTTCCGGTGGTGCAATACCGGATTGCGCCCTCGATCGATCCTTTGAGCGACAAGAATAAGCCCCTGGAGCAAAGCTGCATCGACGGGGTCCTGGAAAAATACCACATCGATTCCGGCAAGCCGATCCTCACTCAAGTCTCGCGGTTTGATCGATTCAAAGATCCGTTGGGCGTGATCGCCGCCTACCGCATGGTGAAGAAGCGCCACCGATGCCAGTTGGTCCTCGCTGGCGGCGGAGCCGTCGACGATCCGGAGGGCGAAGGCGTGCTGCGCGAAGTTCGGGACGCTGCCGATGGCGACCCCGATATTCACGTGCTGCTGATGCCGCCCTTCAGCGACCTGGAGATCAACGCGCTCGTGCGCGCCTCCACGGTTGTGCTACAGAAATCCGTTCGCGAGGGTTTTGGCCTGACCGTCAGCGAGGCTCTCTGGAAAAGGAAGCCGGTGATCGGCGGAGCAGTTGGAGGAATCAAACTGCAGGTTATCGACGGCCAAACCGGCTTTCTGGTGCATTCGCCCGAGGGCGCCGCTCACCGGATCAGCCAACTGTTGGGGGACCGCCGGCTGCGGGAACGGCTGGGAGAAAACGGATACCAGCTTGTCCGGCAGAATTTCCTCCTGACCCGGCACGTCAAGGACTATCTTCTTACCGTGCTGGCGCTGGATCACCCACGTGAAAGCGTTGTCTACTTGTCTTAGCCGCTTTTTCCAGGCGAATTCCCGCAAGCTCGCCGATGAGGTCTCCGGCCCAACGATAGACGTTGTTCTCTCTGATCACCGAGCGCATCCGCTGCATGCGGGTTCTCTTCTCCTCGGCCGGCATGGTGAGGGCGGTGTGGACAGCTCTGGCCAATTCGTCCGTGTCGTAAGGGTTGACCACCAAGGCGTCGGTCAGTTCATGGCTTGCGCCCGTAAAACGGCTGAGAATGAGCACTCCCTGTTCGTCGCGGCGGGCTGCCACGTACTCCTTGGCGACGAGGTTCATGCCGTCATGCAGCGAAGTGACCAGGCACAGGTCCGCGTTACGGTAGTACGGCTGGATTTCCTCGTGGCTGTGCTGCCGGTTCAAGAAAACGAGCGGCTGCCACGCACCGGTCTTGAATCGCCGGTTAATGCGCTCCGTTTCCGCCTCGACTTCCGCGGTCAGATCCTGGTAGCGCTTGATGTGGGTCCGGCTGGGCGCGCCGATTTGAACGAATGTGAACCTCTCCTGGTAGGCAGGATACAAGTCGAGGAAGCGCTCGATGGCGCGGAGGCGTTCCGGAATCCCTTTGGTGTAATCGATGCGGTCGACGCCTAAACCGAGGAAGTCCGGTTTGACACTCAATTCGGACAGAACGGCGCCCCCGTCGGCGGCCGTCGCGCCGCCGCAGTCTCCGTTCAGAGCCACGCTGATGGGGAACGGCCGCACGGCGGTGAGATGATCGCGCCGGTTCACCGCAAAATGCTCCCAGTCGATGCGGGATTCCAGGACGCGGTCTACTGTCGCCAGAAAGTTGTTGCAGTGCGCTTGAATGTGAAATCCGATCAGGTCTGCCCCCAGCAGGCCGTCCAACAGTTCGCGTTGCCAGGGACAGATGCCGAAGGCCTCCGGATTTGGCCAGGGAATGTGCCAGAAGATGGCGATGCGCGCATTGGGCTTCCGCTCCTTGATCATGCGCGGCAGCAGGGCGAAGTGGTAGTCCTGAGCGAGCACCAATGGCTCTGTTTCGCCGCTGGCTTCGTCCAGAAGTACAGAAGCGAACTTCCAGTTGACCTCCCGGTAGTGCTCCCAATCGCCCGTGCGGAAAACCGGCCGCGTATGCGCAATATGGCACAGGGGCCACAAGCCTTCGTTGGCGAAGCCGATATAGAAGCCCTGTTCTTGCTCCTTGCTGAGCCAAACCCGGCGCAGATTGTATTGAGGATGGTCCGGCGGCACGCGCAGCCGGCCGCGTTCATCCGCGGTCTCCCGGTCCGCATCGCCGGTGGCCTGCGCGATCCAGGTGCCGTCGCTCGCGCGCAATACGGGCTCCAGCGCGGTCACCAGACCACTGGGCGGAACGGACCAGGCGATCGAGTTACCCTGGCGCCTATGTTCGTAGGGCTCGCGATCGGACACAGCGAACAGCCGGCCCCCGTTGAGTTTGCCGCTCATGGCAATGCGCAGTCTTTCGGGCGTCCACAGCGACAAGGCAGCCTCACGCAAGCGGGCTTCTTCGTCAGCGGCCGCTCGCGCCGCGTGCAGACTGGTTGCCATACGGGTCACTTCGTTGGCCAGAGGCCGGAAGATTTCTTCCGCCGGCGGGCTGGCGGCCGCGGACGCAGTCCCGGTGCGCAGATCTTGCAGCCATTGAGTCATATGCCGCAGAGGTTTTCCGAGGCTCCAACGGTAGACCAGCAGCGTGATGCCGACAATCAGCAGCGTCTGCGCGCCGCTCGACAGAGCGTGCCGCCACACCGGGGACGCGAGAAACGAAACATTGTGAAGGACGCCGATCGCTCCCAGGGTGCGGCCGTTTGCTGTCAGCGGCAGCGCGAGAATGTGCATCGGCACTCCTCCCAGTTCGAAGAAGCCGCCGATGCTCCGGCTCGACTGAATCGCACGCGTCACGGCCGCGGGTGTTGCGGTCAGGCGCGCCGCCAGGCCGGACGTGAGCGCCACCGGCTCGCCCGCCGCATCGTAGATCGCGAGGCCGGCCAGCCGCGCATGGTTTTGAAACTGGTCGGCCAGCGCCTGAAGATCGCGCCAGGAACCATCCTCGATCATCTGCGTAACGGGTCTCTGCTGGCTTTCGGCCAATAGCTGCGCCTGGCGCTGCACATCCTCCTTCAGGCCATGCATCTCCACATGCACCTGGTAGACACCGAAGATTGCGGAGATCGCTGCCACGCCGCAAAACAAGGAAAGATACAGCCGGCGACTCAGGTGCATCGATTTCCCTCCTGGCCGAAAACTAGCGCGATTTCCGGGTGCAAGTAGCACGACGAGGGCCACGGTGGCGCACACGCAGCAGCAGGAAGCTGCGCGAACAAGCCACAGCCGTGACGGTCAGGGAGCACGGGCTCACCCTGGCGATGGCGCAGCCCTTGGTGTTCGAACTCACAAGCCAGTGGTTCTTGTGGGAAGAAATTACCGTCCGGCCAGGCAATGAGTGCGTGCGAGTTTGTGTGCAGCGCGCTGTATGAAGCCTTTACGTGCAGTTGGCCTGTCAGGTGCAATTACCAGTCTGGGAAGGCGCTGTGCACCACGTACTTTAGATCACCACTGATCTCGCTGAGAGGGCACATGACGCCGGAAACAATTGGAGGTGCAGTCCAGATGATGATTAGATACTTTGGCCTCTTCGCTTTCGCCGTATTGCTGTCGGTCGGATGCAGCCGGCAGCACAATCAACCAACCGTCTCAAGCCTCTCGTCCGGTCCGAGTGCCGCGCCGGCTACGCAGCCCGCCGGTCCGGCTCCGGTCGCCCAGCCAACCGGTCCGGTTCCGGCAACGACCCCGGAACCGGCGGAGCAGGGCGTGCAGCCGTCCCCAGAGCCTGTGCCCGTTTCGCCGGCTAACTCGGTGATTCCAGCGCTCACCCGGATTCGCGTGCGCCTCGGAGACAGCCTCAACAGCAGGAACAGCCATCCAGGAGAGCGATTCGTCGCTTATCTGGATTATCCGATCGTGTCTGGTGATCGGGTCGTGCTCCCGGCAGGCACTGCCTTTCGCGGCCATGTGACCGAAGTGAAAAAATCCGGCAGACTGAGAGGTCGAGCCTACTTGAGAGTGACCCTGGATTCGTTTCGCCTGCACGATGTGACGTACCCGGTTATTACCACCTCCGATGTGCGAGCCAGTGGTTCTCACAAGAAGCGGAACCTTGCCATCATCGGCGGCGGATCGGGAGGCGGGGCTGCCATCGGCGCGCTTGCGGGTGGTGGCGTCGGCGCCGTGATCGGCGCTGGAGCGGGCGCCGCGGCCGGAACCACCGGCGCCCTGATCACAGGGAGAAGGACGGTGAAGTTGCCGGTCGAGACGCCATTGGTGTTCTCCTTGCAGAAGGCGGTCGCGGTTCGGAGTTGAGCGGCATCGGGCGGTCAAGCTACCTCTTCAAAGGATCTTCCACCCAGGGTGGCGTGGCGTCGATCAGCCGGCCCAGTTCCGGCTCGAGCTGCTCCATCTTGCACTTCATCTCCCAGGCGATCTCGCGATAGCTGAAGTGGCCTTTGACGCCGCTCCGCAAACGCGACATGTACTCGGCTTCGGCGAAATCCATCTTGAAAAGGAAACGCGAGCGCGCCCCGAACGGCAGCAAGTAGTGCGCCCCTGGCGCCGGTAGGCGGGACATGGTCTCCAGCGCCTGGCGCATGGCGGATTCATAGGCCTCAGCGGCGCCCGCATCGGTCAGCAGCTTCGGAGTCTCAAAACCCAACTGGCCGGCGTAGGCTTGCCGGAATTTCTGGCAGCGGCGATGGCGATGCAGATCCCGGTAGGCGCCGATATCGATCACCATATCGTAAGCATAAAGGGCGCCGCGAAAACCGGCCAGGATTTCGTCGCGCTGCGTCCGCGAACCGAGCGCCACGTCGATCACTTCGGCGCGCTGCCGCTCGCTCCATCCGCAAGCGATCTCGTACAATTCGCGGAACGGGCGGGTGGTCACGGAGTAAAGCAGCGTGGCCGCGATATCCGCGGGAACGTTGGTAGGCCGCAGCAGGTCCACTCGTCGCGACGCGGAGCCCGCTGCGGCAGCCGGCAGGTTCTGCTCCGCCCAGCGTTTCAAGTCGTCGCGGGAACGGACGGCGTGCTCGTCGACGCCGGCATGGCGCGCCAGGGTCGGCGCCAGCGGTTCGGCGGGAACATTCGGGTCCCACCTGCAATCCGGCTCGGCGGCGCAGGCCCGCGCCATTTCGTCCCCCAGGTCACGCACCTCGGCATATGCGGAAGCCTTCAGACGCCGGATCTGTTTTTCCAGAGTGCGGATGCTGGTCACCTGGCCGACGTTGGTGGGTACACCCCAGAAAAGCAAATACCGCGCCACATCGAACGCGCGCGCGTTGAGGTTGCGATGATAGGCGTCGACTTTCATGTCAGCGGGGCGCGGCAGGCGCTCGCATAAGGTGGCGAACGCGAGTTGGTGTACCTTCTTGTACGCCGCAAGCAACGCTTCCGCCGTGGCCCGGTAGGCGGTGGCCTCCGCGCCAGCCAACTCCGGCGGCGTAATGAATCCTGAGCGCGAAAAGTCCTGGTAGCGCGAAGATTTCGCCTGGCCGTCCCACAGCGGCTCTTCTTCGATTTCGGTCGCGGCCAGTTCCGAGATACCTTCGAAGCACATCACCGTGTGGCCGAGGTCCGCGATGGAGGCGTGGCCGTATTGGAAGTAGAAGCTCTCCAGGAACTTCTGGGAGTCGTGTGCGCGCACCCATTCAATGGATTCGAAAATGGAGTCGGGCGAGCGGCTGTAACGGGCCAGCGCGTAGGCGCTCTTCTCCGGCGGCATGGGCGCGACGGTGATGACGCGTTTCGTGGGAGTCAAGACGATATGATAGCGGGAAAGCATGGAGCTGAGAATCC
>Ga0335081_10003520_pt1 | contig 24679 bp, 22 predicted proteins | sample Lox_Sample_35_FD_206713 | JGI IMG/M metagenome (GOLD analysis project Ga0335081, IMG submission 206713) | Soil microbial communities from Loxahatchee National Wildlife Refuge, Florida, United States - Lox_Sample_3.5 | ecosystem: Environmental > Terrestrial > Soil > Wetlands | place: USA...
AGAAGGTACCGTCGGCGCCGACCACCGGCACGGCCGCGCCCACCACGTGCAGCACGTATTCCTGGCTGGTCATGGCGTAGCCCTGCTTGCGAACCTGGCGCACGATCGCCACAAGCGTGCGCGCATCGGTCACCGTGTAGCGGGTGAAGGCGCGCCGCCGCACCGACGACAGGTAGCGGACGAGGGGGGCCTCGTCGAGCCGCGCGAGAAAGAGCCGGCCGCTCGACGTGCAGAACAGCGGCGCGCGCCGGCCGGCGCGGAAGGAGAGCGTCACCTCGTGCGGCGACTCGACGCTCGCCACGTAGAGCACTTCTTCGCCGCTCTGCACCGCGAAGCTCGACATTTCGCCCGTCCGGTCGGTGAGTTCCCTCAAGATAGCGGTCGTGGTGAGGCTTCCGGCGGCCGCCGTCAGCGCGTCGGCCGCAAGCCCGACGAGTCTGTGGGCCACCGTCCACAGGCGCGTCCCCGGGACGCGCTGCAGATAGCCCAGCCGCTCCATTTCGCTGCAGATCCGGTGCGTCGTCGCCACCGGAAGGCGGAGCCGCTCGGACAGGGTCGACACCGAAGCGGCGTGCAGCCGCGCGGCCGCGGCGAGCACGGCGAGGATCCTGGCCGACGGCGAATCCGCACGGGACGGGACGGTGGCAGCCACTGGCCGGCTAAGTCGCGAGGTAATCGCCCTGGAAGCGGCGCAGGAACAATCGCAGCCGATCCGAGGAGGCGTTGGCGAGGATGTGCTCGGGCGCACCCTCTTCGACGATCACGCCGTTGTCCATGAAGATGATCCGGTCGGCGACGTCGCGCGCGAAGTGGATCTCGTGCGTGACGATGATCATCGTCATGCCCTCCTGCGCAAGCTGGCGGATCACCCGTAGGACCTCCCCCACGAGCTCCGGATCGAGCGCAGAGGTGACCTCGTCGAAGAGCATCACCTTGGGCTGCATGGCGAGCGCGCGGGCGATCGCCACCCGCTGCTGCTGGCCGCCGGAGAGCTTGGCGGGATACTGGTCCGCCTTGGCCGCGAGCCCGACCTTGGCGAGCAGGCCGCGCGCGAGCTCTCGCGCCTCGGCCCTGGGCACGCGGCGCACGTGCACCGGGCCCATCATGACGTTCTCGAGCGCGGTCCGGTGCGGGAAGAGGTTGAAGCTCTGGAACACCATGCCGACCTGCTCGCGCAGCCGCGCGTTCACCGCTTCGGAATGCGCTCTGCGGCCGTTGCTGCCGATCTTGTAGCCGGCGGTGACGCCGTCGATGCGGATCTCCCCGCCCTCGTAGTCCTCGAGATGGTTGATGCAGCGGAGCAGGGTCGACTTTCCCGAGCCGCTGGGCCCGAGCACGACCACGACCTCGCCCTTTCCGACGCCGAAGGTGACGTCCTTGAGCACCTCCAGCGTGCCGTAGGACTTGCGCAGGTTGCGCACATCGATCATCGGCGCGGAGACGACCATAGCCTTAACAGGCCCTAATGCGCGAACGCAAGCCTGCGCTCGCTCCAGCGCGCGGCGAGCGACAGCGGGTAGCAGATGAGGAAATAGATCGCCATCACGCCAAGGAAGATCTGGAACGCGGCGAGCGTGCGCTCGACGACCTCGCGCGCCGCGTAGGTGAGCTCCCACACGCCGACCACCGACGCATACGAGGTCTGCTTGACGGCGGTGAGCGCGCTGTTGAGGAGCGGCGGGATCGCGATCCGCGCGGCTTGTGGCAGGATCACCTGGGAGAGGATCGCCGCGCGGCGCATACCGAGGCTGCGCGCGGCGGCAATCTGTCCTGCCGGCACCGCGAGAATGGCGCTGCGCGTGATCTCGGCGACGAAGGCGCCGACGTAGACGATCTGCGCCAGGCCGACCGCGGCATAAGCGCTCACGCGCAGGCCGAAGGCGGGAAAGGCATAGTATCCTAGAAACATGACGACCAGCACCGGGATGCCGCGCAGCACGAAGATATACCCGGTGACGAAGCTTCCCGCCAGCCGCGACCGGGTGGTGGCCAGGATCCCGAGCGCGACGCCGAGAAGCGTGCCCAGCCCCACCACCGCGGCGGACAGCGTCAGCGTCACGACCGCGCCCTTGAGCAGGTACGGCAGACTCCCGGTGAGCACGGGGAGCATCAGTTATCGAGCGAACGTCGCGGAGCGGCACACTACATCCGCTCCGCGACGCGATGCTCGACCAGCCGGAACGCGGCGCCCACGACGCTGGTGAGCACGAGATAGAACAGCCCGACCGCGACGAAGATCTCGGCGGAGGCGGCGCTGCGCTCGATGATTACCTTCCCGGTCATCGTCAGCTCCATCACGCCGATCGCGGAGACGAGCGAGGTGTCCTTGATCAGCACGATGAGCTGGTTGCCGAGCGGTCCCAGGATGCGCATCAGCGCCTGCGGCAGGATGACCAGCCGTAACGCCTTGAGGCGCCCCATGCCGAGCGCGCGCGCCGCCTCGCGCTGCCGGTCGCTCACCGCCTCGATTCCCGCGCGGTAGGTCTCGACCAGGAAGGCGCCGTGCTGGAGCGCGATGCCGGCCACGCCGCAGCTGAATTCGGAAGGAAAGAAGCCCAGGACCGGCAACCCGAAGTAGATGAGATAGATCTGCACGAGCAGCGGCGTGTTGCGCATGAGATCCACGTAGCCCATGGTCGCCCCACGAGCGAGCGCGCTCTTCGCCATCCGCGGCGCGAGCAGCACGAGGCCGAGCGCCAGCGCGAGCGGAATGGTCGCGACCGAGAGCGCCAGGGTGATGAGAAAGCCGGCGGAAAGCTTCGGGAACTGCGCGAGCAGGAAGACGGCGGTCTGGGCGGCGTAGTCCATCGCGCAGTCGAAGACGGTTCCGCGGCGCTGGCGCGAGTTCTTCCCCGCTCAGCGATTGCTCGCCGGCGCGAGCCGGACCGAGGGCGGCGTCGGTCCGGGCTCGCGTCCGCGCGCGGCGCGGCGGGCGCGCTCGCCAGTCACCGTCCCGACTGCGTGATCCGCGTGCTGCGCGGCTCGACGCCTAGCCACTTCTTGTACAGCGCCTTGTATTCGCTGAAGCGGCTGCCGCCGGTGAATTCGGCCACGACGGTGTCGAGGTATAGCCACCACTTGAAGTCGTTCTGCCTGAGGAAGATGGCGTTCCCGGTGACGTCGGTCAGCCACTGCTCGAGCATCCGGATGTCGGGATTGTCCTTGATGTACCAGAGCGCCACCGGTGTGTCGAGCTGCGCGGCGGTCGCTCGCCCGAGCTTGACCGCGTTGAACTGCGCCGAGATCGAGTCGAAGGTGAGGAACTTGGCCTTGGGATAGAGCCGCTTGCCGCGCTCTTCCTGCACCGGGGCGGTGAGGTGCGCGACCGTGTTCGATTCCTTGTTGAGGTCGGCGACGGTCTTGATCGGGCTGTCCTTCTTGACCACCAGCACGATCCCGCTGTCGACGTACGGCCGGGTGAAGGCCACGCGCAGCGCGCGATCCGGGTAGACCGTGGTCACCATGATGCCGAAGTCGGTCGTCCCGTTCTCGACGTTGGGCCACCGCGCGGCGAAGCCCTGCTTGTAGAGCTCGATCTTGTTCTCGTCGCCGAGCATCTCCTTGGCGATCATCTTCGCCATGTCGATGTCGAAGCCGACGAGCTGGCCTTTGTCGTCGATGAAGCCGAACGGCGGCGCTTCGCTGGTGACGCCGACGATGAGCTTGCCGCGGGCCATGACCTCGTCGAGCTTGGACTTGCCCGCCGCGCCCGTGCTGTCCTGGGCCGATGCGGGGCCCGCCTGCGCCACGATCAGTCCGGCGCCGGCGACGGCGCCCGAAGCCTTGGTGATGAAGTCTCGCCTGGAGCTCATGTTCTCCTCCTCTTGGGCCGAAAGATGTCGTGCCGGCCGCGACGGGCTCACGCGGTCGTCGTCTCGTGCTCGGTGGCCAGCGGCCGATCGCCGACCGCGAGCGATCCGGACCGGCGGAAATCGACGTCCCTGGGAAAACCGGCCATCGCGCGCTTGATCGCTTCGTCCAGCCGGCCGACGATGTCCTTGATCTCCGCCTCCGTGACGATGAGCGGCGGACAGAAGCGCACGTAATGCTTGACCGCGATGGTGGCCACGCCCTCGAGCAGCGCATTGTAGCGAATGCGCTCGGCCATGATCGGGTCGGGCACGCGGGTCTTGGGGTCCTGGACGATGTCGAGCATGCGGTACAGGCCCTTGCCGCGGATGTCGCCGACGACCGGATACTTGGCCTTCAGCGTTTCGAGCTCGCGCATCGCCAGCGCGCCGAGCCTCTCCGCGCGCTCCGGCAGCTTGTCGCGCAGCACGATCTCGAGCTGCTTGAGCGCCACCGCCGCGGGGAACGGATCGCCGGAATACGTTCCCGCCCACGGCAGGCCCGCGTCGCCGCGCACTTTCTCGGCGATCTCGCGCGTAGTGATCGTGCCGCACACCGCGAGCCCGGCGGAGAGCCCCTTGCCGAAGGTCACGATGTCGGGTGTCACGCCGTAGTGCTCGAGCGCCCACATCTTGCCCGTGCGCGCGGGCGCGAGCTGGGCCTCGTCGAGGATCAACAGCGCGCCCCAGCGCTTCGCCATGTCGGCCAGCCGCGGCAGCCAGGCGTCGGGAGGAACGATCATGCCGCCGGCGACGGGGATCGTCTCCTGCAGGATCGCGGCGATGTTCTGGCTGGTGACGAACTCCAGCATCTCCTCGCTCTGCTTGAGGCAGTCGATGTCGCAGCTCTCGGGCGTTTTGTTGACCGGGCAGCGGTAGCAGAACGGCGGCAGGATCGAGTTGGACTTCGCGGGGAACATGAGCGGGCCCAGGCTTTTGCGCCGGTTGCCGCCGACCGTGGTGAGCGCCTCTACCGCGAGCGAGCCGCCGTGCAGCCCGCGGATCATCGACACGATGTCGTACTTGCCGGTCGCGGCGAGCGCCATGCGCATCGCCACCTCGTTGGCCTCCGAGCCCGTGACCGCGAAGTTCACGACCTTGAGGTCGCCCGGCAGCGTGGCCCCTAGGAGCTCCGCGAACTCGATCACCCAGGGGTTGGAGTACCACGACGAGGTATGCACCAGCTTGCCGGCCATCTCGCGCATGACTTCCGTCAGCTCCGGGTGCGAGTGGCCGAGCACCATGCACATCATCCCCGAGGTGAGGTCGTAGTACTCGTTGTCGTCGACGTCGACGAGCCTCGTTCCCTTGCCCGCCTTGAAGATGATGCGCGGCGTGAACCGCCAGCCGAACACCGAGCGGGCGTCGCGCGCCTGGAACTCGGCGTGGGTTTTCGAGAACCGGATGGTCTTTTCTTCCATGGAACGGGATCTCCCGATCTGCAGGATGCGGAGGCTTCGGGCGCTTGACGGGCTGCGGAAGCCGATTCCATTATACAGAAACGAGATTCGCGAAAAATGGAAGGTGCATCGGCGTGCCCGGACGCCAATGGCCGGCTGCTCCGGTGATGAAGAGCGCCGTGCCCGCGCGCGCCGAGGGGCCGGAGCCGTGAAGGCGGGGACGTCGACCCGCCCCGGCAGCGAGGGGCGATTGCGCTATAGTGCGACGAAGCGCTGCCGGGGCCGCCGCGCTGCCCCGGCGCACGTTGGAAGGGCCGGAGAGGCGCCGACTCGCCGATCCCCAGCGAAAACTACATCCGTAGGAGGACAGGCATGGACCGCTCGAAAGGCAACCCCGAAAGCGTGAAACCCTCGGCTGCCACGGTACCTGGACGCCGGCACTTCCTCGGCAAGCTCGCCGGCGCGGCCGGCGGACTGCTGCTCGGGGATCTCGCCGCACCGAGCCTCGCGGACGCGCAGGCGCCCGCCGTGACGTCGCAGAAGTTCACCGACTGGGGCTGGCCGCTGCCCTACGAGCAGATCTCGGCCAAGTCGAAGCAGTGGCTACAGAGCAAGGGCTGGTGGCCGCTCAACGCCGGCTGGATCGTCGTCTGGTCCGGCGAGGAGATGGTCGGCGACGTGATGCAGACCCAGAAGCTGCTCGAGAAGCGCGGCGTCGAGATGAACTGGCAGACCTTCGTCGCGGCCGGCTTCTCCAACGAGGCCTTCATCCCGGGGCGCATCCAGCTCGCCAATACTGGCGCGCTCGGCGTGCTGGCGCTTCTGTCCAACAAGGTGCCGGCGCGGGCGGTCGCGGTGCACTCGCCGGCGCTCACCCACGCCGCGACGGTGCCGCTCGACTCTCCGCTCAAGAGCCTCGCCGATCTCAAGGGTGCGAAGGTGCTCAAGCGCCCCGCCGTCGTCGGCACGACCACGGGCTCGACCAACCATTTCGGCTTCATCGCCGCCGCGCACTACCTCGGACTCAAGCAGGACGAGGATTACACGCTGCGCAGCACCCCGCCCGGCGATCTCGCCTCGGGTCCCAAGGGGGTGGACGTCTACACGATCTGGGAGCCGCACGTCTCCTATTCCACCGACGTGCTGAAGGTGACGCGCCTCCTGGAACCGCTCGACCCCTACTACATCTACAGCGGCTACTCGTACCTGCGCCAGGAGATCGAGGAGAACGCGCCGGACGTGATCCACGCGGCGACCGACGCGTTCATCGAGGCCGTCCTATGGTCCAAGGCCAATCCCGACCAGGCGATCGCCTCGCTCGCCGACAAGCCGGCGTACGGGCGCCTCGGGCGGCCGCTGCTCACCAAGATGTCCGAGCGCTACATGTTCTGGCCCAAGCCGACGGTCTACTATCCGTTCGCCGATCCGAAGGGCATCTGGCCGGCCGAAGAGTCGCGCATCAGCGAGTGGGCCTACGACACGGGCGCCTCGAAGAACAAGGTGACCAACGCCGACTGGCTGAACGTGCGGCGCACGAGCTACATGGATGCGACCTTCGAGAAGCTCGGCTGGCGCGTGCCCGAGCGGCCGCCGTTCCTGCCCAAAGACTTCGGCGGGGTCGGCAAGTTGCCGTACAAGCCGTACGGCGCGGCGCTCCTCAACGGTCCGGCGCCGTTCCCCGAGCCCGGGGAGCTCAAGCGCGCATGGAGCTTCAAGGGCAAGACGTACCAGCCGTGAGCGAGGCGCAGGCGCGCGAGGCTGCGCGGGTCGAGGTCCGCTCGGCGGACGCCGGCCCGGCGGTGGCACTGGCGCAGGCCGGAGCGAGACTCGGGAGCACGACCGACGCCGAGTCGGCCGCAAGGCTCGCAGCGGCGCTCGCCCCGCCGCGCCCGCGCGCGTGGCGCCGGGCGCTTGCGCGGGCGGGCAACTTCTGGCTGCTCGCCGCGTTCCTCGTCGTCTGGCAGCTCGCGAGCGTCTACGGCCAGCGGATCAACCCGCAGCTCGACGTGATGCTGCCGGCGCCGACCACCGTGATCTCTGCCGCCGCGGAATTGCTCAAGCGCGGCGTGCTCTTCACGCACATCTTCGACAGCCTCTATCGGGTGCTGGTGGCGGTGGGGACGGCCACGGTGCTCGGCGTGCCGCTGGGGCTGGCGATGGGCTGGTCGAAGCGCTTCCGGGCCGCGGTGGATCCGCTGCTCGAGTTCATCCGCCCGATCCCGCCGCTCGCCTGGATTCCGCTGTCGATCCTGTGGTTCGGCATCGGCGACGCGCAGATCGTCTACATCATCTTCCTCGCCGCGTTCTTCCCCATCGTGCTCAACTCGCTCGCCGGCGCGCGCGACGTCGACATCTATCTCGTCCGGGCGGGTTTGAGCCTCGGGGCGAGCCGGCGCGACGTGTTCACCACCGTGGTACTCCCGGCGGCGTTGCCCAGCATCTTCACCGGCGTGCGCATCGGGCTGGGCATCGGCTGGATGGCGCTGGTGGCCGGCGAGCTGGTCGCCGCGCCGAGTGGGCTGGGCTACATGATCAACAACGCCCGGACGCTCTTCCGCAGCGACTACATCCTGCTCGGCATGGTGCTGATCGGCGCGCTCGGCCTCGTGCTCGATTTCGTGATGCGCCAGGCGATGCGCCTCGTCATGCCCTGGTACCACGGCAAGTAGCGGACGATGAGCGCGCGCAGCTCCCAGGTCAGCGTCGAGAACGTGAGCAAGGTGCACCTCTCGATGCAGGGCGAGCCGCTGCTCGCGCTGCAGGACGTCACCTTCTGCGTCGAGAACAACGAGTTCTTCTCGATCGTGGGTCCGAGCGGCTGCGGCAAGACGACGCTCTTGAACCTGCTCGCCGGCTTCGAGCAGCCGAGCCGCGGCGAGCTACGGGTCGGCGGCGAGCTTATCCGGGAGCCCGGATGGGAGCGCGCGGTCGTGTTCCAGGAGTACGCGCTCTTTCCCTGGTACACCGTGCGCCAGAACGTGCGCTACGGCCTGCAGCGCAAGCACCTGCCGGCGGACGAGCAGCGGCGGCTGGTCGACCACTACATCGGGTTGGTCGGACTCCGCGGGTTCGAGTCGCGCTATCCGCGCGAGCTCTCCGGCGGCATGCGCCAGCGCGTGTCGATCGCCCGCGCGCTCGCGGTGAACCCCTTCATCCTGCTCATGGACGAGCCGTTCGCCTCCCTCGACGTGCAGACGCGCGAGTACATGCAGGACGAGCTGCTCAAGATCTGGCAGCGCGAGCCCAAGACGGTGATCTTCGTCACTCACAGCATCGACGAGGCGATCAAGCTCTCCGACCGCATCGCCATCATGGGGCCGCGGCCCGGGCGCGTGCAGGACATCAAGCGGGTCGATTTTCCGCGGCCGCGCGATCCCACGGATCCGGCGGTGGTCCGGCTGGCGGCCGAGGTGAAGCGGTGGCTCCGCCAGCAGGCGTTCGCCGAACAGCAGGACGAGCCTGCCGACCGGGCTTTGAGCCGCTGATCGCGGACCGCTCTGCATGAGCCGGTAGAACATGTTCGCTAACCCAGCTTGCAAGGAGGAATGATGACTGGCCTCGTCTCCGCGGTGCGCGGCATGGGTCTGGTGCTGGCGGTGTGCGGCACGGTGCTTTCGACGACAACTTTCGGACAGGGAACGCCACAGCGCGGCGGCACGCTGGTGATGGTGGTGCAGCCGGAGCCGCCGACGCTGGCGGCCTACCAGAGCACCGCCGGACCGATTGGCCAAGTGTCCACGAAGGTCTACGAAGGACTGCTCGAGTACGACTTCAACCTGAAACCGATTCCCGGGCTGGCCAAATCGTGGACCGTCTCGCCCGACGGCAAGACCATCACCTTCAAGCTCCAGGAGGGGGTGAAGTTCCACGACGGGCAGCCGTTCACCAGCGAGGACGTGAAGTTCAGCATCCTCGACGTGCTCAAGAAGGTGCATCCGCGCGGCATCAACACCTTCAAGGCGGTCGAGTCGATCGACACGCCCGACCGGCTCACCGCGGTGTTCCATCTCTCGGAGCCCGCTCCCTACATGCTGATGGCGCTCTCCGGCTACGAGTCGCCGATGATCCCCAAGCACATCTTCGGCACCGGCGACATCACCAATCACCCCAACGCCAACAAGCCGATCGGAACCGGGCCGTACAAGTTCGTCGAATGGCAGAAGGGCCAGTACATGCGCTTCGACCGCAATCCCGACTACTGGAAGAAGGGACGGCCCTACCTCGACCGCATCGTCGCCCGCTTCATTGCCGACGGCAGTACGCGGGCCGCGACGCTCGAGACGCAGGAGGCGCAGATCGCCGGCTTCAGCGCCGTGCTGCCGCTCGACGTGAAGCGCCTGGAGAAGCTGCCGCACATCGGGGTGACGACCAAGGGCTACGAGATGCAGTCGCCCATCGTCGAGCTCGACTTCAACACCACGAAGAAGCCGTTCGACGACGTCAAGGTGCGCCAGGCGATCGCCTACGCGATCGACCGCAAGTTCGTGATCGACAACATCTGGTTCGGCTTCGGCAAGCCGGCGACCGGCCCGATCAGCTCCAACTTCAAGGCGACCGGCCTCTACACCGCGGACGTACGCAACTACAACGTCCCCGACGGCGTCGAGATGGCCAACAAGCTCCTCGACGAGGCGGGCTACAAGCGCGGCGCCGACGGCACGCGGTTCTCGATCGTGCACGACGAGACGCCCTACGGCGAGGAGTGGCGCCGCTTCGGCGAGTACGTGCAGCAGCAGCTGGGCAAGCTCGGGATCAAGGTCAGCTTGCGCTACGAGGACGTGCCCACGTGGCTCCGCCGCGTCTACACCAACTACGACTTCGAGCTGACCAGCAACTGGATCCAGACGCTCGCCGACCCCGTGATCGGCGTCCACCGTCTCTACCATTCGAAGTCGATCAAGCAGGGCACGGTGTTCGTCAACGAATCGCGCTGGAGCTCTGCCGAGACCGACAAGCTCATGGACGAGGCGACCGTGGAGACCGATCCGAAGAAGCGCGCAACGCTCTACCACGAGTTCCAGAAGAAGGTGGTCGAGGCGAGCCCGCTGGTCTGGGTGCTCGAGCTCGACTTCACCACCGTCTACAACAAGAAGCTGCAGGGCTGGCTGGTGAGCCCGCTGGGCCTGTACTCGTCCTTCGACCAGGCCTGGCTCGCGAAGTAGCGCGGCGCAGGACGACGAGCGGTGACCGCGAAGGGTCTGCGGTACGTCGCGCGCCGGCTGGCGCTCGCCGTCCCGACGATCCTCACCATCGTCGTCCTCAACTTCGCGCTGATCCACCTCGCGCCCGGCGATGCGGCCGACGTGCTCGCCGGCGAGGCGGGATCGGCCACGCCCGAGTACATGGCGCAGCTCCGGCAGAAGTTCGGGCTGGACAAGCCGCTGCAGGTGCAGCTCGCCGTCTACCTCGAGCACGTGCTGACCTTGGACCTGGGGTACTCGTTCCGGCAGAACACGGGCGTGTCGCAGCTCATCGCGACGCGTCTCGGTCCCACGCTGCTGCTGATGCTCACCGTGTTCGTGCTCTCGGTGGGCTTCGGCGTGCTGCTGGGAGCGGTCGCGGCGCGCAACCTCAACCGCTGGCGCGACAACTTGATCTCGATTCTGGCGGTGCTGGCGTACGCGACGCCGGTGTTCTGGGCGGGGCTCATGCTCATCGTCGTCTTCTCGGTCAAGCTCGCCTGGCTGCCGGTGAGCGGGATGGAGGAGGTCGCCGCGTTCAACGAAGGCTGGGCACGCGTCGTCGACATCGCGCGCCACCTCGTCCTGCCGGCGATCACCCTCACGCTCTTCTATCTCGCGCTCTACACCCGGCTCATGCGCGCCTCGGTGCTCGACCAGTACGCGATGGACTACGTGGTCACCGCCCGCGCCAAGGGCCTCACGGAGCGCCAGGTCGCGTGGCGGCACGTGCTGCGCAACGCGATGCTGCCCGTGCTGACCATGGCCGGCGTGCAGGTCGGCGCGCTGCTCGGCGGCGCGGTCGTGGTCGAGACGGTATTCGCCTGGCCGGGCCTGGGCTTTCTCGCCTACGAGTCGCTGTTCGCCCGCGACATCAACCTGCTGCTGGGAATCTTCTTCATCTCCGGCTGCCTGGTCGTCGTCGTCAATCTCGCGGTCGACCTTTTGTATTCGCTGCTCGACCCGCGGATCGAGCTCTAGCCGAGGGACACGGCGTTTGCGCGAATTCGCCCGCCGCTACGTCCGCAACCGTCCGGCGCTGGCGGGTCTCGCGATCCTGCTGGCGGTGATCGCGGTCGCGCTGCTGGCGCCAATCCTCTATCCGGGAAGCCCGTTCGCGCTGGTCGGCCAGCCGTTCCAGGCGCCTCTCGGCCGGTACGCCTTCGGCACCGATCAACTCGGGCGCGATCTCACCGCCGAGGTGGTGCACGGCGCGCGGACTTCGCTCCTGATCGGGCTCACCTCGACGGCGATTGCGGTCTTGTTCGGCGCCGCGATCGGGGGACTGGCCGGCTACTACGGCGGGCGACTCGACGCGCTGCTGATGCGCTTCACCGAGATGTTTCAGACGATCCCCTTTTTCCTGTTCGCGATCGTGCTGGTCACGGTCCTTGCGCCGACGATCGCTACCGTGACGCTCGCGATCGCGGTGGTGTCGTGGCCGCCGATGGCGCGCCTCGTGCGCGGCGAGTTCCTTGCGATGCGCAACCGCGAGTTCGTGCTCGCCTGCGTCTCGATGGGCATGAGCGACGCGCGCATCATCCTCAGGCACGTCCTGCCCAACACGCTCTCCGCGATCATCGTCACCGGATCGCTCATGGTCGCGACCGCGATCCTGATCGAGTCGGGGCTCTCCTTCCTCGGGCTCTCCGACCCCAATGCGATGAGCTGGGGCTACATTATCGGCGAAGGCAGGACAGCGCTGCGCAGCGCGTGGTGGGTATGCACGGTGCCCGGGATCGCGATCCTCGTCACCGTCATGGCGATCAACCTGGTCGGCGAGGGCCTGAACGACGCGCTCAACCCGCGGCTGCGGAGGGTATGAGCGCCGCGCGCGAAGTCAAGGCGCGAAGCGCTCGGCGCGGCGCGAATGCCGAGCGGCCGACGCGCGACGCGGTGCATCCCCTGCGCGCACCGGAGGCCGTATGAGCGGCCAAGAGACCGTTCTCGCGATCGAGCGGCTGACAGTCGATCTGCCGCCGTGGGCGGACCGGCCGCACGCCGTGGAGGACGTCACACTCGATCTCAAGCACGACGAGATCCTCTGCGTCGTGGGCGAATCGGGGTCGGGCAAGTCGGTGATGGCGCGCGCGATCCTGGGACTGTTTCCCTCGCGGCACGTGAAGCCCGGCGGCGGACGCATCGTCTTCGAAGGCGAGGACCTGCTCGCGGCCCCGCCCGAGCGTCTGCGCGCGCTTCGCGGCAGCCGCATCGCGATGATCTTCCAGGAGCCCATGACGGCGCTCAATCCCGTGCTCACCATCGGCCGTCAGATCGAAGAGGCGATCGAGGTGCACCGGTCGCTCGGGCGCGAGGCGAGACGAGGACGCGTGCTCGAGATGCTCTCGGCCGTGCATCTGCCCGAGCCCGAGCGGATGTATCACGCCTATCCGCACCAGATCTCCGGCGGTCAGCGGCAGCGGGCGATGATCGCCATGGCGCTCACGCTCCAGCCGGAGGTGCTGATCGCCGACGAGCCGACGACCGCGCTCGACGTGACGACCCAGGCGCAGATCCTCGCACTCATCCGGGAGATACAAGCCGCGCGGCGGATGGCAGTGCTGTTCATCACGCACGACTTCGGCGTGGTCGCCGAGATCGCGAGCCGCATCGCTGTGATGCAGCAGGGAAGGCTGGTCGAGCACGGCCGCGCCGAGGCGATTCTTGCCGCGCCGCGCGAGCCGTACACCCGGGCGCTCATCGCGGCGGTGCCAGACCTCGTGCCGGCGCCGCCGCGCAAGGCTTTCGTGCGCGAGGGCGTCGCGATGCGCGTGTCGGGGCTGGAGAAGACCTATCGCACCGGCGGCGTGCTGTTCGGCGCCTCGGCGCGAGTGGTCCAGGCGGCGAAGGCGGTGGAATTCGAGATCCGTCGCGGCGAGACGCTCGGCATCGTGGGCGAATCCGGCTCCGGCAAGTCGACGGTCGCGCGCTGCGTGGCGCGGCTGGTCGAGGCCGACGCGGGCGAGATCCGCGTCGGCGACACCGACTTCGGACGGCTCGCCCGCCGCGCGCTGCGCGACGCGCGCCGGCGCGTGCAGATGGTGTTCCAGGATCCGTACGGTTCGCTCGATCCGCGGCACACGGTCGGCAAGTTGATCGCCGAGGGACCGATCGTGCACGGCACGGCGCCGGCGGCGGCGTGGGCTCGCACACTGGAGCTTCTGGAGCTGGTAGGGATCGAGCGGCGGGCGGCCGGGCGCTATCCGCACGAGTTCTCGGGCGGCCAGCGGCAGCGCATCGGTCTTGCCCGCGCGCTCGCGCTCGAGCCCGAAGTGCTGATCGCCGACGAGCCCGTGTCGGCCCTCGACGTGTCGGTGCAGGCGCAGGTCTTGAGGCTTCTTGCCGACATCCGGGAACGGCTCGGGCTCACGGTGCTCTTCATCACCCATGACTTGCGCGTGGCGGCGCAGGTGTGCGACTCGATCGCGGTGATGCGCCACGGCGAGATCGTCGAATACGGAGCGACCGCTGAGGTCTTCGCCGCGCCGCGGCACGCGTATACGCGTGAGCTTTTCGCCGCGGTGCCGGGACGCGACAAGCTCGGGCGCCGCGGCTCACCCGCGGCGAGTCTCTGAATCCGCCTCAAAGGGCAGCTGGAGGCGCAAACGCCGCCTCGAGCGCGCTCAAGTCGGCTCGGGCTAGAGCCTCCGCCGGTCCGATGATGACCAGCGTCGACGCGTCCGTTGCCGCCTGCGCCGGCGCCGGCGAGATGCTCCAGCGCCGGCCCACGGCCTGAACGAGCTGCACGCGGCGCGGAGCCCCGTCGAAGCGCACCAGGCCCTTGGCGCGCAGCACCGCGTCGGGCAGCGCAGCGAGCGCGCCGCGCAGCGAGCGTTCGGAGATCGGCTGCGCCGAGGAGAGCGCGCGGGTCGCGAACGTGTCGCCGTGGTCGTGGCCTCGCGGCGCGCCGTCGGGGCGCTCGATGTCGCGCTCCTGCCCGGCGACGCCGCGCCTGCGCGGTCCCAGGACGATGCCGCAAGGCAATGCGGCCCGGACCGCCGCGACGATTCGCGCGCGGGCCGCGAGCGAGCGCAACCGCGCGCCGATGCGCAGAAGGTCCTCCGGCCGCACGAGGTCGCATTTGTTGAGCACCAGGATGTCCGCGCTCGCGAGCTGCCTCGTGACCGTGTCGGCGACGTAGCGATCGGCGGCGAGCGCCTCGACCTGATCGGCCGCGGCGACCACGATCGTCGCGTCCTCCGCGAACCCCGTATCGGCGCGCGCCACCTGGGCGATGCGCCGCGGATCGCTCACGCCGCTCGCCTCGATCAGCACGTGGTCGGGCGCAGGATCGAGCGCAAGCACGTCGAGCAGTGCCTGCGCGAGACCGTTGACCAGCGTGCAGCACACGCAGCCGTTGGGGAGTGCGACCGTGCGCGCGTTCTTCGCCGAAACGAGCGCTGCATCGATCGCGAGCGCGCCGAAATCGTTGACCAGCACGGCGAGCCGCCGCCCTTCGGACTGCAAAAGCACCGCGTTGACGAGCGACGTCTTGCCGGCGCCGAGGAAGCCGCCGATCACGGTGAGCGGAATCGGGGTCGACACGTCGCGGTCATCGCCTGCCAGGGAAGCTCCGGGCATGCAAGGCTACTCCCGGCTGGGCAGAGGGGTCGAACGGGACGCCGCCCACCATCGTGCCAACGACGCGCACGTCCTTCAGCACCTCCGGCGGCACGGCGCTCGGATCGTCCGCCAGCACGGCGAAATCCGCCCGCTTTCCTACCTCGATGCTGCCGATCTCGCCCTCGAGCCGCAGCGTGTACGCCGCGCCGAGCGTGATCGCGCGGAGCGCCTCGCCCACGCCGATGCGCTCGCTCTCGCCCAGCACGCGGCCCGAGGCGGTCCTGCGATTGACGGCGCACCAGGCGGTGAACAACGGCGCCATCGGGGTGATCGGCGCATCGGAGTGCATCGCGAACGGGACGCCGAGCGCGAGTGCGGTGCCGGCGGCGTCCATGCGCTCGGCGCGCTCCGGCCCCATCGTGACGCTGCGGTGCACGTCACCCCAGTAGTAGATGTGGTTGCTGAACAGGTTCACGCACAAGCCGAGCGCGCGCATGCGTTCGAGCTGCGCCGCGTCGGCCATCTGACAGTGCTGCAGCGTGTGCCGATGATCGGCGCGCGGATGGCGCGCGAGCGCGTGCTCGAGCGCATCGATCGCCACTTCGGACGCCTCGTCGCCGTTGACGTGAATGTGGAGCTGCAGTCCTGCGGCGTGATAGGCGGCGACCGCCGCGTCGAGCTCGGACGGCGCGATGTTCCACAATCCGTTGGGATGGCCGTCGTGATAGCCGGGCGGCTTGAGCCGCGCGGTGAAGCCCTGGATCGAGCCGTCGGTCATGAGCTTCGCCGGGCCGAAGCGGAGCTTCTCGGTGTTCATCGCCGTTCGCGAGCGCACGCGCTCGATGCCAAGCCGCGGATCGAGCCCGTTGCCGAAGAGGGCAGCGACCAGGCGCAGCGGAAAATCGTCGCGTGCGGTCGCGCGGCCGAGCGTCTCGACGCTCTCGTCGGAGAGGTCGTTGGTGATGTCGATCGCGGTGGTCACGCCCGCGGCTTGCGCCAGGCGCGCGAAGCTCCACAAGGCGCGCTCGCCGCGGCCCCGCGCGAACGGATCGCCGACGATCCGGAAGACGGGGAACATCGCTGCCAGCTCGGCGAGCTCTCCGGTCGGCTCTCCCGCCGCGTCGCGCACGATGCCGTCGACGTAGGTGTCGCGCGTGATCCGGGCGCGCACAAGCATCGCCGAGTTCACGTTGAGCGCGTGGAAGTTGGCGTGGATCACCGCGATCGGCCGGTGCGGCGACGCGCGATCGAGGTCCGCGAGGACCACGCGCGGGCCGCCGAAGAGGATCGGGTCGAGACCCCAGGCGACGAGCGGCGCGTCGGGATCTGTGAGCCGCGCCTCGGCCATGTGCAGCGCGGCGACGACGGCGGAGATGTCCTTCAGACCCGGGTGGAGCGCTCCTGCCGGCGAGCGCCGCGGATAGAAGCCGACGTAGGGGTAGTCCCAGATGCCGCCTTCGAGCAGATGGGCGTGCGCCTCGACCAAGCCCGGCATGAGCACCCGATCGGCATAGCGATCGTCGATCGTCGCGCCTGCGGCGGCCAGTGCGCCGGCCTCGCCAACGCCGGCGATCCTACCGTCCCGAACCGCGACGGCGTCCGCGCGCGGGGCCGACGGATTCATCGTCAGCACGCTGCGCGCGCGGTAGACGACGCAGGGCGCCGAGCGGCCGGGCGCGGAGCTCATTCGCGAACGTACGGACGGTTCAGCATGGCAACAAAACAGCGCATCGGCGGGTAGGCGGTGGTCCGCCCGCACCGAAGCGGCTGCGACTTCAGGATCTCTTCGGCTCGTACAGTGTCATGTCGACCGGCCTCTGCGCGCCGAGCTTCGACCACGACTTGATATCGAAGCGGAAGTCGGCGACCGCGCAGGTGGGAAGCTCTTCGAGGTCCTTCGACCAGCGGCGGGCCAATTCGCTCATCTCGGGATTGTGGCCGACGAGCATCACGCATTTCGGGCGGTCGCCGAGCGCGCGCATCACTTCGATCAGCGCCTCCGGCGTCGCGGCGTAAACGCGCTCGTCCACCACGATCGCGTCCAGGTGGTAATCGAGCTTCTGAGCCATGAGCTGTGCGGTGGTCAGAGCCCGGACGGCCGGGCTCGAGACGATGAGATCCGGGCGGATGGCGCGCTTGGCGAGCCGCTCGCCCATCCTAGGCGCATCGCGCAGGCCGCGCTCGTTGAGCGGCCGATCCCGGTCGGCGAGCGTCGGGTCGTCGCGGCTCGACTTGGCATGGCGAACGAGGATGAGTCGCCTCACCGTCCTGCTCCTCAGGCCATGCCGGCGCGGGCGAGCACCGCTTGCAGCAGGACGTTGGCGCCAGCTTCGAGGTGCTCGGGCTTGGCGTCTTCGATTTCGTTGTGGCTGATGCCGTCCTTGCACGGCACGAAGATCATCGCCGTCGGTGCGACGCGAGAGAGGTAGACCGCGTCGTGCGCCGCGCCGCTCACGATGCGGCGGCTGGGATAGCCGAAGCCTGCCGCCGCGCGCTCGACCGAGTCGACGCAATCGGAGTTGAAGCGCGACGCCGGGAACTCGACCACCTGGTGCATCTCGCAGCCGAGCCTGAGCTCGCGGGCAATGGCGGCGGCGGCGTCGCGCAGCTCCCGATCCATCGCCGCGAGCGCCGCATCGTCCGGGTGGCGCACATCGACGCTCATCGCAACTTCGCCCGGGATCACGTTGCGCGAATTCGGCCGGAGCTGCATGTAGCCGACTGTGGCGCGGCCGTCCGGTGCGTGGCGCAGTGCGGTCGCGTTCACCGCCTCGACCATCCGCGCCGCGCCGCGCAGCGCATCGTGCCGCGCTTCCATCGGCGTCGGCCCCGCGTGCGCGTCCTGGCCGGTCCACACGCAGTCGTACCAGCGCTGGCCGAGCGCGCCGGTGACGACACCGATCACGCGCTCTTCGCGCTCGAGGATCGGTCCCTGCTCGATGTGGGCTTCGAAGTAGGCGTCGACCGCGCGGCCGCCGACCGGCGCGCTTCCGGCATAGCCGATGCCGCGCAGCGCGTCACCGAACGACACGCCGTCGGCGTCGCGCTGCGCGAGCAGGTAGTCGAGCGGGAACACGCGCGCGAACGCGCCCGAGCCGCCCATCGTGGGAATGAAGCGCGTGCCTTCCTCGTTGGTCCAGATGGCCACGCCGACCGGCTTCTTCGTGGTTACGCCGGCGTCGTTGAGCGTGCGCAGGACTTCGAGGCCCGCGAGCACGCCGTAGTTGCCGTCGAACTTGCCGCCCGAAGGTTGCGTGTCGACATGGCTGCCAGTGAGCACCACCGGCTCGTCGCTGTCGCGGCCCGCGCGCGTCGCGAAGATGTTGCCGGCGCCGTCGATCTCGACCGCCGCGCCGGCTGCGCGCAGCCAGCCGACGACGAGATCGCGTCCCTGCCGATCGAGATCGGTGAGAGCGAGGCGGCGCACGCCGCCTTTCGGCGTGGCGCCGATTTTCGCCAGGTCCATCAGCGAGCCCCACAGGCGCGAGCCGTGGACGCGGAGGGCTCGGGTCTCCGATCGTGAAGCGGAAGATCCGGCGGTCATGGCGAAGCTCCGTTAGGACGTCGGTTCACTGCAGCCCGAGCCCGATCTTCGCCTGGATCCACTCCGCGGCGAGCAGCGTCGCGCGATCGGCGCCGATCGGGCCGGCGACGGTGACGCCGAGTGGCAGGCCGCGCGGCCCGGTGCTCACGGGTACGTTCACGCACGGCGTGTGCAGCAGCGTCCAGATGCGGTTGAACAGAGGATCGCCGGTCGCCCGGATCCCCGCCGGCGCTTCGCCCTGAGTGCTCGGCGCGATCAACACGTCGAAGTCGGCGAAGACCTGCGGCAGAAGCGCACGGCAGGTTCGGGCGAGCGATTGTGCCGCGTCGAAGCGCTCCGGCGTGATCGCGAGCCCGGCTTCGACCATCTTCACCATCTCGGCACTCAGCTTGTCGCGGTGCGCGAGCCATTCGTACGCCAGGCACTTCGCGACTTCGGCGACCATGATGGCGATCTGCGCTTCGGCCAGCCCGGCGAACGCCGCCGGCAGCGCGACGTCGCGCATGCTCGCACCCGCGGCGCGCAGCCGCGTCGCGGCATCTTCGAATGCCGCGACCATCTCCGGCTGCGCGCGGTCCCATTCGTACGTGCGGCACATGCCGATACGCGGAGCCTCGCCGCGGGAACGCTCGATGCGAAGCTCGCGCCGGCCGGAGAGCGCCGCGACGAACAGCGCGGCGTCCGGCACGCTGCGGGCGAGAACGCCCAGCGTGTCGAGCGTGTCGGAGATCATCCGCACGCCCACGCGGTTGAGCGTTCCATAAGTCGGCTTGTAGCCGACGACGCCGCAGTACGCGGCCGGACGGATGATCGAGCCGGCGGTCTGCGTGCCGAACGCGAGCGGCACCATCCAGTCGGCCACCGCGGCCGCCGAGCCCGACGAGGATCCGCCCGGCGTGTACTCGGGGTTGCGCGGGTTGCAGGTGGGCCCTGGATGGAACGTCGCGAACTCGGTAGTCACCGTCTTGCCGACGACGATTGCGCCCGCCGCCTTCGCGAGCGCCACGCACGACGCGTCGCTTGCCGGCCGGTGACCCTGATAGATCGGCGAACCGTAGGCCGTCGGCATGTCCACGGTATCGATCAGATCCTTCACCGCGATCGGCAGACCGTGCAGCGGTCCGAGCGAGGCCTGCCCATCGAGCTCGCGCGCGCGGCGGAGCGCGCCGTCGGCGTCGACGAAGGTCCAGGCGTGGACGACGCTCTCGCGTTCGCCGATGCGCTCCAGGCAGTGGCGCAGCAATTTCTCGGCGGTGATCTCGCGCGCGGCGAGCGCTCGCGCGGCAGCCATCGCGCTCAGACGGTTGAAGCGACTCATGACAGGAGCTCCCCTCAAGCTTGCGGTCGCCGCCAGGCGTCGGGCGGTACGATCGGCGTCTCGCGCAGGTGGCAGGCGACTCCGTGTCCGGATACCGGTTCCCGGAGCGCGGGCTCCTCGGTCCGGCAGCGATCGAAAGCATACGGGCAACGGGTGTGGAAGCGACAGCCGGTCGGCGGCTGGATCGGACTCGGTACGTCCCCCGAGAGAATAAGCCGTTTGCGCCGCACCGTGGGGTCGGGGATCGGCACCGCCGCGAGCAGCGCTTCGGTATAGGGATGGAGCGGCCGGTCGAAAAGCTCGCGCGTCGCGGCGAGCTCCACGATGCGGCCCAGATACATCACCGCGACCTTGTGGCTGATGTGCTCGACCACCGCCAGGTCGTGAGCGACGAACAGATACGAGAGCCCGAACTCGCGCTGCAGATCGACCAGCAGGTTGATGACCTGCGCCTGCACCGAGACGTCGAGCGCGGAGACCGGCTCGTCGCAGACGATGAGCTTGGGCCGCGGGGCGAGCGCTCGGGCTATCCCTAACCGCTGCCGCTGGCCGCCGGAGAACTCGTACGGATAGCGCGCCAGCTGATCGGGGCGCAGCCCCACCTTCTCGAAGAGCCCGCGCACGCGATCGCGAATGTCCGCCGCATCGATCTGCTCGAAGTTGCGGATCGGCTCGGCGACGATGTCCGCGGCGCGCATGCGCGGGTTGAGCGACGCGTACGGATCCTGGAACACGGCCTGCAGCTCGCGCCGGTACGGCCGCATGGCGCCCTCGGAGAGCGCGTCGATCCGCGTCCCGCGAAAGGCGATCGTGCCGGCCGTTGGCTCGACGAGGCGCAGAACCGTCTTGCCGAGCGTGGATTTGCCGCAGCCGCTCTCTCCGACCAGGCCCAGCGTCTCGCCCTCGTCGATGGCGAAGCTCACGTCGTCGACCGCATGCACCTCGGCGCGCGTGCCGCCGAAAACGCCGCTTCGCACCGGATAATGCTTGGTGAGCCCGGCCACCTTTAGCAGCGGCGCGGTCGCGGCCTTCGCGCTCACGCGGCCCCCGCGAGCAGGCGATCGGATTCCCAGCACGCGACGCTGTGCGCCGCCGCCTTCTCCTCGAGGGAAGGCCGCTCGCTGCGACAGCGTGCCGCGGCGTAGGCGCAGCGCGGCGCGAAGGCGCAGCCGACGATGGGCTCGAGCAGCGAGGGGACCGTGCCGCTGATCTCGCTCAGGCGCTTGCCGCCGGCCAAGCCGCCGTTCCGGTTCGCGTCGAGCTTCGGGATGGAGTCGAGCAGGCCGCGCGTATAGGGATGGAGCGGCCGCGCGAACAGCGCATTCACCGGCGCCTCCTCGACCTTGCGGCCGGCGTACATCACCACCACGCGCTGCGCCATCTCGGCCACCACACCGAGGTCGTGGGTGATGAGCACGATCGCCGCGCCGGTGCGTGCTTTCAGCTCGCGCATGAGCTCGAGGATCTGCGCCTGGATGGTGACGTCGAGCGCGGTCGTGGGCTCGTCGGCGATCAGGAGCCGGGGCTCGCAGGCGAGCGCCATGGCGATCATCACGCGCTGGCGCATGCCGCCGGAGAGCTGGTGCGGATACTCGCCGACGCGCCGCTCGGCCTCCGGGATGTGCACGAGCCGCAGCAGCTCGATCGTCCGCCGCAGCGCGTCGTCGCGGCCGAGCCCGCGGTGCAAGGTGAGGACTTCGGCGATCTGGCGACCGATGGTGAGCACCGGATTGAGCGACGTCATCGGCTCCTGGAAGATCATCGACAGCGCGTCGCCGCGGATGGCGCGCATCTCGGCCTCGGGCAGCGCCAGCAGGTCGCGTCCTTCGAACAGTACGCGGCCGCCGACGGTGCGTCCGGGCGGTGCGGCGATGAGCCGCAGGATCGACAGCGAGGTGACGCTCTTGCCGCAGCCTGACTCGCCGACGATGGCGAGCGTCTCGCCGCGCTCGACCGAAAAGGATACGCCGTCGACGGCGCGCACGACGCCGTCGCGGGTGAAGAAGTAGGTCTTCAGGTCCTCGACCTCGAGCAGCGGCCCACTGCGCGGGTCCACTGCGGGTTGGTCGCCGGTGGCTTGCACTTTCGCGCCCATCGTCACATCCGCCGCGCGAGCCTGGGGTCGAGCGCGTCGCGCATCCCGTCGCCGAGCAAGTTCACCGCCAGCACGGTGAGCGAGAGGAAGATGCCGGGAAAGAGGATCAAGTAGCTCGCGATCTGCACCAGGCTGCGGCCCTCGGCCATGATGTTGCCCCAGCTCGGGATGTTGGGCGGCGTGCCGGCGCCGATGAACGACAGGATCGCCTCGGTGATCATCGCCGAGCCGCACACGTAGGTGGCCTGGACGAGGAGCGGGGCGACGATGTTGGGAAGCACGTGGCGCAAGAGTATGAGCGGCAGGGTCGTGCCCGAGGCCACCGCCGCCTCCACGTACGGCTGCTCGCGCAGTGTGAGCACGAGGCTTCGCACCAGGCGGACCACGCGGGGCACCTCCGCGAGCGTGATGGCGACGATGACATTGCCGATGCTCGCCTTGGTGAGCGCCATCAGCGCGATCGCGAGCAGCACGGAGGGAATCGCCATCAAACCGTCCATCACCCGCATCACCGGCGCGTCGAGCCGCCGCACGTAGCCGGTGACGAGACCGATCGCGAGGCCGAGGGCCGTGGAAAGAGCGGCGACGGCGAGACCGACGACGAGCGACACGCGTGCGCCGTAGACGACGCGGCTGTAGACGTCGCGGCCGAGCATGTCGGTGCCGAGCCAGAAGGCGCCCGACGGGGGCTTGAGCCGCTTGATCGGCGAGACGGCCTCGGGGTCGATCGTTCCCAGCCACGGCGCGAGGATCGCCATCGCCACCATCGCGAGCAGGATCGCCCCGCCGATGAGCGCGGTCGGATGACGCCGGAACGCCTCGCGGAACCAGCGCCAGGTCGGGGAAACGGAGCGGCCGGCGTCGACCGGCGCGGCGGCGACTGTGGCCATCAGTAGCGGATGCGCGGATCGAACAGCACGTACGACAGATCGACCAGCAGGTTGACCAGCACATACACCGCGGAAAAAATGAGGATCACGCCCTGGATGACCGGGTAGTCGCGCCTCAGGATCGCGTCGACCGTCAGCCGGCCGATGCCCGGCAGCGCGAACACCGTTTCGGTGACGATCGCCCCGCTGATGAGCAAAGCCACTCCGATGCCGATGATCGTCACGATCGGAATGGCCGCGTTTTTGAGCGCGTGGCCGACCAGGACGTCTCGCGGCGCGAGGCCCTTGGCCGCGGCCGTGCGGATGTAGTCCTGCGCCAGCACGTCGAGCATGCTGGCCCGGGTCATGCGCGCGATCAGCGCGACGTACACCGTGCCCAGCGCCACGCTCGGCAGGATCAGATGGCGCAGCCATTCCCAGACCCCGGCGCGAATATCGCGATAGCCCTGCACCGGTAGCCAGTCGAGCTGCACGGCGAAGGTGAGGATAAGCACGTAGGCGAAGACGAACACCGGAATCGAGAAGCCGAGTACGGAGAACGACATCACCGCTCGGTCGACCCAGGTGCCGGCCCGGGCGGCAGCCACCACGCCCAGCGGGACCGCCACCAGGATCGCCACGACCAGCGTGCAAAGCGTGAGGGAAACCGTGGGCTCGACACGCTGCGCGATCAGCTGCGTGACCGGCAGGTTGGTGAAGATCGACGTACCGAGGTCGCCGTGGAACAGCGCCCACAGCCAGCGGCCGAACTGCACCAGGAACGGCTCGTCCAGGCCGAGCCGCGCGTGGATGCGGCGGATGTCCTCGTCGGTCGCGATGTCGCCGGCGATGACCGCCGCGGGATCGCCGGGCGTCAGGTAGAGCAGCGAAAACACCACGAACGCCACCACCGCCATCACGACGACGGTGGAGGCGAGCCGGCGAACGACGTAGGCGAGCATCGCGAGTCAGGCCATGCGGGCACAATTTGTCGTTCCCGCGGACGCGGGAACCCAGTGACTTTCAAATCGCGACGCTGGGTCCCCGCTGGCGCGGGGACGACAACGGATCGTTACCGCTTCTCGACGTTCCACATGAGCGTCATGGGCGCGATGATCACGCCCGACAGATTGGTGCGATACGCGGTCGGCAGGATGAACTGCGCGGTCGGAACGTACGGGACGAAATCGAAGGCCCGCGCCTGCACCGCCTCGGCCGCCTTCTTCGAAGCGGCGGCGTCGCTCGCGTTGAACCAGGCCTCGCGCAGCTCCTCAAGCTTGGGGTCGTCGGCCCAGCCGAACCAGCCTTTGAGCCCGTTTCCGCGCACGGCGAAGTTGACCGCCGGCGTGGTGAGATCGGGGCCGACGAGCCAGGTATGGAAAATCGACCACCCGCCCTTGTCGATTGGCTCCTTGGACGTGCGCCGCGTGATCAGCGTCCCCCAGTCGCCGGCCTGCACCTCGACGTTCAAGCCCAGTTTCTTGAGCGTCTCGGCGGTGAGCAGCGTCTGCGAATGCACGATCGGCTGGTCGGTCGCGTCGATGATCACGATCTTCTCGCCCTTGTAGCCGGCCTCCTTGATGAGCTCTTTCGCCTTGGCGAAGTCGCGCTTGCCTTTCATGGGCGCGGCGCCCACTTCGCTCGCGAGCGGCGTACCGCAGGTGAAGTACGAGTAGCAGGTGTGGCCGTTCTTCGGATCTCCGGCGATGCCGAGCACGTAGTCGTTCTGGTCGACTACGTAGAGCAGCGCCTCGCGCATCTTCGGGTTGTTGAACGGCGGATTCAGGAAGTTGAAGCGGATCATGCCCATCGATCCGAGCGGATCGATGTTCTCGACCTTGATGTCCTTGTTCCTGGCGAGC
>Ga0335081_10003522_pt1 | contig 24670 bp, 17 predicted proteins | sample Lox_Sample_35_FD_206713 | JGI IMG/M metagenome (GOLD analysis project Ga0335081, IMG submission 206713) | Soil microbial communities from Loxahatchee National Wildlife Refuge, Florida, United States - Lox_Sample_3.5 | ecosystem: Environmental > Terrestrial > Soil > Wetlands | place: USA...
GCATTATTCGCTAGGTTTTTTGCATGAAATACGCTCAGGTGTTGTTCGCGGGTGTGCTTTTGGCCGTGCTGTTCGGTGGTTGCGGCACGTCAAACCCGGTGGTTGCAACCGTCGGAAACGAGAAGATCACGCTTCAGGATTTTGAAAAGAACTACGCAAAGAACAACGGAGGTTGGGAAAGCGCCGAAAAATCCTCGCTGGACGACAGGAAACGGTTTCTCGACTTGTTGGTGAAGTTCCGGCTCAAGCTGCAAGAAGCAAAGGATCGCGGACTACTGGACGACTCCGCGGTCACCGGAGAACTCAACCAGTATAAGGCTTCCGTTTCCCAATCATACATGCTCGAAAAAGAACTTATTGATCCCCACGTGAAAGCAATGTATGATCACAAGCTGGAAGACATTCATGCAGCGCACATCTTCTTCCGCCTGCCTCCGAATCCAACCCCCGCTGACACGCTTGCGGCATACAATAAGGCTCTCAGAGTGGATTCGCTTCTTGCCAACGTCAGTTTTGACTCGCTGGCGCGGAAGTACTCAGAAGACCCCCGCACGGCTCCCAATGGCGGGGATTTGGGGTGGATTCTGCCAGACCGCACTCCCGAGGAGTTGACGAACGCGGTCTATTCGCTTCAAGAGGGGGAATATTCAAAAGTCCCATTTCGTAGCCAGTTTGGATATCACATCTTCAAAGTCTTACAGCGAGAACCCTCCAAGGGGGAAATCCGCATAAGTCACATTCTCAAGCGGTTTTCGCGCGACATGAAAGACACCGCCGCCGTGAGTGATACCATCCGGCAAATTTACCACGAGCTGAAAAATGGTGCGAAATTCGCGGATCTCGCTCGGCAGTACTCCGACGATCCGGGCAGCAAGGAGCGGGGGGGCGATATCGGGTTTTACCAGCGCGAAAACCTGCGCCCGGATATTGCCGATTTTCTTTACTCACTCAAAGTTGACTCCGTTTCCGAACCGTACAGGCAACCGTATGGCTACCATATCTTCATGATAACGGACCGGCGCCCGGTCGCACCGTTCAGCGAGATGGAGAAGGATCTCCGGTCGGAATATCAGCAGAGATACTATCAACAGGACTATAACCGGTATGTCGACAAATTGAGAAACGAGTACGATGTGAGCGTAAACGCGGATGTCGAGGCCGGTCTTCGGGCGGCGTTTGACACGACCAAGACTCCCAGCAGTTCCGAATGGAGCGACACGCTGTCTCCCAGTTTCCTTTCGAAGACCCTTTTTACGTACTCGGACAAGCCGTTTACCGTAAAGGATTTTGTTGACGATGCCGAAGCAAATACGGATCTAAAGGAAATGCCGTTGAAACGATCGAATATCAACCTCATGGTGAACCGGCTTGCAGATGCGAGGGTACTCAGGGATTACGCCTTGAAATCGATCGACCGATACCCGCAGCTCAAGACCCTGATGGGCGAATACCTCGATGGAATTCTGATCTACCGCATCGAACAGGATGAAGTCTGGAAGCAAGTCGTCGTGAACGATTCGTTACTGAGAATATTCTACGACACAACAAAGCAGCAATTTCGCTTTCCCAACCGTGTCAACTTTGCGGAAATCTACGTCACCAACGACAGCGTGAAGAAGATCGTCCAGCAGAAGCTTGCTTCCGGAACGGACTTTCTTTCCACTGCCGAACAGTACACGGCCCGTCCCGGTTACCGGGAGCGACTCGGGATCTGGGGTCTGCAGCCATACGACCTCAACGAACTGTCACGAAAAGCAGCGCACATGAAGACCGACAGTATCAGTGATTTCCTACAGTTCCAGAACGGCTGGTCCATTATCAAAATGCTCGGGAAGGACAGTTCCCGGGTGAAAACGTTTGAAGAAGCGGAACCGGAGCTGGCAAGTGCCTTCCAGGAACTCGCTTCGAAGGCACGTGAAGATGAATGGCTTGATTCGCTCAAGCAGAAATATGGAGTCACGTTGAACACGGCGGCGCTTTCAGAAGCTTTCGAGAAGAAACCCATTGATTCGAAGTAGCATTGTTTTTGTACTCCTCGTGTTTCTCGCGGTCGGCTGCCAGCAAAAAACAGAGACGAATACAGCCCTCGCCCGCCTCGACAACAGGACGCTCACAGCAGAGGATATCCACGTCCGATTCGACTCTTCCAAAGGAATCACAGAAGCCCAGCTTCAGCAGTACGTCCAGCGGTGGTTGAAGGACGAGTTGTTGTACCGTGAAGCACTTGCACGCGGATTCGGGAACTCGAAAGAAATCAACGACCGGATGGAAGATGTCCGCCGTCAACTCGTGATCAACGAATTTCTTGACAAGACAATCTACAACGACAAGACTGCTTCCAGCACTCCCGAAGAAGTGCAGGACTACTACGATGCACACAAGAGCGAATTTGTTCTACGCAGTGATGTCGCTTTGATCAGCTATGTCGTTTTCTCGGACCGTGATGTTGCGAGCAGGTTTCGCAACTCCGTCCTGCGCGGGACGACGTGGTACGATGCACTTCACCAGTTGCTGAGCGACCCGAAACAGGCGGCAAAAGTGCTGACCAAGGCGGATTCGCTTTACCACACCCAGGCTTCCCTGATGCCGGCAGAACTCTGGCGTGTCGCTTCCTCGGCAAACCTCCGGGAGCCATCCTTCCCGGTGAGCACGACGGAGGGATACTACGTTCTCATCGTCTGGCAGCTCGGAAAACAGGGGCAACCGGCGGACATCCATTTGGTGGACGGCGAAATCAGGAGCAGGCTCGCCGTTGAGCGCCGGTCGCACTTGTATGATTCGCTCGTGGCGAACCTTCGGGCAAAACATACTGTTGAAGTATTAGTTGGGACGGCCGGGAACGATACGACGCGCCTGAAGTCCCTGGAGTGACCGTGAAAACCACACACACTGTAAAGCGAACGATAACGATTCTGGCGGGATTGATACTGAGCGCCACTTCTTTGCACGCACAGACTGTGATCGACAGGATTGTTGCGGTTGTCGACAAGGAAATTATCACCCAGTCTGAACTCGATGAGCGTGTGGCATTCTACGCCTATCAGAACAAGCTTGACCCATCGTCCCCGGCCCTTCGGCAGCAGATGTTGGAAAGCATGATCGACGAAAAGCTCATCCTCGCACAGGCAATTCTCGACAGCGTTGAAGTAACCGACGACGAAGTTACGCAGGCGCTCGACCAGCAGGTCCAGCGACTCGAGCGGCAATTCGGTTCCGACAAAGCCATTGAACAAGCCTATGGCAAACCGATCGGGCGGATCAAGCGGGAATACCGGGACGAGATGCGCAAGCAGCTGCTCGTCCAGCGGATCGAGCAGACACGGCAGAGCAAAATCCAGGTGACAGCGAACGATGTTGCCGAATTCTACGCAACGTACAAAGACAGCCTCGTTGAAGTTCCAGAAACGTACACCCTCAGCCACATCTACATTGCCCCCAAGGCCGACAGTGCGATCGAGCAGCGAACGTATCTCAGGGCAAAAGCCGTTCTGGATAGTATCCGGGCGGGAGGCGATTTCGCGGACTTTGCCAGGCGCTATTCCGCCGATGCAACCGCAGCAAACGGGGGTGACCTCGGCTGGTCGAAACGCGGCGACTTTGTTCCGGAGTTCGAAGAAGCCCTGTTCAGTCTCAAGCCGGGACAGGTGTCGGATGTTGTCAAAACCCAGTTTGGGTATCACATTATCCAGCTTATCGACCGTCGCGGCGAATCGGTCCACGCACGCCATATTCTCTTCCGCATCGAGAAGGGACCGGAAAGCGATTCTGCCGCCGTGCGTGAATTGCGCGCCCTCAGGGACAGTGCCCTCGCTGGCGTACCGTTTGCAACCCTCGCCAAGAGATATTCCGAGGATGAACAGACCAAACCGCTCGGCGGCGACCTAGGAGAGGTTACCGCGAAGGATATAACCGAAGACTTCGCAAGTGAAATCAAAGACCTCAACGTGGGTGAGATCAGCCAACCGACAAAGATCAGCGTCGGGAGCAGCTATGGTTACCAGATCGTTCTGATGAGGAAACGCGTCCCCGCGCACATGCCTACCCTTGAAGGGGATTACAAACAACTCGAACGCCTTGCTCTCTATGTCAAACAGACTCGGTTGAACAACGAGTGGATCAACGAGCTGAAAAAGAACATTTACCTCGACGTTCGCCTCTAAGGCTCACAATCGCCCGTTCATACCCGGAGGCAGTTGGCACTTTCGTTGTTCGTGGGCTGTTTATCGTTGCACGAATGTTCTCCTTGGTTTTCACTGTAACGGAAGGATTCTCGCGTGCCAGTACTTGAATTTCAGAAATCCGGTGATGTAGAATCCGTCAGGCAACTTTCGGAAGCCTATCGGGCACTTTGTTCGGAGATCGGAAAGGTGATCGTGGGGCAGCAATCGATCATTGAGCATCTCCTTATCTCCCTCCTCTCCCGCGGCCATTGCCTCTTAATCGGAGTGCCGGGTCTTGCCAAAACACTCCTCATTAAGACTCTTGCAGAAACCCTTGACCTCAAATTCAGTCGCATCCAGTTTACGCCGGACCTGATGCCGAGCGACATTACCGGAACGGAAATCATCGAGGATAATCGAACGACCGGACAGAAATCGTTTAAGTTTGTCCACGGTCCCGTGTTCGCCAACATCATCCTCGCGGACGAGATCAATCGTACGCCCCCCAAGACGCAGGCAGCGCTCCTGGAGGCCATGCAAGAACACCACGTTACGGCTGCGGGGGAGACGTACCAGCTTAAGGAACCGTTCTTTGTACTCGCAACGCAGAATCCGATTGAACAGGAGGGAACCTACCCGTTGCCGGAGGCGCAACTCGATCGGTTCATGTTCGCACTCTGGTTGAATTACCCAACCGCCGAGGAGGAACTCACCATCGTAAAATCCACGACGAGCCCGTACGTCCCGGAACTGAAGCACGTATTGGGCGCGAATCACATTATTGCGTTCCAGGACCTTGTCCGCCGTGTCCCTGTTGCCGACAACGTAATCCAGTATGCTGTTCAGCTCGTCAGCAAAACACGCCCCCAGGCAGCGGCGGCGCCTTCATTCGTCAAGAATTGGATTCGATGGGGCGCGGGTCCGAGGGCTTCCCAGTACCTGATCCTTGGGGCCAAGACGCGCGCCATCCTTCAAGGGAGGCACACTCCCGATATCAACGACGTTCGTTCGATTGCCGAGCCCGTACTTCGCCACCGCCTCGTGACGAGCTTCAATGCGGAGGCCGAAGGAGTCAGCACCATCCAGATCGTAGATAAGCTCCTTGCAGAATCGGCATGATGATCGTCCGAATGACACACGCTCGGCGATCTCTCTTTCTCACTTTCTTCGTCCTTGCATCCAGCTTTCTCAGTGTCGCCCCTGCACAGGCTCAAAGCACCCGGCACGTCTGGATTTATCTGAACCAGCGAACGCCGACCAGCCTCTCCCCTGAGCAGCTTGGCATCACGCCACGCGCGATGAAACGCAGAGCCAAAGTGCTTCCTGCCGATAAGCTCATCGACAAATATGACTATCCGATCCCTCAGTCGGTCATCGATCAAATTCGAGCAACCGGGGCGAAAATTCGGACTGTTTCCCGCTGGCTCAACGCCGTGTCTGTAGAAGCAACGGACCAGCAGGTACGAATGATCTCCTCGATCCCGAGGGTCGCATCGACGGCTGCGGTTTATGACCTTGTGTTTCGAGAGCCGCAGGCAGCCTCCTCTCCTTCTGCGGAACACGCCTCAAGGCTCCGGAAAGGAACCGGCCTGGATTATGGACCATCGTACGACCAGCTGAATAACATCAACATCATTGCGTTGCACGACCTGGGCATTAATGGGTCCGGCGTTTTGCTTGGAATGCTCGACGATGGGTTTAACAATCATACCACTCATGTTGCGCTGAAAAACATCCACGTCGTTGCCGAGTATGACTTCGTCCAGCAAGACAGCAATACATCCCTTGCCCCCGGTGAGTTCTTCGATGAGGGGATCCACGGCGCAGGGACACTTTCTTCCATCGCCGGATTCGACAACGGCACACTCATTGGCGGCGCGTTCGGCGTGTCCGTGATTCTGGCGAAGACGGAAGTCGACAGCGTCGAGATTCATGCCGAGGAAGACAACTATGTTGCGGGGCTCGAGTGGATGGAGCGCCTCGGGGCGGACATTGCTTCCAGCTCGCTCGGCTATCGTGATTTCGACACAACAACGTACAGCTATACCTACTTGCAGCTTGACGGCCACACGGCGATCGTCTCGAGGGCGGCCACGATTGCTGCTCAAAAGGGATTGTTGCTAGTGACTGCCATGGGGAACGAAGGATTTCAGGAAGGGAGGGATTCATTTGCTCCCGGCACCATCGTCACGCCGGCGGATGCCGATAGCATTGTTTCCGTGGGCGCCACTTCGCTGGACGGCACATTCCTCGCATCCTTCAGCGGAACCGGACCGACTGCTGATGGCCGAACCAAACCTGAAGTCGTAGCGCCGGGAGAAAATGTGTTTTGGGCGTATGGTGGTATCAGCAGCACTGACGATTTTTGGTACGTCCAGGGAACTTCCGCCGCAACACCTCTCACGGCAAGCGCGGCTGCCCTTGTCTTGTCTGCTCACCCCGAGCTCACGCCGATGCAGGTCCGCCAGGCACTCATGAGTACGGCCGTCCCGTTGAGCGCCACGTACCCATCACTCTCGGTACCAAATGACTTTTACGGATACGGCCTGGTCAATGCTTTTAACGCCGCTCTGGTGAACGGGCTTGTGTTCAGTAACAGACCGATTATTACGGCAAGGGACAGCCTGTATATTATCACAACGTGGATTGCTTCAAAGAGTTCGCTCGTCGGGAATTCTTTGGCGTTCTACTACCGATACCCGGGCGATTCGCAGTTTACTCGCGTAGCGCTTTTCGCAGGCCTTGACCCCAACGAATACAACGCGATTATTTCCTCGCCGCCTTCAGGCATCACACCGGTGGGCTATTTGTCGGCTGAGGACGCATCAGGCACACGCACAAGTCCCTATGACGCTCCGGACAGCTTGTTCGCTATTGAGCCGACGTCGGATTCACTCCGCCAATTCTATCCGACCGTGGACAACGTTCTGTCTCCCGACTACATACCGACCGATTACACCCTGGCGCACAACTTTCCCAACCCCTTTAATCCCACAACGACGATCCAGTTCTTTGCGCCGTCGCTCGACAAAGTGGAACTCGTCGTATTCAATGTGCTGGGCCAACGGGTGAGAACACTTTTCAGCGGCACCCCCCTTGCGGACTGGAATGCCGTCCGTTGGATTGATGCGCAAGACGATAACGGACATCCGGTTTCATCAGGAATCTATTTTGCACGGCTGAAAACTCCGCGATCTGTCCTCACTCTTAAGATGGTTTATGTGAAGTAAGCATCACGACGATGCCTGATTTCCATCTTGCGTTTACGCTGAAAACCGTTGTTCTTCTTGTTGCTGTTCCGGCTTCGATCTTGCTCGCGTTCTGGTTCTACCGTTTCACCATCCCACCGATCTCCAGGCAGCTCAAGTCCGTTCTTGTAACCTTGCGGTCGCTTTCCCTCTTCCTCATGTTCGCTTTGTTGGGCGAGCCCCTTCTTTCGCTCTTGACCCGTTCCACGGAGGAACCCGTAACCGCAATTCTTGTCGACAACTCAAAAAGCATGGCGATACACGACAGGCTGGGCGACAGGAAAGGAACCCTCGTCAACGTTCTTTCATCACGCGCCTTTTCCAACGTCCGAACGCTTGGAACGGCACAATATTTTCTCTTCGACGTTGCATCCAAACCTCTTTCATCGTACTCGCCGGAATCATTGAAGACCAACGGTGACGGCACGGACATCGGCGCGGCCCTCAAACACCTGAAGGATGTCTCGACGACCAGGAATATCCAGGCGGCCGTTTTGTTGACGGACGGGGAGTTCACCGTCGGGACGAGCCCCTTGTACGAAGCGGAGGAACTTGGCTTGCCCGTCTTTACCGTTGGCATAGGAGACTCCGTCGAACAGAAGGATGTTCAAGTCCGGCGGGTGCTTGCCAACGACATAACGTATGTTGGCAACCGCGTACCCGTCAATGTTACAGTGCGCAGCACGGGATTCGATGGTGAGCGTGTCGAGGTAACCATCCAACAAGCCGGCACGGTCCTCGACCGAAAGGTCCTGGCTCTCGGGCCGGGGACGCGCGAATACCCGGTCTCCCTTTCCTTTGTCCCGGCGAAAGAGGGTGTTCAAAAATTTACCGTACTGGTTTCCAGGCTTCCCGGCGAGTTGACGGAGAAGAATAACGCTCTGAGCTTCTTCACGAAGGTCCTGAAGAGCAAGATGAAAGTCCTCCTGCTTGCCGGCAGTCCAAGCCAGGATATGGCTTTCATCCGCAGAGCGCTCGAAGGAGACAAGAACGTCGAGTTGAAGACGCTCATCGAAGAAAAGAACGGCGACTTTTTTGGCGGTCCTTTGACGGGCCGGCTCATCGGTGACGAAGACTGTCTCGTCTTGCTCGATTACCCGAACGGGGAAACGTCTGTTGCGTCGCTCAGCAGCGTTCGCGAAGCAGTAACCGGGACAAAGCCGTTTCTCTTCGTAATGAGTCGTACCGTGGATTTTACAAAGCTCCGAACACTCGAGGCGGCATTGCCGTTCCGTTTCGGAGAGACCAGCGACAATGAGTACCAGGTCTTTGTTTCCATCCCGGACGGCGAAGATGACAACCCCATCGTCAAGCTCCCTTCCGGCTCGGTCGACGCGTGGTCGAAACTCGCGCCGGTCTTCAGGCTCCAGGCAATATTTGCTGCGAAGCCCGAATCAGAGGTCATCGGGACAGTCCGCCTGCAGTCGACAACGACAAGCGATCCTTTGCTCCTCAGCCGGAACGTGAACGGGAAGAAGTCCTTCGCCATCCTCGCCTACGGGCTCTGGCGATGGAAAATGTACGGCGATCCGGGAGCCGGCACGGAGGACCTCCTCGATCAGTTTCTTTCCAACACCGTTCGCTGGCTTACGACGCGGGAGGATGACCGTCGGTTCAGAGTCCAGCCTGCAAAAACCCTGTTCAGCGGCCAGGATCCGATCGAGTTCACGGGTCAGGTGTACGACCAAAACTACAAGCCTGTGGACGATGCTACCGTCCAGGTGACGGTGACGCACGGCAACCAGACGAACGACCTTGTCCTCAATTCACTCGGTAACGGACAGTATGACGGTTCGCTGGACAGACTTGCCGAGGGAGACTATTCGTTTACCGCCCGAGCGCAACAAGGCGGCAAGACGCTTGGCGATGACAAAGGGACGTTCTCTGTCGGGGGGCTGAACCTTGAATTTCTGGACACGCGGATGAATAAACTCCTTTTGCAGCAGATTGCCGCAAAGACCGGTGGAAAATATTACGATACCGACTCGCTCGAAACTCTCCCGACGGATATTGCTTCCCTTCCGAATTTCAAGCCACGAGAACTCATACAATCAAACGATATCGAGCTCTGGAACTTCAAGTGGACGCTTGCACTCATTGTGCTTCTTTTTGCGCTTGAGTGGTTTCTGAGAAAGAGGAATGGGATGATATGAACAAGGAAAAAGCAATCCCGCAGAGAATGCGGGACGTAAAAAGCACGAAAGAAAAAAGGATAACGCGGCAGTAACAATAATAAACTCAAAGGAAGAATGAAAACGTATGGGGACATTGAGGATGGGGGGGGAAGGAAGAATCTTCAGCCGAAAGGAATGCAATGAAAAACAGGAATGGTCGGATTCCGGGATGGTTCCGTTTCCTTGTCATACTATTGTATGCTGGCTTCCTGTCGGCACTGTGTCCGGCACAGACGACGGCAATCGGTGCGAAACCGCCGGACACTCCTGAGCAATGGAAGAATCTCATCGGGATCTATGCCTCACGCAGCGACACTATCTATATAGCGGAAAAAGACAGTGCCCTTGTCCTGGTAACGAAGAAGCACGAGTCTGCAAGACTGATTGATGCTGGTGGGCACTATACGCTGGCCGACCAAATAGTGTCGAACGACACTGTGTTGACATTCCGTTGGGATGGAAAATCCCGTCCTTCAGGTCTCGCGATAGGGGCTGTTGCCTTTCAGCGGCTGATTGTTGGCAATGAGAACGGTTCATCGTTCCGGATAAAGCCTCTCAAGTCGGCCTCGGAGCTCCGTCGAATAGCTCTCGCTGCGACTCCTCCCAGGGAACGGGGAGAGTTCCTCAAGCCCGATCTTGTCGACCTCTCGACTCTGGACAAGACCATCAAATTCGATATCCGGTATGCCACGACCAACAACTTCGTGGGAGAGAAATTCTACAGTCTGGCAAAGGCTTTTCTCCAGCGTCCCGCTGCTGAGGCGCTTGTGCGAGCACACCGGTGGCTCAAGCGATACGGGTACGGCCTCCTCATCCACGATGCCTATCGCCCCTGGTATGTCACCAAAATGTTCTGGGATGCCACGCCGGATAACAAAAAGATGTTTGTTGCGAATCCACGGGAAGGCTCACGCCACAATCGTGGTTGTGCTGTCGATTTGACTCTCTACAATCTCAAGACCGGGAAACAGGTCGAAATGACGGGAGGCTACGATGAAATGTCGGAGCGCTCGTATCCAGGGTTCCCCGGCGGGACATCGCTCGAGCGCTGGCACCGTGATCTTCTCCGCACCGCCATGTCCATGCAGGGCTTTACGGTGTACCAGTTCGAATGGTGGCACTTTGATTATAAGGACTGGAGCAGATATCCCATCGGCACGAAAACGTTTGAAGAACTCTCCAAGTAGAGGCCAATTCAGAATCGGCCTTGATACTCCCGCATCCTGCAAACATTGCAGGCGAACCACAGGCGGGTCGCATTGCGAATGCGACTCTACGAAACGATGAACATTCCTGTGATCACGCTCCTCGCCGTCTTTGTCTTGATTGCCATAAGACAGGTGGGAAGCGTCCGCCTCGAGATCTGGCAGATCATGCTCCTGGGAGCCGTCATTGTGCTCGTCACGGGTCGGATTTCGCCGCACGATGCCGTTTTTTCCATCAACCCCGATGTCATGCTCTTCCTATTCGGGATGTTCATTGTCGGCCAGGCCCTCGAGGAGAGCGGATATCTTTCACATCTTGCATACAAATACTTTCGAAAAGCCCGGTCTGTCGATGCATTGATGCTGTTCACGCTCTTTGGATTCGGGTTCGCCTCTGCAATCCTAATGAACGACACGCTGGCCATCATCGGCACACCCGTCGTCCTTCTGTTGGCCAGGAATCACTCGATGTCTCCGAAGCTTCTCCTGCTGGCCCTCTGCGTCTCGATCACAACCGGTAGTGTCATGAGCCCTATCGGTAATCCTCAGAATTTACTTATCGCCGTCAACGGAATTCACGGCAGCCCCTTCATCATATTCTTTCGCTGGTTGTTCATCCCAACGATCATCAACATCTACATCGCATTCCGATTCCTGAAACACTATTATCCCAGCGATTTCCACGACGCAGAACTTTCGCACTCCCAGGAGCCAATCAGGAGCCGCGACCTTGCACTGCTCGCAAAGATCTCACTGAATGGCATACTGATTCTCCTCGGACTTAAGATCATCCTTTTCTCGGTTGGATCGAGATTCGATTTCAGACTCACATATATCGCCCTTCTGGCGGCTTTGCCAATCCTTGTCGGGAGTCGACGCCGCTTCCACATTCTCCGCAGAATAGACTGGCACACGCTGATCTTTTTCGCTGCAATGTTTGTGCTGATGGAAAGTGTCTGGTTGTCCGGATTTTTCCAGAACCTGTTGCAGGAAAGGGAGATCACGATCACCGCCGTGCCGGCAATTCTGACAATCAGCGTCGTGTTGAGCCAACTGATCTCCAATGTTCCTCTCGTCGCGCTCGTTCAGCCAATGCTTCTGCACGCAGGGGCAACGACGAAGGACCTGGTCGCACTTGCAGCGGGGAGCACGGTCGCTGGCAACTTGCTCATCCTCGGAGCCGCCAGTAATGTCATTGTTATTCAGAACGCCGAGAAAAGAGCTCACGAGACAATCACTTTCTGGGAGTTTGCGAGGATCGGGATACCGCTTACGCTGATTCAAACGGCGGTCTATTGGCTGGCGCTCACTGTCCTATGACAAAAAAAGGAGTCCCGCACGCTACGACCGTGTCGGAACTCCTTGATCGGTGCGTTCCCCGAACGACCGACATTCCCTCTTACTTGGCGGACGTGGTGGTCCCCGCCAGGTTTGAGCTCAAGAGATCCTTTTCCAGTTGCTCCGCAATCTGCCGGAACACCGAGTCCTGATCCCACACGTCTTGCGCCGGGACGATGTTAAAACGGTCGGCGCCGGAAAAATACATGCTCGCAAGATGTGCCTTGTACCGCACCTGGGGTACCCTGCTTGTCACGGCAAGATCATTCAGTTGATCGACGATGCCATTGTAGTCAAGGCCGGGATAGTACTTCTTGTAGAGTACGATATCGTAGAGAGTCCCCTCGACGACCCCATTGATATCGCTTTGCAGTGAATGACGAAAATTCTTCACCGCGAGCAGCTGGATCCGCTTCTGTGTTTCCGTATATCCTGGTTGTGCGAATGCGCTCGCCACGAAAGCCAGCGTCGCGACAACCAAGACAACGGTTCTTGCTTTGAGAACGTTCATAACGACCCCCTTGATGATGATTGAGTCTGACTGTTGTCGTCGTTCTCTCTGCAAATGAAATGCCAGACGAGTTGATCCCGGAACTGTGAGGAAAGAAAACAAAATGCGGGAATTTCCCGCTCGCGCTGTTCTTCGAGGGATGCCACAAAACCGCTCAGCCTTTGATTCCAAAGCTTTTAACCTTCGCGGCAGTAACAGGATGGGAGATTTCTTTGTTGCGTGGCTCGTAGCGGGAATGTGGCACCCTTGGACCCGGCAAGGGCAGTGTGCCGTGTCAACTGAAGACTTGGCGGGAGTGCTCTCGTCACTTTTTCGTGGCGCCAGAACGCCGGAGCCGGTTGTTCAACGCACGCCGGGATAAACCGAGCAAATTTGCCGCAATCGATTGATTCCCTTCCGCTCGTCTCAGTGCCTCAGCGATAAGAAAATCCTCGGCTTCCTCCATCGTCGGGAATCGGGTAGAAACGGACAGCGGTGCCTCGCCGGCTTTGTCCTGATCGGCCGTCGGCTTGCTTTTGACCACCGAGTGACCCTGCGAGACTCTCTTCCGGATCGAATCGAGTGAGAGTACCCCGCGCGAATGAAGACTGACGGCATCGAAGATCATACCTTCCAGCTCGCGGACGTTGCCGGGGAAAGCATAATTAGCGAGGAGTGGATATAACTCCTTCGGGACCGTCGGTCGCTTCTTCCCCAGTGTCTCCGCTGCACGTGTGATGAAATGGTCGATCAAAAGCGGGATATCGGCTTTGCGATCGCGGAGTGCCGGGATCGGAATGTGGTGAGCTTTAAGCCGGTAGTAGAGATCCTGACGAAACTCGTTGCTGGTCTGCATGGACTCAATGTCCCGATGCGTTGCCACGATGATCCTTGTATTGGAGAGCTTCGCCATATCCGACCCAAGCGGATAGTATTGCCCATCCTGGAGCAGCCGCAGGAGCTTCACCTGCGACTCCACGCTGAGGTCGCCGATCTCATCGAGGAACAACGTACCCTGGTTGGCCTTCTCAATCAGACCTTTTCTTTCCGTCTCGGCACCGGTGAAGGCACCCTTCCTATGACCGAACAGTGTATCCGAGAACAGGTGATCATCGACACCGGCGACATTCACCGGAACAAGGTCTCCTGCTTTTCCACTGGCGCTATGAATCGCTTGTGCGAATAACTCTTTCCCTGTGCCGGTCTCACCGGTGATCAGCACCGGGAGATTCGTCTTCGCAATGGCCTCGATGTAACGGAACAGCGACATCACGGACTTGGAGCGCGTGACGATGTTGCTGAACGCTTCAGGATGGTCGAGCTCCTCGCGGAGGAGTGAGAGCTTGAGCATTTCATTCTCATTCCTCATCTCGGCGAGCTCCAGCCCGCGCTTCACAACACCGACGATGCGCGTGTCATTCACCGGTTTGACGACATAATCGAAAGCCCCCTCTTTCATGCACTGGACGGCACTTTGGACATCGTTGACGGCGGTGATGACAATAACGTTTGTCTCGGGATGGCGCTGCACGATCTGTGGAAGAAGCTCGGTGCCGGAAATGTGCGGCATGTTGATGTCAAGCACGACGAGGGAATACCGTTTTCGCGACAGCAAATCCATCACCTGCCGGCTGTCGCTGCAGGTCTCGATGTTGTTGATGCCCTGCGAGGACATCGTCAGCTCGATGCTCAGGAGGAAATGCTGTTCGTCGTCGACGAACAGGATCGGATTGGCAGGAAACGTTCTCAGCTCCATATGCTCCTCGCTGCGTGCACGTCAATTCTGAAGTACCGGCAAGGTAACGCGGGCGACCGTGCCCTTGTTCGGTTCGCTCGTCAGCACAAGCGTCCCTCCGTGGCTCTTGACGATGTTGTAGGAAACGGAAAGCCCGAGACCGGTTCCTCCCATGTTCCGTTTGGTGGTAAAGAACGGGTCCATGATGTGTTTCAGGTCGATCCTGGCAATCCCGACGCCACGGTCTTCCACTTTGATGCGAACCAATTGGTGCGTGGAGTTGAAAGACGTCGTCACCTTGATACCGGCCGACGGGTCGTTCAGCGACTGGCACGCATTGTTAATCAGGTTGATGACAACCTGTTCCAGCTGCTGGGCATTTCCCCTGATGCGGGGAATATTGGGATCGTACTCGACGGTGAAGTTGGTCGTAGACTTGTGGATGAGGTTGCTGGTGATGACAATGGCCATTTCGACAACTTTGTTGAGGTCGACAGTTTCATTCAAATGACCGCTATCGGTCCTGGCATAGTCTGTCAGCCCTTTTGTTATGGTCTGAATGCGTTCAGACCCCCTCAGAATACCATCGAGTGACTGGAGAATTTTCTCTTTCGACGTGCTGTAGGGCATCCCGGCAACGCTGAAGTCGCCGTTGTTTGCGTAGTACTCCTCGAGGATCGGCGTGACATCCTTCCATATTTTCGAGAAAAGCTGGCTGTTGAGGAGGATAAAATTGTTTGGATTGTTGACTTCGTGCGCGATACCGGAGACCAGGATGCCCAGCGAGGCCATTTTGTCGGCCTGTTTCAGCTGTTCGTTTCGGATTGCCTCGGCAAGCTCCGCTTTCTTTCTCTCCGTGATGTCGTTGATCAATCCATCGTAGGCAATGGGCCGGCCGTTTTCATCCTTCGTAATCACAATGCTGTTTCTGATCCACCGGACTGATCCGTCGCGGTGGATAATCCGATGTTCAAGCGGCTTCACTTCGTTGCCGGCGAGTGCCTGCTGTGCCTGTTGCAGCACTTTCTCGCGGTCCCGACCGTGAACCATTCTGTACCACAACTCGGGGTCGTTCTCATAATCCTCCGAGGAGTATCCAGTCACGGATATGCATCCCGGCCCGTGCACCGTGTTGACGGCCTTACCGTCCTCGACGGTAACGGTGTAGATATAGTCCGTCAGGTAATTGATGAGCTTCGCGTATCGGTCTTCCATATTCATACTGGTCGATTCCCTCCAAATATAGGAATCTTTCAGATGTTTCAGAAGGGATGGGGGGAATAAACGAAGTGCCTCAGTGGGAATGCCATTTCACAAAGTGTCGCGGGCGTTCCACCGGACCGGTAGGAGAGCGTTTGCTTATTGGATCGGTTACCGATGAATACCGATCTGGATAAATGGAAAGATGGCGGGGTAACTTGCTTTTTGGATTTGCCTTTTTACTTGATCAACACCATCTTTTTCACGTCCACAAACTTTTCTCCCGACTTATCGAGCGATGTCGCCTCGATCCTGTAGAAGTAGATGCCGGAGGCAACATTTTCTCCCCAAACCTGCTCATAACTGCCGGCACTGAACTCTTTATCCACCACCTCGGCGATTCTCTGTCCCAGGACGTTGTAGACCGAGAGCTTCACTCTGCTCCGGACAGGGACTGTAAATCGAATTGTCGTCGTGGGATTGAACGGATTGGGATAGTTTTGCTCCAGCACAAAACGCGCGGGAACGCTGGAAGAAGGCGAAGTTGCAGAAGTCAGGATGCTCCCTTCATACCGCAGGATTTCACCGAAGCTCGTGACCATCCATCCAGATGTCGTATCGGCGAACGTGCCGTGAAAGATAGCGCCCGAAAAAGGGAATGCCGTTTGTGTCGTCCAACTGTTCCCTGCATTGGTGCTTCTGTAGGGGTTGGTGTAATCGGATATCCACGCATACGAAGTACCAGGTACATAGGAAATACTCGTCACGCCATCAATCAACGGGCTGCCCACGGTCGACCACGACGATCCTCCATCGGTCGTGACCGCGAGAGCCGCGTTGGCAAACCCGGCCATACCGTGGTTTGCATCGCTGAAGGAAAGTGAAATGCAGGCTGAGTCCGGCGTAGGCTCCGAAACCCACGAAGCGCCGCCGTTGGTCGTGCTCCATATTCTTTTTCCGCTCGTGCCGAACCAGCCGTGCATCTCGTCCGTCCAGCAAAGCGAGTTGTTCCAACCGGCTTCCGTCGGTGAACCCTTCGGCTCGTTCGCCAGATGTGTCCAATGCAATCCGCCATCCGTCGTGCCGAGAACAACAAATGTTCCTCCCCCGGCCGGATCGCCCACTGCAAAACCGCTGAGGTCCGGGAATATTTTGATCCCATCAATGAAAGGGCTGAGAGGAGCTGGGTACGTCTGCTCGGACCACGTTGTCCCTCCGTCCGAGGTCGCAAAGATTCTTCCGTCGCCGGGGCTCGAAATTCCCGACCCTACCCAGGCGTGACTCGAGTCGATCGCGCTAATACAGTACAAATCGACGCCCGGCAAATTTGCAGTAACGTCGGTCCAGGTTACCCCACCATCCATAGAGCGAATGACGGCAGGCGAGGTTTCGGCTCCGTCCCCGCCACAGGCCCATACGACGTTCTTGTCAGCCGCAGACACTGAATAGAGGGCTGTAAACGTTGGACTCTGGATTTCATCCCACGCCGGAGCAGTGGGGAAAAGGTCGACACTGAATGCAAACGCATCGAGTTCGTCGAGACTTCCGGCACGATCGCTCCAACTGAGCTCCACAAGCACTGCCTTCGACGCGACGATGGAACCCACGAGAAATCGCAGGGGAGGCAGGACCAGCGTATCCCCCGCGGCAAGCGCCACAGCACCAGTCGCCCCCTGGAGCGGTTGGAGATCCGGATCGGATGTGGTCGCGACGAACGAGAGATTGGTCGCTGAAGCAGTGAGGACATTTGTTACCGTCATGTTCAGGACGACCGTGTCGCCGGGAAGAAAGAGTTTGCCACCCCGGGGTGTCAGGAGCGAAGAGCTCAGGATCTCGAGACCCGCGTGCGTCTCGGAAAGAGCACGGCCAAAATTCACCCGACCGTGCCCCAGCTCCGGTCCAATCGTATCGGCAGTCATGCGAATTTGTGTCGCAATCTGCTGGGGTGTCCACGTGGGATGAAGGGATTTTACCAATCCAGCCAAACCCGCCGTGAGGGGTGATGCAAACGAAGTACCGCTCCCAAAATTGCCCGTGGAGCCGCTGGTCAACGCCGCCCATATATTGGTCCCCGGTGCAAAAACGGGCACGGTCAGTCCATAATTAGAAAAGTACGCCCTGATATCGCTTCCCGAAATAACAGCACCAACTGCAAGCACATCGTGGTATCCTGCGGGATAGTCCTCGAGCGCGTCGTTGTTCTTTCCCACGCCGTCGTCGCCTATTCCATTTCCTGCCGCCGCCACGACAAGCGCGCCAGCTTGGACGGCAGCTGTAATAATATCCTGTTCAAACTTTGAGGGGGATCCTGTCCGTCCCCAGCTGCAGTTAATAATCTTCGCGCCGTTGGCATAGGCGTACTGGATGCCTTCGTATCCAAACTCGATGTCGCCATCGCTTGTCGCCGACGACGCATTGATCGGCATCAGACGACAGTTCCAACTCGAGCCCGCCATCCCGGAATTGTTGTTCGTCACCGCGCCGAAATCGCTTGCCGTCGCCGTGCCGTGTTGACCGTTGAAGGGGGTGGCGCCGAGCCCTGCGGGATTGTTGGTGTTGTTCGCAAAATTCCACCCGATGACATCGTCGACAAAACCGTTGCCATCGTCGTCAGTCCCGTTGTTGTCCCCCCCCGATCCTGATGACGTCGGTTCAAACTTCCCGTCGCCGTTGGTGTCTTCCGCCTTGTTAATCCAAAGGTTCGCCTGCAGCTCTATGTGGTTCCACAACGTTCCGCCATCGACATCCGCGATGACGACGTTGGAATCCCCTTTGGCAATATCCCAACCCGCCGGCGCGTTCATTTGACTGAAGTAGGAAGCCTGGTGCGCAGCATAGTCCACGTCGTTGGGCGTCGCGAAGGTATGACTCATGTATTTCGGCTCGACATACTCAAACTGCCCGCTTCGGTCCAGGGCCCTCGCAACGAGTGCGGGATCCTGCGTTGCTCCAATCTTCGCAACGTAGATCAACGAAACGTCGACCATCCCTTTGCTGATCATGCCTGCTGACAACGGACGAGACGCGGGAAAAACTTTTTGGAGCGAGAAGACTCCGGCCGACTTCAGGATTTGAGCCACCCGACCGCTCCCTTTCAACAAGGCGCCCGATGGCGCTCCTTTCATTTTAATGACTAGAACTCCCGGCACGATTTCCGGCTGCACACTTGCCTGGGTGTGCGATGAAGTTCGACCCGGGAGGCCCGATTTCGGACCAATGCCCCAGCCGGCAATGACAGGCAAAGCCGCAAGCACGATGCCTCTTACAATCGAGGACGTTCTCTTGGACCACAAACGTTTCATGTGATGCAACCTTTTCTTGTTGGAATCCCGTGAGTGAAACAACCGTCGAGCATAGATACAACTTATTTCCCTCTAACGCTAACCTATGCCGAAAGTTCCTCCATCGGCACTCCTCCGGGTTGATTGTCCTCACATTTGTCGGTATCTTTTCACGGCAAATGGTTGCCCGGGGCGTCCCGCTTCTCGGAGCCTTGTCATAATCAACCGAAAATCAAAAATCCGTCCCAGCAACAATCGACGGAATGCGGAAGGCGCACAATCAACGATTTCTCCGATCGGCTGTTTTTCACGAACATCGACCTAACCAATTGACAATCGAAAATCCGCAATCGAAAATTTTACTAATCTGTTGCATTTCACGAACATCGACCTAACCAATTCACAATCGAAAATCCGCAATCGAAAATTTTACGAATCTGTTGCATTTCACGAACATCGACCTAACCAATTCACAATCGAAAATCCGCAATCGAAAATTTCCTTATGTCCCTCTCCAAGAATGCAAAGATCCGTATACTGATCGCCGCAGCATTGATTATCGGCTGGATTATCGTCGTTTTCTTCCGATCCGGCACGGCTTGGGGGTAACACAATTGCCAATTTTCGATTTTCAGTTGTGGAATTGAAGAGGTTGTGCGGTTCGAATCATAGATCGCCAAAGTTCAACTGCGGAATTGAACAGTCTCCTTGGCCGCTATTCGATGCCGGTTTTTCTCCTTCGTAAACTGTCCATCAGTAATCGGAATTTGACAATCTAACCGCTTCTTCCATGCCCGCCTCCCCTTCTTCCACCGGCTCCCGCTTGCTTTCGCTCGACGTTTTTCGCGGCGCGACCATCGCCGGAATGATGATGGTCAACAACCCCGGCGATTGGGGATACGTGTATGCGCCCTGGAGACACTCGGCGTGGGACGGCTGGACGTACACGGATACCGTATTTCCCTTCTTCCTCTGGATTGTCGGCGTTGCGATGATGTTCTCATTTTCAAAGCGGATTGCGCGGGGCGACGACAAGGGGACGTTGGCAATGCACGTCCTCCTCCGCTCGCTCATCATTTTTGCGCTTGGGATCTTCATCGCCGGCTTCCCCTTCGGGTTGGCCTTCGGCAATACATTATCGCTCGCCACATTGAGAATACCAGGCGTCCTGCAGCGGATTGCGATCTGTTACTTCATCGCAGGGATGCTGGTTCTCAACGTTTCTCCGCGCGTGCAGATCGGCGTCACATTCTCGCTCCTCGCTCTGTACTGGATTCTCGTCAAGACCGTCAACGTTCCCGGCTATGGGGTCGGCGTCTGGACTCCCACGGGCAACCTGGCCTGGTTCATCGATTCGCACTTGCTTCGGGGGCATACGTGGAGGGGTGCGCCGGTCCCCGGCTTCGATCCGGAAGGAATCCTCAGTACCCTCCCGGCAATTGCAACAACGATGTTAGGAGTCTTCACCGGCCTGTTCCTCCGAACGGAGCGCTCGAAAGAGGAAAAAGTTGCCTGGATGTTTGTCGCCGGCAGCGTTTTCATGCTTGCGGGGGTGATCGCGGATAACTGGCTGCCAATCAACAAGAACATGTGGACAAGCTCGTACGCCGTGTTCATGGCGGGACTTGCTTTGAATGTCCTCGCATGTCTCTACTGGATCATCGACGTCAAAGGCTGGTCCTCATGGTCAAAACCGCTGGCCATCTATGGGATGAATGCTATCACCGTCTACGTCCTGAGCGAGCTCCTCGCCGAGCTCGGATGGCTCATCAAGGTCTCGGGACCGGGGGGAACGACGATATCGATCCAGGGTTGGTATTATCGGGCCTTGTTCCTCCCGCTTGGCGGTCCCATGGTTGCGTCGTTTCTCCATTCGGTCGTCTTCATGCTCGCCATGTACTGCATTGCGTACGGGATGTACAGGATGAAGTGGTTCATCAAAGTATAGGCACCCATTACGACGATGATCGGGTCACACGACATATCGATTCAACAACAGCTTGAGGCATCGCGCGCACAGCAGAAATTTGCCATTCGCCTCTCGCTGGTGATTGGGTTCTTGATGCTGATCGGAAAGACTTACGCGTATCTCATCACGGGATCCGCCGCGATACTATCCGATGCTGCAGAATCCGTCGTCCACGTCGTCGCCGTGGGATTTGCTGCATTCAGTCTCTGGTTCAGCATGCAGCCTGCAGATGCAAGCCATCCGTATGGACATGAGAAGATCAGCTACTTCTCCGCCGGCACAGAGGGGGCAATGATTGTCATCGCTGCCGTCTATATCATCTATGCTTCCATCGACAAATGGATACGCGGCCTGCAGCTGGAGAACATCGGGGAAGGGATGCTCTTTACGATTGCAGCGATCCTCATCAACGGCGCCCTCGGTTCGTACCTTCTGTGGCAGGGGAAAAAACACAAGTCGCTTATCCTGACAGCCGACGGAAAACACGTTCTGACCGACACCTGGACGAGCCTGGGGGTTATTGCGGGACTCATTCTCGTCGCGGCGACGGGTTGGCGCCCCTTCGATCCGATTCTGGCAATCCTTATCGCCTTGAACATCCTCTGGTCGGGGGGAAAATTGATACGCCAATCGGTTGGCGGATTAATGGATGAGCGGGATCCGAAGATCGAGCAGATCCTCCGGCGCGCCCTTGATGAGGAAACAAAGAAGCGTGGACTTGCGTATCACCAGTTCCGATCTCGGAATTCCGGCACTTCAATCTGGGTGGACGTCCATCTTCTTTTTCCAAAGGACACCACGATTGAGTCCGCGCACTGGCTGGCGACCGAGATCGAGGGGGCGATCAAGTCCACGATGTCTGTTCCGGTCACATTCACAACGCATCTGGAGCCGATCGAACATCACGACGAAATCCACCAGGCGCTAAAGTCGGAGAAGGATTAAAGAATTCACGCGAACAACCGATAACCAGAGTAGGACATAGACCATGGGCCACAACATAACCGTTTCCCCTTGCGGGACCTATATTATTCTTAAGGTAACGGGGGCGATTAACCGCGAATCGTCGATGGGGTATAATCTGGAAGCTCACGCATTGGGAAAGTCGTTGGGAATTCGGAATTACCTTGTGGACCTGACGGAGTCGCAGAACACCGACACGGTGTCGAGTAATTTCAGGTTTGCGAATGAGGATATGAAGGGGACGGGCATTGACCGGGCGGCGCGGGCCGCCATCCTTGTGGACCCGAACGATCATTCACACGATTTTGTCGTCCTCGCCTCGCAGAATGCAGGCCTTAACACATCCATGTTTACCGATCGCGCTCGTGCAGAGCGTTTCCTGAAAGGTGAATGAGGGCAACGACCGGAGTTTTTCCAACCACTCGTTCTGATGTTCGTCTGACGTATTTCCTTTCGCACTCTTTGCCCCACACCTTTTTCTGTGTGCTCTTGTGCCGTTTGCATTCCGCCATCCTTCGTGGGGACATCTGCGTACGGCGCACAAGGCTGTTCGGCTGGCACCTGTCTCAAGAATACCCTCACGAAGGTGCAATGACGGCAAAGGAAAAACTTCACGTTGGAATTGGCTTTCTTTGCTCCCTTTGCGGTTCCGCCTTATGAATCCCGCCGGTCGGTGCCTGCCTGCCGCAGGCAGGGAATCCGGAAGCGGGACTCTGCAAGATGCTTTTTCGAAACCTGGTGTTGTTTTTGAGACAGCTTCTACCGTTCACTGTTGTTTCTTTCCACGGATGTCGCTACCATGAACGTGAAGAGGAAAGTCCCGTCCTTCCACCCTGTTTTCCACGAATAGTTGGATCTGCGCCGCAATGAGTCTTACACGAAAGGTGTCTAAGTCCCTCGCTTCGAAGCTTGAAGTCCTGTCGGACCTCGAAGATGTCGTCAAAGACCTGATTTCGAAACACGAATCGAAGCGGGAGCTGTGGTACCCCTCCGACTTGCTCCCTGCGGACCAGGACGGATACGTCGATGAAAAGAAGCTTGCCGAGCTGCGCGACCGGGCACGCACGATCCCGGACAACGCACGCGTTGCCGTCGCTCTCAACATCCTCACGGAGGAAGGGTTGCCCCACTTCCACCGCCTGATCGCGGAGAATCTCGGGAGCCATACATTTTGGAACGCGTGGAATAACCTCTGGACCGCCGAAGAGGACCGACACGGCAATATCCTGCGGGATTACGTGCGCGACACGCGACTCCTTAATTTCTCCGTCCTCGAGCGTCTCCAGTTCAATTACATCCGTTCCGGGTTCAACCCGGACTGGACGGGCGACCCCTACAAGATTTTCGTCTACACCACCTGCCAGGAGAAGGCCACGCAGGTATCGCACCTCAATACCGGGAAGCTTGCCGCCAATAAAGAACCGCTCCTCGACTCCATCACGCAGAAAATCGCCCAGGACGAATCGCGCCACTACGCATTCTACATGAACATCTTCAAGGAAATCCTCGCGCGCGACCCCAACGTTGCCCTGGATGCAGCCTCGTCCATTATGCCGAGTATCGACATGCCGGGGATCTCCATAGCAAACTTCAACGAGTACGCCGACGTCGTCCGTCGCTCCGGCATCTACGGTCCACGCGACTTCATGAAGATCATCGAACACCTGATCTCGCTTTGGAATATCGAAGTACTCGGCAACCTCAACGAGCTCGGACGCAAAGCCCAGGAAAAAATCATGTCGATCCCTGCCAGACTGGAAAAGGTGGCGGAATATCTCGAATCGCGGGCCACGGCGAAGAGCTTTCGCTTCGACGTTGTATACGGAAGGGTGCTCGACCTCGCCTGATACAGTCAGAAAGACGTTTTTCGGGAGACCGTGCACTTGCCCGCCAATCTTACCCGTCCGCCATTTATCTGGCGGAATGGCGGGTGCCTCGTCTCCCACACCCAAACCGCCTCCCTCTCGTTCTCCGTCAGTTGCACTTCGACTCACGGCGGGACTTCACCTTATTGGCGGGCCCAAGCTTCAGCCGTTTGTCAGTGAGCGCCTTCGGCGCCACTTGCGCGCCTTTTGCGTCCCGCGTTCTCTGCGGGAAGCGACTGGTTAGGCCTCAAACCATTTGGCGAGTATTTTTCTAGTTTCTTCCTCGATGTAATCTTCGGAGACGCCTGCAGCTACAACGCTCTTCTTAACCAGTTCGCCGAAGCGTTCATTGAGCGCAACTGACTCTTCGGAAATTTCGTTCAGCTTGCTGAAAAATTGTGCCAAGCGCACCGGCGTGGAGACATATTCGTAATGATCCGACCAACTCTTATGTACGAACCAGTTGCGCTTTTGGAGCAACAGGGATAGCCGTTCCTTGAGTTCGGGCGGTGCCTCTGTGTTCTTGATGATGTCGGAAACGAGGCTGCCCATGGTAAACTTTTCTAGGACTGTGAAGCGCTCCTCAGCGAGGGAAGACTCGGTGCGCTTGAATTTATTGGTGCCCAACACGATGAAATGCACGAGCGTTTTTTCGAGTGCTTGTATCATCCAAAGCGTGTGGCCGACTTGGTGCTCGATTTGCATTATGTCAGAGGCATTAATCATAATTCATAAGATGAGGTTTGCGGCCTAACGGCCCGGAGCTAACTCCAATTCGACACATTTTAGCGTTGTCCAGCTAAATTGTACGTCGAATTGTGAATCCCGATCTTTCTTTCGGGAGCTGCGCCGTGACCACCTTTACTAACGTACTATCCGCAATGCGGTTCCGCATTGGCGGCGAGGGGCTATGAATGATCTACTTTCTTGTGTGTAGCCAGAAACCACTTCGGCTTCAGCCGTCAGCTTGAGCGACTCGTATGTTCGTGGTGGACGGTTTTTGTGTATGTTGGATCATTGGCGAAGTCATGGAGAAGCAGGA
>Ga0335081_10003523_pt1 | contig 24661 bp, 20 predicted proteins | sample Lox_Sample_35_FD_206713 | JGI IMG/M metagenome (GOLD analysis project Ga0335081, IMG submission 206713) | Soil microbial communities from Loxahatchee National Wildlife Refuge, Florida, United States - Lox_Sample_3.5 | ecosystem: Environmental > Terrestrial > Soil > Wetlands | place: USA...
GAACCGGCCGCAAATCAACCAAGTACGAGCAGATCAGGGGAGCCAGGGATCTCAACCCCAGCCTATTGGGGCATGCTGAAGCAACCGGATAATCAGAAGCTCTCTAAAGTCAGTTATCCGAGGAAAACTTCCGCCCGAAAGTTCTACTCACTTAAGATTTAGTACTGATATGGCGTTTCTTGGCCTCGGACTGTTCATGGTGATTTTTGCGATGCTCATGCCTGCATCCCGCAATATGGTGGGACATGCCCTCTCTGGTGCAGGCGAATGGATCGGCAAGTATGCGCCATTTTCCTACGTGGTGCTGGTGATCATCCTGATCGTGCCGATTGTAGCCACGATCCTGGTGATGAACGTTAAGCCGCCGCCGGAACCGGAGAACCCCCTGGCCCGGTTTAAGAATGCGGATGACGTGCTGGAAGATTAGCGATCCGCCGGTTTCAACGGTGCTCCGTCAATAGGAATCGCTCACCGGCGCGAGCGCGCGAAGCCTCTCGCGCACAAAATCGAACATGCCGAGTAGCGGCGAAATATCCACTCTGGCGAGGCCCCAACGATAGAGAACCAGACGCAAACGGACCAGCATCATGCCCAGTGCAAACAGGATTTGCATCCGCACCAGCACTCGCGCCAAGTCCGGACGATCCTGTGACGAGTGCGCCATCACCAACTTCAGCGCCTGGACGACTTGCTGAAAGTCACTGTTCAGCGAGGCGAGATATTGGCGAAAGATCTGACAGCGTTGGGAACGCACTCGCTTGGCCATGTCCGGAGTAAAACCCGGCTGGCTGCGCAGCAGGCGGAAATCATGTTCATCGAGTAGGCGCAGCATCGGGCGGTAGCGATCCACCGAGGTTTGGTACAGCCAATCGGCGTTCAGCGAATTGGCATGCCTGCGGACGGCACGATACTGGCAGTAGAGCAGCAGCACGGCCGCCTCTATGGACCAAATAAACAGGACAGAAACGAGCAGATCCATATGATTCCCTGGTCCGATTCTCGCCTCGGCAAGGAATGCGGGACAGATCTACCCGTACGGGTGAAGTTCCAGATTTCGAAGTAGTTACCACTAACCGGTCCGGGGGGTAAACCCACGGGGGTAAATCCCAGCGGTTTAGTGTGCCGCAGGGGTCAGGACGCGATAGGGGCGGTTGACTTCTTGCGCATCCACCACGGCTATGGCTGCAACCTGAACAATGTCGTTGACCTCCGAGCCGCGCTGCAGCACGTGCACGGGCTTCGCCAGACCCGTCAATAATGGGCCGATCAGTTCGGCGCCGCCAATGCGCTGGAGCAGTTTATACGCGATGTTCCCGGCTTCCAAGTTGGGGAAGACCAAAACGTTGGCGCCGCCTTTTAAGGTGCTAAACGGATACGTCTCCTCCAGAATCTCCGGTACCACCGCAGTGTCAGCCTGCATTTCGCCGTCGATCATCAGGGTGGGAGCACGCAGGCGAACCAGATCCACGGCGCGGCGAACCTTTTCCGACAATGGATGACGCGTGCTGCCGAAATTCGAGAACGACAGCATGGCCACGCGAGGCTCCTGGTCGAAGCGGCGAGCCTTCTCTGCGGCCTGAATGGCGATTTCGGCTAACTCTTCTGCGTTCGGTTCGATGTTTACAGTGGCATCGGCCAAGAAGTAAATATCGCCTTTAGGGGTGATCAATACATACACGCCCGCGACGCGGTGCAACTCCGGCCGCGGCTCGATGACCTGGAGCGCCGGACGAATGGTATCCGGATAATGCGTGGTAAGGCCACCGATCAACGCGTCCGCATCCCCCAAACGCACCATCAGGCTGCCGAACGTCACGGGATTCAGGACGAGTCTGCTCGCTTCGGTACGCGTGACGCCCTTCCTCTGGCGCAGACTGTAAAACTCCTCTGCATATTCCTCCAGTCTTGCGAAGGCGGGTGGATCGATAATCTCAGCGCCGTTTAAATGGAGCCGCAGTTCCTCGGCACGTGCGCGAATCTTCGTTTCCTGCCCCAGCAGAATGGGAGTCGCGATCTTCTCGTCCAGGAGGATCTGGCAGGCGCGCAGAATCTTGCCTTCTTCGCCTTCGGTGAAGGCCAGGCGCTTGGGCTGCTTTTGCGCCTTGTGAATCATGATGCGCATCACTTCGTGGGCCTTGCCGAGACGGCGCTCCAGTTCCTCGCGATACTGTTGGATATCGACGGGCACTTGTGCGACGCCGGTTTCGATGGCGGCCTGTGCCACCGCCGACGCCTCCCAGATCAGCACACGCGGGTCGAATGGTTTCGGGATGATGTATTCCCGGCCGAACTCCAGGTGATCGACGTCATAGGCACGTAATACAGAATCGGGGACATCTTCTTTGGCGAGAGCCGCCAGCGCCCGGGTCGCGGCCAACTTCATCTCGTCGTTGATCGTGGTGGCCCGTACGTCCAGCGCGCCTCGAAAGATGAAGGGGAACCCTAGGACATTGTTTACCTGATTCGGGAAATCGGATCGGCCGGTGGCCACGATTGCATCCGGCCGCGCGGCTAAGGCGACGTCATACGGGATCTCCGGATCGGGATTGGCCAACGCAAAAATCAGGGGATGCGGAGCCATGACCGAGACCATCTCGGCGGTCACGACATTGCCCGAGGACAAGCCGAAGAACACGTCCGCGCCGGCCAGCGCCTCGGCCAGGGTGCGGGCTTTGGTCTTCGCGGCATAACGCGCCTTGTAATTGTTCATCCCCGCGGTGCGGCCTTCGTAGATCACACCTTTGGTGTCACACATTACGATGTTCTCGAGGCGAACCCCCAGCTTCACGTAATGGGCTGCGCAGGAGATGGCGCTAGCGCCGGCGCCGTTAAAAACCACCCGGACTTCCTCAATCTTCTTGCCCGTCAACTCCAGCGCGTTGAGCAGTCCGGCACCGGAGATGATCGCCGTCCCGTGCTGGTCGTCGTGAAAGACCGGAATCTTCATGGTCTTTCGCAGCTCCTCTTCGATGTAGAAGCACTCTGGCGCTTTGATGTCTTCCAGGTTGATGCCGCCGAAGGTCGGCTCCAGAATCTGACAGGTGCGGATGACCTCATCGGGATCGAGGGTGGCCAGCTCGATATCAAACACGTCGATGTCGGCGAACCGCTTAAAAAGGACGCCCTTGCCCTCCATCACCGGCTTGCCGGCCTGCGCTCCAATGTTGCCCAGGCCCAGAACCGCGGTTCCGTTACTGACAACCGCCACCAAATTGCCCTTGGCGGTGTATTTATAAGCGAGGCTGGGATCGCGCTCGATTTCCAGGCACGGCACCGCAACTCCGGGTGTGTATGCGAGACTGAGATCTCGTTGCGTGCGGCAGGGCTTGGTCGGAACGACCGCAATCTTACCGGCCGGCGCCTTAGAGTGATACTCCAAAGCGTCTTCGGGTCGAATTTTCATGAAGAGCCTTTCAAGACAATTATATCTCTTAGCCCTTTTCCAAGAAACCGGGGCAGTTTTCGATCCGCCTGACGAGCGAGCAAGCACTGCGATAGCGACGCAGGCCACAGGCGTCCGCCACAGTGAGGCCCTGTTCCGCCCGTCCCGCGGGCAAGCAACTTGGCTAGCCCAGGCTAGCACAAAAGTCTTTTTGATCCAGTACCTTACCGGAACTGAAGGCGATTTAGCCGCGAACTCATTGCTGCTGTGGGCGTTTATAGTTGTTCACAGCGAACGGAAAAGCTTTCGAGGGGAAATTTGCCATGCGTTTTCTCAAACCGATTCTGTCTCTGCTGATGCTCTCTCCGGTGCTTTGTTTTGCGGACGTGGTCTATACAGATATGCACGGCTACAACGCCAACAGGAATGAACCACCGATTGAACTGCGGGGCCACTGGGACGGCGTGTTCCTGAATTCTTGGCGAACTCATAGGTGGCGGCTATTTTGCCGCAAATCCAAACCCCGATTGTTACAGAGGGGTGGATATAGAGGGGTGGATAGCCCAGCGCACTGATCCCAGAGCGGGCGACTGAGATTCTCTTGCGGCCGCTAAGGTATCCAGCTTCCTTCGGGCACCCATCCCGTGTACATGGTGGTGTCGTTGGCGTACACGTACAGATACTTGAGGCCGGTGAAAGCCGATGTGAAGGTCAGAGAAACATTCAAAGTGACGTTGTTTCCAGACGAAGAGACGCTGGAGCCGGCAGCGCTTACGGTGCACTGTGAGTTCGTCACCGTTGCGGTGCTTCCTGGAGTGATGGGACCTAGCCAGGCAGTATTCGCATCGTTCAGCAAATACAAATTTTTTGGCAACACGTCGTAACGCGCGTAGCACGAGTTGACGGTTGCGCTGACACCCGAGGCAATCTCCATCCAAACTTGCGTCAGGTCAGCCGCGCCCCTCTGGTCGGAAATCACATAGCGGAAGGTCTGAGACAAGCCGGAACCGGAGTTTGGCGTCACGGAGACCACGCTGATTGGATTGCTGGGACTGATCACCGTGTAACTCCCCACCGGTTGCCAACCCGTGTAGGCAGTGGCATTGGCTGCATCCACATACAGCGACTTAACGCCGACGAATGTTGTACTGAACGTAATCCCCAGATTTACCAACAGGTTTGTTCCAGACGCCGAGGCACTGGATGTAGCCGCGTTCAATGTACATTGCGAATTGTGCAGTGTCCCGGAACTGCCTGGGGTCAAAGGGCCGGTCCACACGGTGCCACCGTCGTTGAGGAGATACAACGAACTGGGAGAAAGAACATAACGGGTGTAGCACACATTGGCGGTTGTCGCGCTGCCTGGTGAAACGTCCATCCAGACTTGCGTCAGATCGCTGGTGCCCTTCTGGTCGAAAATCACATAGCTGAAGGTTTGCATGATGCCTGATCCGGAGCTCGGTGTGGCGGAGATGACATTCATCTGGTTTGCCGAAACGGTCCAGGTCCCCTCGGTTTGCCAGCCGCTGTTCACTGTAGCGCTGTTGGCGGACACGTAAATGGTCCGGGAACCGGCGAACGGCTGGCTGAAAAACAACGATACACTGATCGTTAAATTAGTCCCGGCCTGGAGTACAGCCGACGCCGCTGCATTGAGAAGGCATTGGGAATTCTGGATCGTCGCCGAAGTTCCCGGAGTGATTGGGCCGAGCCATGCCGTTCCCGCATCATTGTACAAGTACAAAACATTGAGCGCCACGTCATAGCGCACATAGCACGCGGACGCGGTCGAGGCGAGCGCGCTCGACATTTCGAGCCACACCTGCGCCACATCGGCCGCACCTTTCGGGTCGGATATGAGCAGACTAAACGTTTGGCTTGCGCCCGAGCCGGTGCTCGGCGTTACCGAAACCACTGTTATCGGTGCCGACGGCGGCGGCGGAGCGGGCGGCGGAACGGGCGGCGCCACCGGCTGAGGAATCGTCCAGGTGCCCAATTGCTGCCAGACGGTCGATCCGGCCGGGTTTACGCCGCTGAGATAAACATTTTTCGATCCGCTGAATCCGCTCTGGAAGGTCAGGGCGAGGTTCAGAGTCAGCACTGTTCCTTGGAGCACTACGCTGGAGGCGGCGCCATTCAGCGTGCACTGACTGTTTTGCTGGCTGCCGCTACCGGGTGCGATCGAGACGGGCGGAAGCGCGCCACTGTCTGTCATGAGTGCCAGAGTGTTTTGTGCCCGGGCGTAGGCGATCGTGCAACTACTGGCCGTCGCGGGAGTCGTGTTAAACATCGCCGAAACAGTCGTGAGATCATTCGCCCCGACGGAATCAGAAAACTGAAAACTGAATACCTGCGACGTGCCGCTCCCGGAATTCGGTGCGACTGACACGTTCGTGGGAAGCGCAGGAAAACTGATCTTCGCGACAAACGCCCCATAATTTCCGGGATTATTGGCCTGGTAAGCGTTCACGACGGGGAAATTCGTCGAAAGCGTCCATCCGGCGACATAGATATTGTTGGCTGAATCGAGGGCCACGGCCGCGGCGGCGTCGGAACCGTTGCCGCCCAGATAGCTGAGGTACAGCAGAGAATTCCCAGCAGGGTTGATTTCCGCGACAAAAGCGTCGTACGCCCCGCCATTGGTACTTTGCAGGGCATTTGCCGTCACCGGCAGATCGATCGAATAGCCGTAGCCGGCAACATACGCGTCGCCGCCGCCATCCACCGCAATAGCGGTCCCCACATCCTGGCCACAACCGCCAAGATAAGTGGAGTAGCTCAAGGTTCCAGTGGCTGTCAGTTTGGCAACAAAGGCGTCCGTCGTGCCCAGGAGCAAGGCTTGTAGCGGATTCAAGATCGGAAAGTTCGTCGAACTGGTCACACCGGTGACGTAAGCATTCCCAGAGCCATCTACTTGAATCGCCAGCCCGGCTTCCGGGTTCGCAACCGTGCCTGCGCTACCTCCCAGGAAAGTGCTGTACAGTAAGGCGCTGCCGTCAGCGCTTAGCTTGGAAATAAAGGCGTCTTGTCCGCCAGCATTGCTCGGTTGCCAGGCGTTTGCTGTGGGAAAATCCGCCGAAAACGTAGACCCCGTGATGTAGACGCTGCCGCTTCCGTCTACTGCGATGGCAGCGCCGTGATCGATGCTGCTCCCACCCAGATAGGTGCTATAGAGCAACTGGCTTCCGCTCCCGCTGAGTTTGGCGACGAACGCGTTCTGGACGCCCTTGTTGGTCACTTGAAACCCCGTTGCCGGGAAGTTGCCAGAGGTGGCGTCTCCAACTACATAGGCATTGCCGCTGGCGTCCACTGCAATCCCGTACGCCATATCGGATCCATTCCCGCCCAGGTAGGTGCTATACAGCAGGCCAGTGCCGGCTGGATTTAGTTTCGCTACAAATGCATTCCGTGAGCCCGCCAACTTGGCTTGCAGCGGGCTGTGTACAGGGAAGTTTGGCGATGAAGTGGAACCGGCTACCAAAACATCGCCGCTCGCGTCCACAGCGATTCCGTAAGCCCGATCGTCCCCCGAGCCACCCAAGTAGGTGCAGTAAATGAGACCGTTGCCGGAGGCGTTCAGCTTGGCCACAAAAGCGTCGTTGCCGCCGGCGTCAGAGCTCTGTAACGCATTGGAAACAGGGAAATTATACGAAGCCGTGAGGCCGGCAACGTAGGCGGAGCCGGAGGCGTCCACGGCCAGGGCTGTCACCGCATTGGAACTGGCCCCGCCCAGTAGTGTGCTGTAGGAGAGCACGGGATCGATGATCAACGGTCGCGTGCGGTCGTACGGTCCTAAGACGAAGCCCACAGCTCCGTCGGCGGCCAGAGAATAGCGGCCTTCCACGGTATTCCGGACGCCAGCCGTGTCCTGATAGATGGTCGGGGCCTCTTCACACAACTCACGATCGCCGGCAGGAATCACCAGCCGACCTTTCGCATCGATTCTAAGGGCGCCTGCGCCCGAATAACGCATGCGGATTTGCGAAGGATCCACGCCCGCCGCAACCACAAACTCGGATTTCAATTCCCGGCCGTTGCCGCCGTAGACCATGTCAATACCGGGGTACAGGCTGTGATAGACGATCACGCCATACGTCGGCAAGCCGGTGTGCCAATGTTCTTCACTACCCATCAGGAAATTTGCCCGGCCGGACAGCGGGCGTTCGGCTCGGGGTTCGACGCTTGGATTGGCCCCTTCAAACCGCAGCCGCACTGGGCCACTCGCCGGCGCAAACAAGACCTCGCTCCGCAGGAAGTATGCGTTGAGCCATGACGCTTTGGCCATAAACCGGACTTCCGCGGGCGCCTGGCCATGATTGCCCACGAAAAACATCGGTAGTTTGTCGGTTCCGGGGGCGGCGGCCCGCGCTGCCATCACCGTGATCGCGGCGATCAGCAGGATTCGGATCCTGAGCATCGCCTAGATATTCGGCAGAAAAGCCCTATTTCTTCACGGAAGCTACCCGAAACGGGAGTTGATTTGTCTTACTGTTCGAGCGAACGACATAGCTGGGCCTATCCAACAGTCTAAAGTGCATGCGGGCGAGATACTCACCGATGATCCCAAGCGAAAACAGCTGCACGCCAGAGAATATGGATAGGGCGGACGCCAGAAACGGAAATCCCACCACTGTGGCGCCGCTGATCAGATAGCGGACAAGTACGTCGACTAACAGGCAGAACCCGAATAGCGCAAAGAAGAATCCTAGCAGGCTCGCGATCTGTAACGGCAGCACCGAGAAGCCGGTCACCATGTTTAGCGCGTGGCGGATTAACTTGCGAACGGTATAATTCGAAGTTCCGAGGGTGCGCGGAGGATTTGGAACGGGAATGGCCGCAAACCGCGACGCGCCCCAACTGAGTAAGACATCGATCGAAACGAAAGCTCCGGAGTATTCGGCGAAGGCTGATCGAACGAGCGTGCGGAATGCTCGAAAACTGCTAACGCGACCAGCCACCTCCACACCCATCGTTGTTTGCAACGTCAGCTTGGTAATCCGCGACGCCAGATTCCGCCAGAACCCGTGGCTCTCGCGCTCCGGAAACCCATATACGACATCGAACCCTTCCCCAAGTTTGGCAAGTAATCGAGGGATCTCCTCGGGCGGATTTTGAAGATCATCGTCCATCGTAATGATAGTTTCGAACTGGGCTTCCCGAATGCCGGATAGCAAAGCGTTATGTTGCCCAAAGTTTCGCATCAAATCAATTCCGACGACCCAATCATAGTCTTGGGATGCCTTGTCCACGATCGCGCCGCTCCCATCGGCGCTGGCATCGTTCACCAAAATGACTTCGAACCTTCGCGCCACCGTCGGCAACAAAGCCGACAGACGTTGCACCAAAATGGGCAAACTTTGTTCCGAGTTGTAAACGGGTACGACAACCGAAAGGGATTCTGCAAGCATAGTATCGTTAGAGGCCAGAATCACTTTCGCGCAAACACCGCGTACTGGCCGCCCAAGGGCACGCCCCTGAGGAGGCCTTCCAGGCGTCCGATGTAGTCATATAGTCTCTCCGGCAAATACAAAAAAAACTGGGATTCCAGGAGTTGCAGACCGGCTAAAACTGCATAGCGCTTCGCTGATCTAACAGATAACAGGTGAGCGTCGACGTCCAGAGGTGAACGGCTGACGATCATTCGTGTCGCCGGGTTAAGTGGGTTGTGCTCGATCATGCAGAAGATTGCGCCTGGCCGCAATACTCGATAAATCTCGCGCGCGAGGGCTAACCTGTGAACGTCCTCCACATGATGGTATACGCACACGGCGGTCACGAAATCGAAACTGGCATCCGCAAACGGAAGAATATCGGCTGTTTTCTGCAGATGCACGTCGATGCCTCCAAGATTGCGTACCATCTCCAGGGAAAGGTCGCAACCCGTGACGTGCTTAAAGCGGGACGCCCCCAACTTCAGCAACTCTCCTCGACCACAACCCACGTCCAGCCATTCGAATTCGCGTAGAGAAAGCGCTTGTCGCTCGAAAAAATCTTCGATCAATATCCATTTGCGGCGGTGGAAGAATTCGCTCGTTTGGGCAAAGGCATCCCGCACGGGGTCCCGAAGCAGAGCGTCGTATTCTTTTGCGTAACGGTCGAATTCCGCCTTCGGTTCCATCGCGATGGGAGGTTCCAATCAGCCCAGAATAACATTTCCGATCATGCGCCTCCGTGGCTCAAATCGCCTGGCTGTTCAGCATCTCGCGGATTCCGGAGTCGAGATCAACCTTGGGGCACCAGCCAAGTTCCGCCTTAGCTTTTTCATTGTTGAGCACTACCCAATCCGTCAGCGCGCTACCGATTCTGGGATCGGTCTGAAACTTGACGGGCCGGCCATGGCACTCCTCGATTACGCGGAGCACGTCGAGCACGGAGTGACCCACTCCGGTGCCCACATTGAAAACGGTAAAGGGCTGTTTGGGAATCGAGGCATGCATTGCGGCGTCGCTGATGTCCTCCAGATGGATATAGTCCCGGACGTTCTCCGGATTGCCAAATAGCCGGATCGGTTTGTCGTGGACAACGGAGTTGAGCGCGACGCCGATTAAGCCCTGCATTCGATATTGCGAAAGTAGAGTGCCATAGGCGTTGCCGACACGTAGAACCGTTGCCGTCAGAAAACCTTTCTCCGACGCCAGGCGCAAATATTGCTCGGCAGCGAGTTTTTGAATTCCATAAGAAGAAATAGGCGAGCAACGGTCAGTCTCACGGTAGGGAACAAAATCCTTTGCACGTTCATAAACGGCTCCTCCACTACTGAAATACACCAAGTGCGGCTTGGTCTCCAGGCGCCGAATGGCATCGAGGAGGTTAAGTAGAGGAACGAGGTTTACCAGCGCATCGCTGGGTAGATCGAGGTCGGAATCGAGGGGGGTATTCTTATGCGCCAAATAGTAAATGAGGGTCAAGCTCTCCGCGAACCGCTCGCAGTCGGACCGGGAAAGCAAGTCGCCATGAAAGATCTCAGCCTGCTCGGGGCCATGAAAATCCGCGGTATTGCGGGCCAGCAACCGAAGTGAGCCGCAACCTTTGGACGCCACGCGTCTGGAGAGGTAGGATCCGATGAACCCTGTGGAGCCCGCGATCCCAATGGCCATAACAGCCGGGCCGGTGTCCCCGGTCAGAACGGAGTATACACTATCGGGAGCAGCCAGTGGCCGTGTGGCCAGCGTGACCAGGGCGGGCGGTGCTATTCGCATGGATGACGCTAAGCCATCTACGGCTCGTGTCGTGTAGCTCCACCAGCGTCGCCTGATTATAATGGGACAACACTATGCCATTGCTTGCTGCCTCCCGGCCCTCGCGGGACGGAGTCCTTTCGTGTCCCGTGTGCGGGGGCGCCGGAGAACTCGAACAGATCGCCCGGGACGGAGACCTCTACCGTTGTGCGGATTGCGACCATTGTTTTAGCGACCCGCAATCCATTCGCCACGTTGAGACCTACGGGCCCGAATACTACGATAAGAATTGGTTTCAACACGCGAACGAAGAACTATTTGTAACGCTCGGTCGCCTGATCCATGCTTTCAAATCGGACGCCAGGGTGTTGGACATCGGGTGTGGTAATGGCGCCTTTTTGCAGCACCTTCGAAAAACATACCCGAAACTCACTCTGGTTGGCTCCGACCTGTCCAGTACGCCGCCGTACGACGGAATCGAATTTATCCAAGGCGATATTTTTTCGGACGACATTTCCAGACGGTTTGATGTAGTGGTCAGCCTGGCGACCATCGAACATGTTGCAGATGTGGGCACTTTTGTGGAGCATGTGAAGAGACTCTGCCTGCCTGATGGCTTAGTGATCACCATGACTCTAAACGATCGCAGCGCGCTATATTCGTCTGCTCGACTGCTCGCGCGCTTGGGGTTTAGCGGCCCACGTGACCAGCTCTATAGCGGGCACCACCTAAATCATTTCAATACAGAATCTCTTCGAAAGCTGGTCGAAATCAAAGGCCTGACTGTGAAGCAGGTCTTGCTGCATAACATCCCATTGGCTGCCGTGGACGTGGAAGGAGGCTCATCGTTTAGCGCCTTTGTTCAGCGCTGTGGGGTCTTTGGGCTCTTTCAACTAGGTAACTTGACGGGGCGCACGTACCTACAAACAGTGATCTGCACGAATGGAACGGTTAAGTCTTAAGCGGTCGGCGAATAGTGCTAATCGAATCTCATTTGCTGACCGCTGCCGGTAGTAATTCCACGAACGGACCAACCGGAGTGTCCCATTTTTGGCCGAGACGATAGCTGGTCCGCAGCTTAGCCTCAAATGCTCGGGCGCGGGACTGATCTGCAACACTGGCGATTGCGGGAACGAAAGCTTGGGGAGTCTCCGTCCATAACGCTGCGGCCACTACGCGCATCCCGTGAGCCATTGCGGCATCGATCTGTTTCCGTACGCCGGTGGCAGCATCTGGTCCGCTGATTCCCCGGTACGTGGTAAAGGGTGTTGCTAATCCGACAATGCTGCCTAGAAAGCCCGGACTGTCACCTCTCCAAACCGCGATGAAGTCCCAGGTCAGCCAACCCTCCCATCCAATACAGACGATGGTGTCTTTGGTCTTCGGAAATATTTCGCCCAGCTTCTGCGCGGTCCGAACCGACTGGCTATCCCCGCCCCGGGTCCGTTGCATCAGCTTGACATTCGAGTAGCCATTTATGATCAAGATGGCGCTACACGCAACGGAAACGGCTGCCCCGAACTTGCCCAACCGTGACCACCAGCGGGCTAAGAGGATGACCCCTGCGGTAGTCGCCAGGAGCGGCTGAACCTGGAATTGCGGATCAGCAGGCTGCGCGTATACCGCTCCACATTCACCCACCAGCAACAACACGATCGCAAACAGGGCAAGCGATCTTAACCCCAAGCGGCTCTTTTTGTTGAAAAAAGTTGCGCAACACGCGGCCGTCGCAAGGATGATGTATATCCAGGAGGACACGGCTTCGTGCAGGTTCGCGCCTTGGAATGCGGGCTGAGAGTCTGAGAAGTTATTGCCCCCGCTGAAATAGTTGCCCATGCCGACAATCAAAAAGATGAGTTTCTCGGCATGAAATCCGACCCATCCACCACTATCAGCTTTAGCCGAGAAGACCACGGCCCATATTGGGATGTGTCGGCTTGGATACGCCAATAAGACTAAGGCCTGCGTCACTACCAGGAATCCAGCGAGCCATGCAATCCCAACGAAAAGAATCGTTTTCCTGCGCGTTGCGACGACCAACAAAACTGCTCCGAAAGCGAGCAGTCCCGGCCCCATCAGGGTCCAGTGAAACAGCGTGGCCAACGCCAGGAGGGCGGCACTGGTGGCTCCGAGCCAGAGTCTCCCCGACTGCAAGAAGGCGAAAAGGCAGGTTGTGGAACCCAAAAAGAAGGCGTATGCCGGGATTATATCTTCGGAGTTGATGCTATTGAGAAGCACGTAAGCAGCGCCCGCGTGGGCAAGCAACGCAATTACTGCCACACTGCGTGATCCACTGAATCCGAGAGCCAATAGGAACAAGAAGCCAGATGCGATGGCGCCAAATATCCCATTTAGCAAGGCCATCTTGCGGAACGTCACAAACGGGAAATCGAAGCCGTAGCGCACCAGATCATCGGGGATGAGGCGCGATAGATAGCCGTATCCTTTGAGATACAGAATCTCACCGCCATCGATGGGTCCCTCTTTGCCTTGTGCCCACGCGGCCACTGCCGGGCTCTTCCACAAGCCATTAGTAGTCCCGAGATTCGTGTTGTCGATGGTCACGATGAGGTATAGATAAAGACCAGCGACGATTAAGGTTGCCGCAAGAGCCCAGTAGTAGAAGCGCTGTATCGCCTGAATGTCGAAATCGATGTCGACGGGTAGAGAATCCTGCCACAACGATTTGAGGACCAATTGGACGGCGTTGGGGTTGGTGCGCGTGATGGGCATCTTGCAAGACACTACCACATCATGCGCGCACAACGTCGGCACTCGGGTTCCACTCCGAATTCTCTCATTTCCAATGGCCCAGGCACGGCGAGTTCAATTGGAAAGGGTCGTTCGCCGACCGTTCGTGGTACGATTGATGGCGCTTTAGGAGATCTGCCGTTCTTGTCATATTTCAGCCCCGCACGAGCCTACTGGAACCAGCGTCACGCGCTCGTGCGGCTCCGTGACCGCCTGCTCGCGCTCAGCCGCGTGGTGGATCAGCCTTCCGATTTGGCGCCTTTTCAATGGGCACAACTCATGGCGGCGGTTATAGAGTATCAGCCCGATTTGATTCTCGATCTGGGGCGCGGCAAAGGAAATTCGACGTGTGCGTTCACCGAGGCATCTCATTACAGGGCCGGGAACACCAAGGTTCTCAGCTTGTGCCTCTCGGACAGTTGGGAGCGCGAAACAGCGCCACTGCTCCGGCAGTTCGTGCCGGACGGATGGTTTGACACGCTGCCGATCTGGCGCACGGATATTCTGAAATTCGATTATCAGCCGGCATTGTCCAGCGCCAGACGCGTGCTGATCTTCTGGGATGCGCATGGTTTTGAGATTGCGGAGTGCGTGCTTGGTGCGATTTTGCCGTTGATCGCAGACAAGGAACACCTCGTCCTGATGCACGATCTCTCTGACAATCGTTACAGTTCGGAGCAGCAAATGGCTTACGGACCGAATGGACTTTGGAAGGGCAATAATTGGTCGGGACCTCGCTTAAAACTCGGCATCATCGATTCGGCCGTCGAGCAGGCGATTGCCGCGCTCGACTTTACTACCCGGAACCACCTTACCCTGGATTCCGCCGACCACAGTTTTCATAGCGAGTTGGACGCCGCGCAACAGGCTGAAATGGAACGCTTAATGGGGGAATTGTTTAATACGCAAGCGCACTGGTTCTATTTCAGCCTGAACGAAAGCCCCGGCCCCTACACCTTTCCGAGGTTTGCCGGGTCGGAAGAGTCCTAAGATGCAAAATCCAGGGGTGCTGTGTTCGGCGATCGGAAGTCGGGGTGCTCCGGCACAACAGGTATCGGGCGTACTGACATCGCGAAGCCAGTGGAAGGCCGCTCGGCACGCACTGGGAGCTGTCCGGGCGTCTTTAGTTTCCAAGACGTAGTGAACTGTCCCGGTCATTCCAATGCCGCTCTGTCGGAGACGCACTCGTGGGGCATCGCCAACCTCTGCCACGCGGGTCGTGCGGGGCAACATGGCGCTGCGGCAGCCGCTCGGGTGCGTGGTCATAGGCGACCGCAAGGAACCCGCGACCGTGAGGGAGCGGTAGCGATAACGAAATCAGTGAAGCCAATCGTAGGTGACCCCACGAGACGGACGCATGGCAACAAGATGGATCCCTGTCGAAGAAATCGCAACGGCCTTTCGCCTGAGGAATGCCGCCGTCCATAACGGAGCCACCATCACCGGCTCGGGACCCATTACCATCTACACCGATGCTGCTCAATGGTCGTATGCCGCCGCCTTCAGGTTCCAGGCCAAGGGACGGCAATCGCGGGCCAGCGGCGCTCCGCTGCTCATTCAGGTTCACGCCAGCGTCGAAAGCGGCCGGATCGGCTTCTTGTTTGTTGCAGGCGACTTTCAGACCCTTCTCAGCAGCGTGGCGGAACGTTCGCAGCAAGACGGGCCTTCTGTGGCAGAGATATTGGTGGATCCCGCGCCCGAATCCGGTTGGCTGATTGTAAGGAATCACGCCGACGGAGGAAGGCCCTCCCAGTGCCACATCAGCGCTATCCGAGCATTCCGCGGAACTGCGGCGCACCATTGGTTGCCAGTGCCCGAAACCCTGATTCCAGTCACATTTCGGAAGCCTGCCAAGGCGCATCAGACCCTATCCGTTCTTGCACACGAGAAGTTCGGGCCGGATGCCGAAATCGGAGAGAACGTCTCGCTTTCATTTACTAGCCGGACCCTGACTGTACCTCACGCAAGCATGTGGTACGGTCCGAAAGACCACGTTGTCGTGAAGTCAGTCCAGGATCTTGTTGACGGCCTGCCGTCATATTCTCCGGAAGGCCTGCAGAAACATGTCGGCTATCTGGACCGCGAATATCAGCGCAAGTACTTGCGGCAGACGGGAATCCGAGTAGCCCAATTGATCGACAGACTCGATGCCATGGGCCTCGAATCCGGCAGCCGCTTACTGGAAATCGGCGCGCTGTTTGGCTCCTTTGCGATACCTCTGGCGCGCTTGGGTTATCGCGTGACCGCGATCGACCGATATAAGGCCTTCGATGGCGCTCTGGATTACTACCTCGATCTGATGCGGGCGGAAGGAATCGAAGTGATCTCGGTCACGCGCGAGACGGAGAGCGAAGCCATGGCACGATTACCGGAATTCGACTGCACCATTGCGATGGCGGTGATTGAGCATGTCCCGCATACGCCGCGGAACTTCCTGGAGACCATCCGGGCAAAGACCACCGCCGGCGGAATCATCGCTTTGGATACGCCGAATTTGACACGCTTTTGGAATCGCCGCCGGCTTTCACAAGGCGAAAGCATCTTTCAGGATCTCGCGCTTCAATACGAGTGCGAAATCCCGTACGAGGGCCATCACCGCGAGTATACGGCCGCGGAAATGCGATGGCTGCTCCACCGCATCGGCTGTGAAGAGGTGACCATTGATCTGTTCGACTACAATACGCTCCAGTTCGACCAGATCGATGGTTCTCATCTCGAATGCCTTTCCATGATTCTCACCGACCTGGCTTATGCCGATACAATCCTGGCGTGTGGTCGCCGGGCCTGAGGAATCGCCAACCGCCATAGAACCGCTATGATGTCCGTAAATGGACCGAGGTCCCGACACATCCATGGAGCCCTACCTTTCCGTCGTCGTTACCGCCCGCAACGATGACCATGGCGGCGATCTGCTGGGCCGCGTGCAGATTTTCGTCAACGGCTGGATCGCGCAAGCTCGACGGTTCGATCTCCCGTCCGAATTGATCATCGTGGAGTGGAATCCTCCGTCCGACCGCCCGCGGCTCCAGGAGGTGCTACCCTGGCCAGACGATTTCGGTCCTTGCGACGTACGCTTTGTCGAAGTTCCTCCCGATTTGCACCGCCGTTTCGCGCATGCTGATGCGATGCCGCTGTATCAGATGATCGCGAAGAATGTCGGCATCCGCCGGGCTCGCGGCCGCTTCGTCCTGGCGACCAACATCGACATTCTGTTCTCCGACGAGCTCATGACCTTCCTGGCCCAACAGCAGCTTGATGCCGGCCGCATGTATCGCATCGATCGGCACGACGTCATGAGCGAGGTGCCCCTGGAAGCGAGCGTCGAAAATCAGCTGGCATATTGCCGGAGTCACCTGCTGCGGGTAAACGCCCGTGAAGGCACGTTTCCCCTCACTCCTGACGGCCGGCGCGCGCTGGCGAAGAAGGACATCGCCACTCCCGATTCCGGCGTGGCGTTCGGCTACGGCTGGTTTCCTGTGGAGCAGTACTGGGATGGAGAGGTCTTCCGCTGGGTCGACAACGATGCCGAACTGGAAGTGAGCTTACCGGCTGCACCGTCCACCCTACGGCTGGAACTGGAACCGGGCCCGGGCATGGGCGGCAGACTGATGCTGCTTGAGGTCTGCGAGGGTGCCCGAGTCATCATCCGCGCGGAAATCAGGCATCGCAGCTTGTTGCGCATACCTTCGTCCCTTCTCGCGTCCCAGGAGTGCCATCTTCGGTTACACGTGGTTGGTGGCAGTGAGGTAATCGCAAATGATCCCCGTATTCTGAACTTTCGCGTGTTTTCTTGTCGGATAGAGCGGACTCCCAGCAGACGTGAGGGTGTAACATCGGTCGCGTCAGCGCCCGTAAGAGCCATGAAAGGAGCGGTCCGTGCCTGGCACGGACTCCAGGCGCTTCTTAACCGTCTCGCCACCAGCGGCTTCTTCACCACCGTCACCATTATTGTTCCGCCGTCACTCCGTCGTGTGGCGGCGTTCTATGTCGGGTGGGGCGGCTTTACCGGGATGCTGTTGAACTGCGGCGGATACCTCCTGGGCAGGGTTGGTTTGCGGCCAAGGGTCAAGCTCAGATCGGTCAAGCCAACCCGAGTCGAGCCGCCGCCGGCGCGGATTACTTACCTCCATACCAATGCCTGCGGCGATTTCACCCTAACGGCCCGGGAACGCTGGCTCGACCTGCGCGCCTACCCGGAGTTCGACATGTACTCCATGAACATCGATTCGGTCTTCTGTTACGCCGCCCACCACGGAGGCGCAACTGAGGAGGTCTTGCGGGAGCCCATGCGGATCTATCACATCGAACATGAGACCGGATCTGGATGGACACCGGAAGGCGAGGCTCGGCTGTTCGCGCGGCTCGCCGCAAAGGGCTTGAGTTGGGTCAGCTACCGGGATTTCGTCACCTGGGCGGCCCAAATGCGCCAACTGAACTGTCCCATGATCTTCAATCACGACAACTGGGGGCTGGGAGAATTCGAATTGAAGGAAAGCCGTCCCCAACCGAAGCCTGCTCCAGCGTCTCTTCAGCCGACTGTGCGGCGTGCCGGCGATTCGGAATAGGCCTCCAGCACATTTTCCGCGCGGCCAGTCATCATCACTTCGCCGTGATCGAGCCAAAGCGCCCTTTCACAGAATCGTCGAATCAACTCTGTATCGTGGGACACAAACAGCAACGTCTTACCGGCCTTCTTATGTTCCATGACTTTGTCCCGGCACTTGTTTTGAAACTGCTGATCTCCTACGGCCAGGACTTCATCCACAATGAGAATGTCGGGGTCTACGTGAATCGCCACGGCAAAACCCAGGCGCAAAACCATCCCGGTCGAATAAGTGCGGATCGGTTCATTGAGGAACGCCCCGATCTCGGCAAATTCGACAATGCTGTCCAGCACTTCTTTGGTGCGCTGCCGGCTGAGGCCCAGCAGCGCGGCATTGAGTCTGATGTTTTCCAACCCGGTCAGATCGGGATGGAAACCCGAGCCGAGTTGCAGCAATGCCGCCACACGCCCGTTCACCGTAACACGTCCTGCCGAGGGCGGGCATAAGCCAGCCACCAAACTCAGCAGCGTGCTCTTGCCGGCGCCGTTGCGGCCCACCACCGCCATGCTTTCGCCGTGATCCACCGTGAAGGAAACGTTCTGGAGGGCATGGAAGACATCTTTGCGGTTGCCCCTCCAAAGATCCCGCAAATGGGCCCGAAGCAGCTTCGCCTCGCCGGTTTGCGTAAACGATTTCGAAACGCGATCGAATTCAATCAACGGCATGGCTTACAAATAGTCGTAGAAGTCCGGTTTCAAATTGGCAAACACTACTACTCCCACGGCCAAGGTAACCAGCGAAACCAGTGTCAACTTCACGAGAAGCGATACGGGCGGCGAGCTTGCGTCCAACAAGACATCGCGCATGGCCACCACGAGCGCAGCGACTGGGTTGTACTGGTAGATATCACGGAACCGGTCGGGCACCGAACCGATCGAATAAAAGATCGGAACCAGCCAGAATAAGAGCGTGTTGCACGAGTCGACTACATAGCGCGTGTCGCGCACGTAGACATTCATCGCCGACGAGATTAATCCCAATCCGGCGACGAAAACAATCTCCAGTCCCCAGACTACCGGCAACCAAACCCAGTAGCGGTTGATTCCTTTTCCGGAGCCCAGCGCGAACGCCAGTAGCAGCCCGATCTGGATCAGCAGATGCACGCAATTGCCGAAGACCGTGCCGACAGGGATCAGTTCCCGCGGAATCGGCACTCGCCGGATAATCGCGGCGTTTTCCACCAGCGAGCTGGTGGCCGTGCTCCACGAGAGCGAAAAGAAATTGAACGGCACCAGCCCACACAACACAAATACCGGATAGTGTTCCTCTTTGGAGGGGAAGATCCTGGTGAAGATGAACGTCAGCGCGCCCATCGTAACGAGCGGATTGAGCAACGACCACAGCACGCCCAACGACATGTTGCGATAGCGAACCTTAAAGTCCTTCTGAACCAGGTTGCTCAGCAGGAAACCGTAATCCCCGTTCCACATGTTGCGCCTGAAGGTCGATACTACCACGGCATTGCTATAGTGAGAGCGACGTGCCTGCTCTTCCTCTCGTCACGGTCGTCACGCCATCGTACAACATGAGACAGTTCCTTCCGACGGCCATTGAGAGTGTCCTCAGCCAGGATTATCCGTCGATCGAATACATCGTGGTCGATGGAGGCTCACGAGATGGTTCCCTGGAAATCCTGGAGCGTTACGGCGGCCGGTTGCGTTATACCAGCGAGCCGGATAATTGCCCGGCTGATGCCGTCTTCAAGGGGCTGGCACAGGCTCAAGGCGAAATCGTGGCCTGGTTGAACGCCGATGACACTTGGGAGCCTGGCGCCATCCGGCGAGCCGTCGAATTCCTACTGGCTCATCCGGAAATCGATGTGGTTTACGGTGACGGCTGGTGGATTGATGAGGCCGGAAAACCAATTCGGCTCTATCCGAGCATTCCGTTTGATGCGCGCGTCCTCGAGTACGACTGCTTCATTTGCCAGCCCTCGGCCTTCCTGCGCGCCGGCGCCTACCACCGTTGCCCGATCGATCGGCAGTTGAAAGCATCGTTTGACTATGATTTGTGGATCCGGATGGCCGCCCAAGGGCAGCGGTTTGCCTATCTGCCGCAGCACCTCGGCAATACGCGCATGCATCCGGGTGCGCAGACCATCGGCGCGCGCGCCCAGATTTTCCGGGCTTCTATGGACCTTCTGCGCCGCCACTACGGCTATGTCCCGTTCTCCTGGATCTTCGGCTACGCCGCCTTCCGCGTGGATGGCCGCGATCAGTTCTTCGAGCCGCTGCGCCCATCACTGTGGAAATACCTTCTTAGCTTGCCAATGGGGCTCTGGTACAATCCTGCGAAGCCATTCCGCTTTTTGTTAGAGTGGGTTCGAGCGCCGTGGAAAGCCCGCAAATTGCACCCCGACGGGTTCCGGCCAACGTCCTATTCGCATGAAGAATGAATTGGTGTTAGTTACCGGCGCGGGCGGTTTTATCGGCGGCGCCCTGATTCGAGATCTCCGCCAACAAGGCTATACCAGGCTTAGGGCTGTCGACATCAAACCGTTCGACGAGTGGTACCAGGTTTTCGATGATGTTGAAAACCTCTCACTCGATCTGAACGATTGGGAAAACTGCGAGCGCGCCGCGCGGGGCGCTTCTCAGATCTTCAACTTTGCAGCCAACATGGGCGGCATGGGGTTCATCGAAAACAACAAAGCTCTGTGCATGCTGTCGGTTCTGATCAATACGCACATGCTGCAGGCTGCGCACAAGTTTGGCGTTTCCAATTTCTTCTATTCCTCCTCGGCGTGTGTTTATAACGCCGACAAACAAGTGGACACCAACAACCCTGGCCTGAAGGAAGAGGACGCGTATCCGGCCCAGCCGGAAGATGGCTATGGCTGGGAGAAGCTCTTCAGCGAGCGCATGTGCCGCCACTTCCGTGAGGATTTTGGCCTGCGCACGCGCGTGGCCCGCTTCCACAACGTCTATGGCCCTCACGGCACCTGGGATGGCGGCCGCGAGAAGGCGCCCGCGGCCATCTGCCGGAAAGTCATCCAGGCCAAAGTATCCGGCAACCACGAGATCAACATCTGGGGCAGCGGAAACCAGACTCGCAGTTTCATGTACATTGATGACTGCATCTACGGTGTGCATCGTATCGCGGAGTCCAATATTCTCGAGCCGATCAACCTGGGGTCATCCGAGATGGTCAGCGTCAATCAACTGGTCGACATGGTGGAAGCGATCGCCGGCATTCAACTGAAACGCTCGTACGACCTGAGCGCGCCCAAGGGCGTGAACGGACGTAATAGCGAGAATACGCTGGTCCGGAAATACCTGAACTGGGAGCCTTCGATCTCTTTGCGCGCGGGATTGGAAAAAACCTACGCCTGGATCTACGACGAGTATATGGCTCGTGAGAAGAAGACCCGGAGAGTCGTGGCATAAGTTCGCCGATGAGCCTCGCGAAATATTTCGCCGAATCGATCAGGGTGCTCGAACGGGCTGCCGAGTGTTGGCCTGAGGAGTTGGTGGCTCAGGCACTCGAGACCATCATCGAGGCGCTGCAGTCTGGCCGGCCGGTACTGGTCTGCGGCAACGGCGGATCCGCGGCGGACGCGATGCACATTACGGGTGAATTGGTGGGCCGGTTCCTGGTGGACCGCAAGGCGCTCAACGTGATTTGCCTCTCCTCGAATACCGCCGTGCTCAGCGCCTTGGCTAACGACCACTCCTACGACACCGTCTTCGCCCGCCAGGTAGAGGCATACGGGGCGCCCGGCGCGGTCCTGATCGGTATCAGCACCTCGGGGATATCGGCGAACGTGGTCGCGGCTTTCGAGCGCGCTCGCTCCCTCGGTATGAAAACTATCGCGCTCACTGGAGAAGGCGGCGGAAAACTCTTCCCTTTGAGCGACTATCTGTTTGCGGTACCTTCGCGCTCAACGCCCCTGATCCAGCAATCGCACATCTGCCTTTACCACTATTTCTGCCGGGCGATCGAACAGGCCTTCGTTCCCGAACCTGCCGCCCAATCGTTGGCTGCACCGATACCCGGATGACCGCCGCAACCTCGCTGGCCGCCGAAGGACGATTTCACCACGATCTGGGCATCTGGATCTGGACCCGTTCGCGACCCGCTTCGGGAATCAGGCCCGCTCTTTTTCTCGATCGCGATGGCGTGATCGTCGAGGATTCCGGCTACCTCTCGAAGCCCTCCGAACTCACCCTGTTGCCGGAAGCGGCCAGCGTCATCGGTTTAGCCAACCGTCTGGGAATTACCGTGGTTGAGGTCACCAACCAAGCCGGGATCGCCCGCGGATACTACGGTTGGAATGAGTTTGTCGAAGTCGAGGAGGCGCTGGCCCGCAAACTGGCCGCCGCCAGCGCCGCACTGGATGGGGTGTTTGCCTGCCCATTCCACCCTGACGGCAACCCTCCGTGGGCGCATCCGGCACACCCCGCGCGCAAGCCGAGCCCCGGCATGCTCCGCGCCGCCGGACGGCTGCTTTCGATCGATTTAGGAAGATCCTGGATCGTCGGAGACAAACTTGATGACTTACTGGCGGGTTATCAGGCTGGCTTGTTCGGCGGGCTCCACGTACTCTCCGGGCACGGCGCCGAACAGCGCCGCCAGGTTGCCGAATGGCAGCCCCAAAACTATAACGTCCGGCTAGGAAATTCCATATCCGATGCGGCAGCCTTATTAACTGCGTTAGAGTAGGTGCCAGGGCCTATGCCGAAACTCGCCGCGTTCGCGCCAGCCACACAACCGTCGGCCGCACCCAAACGGCTCACCGAGCTGCGCGTGAAATTGTTCGCCGATGGCGCGGATCAGGCTGCCATGGCGGGCCTGTACGCCAACCCGCTGATTCAAGGCTTTACCACCAACCCCACGCTCATGCGAAAGGCCGGCATCGCCGATTACCAGGCCTTCGCGAAAGACATCTTGTCCGTGATCCGCGACCGCCCGGTTTCCTTCGAAGTCATTGCCGATGAATTTGTGGACATGGAAAGGCAGGCTCACCTGATTGCCGGCTGGGGATCGAATGTATACGTCAAGATTCCGATCACCAACACGCGCGCCGAATCGTCGGGCAACCTGCTTCGCCACCTTTCCCGCCACGGAGTGAAATTGAACGTTACGGCTCTGATGACTCTCGGTCAAGTGCGCGAAGCCAGTGAAGCGCTGGCGGGGGGACCGGCGTCATCGATCTCCGTTTTTGCCGGCCGCATCGCCGATACAGGCTGCGACCCTGTTCCTATGATGGCCGCCGCTGTGAAGCTCCTCCAACCGCATCCCCAAATGGAGCTCATCTGGGCCAGCCCGCGCGAACTGCTGAATGTGTTTCAGGCCGATGCGATTGGGTGCCATATCATCACCGTCACCACCGATATTCTGAACAAACTCTCGGCAGTCGGAAAAGATCTAGCCGCCTACTCGCTGGACACCGTCCGGATGTTCTTCAACGACGCAAAGTCGTCAGGGCTCGTGCTGTAGCGGCACTCGCCCTGTCAGTGAACAACCACCACACCCCGGCCGTGAGCATTTCCCACGGAGTTGGTCACCGTGAGGCTGATGGCGTAAGTGCCGGGCTGCGTGTAGGTGTGCGTCGCGACTGCGCCGAACCCCACCGAGTGATCGCCGAAATTCCATCCGTAAGTGAGATTTCCGCCACTCGAAGCGGAAGCATCGAGTGTTACCGTTAACGGCGCGGAGCCGGATGCCGCTGTCACAGTAAAGTTGGCCACTGGAGCGCTCGGCGGCAAAGGGGGAAAGATCGTCAAAGCCAGTATCGCCGATCCCGTTCCGCCCGCGTTGGAAGCAGTCAGTGTCACATTGAAGAGACCCGCAGCACCGGGAATTCCAGAAATCAATCCGGTTGCCGTGTTAATTGATAATCCGGAAGGAAGCCCGACGGCGTTGTAGCTCGTGGGGTTGTTGGTTGCCGCAATGCTGTAGGTGAAATTCGATCCCTCGGTTCCGGATGCCGATAACGGGCTCGTGATCCCAGGGGGCGGATTCGCGCCGGGATTGATCGTCACGATGAGTGTTCCCGTTCCGGTGCCGCTTGCGTTGGTGGCGCTCAGGGTGACAGTGTAAGTTCCGGCCGATAGTGGAGTCCCGGAAATCACGCCCGTTGTGGTGTTGACAGTCAATTGCGGCGGCAGGCCAGTCGCATTAAAACGAGCCGGATTGTTCGTGGCCGTAATCGTATAGGAGAAGGGGCTGCCCGCCGTTCCAGTGCCGCTCGACGGGCTGGTGATTACCGGCGCCGCCGGTGACGGCGTTCCCGAGCTTACGGCAAATGCCAAATCGTCGTGGTCGTCGTATACTCCCGCGGAACAAGAGCTTGCCCGCCCTCCTTGGCGGAATGTGGCTCTTACCGCCTGTAGTGCTCCCGCCGGAAGCGTGTACGTCATGGACAAAACCTGGGAACCCGCTGCCTTGGCTTTGAGCGTTCCGATCAGGGCCCATACGGGCGAATTCGCATTGGCGGCATAGTATAGATCCAGCCAGTCTGCGCCGAAATTCACGTTAGCGAAGACAGTCGCATCCACGCGAACTGAACTACCCGGTGCTAAAGCCTGGCCGTTCACTGTCGAGACTGTGAGATGGTCGTTCGATTCATTGAGGTGATAAGCCCCCGCGGTTCCATCCTGGCAAGAGTTAAAGAGACTGTTGGGCTGGTTTGGTTCGGCGCCGCCGCCGGCCAAGCCGGCGCGTCCATTCAACAAGCCCCCCGAATCGCATGAGTTAGCGCCCCCCGCGTGGCACACGGGAGCCATCATGATTGGATCATAAAC
>Ga0335081_10003525_pt1 | contig 24643 bp, 26 predicted proteins | sample Lox_Sample_35_FD_206713 | JGI IMG/M metagenome (GOLD analysis project Ga0335081, IMG submission 206713) | Soil microbial communities from Loxahatchee National Wildlife Refuge, Florida, United States - Lox_Sample_3.5 | ecosystem: Environmental > Terrestrial > Soil > Wetlands | place: USA...
CGCGTAGTGGAACAAGCCACGGACGCGCTCCCGTAGCTCGCGTCCTGAGATCCCCGCTTTCGGTTCTTACCGTTCCCCGCCGTACATGTGACGCACGTCGCGGTTGTTTTCCTGGCACATGTATTCGTACAGCTCTTCGTCGGCACTCCAGCGGATCATGAAGCCGCCGGACCAGGGCTTACTGTATGCGCCGGGATCGTCAATGGTGATCTCGTACCGCAAATCGTCGTAGTCCACGCGCGTGAAGCGTTCGGTGGTGTGCAGGGCCGTCGTATGCGGAATTCCTTCGCGGCTGACCCAGAAGCGTTCGTTGAAACCGACGGTATCGACCACCAGCGTCTCGCCTTCCCAGCGGCCGATGGAGTGGCCCAGGAAACTCGGCTCCGGGTTCTTGGGATGCTCGCGGCCATCCATATAGATCTCGCGCCAGGTGTGGGGGCCGCCAACTTCAATCATGTAGATCCGCTTGAGGTCGGGCTCGTCGATCAACTCGAAACCGTAGGGCGTGTGGAAGAGGCGCGCCCCGCCGGAGGGTTTGCAGCGGACATGCGGATCGTCAGCCGTAAGCCGGGACTGGCGCAGATCGTACAGCGCCCGCGCCCACGGCAGGAAGGGCACATCGGCGACCTTGAGATTCGTTGGCAGATTCAGGCCGAGGCCGAAGGTATCGATGCCGCGCGAGTTGGTCGCCAGCGTGGTTCCGGCCATGCCGCTCCAGAGACCGTGTTCGCCCGGCGCTGGCCCGAGGTTGACGTGCCCGTCCGGCCAGTGAGGAGTGGGCTTCGAAGGCGGGCGCGGTCCCCGTTTGCGCGGCAGTCCGCCGTTTAAGCCCGGCTGCTGGTTCAGTTCCGGAGCCTGGCCCCACGACATAGCCGCCGCGCATAGAAGCGACAGGGCCGCTATGGACGCCCATCGGACGATCACGGGGTAGTTTCCTGGCTCGATGCCGCGCCCAATTTCTGACCGGTCGCCGCCATGGTTACCGATCGCGCGTTGGCTTGCTTGGCGCCATCCTTGGCGAGCAATCCCTGCACGATGACTTCGTCGCCGACTTTCATCGTGTTGCGGTTCCAGCCGGCCTTTTGCAGCAAGGTCGGCGGCCCCATTTCGAGAGCCCAGTTGGTGACGTTGCCGTCATCGTCCTTCACGTCCAGGTAGAAGTAGACGTGGGGATTCATCCAATCGACCTTGGTGACGATCCCTTTGAGCGTCACCGGTTTCTTGCTGTCGTACTCGGCAGCGAACGAGTGGTGCGCCATTGCCGGCGCTACTGCCAGCAATACGCCAAAACCTGCCACCAACCAACGGAAGGCGCTGTTTCTCATCGAATTCTCCTTGGGCTACTTCCCCGCCATGTGTTCTGCGTCTCTGGGATTATCTTGGCAGAAATATTCCTCGATGTCCTGCCCGGCTTGCCATTCGAGATTCCAACTGGCGGTCCACGGCCGCGTGTAGGCGCCCGGATCGTTCACCGTCACTTCGTACTTCAAGGTATTGAAATCGGGCCGCGAGATGCGCTCCGTCAGGCGCAGGTTCTCGGTGTGCGGCAGGCCCCCGTTCGAGAACCAGAACCGCTCATTGAAGCCGATGGTATCGATGACCAGCGCGTCTCCATCCCACTTGCCTGAGGAATAACCGAAGTAGGTCGGGCTCACATCCTCGCTTTGCGGATTCGCGCGGCCATCCAGATAGATCAGCCGCCAATTGCGATTGCCGCCTCCCGACAACACGAAGATACGCTTGCGGTCGGGTTGTTCGAGGAGTTGCAGGCCACCGCCGGTCTCGAACTGGCGCGGACCGCCCGGCGGCAGGCAACTGACCATAGGATCGTCTTTCAATAAATTGCGCTGGCGGTATTCGTAGAGGCCTTTGGCCCACGGCTGGAACGGCGCCACTTTGCCGGCGTCGGCGAGGTTGGCCAGCAGGCCTTCGCTGCTCATGCGGATGTTGCCGGCGGTGGTTTCCACCAGGCTGGCCACGCTGGGATACGCCCAGTATCCTTTTTCGCCCGGCAGCGGACCTAAGCGCGGGTGGCCATCGGGCCAGCGCGGCGCCGGCTTGCCACTGGGCTTTGCGGCCACGTGAGAAGGGGTCGGCGCTTCCGATAGTTTCCTGCCGCCCGCAATCGCCACCGATTTGCCCAGCGCCTGTTTGCTGCCATCGCGTGCCAGGCCGCCTTCGACCGTCACGCTGTCGCCGACTTTGAGCGATTCGTCGGTCCAGCCGACCTTGCGCAGATCGGACGGACTGGCCCACTCCACCGCCCAGTTAGTGATGGCGCCGGCTTCCGGCACATCGACGTAGAAGAAGACATGCGGATTGTTCCACTCGAATTTGGTGACCGTGCCCTTGAGCGTGACCGGCTTCTTGTCGTCGTACTCAGCCGCCAGGTTGTGGTGGGCCCACGCGGGCGCAGAGGCGAGCCACAGTGCGCATGCGATGGCCGCCCACGAAACAAACCGACTCAACCTCATCGTTCTTCTTCCGAATCCTTCCTGCCGTAATGCTTCGCCAGGTAATCGACGATCAGCTCGAACTCCTCATCGGTCACCGGGGCGCCCTCCGAGACCATCCCCTTGATGAGCCCTCGCCATTGTTCCTTACTCAGTTCCTTGCCGTCCACTTTGTGCAGGCTGTGGCAATACGAACAGATGTCTTCGAACAGTTCCCTGCCCTTGTCTTTCTTCTGATCGCCAGCGGCGGCGCCGGCCGCCAACCAGGCTGACAACGCCACCCACGCTACGCGCCTCGCGAGCATCGCTAGAGTCCTTGTCTGAGAAATTGTAATTCGAATGCGTCAAGTTCTTAGGCAACAAGCCGCTCCACTTTCTTGAGGGACAAAATAAATGCAAATGAGTCAAGTTTTTCACCGCCGAGCCGCCGAGCCGCAGAGAAGGCAAACAGGTGTTTCTCTGCGTTCTCTGCCGCCTCTGCGCCCGCCGTGTTTTTGTCTTTCGCTGCCCTAAAAAGCAAGGAGCCTAAATCGCCGAGCAAGCGGCGGGCGCAGAGGAAAATGGTTCTCGCATTCCTCTGCGTCTCTGCGTCTCGGCGGTTATTCATTGTGCAGGTCTGAGGCAGAGCATCGCTAGTCCCTGGTGAACTTGCAGTCGCCCCTCGCCGATCCCTCCGACCAGGTCCCGGTGATAGTCCGGTTGTAGGATCCGATGTTGTCCAGCTTGCCATCGATGACGATATGCGAGCCGTCCTTGGCATCTGCCTCGAAATGTACCGTCCAATTCGCCGCATCAAGTGTTGCCACCTTAAGCGGAACGGCATTTGGGCCGGGGTTAATGGTACCGATAACAGCTTTCGAATCCCACTTCAGGAATAGTAAGATAGGTACTCGTTTGCCGGCTGCGGGGTGCCACTCCCCATGCCAGGAGCCAGTCAACGGATGGCCTTCCTGGGCCCAGTTTGGCAACGCTAATGCGAGTAAAAGACCGAGAAAAAAGTGTGCGATGCGCACCTACCCTCCAGAGCGAGCGAAACTGCTTCGCCATTCTAACGGAGCCATAGTGGAAACGCAACCGAAGCGATCGTGGGTGGTGATGAGTCTTTTGTTCGCTTTCGGTGCGGTCATCGCCAGCGCCGCTTCCCCTCGAATCGGGGCAGATATTTACCATCAGTACTGCGCGGTGTGCCACGGACCGCATGGCGCCGGTGACGGTCCAGTAGCCGATGCTCTGCGGGTGAAACCCACTGACTTGACACGCCTCCGCGCCAGGAACAACGGCAAATTTCCCGAACTGCGGGTCCTGAATTATATTCGAGGGGATGACGCAGTTCAGGCGCACGGCGATCGGAAAATGCCGATCTGGGGCCGGGTCTTCCGCGACGAGAGTGGAGGCCACCAGGAGCTGGTGCAAATGCGGATTTACGCGGTGCTGAAGTACCTGGAAGAACTCCAGGCGCCTGATTCCGCAACCGGTCAATAGCTGCGGGAAATCGCACGGTGGTGCGTGGTCTTTCCCACCTCTGCTGAGTTTTCACTGAAGAAAAGACAAAAGTTCAGGTCGACGACAGCGTAGGCTGAGAGATCTTCCGACTCCTGGACCGGCCGGCAGACGACCGAAACCACGGGTCGGGCCCATCGCACCGCACCGCGGTTTTCATGCACGCAAACATGCAAAAAGACGCCGGTGACGAAGTAGGCCGGAGTCGTTCAGGTAGTCTTGGCAGACGGCACAAAACGACCCTCTGCCCCACGAACCACTACTTGTCTGTCGTGGTCTGCGAATGCGCGTGCCGACGGCAACGGAAATCTCGTATGCGCCGCGCTTAATTCCCCATCACGAGCGTACGTGTCACGTTCCAGGTTCCTGTGATAGTCGGGGAAGTGCAGCTAAACATCCCACTGCCGGTGGCGGATGCGCCCGACACCTCGATACTGCCGGTGAAGTTGCAGGTCGTGCCCCCGCCGATGACGACTCCAAAAGTGATTTGCCCGGTGGACGTGATGGTTCCAGTTCCACTCGCCGGAACGGTCACTGTAACCGCCCCGTTGTTTATGGAAGCGCCCACCGCGCCGGACCCCGCGGTGCCGCTGTAGGTGCCGCTATAGTTTCCGTCATAGTTGGCTTGGGGATTGCCTCCGCCCCCGGCGCCGCTGCTGGCGATGATCGGCGAACCGGTTTCCGCATAGACCGGGGCCGTCGAGAAGGCGCCTGCTTCGAACTTGAGTGCAAGGATCGAGAAGCTGCCGCTCGGGGCGTAGAACTCTGCCAGGCCGCTTGCGCCGGCACTCGCCGCAAATTGCGTGGGGAACGAAAACGAAGTATGACCTTGCGCCGGAAGTACGATCGAAGAAGGCTGGGTAGTGGCGCTGCTGGTGCGAATCCCGACGTTCACGGTCAGGCTGGAAGAGGTGGTGTTGGCGATCGCCATGCTGGTGGCGGCTCCACCGGTGTTATCGAACGGCACGAGGATGCGGCTCGAGGCGGCTGCCGCGGGCGCGGTTCCTTCCTGATCGGTCCGGCCGGGAACACGCTGCGTGAAAATCGCGTAGGCGACGACGGATCCGGCATTGTCCACCTCCGTCAACTGCCCCCAACCGACAGTCGTATTGGCGGCTGTGCCAAAAGTGTGCAGAAACACCGTGGTGCCTGCCGGTATCATCAGAGCCTTCGCTTGGGCGGAGGTCATTTCCATAAAATCGAGACTCCAAGGCGACGTGGCGCCTCCACCGGTCTCCTGATAGAAGTTGAGGCCGGCACTGGCCTGGCTCCCGCTCGTGTTGGTGACCACGATGGTGCTGAACCACGGACCGCCATCCACGATTTGAGAAATGTTCGAAGTCTGGGCTTGCGCAACGGAACTCGCTAGCAGGAATCCCGCGACGCACAGGCCCCGGTGAGCAGTGTTCTTCTTCATACAAATATGTTCTCCAGGTCTGTTTATCTCATTGCCAGATTACTGCAGCGGTAGCGGTGAATCAACGGGAAATTGCCCGGGGTTGCCCGAGGTCAACTGGAGACTTGCCACTGCCGAACACTCCTGACATTATAGGTGGTTTGGATTAGGTGGTTTGGAAAAGGAGTGATCGCATGGCGAAAATGAAGACCGGCCGCCGTAGTTTTCTGAAAGGCGCAGCCGCGGGAGCTGCCGCGCTGGCTGCCACACCGCCGCTGGCGAAAGCACAGGAAGCCGCACCAGCGGCCCGGCCCAGCGCGTTGCCGCCCACCGCCGCGCAGAGAGCAGCGGAGACCGCGACGCCCTCGATCGCCGACGTGCAGATCGTCGAGAAGCCCGGCTCCGATTTCATGGTCGACGTCTTCAAGTCGCTCGGCATCGAGTACCTGTTCGCCACGCCGGGCTCGAGCTTCCGCGGCATTCACGAATCCGTCATCAACTACGGCGGCAATCGGGCCCCCGAGTTCATCACGTGCACGCACGAAGAATGCTCGGTGGCGATGGCGAACGGCTACGCCAAGATCGAGGGCAAGCCGGCCATGGCCTGCGCACATGGGACGGTGGGCATCCAGCACGCGGCCATGGCGATCTACAACGCCTATTGCGACCAGGCCCCGGTGATCGTGGTGGCCGGCAACATCATGGATGCCGCCGAGCGCCGCGGCCTCGTGGAATGGCTGCACGCGGTGCAAGATGTCGGCGCCACCGTCCGCGACTACACCAAGTGGGACGATAGCCCGGCATCGCTCGAACACTTCGCCGAATCCGCCGTCCGCGGATACCAACTGGCGATGACCCCGCCCATGATGCCGATACTGCTGGCGGCCGATGGCGTCTTGCAGGAAGGTCCCGTTGCCGAGGATTTCGATCGCCACATTCCCAAGCTGCCGCGCATCACGGCTCCCGCTGGCGACCAGAGCACCGTCAACGAGCTGGCCAAAATGCTGGTGGAAGCCGAGAACCCGGTGATCGTGGCCAGCCGTTCGGCGCGCACGCCGGCGGGCCTGCAGCTCCTGGTGGAGCTGGCCGAGACCCTGCAGGCGGGAGTCATCGATCAGCAGCGCCGCATGAATTTTCCATCGCGGCATCCGCTCAACCAGACGCAGCGCTCGCGCGCCGCGGTGAGCAACGCGGATGTCATCCTGGGCCTCGAAGTATACGACTTCTACGGGGTGGTCCACGCGCTGGGAGGGCAGGTCAAGGTTGTACCGCGCACCATCACTAAACAAGGCGCGAAGCTGGTGAGCATCAGCTCGAGCGACCTGTTCTACAAGAGCAATTACCAGAATTTCCAGCGCTACCAGGATGTCGATCTGCTGATTCCGGCCGATGCGGAAGCCACGCTGCCGGCGCTGATCGAAGCTGTGAAGCGCCTCGTCACCGACGATAAGAAGCGGGCATTCCAGGCGCGCGGCGCCAAGCTCGGCGAAGCCAGCCGCAAGGCGCTCGAAGACACGCGCACCGCTGCCTCCTACGCCTGGGATGCAAGCCCGGTCAGCACGGCGCGGCTTTCCGCGGAACTCTGGGCGCAGATCCGCAACGAAGACTGGTCGCTGGTTTCGGATCCTTTCTGGGTGAGTAACTGGCCGCTGCGCCTCTGGGATTTCACCAAGCACTACCAATTCATCGGCGGCGCGGGCGGCGAAGGTGTGGGATATCTCGCGCCGGCTACCGTGGGCGCGGCGCTGGCCAACAAGAAACACGGCCGGCTGAGTGTGTCGATCCAGAGCGATGGCGATTTCATGATGGCCAACGGGGTGATGTGGACTGCCGCGCATCATCGCATTCCGCTGCTGACCGTGATGCACAACAACCGCGCGTATCACCAGGAGATCATGCAATTGCAGCGCGTGGCCAACCAGCACAACCGCGGCGTCGATATCGACCGCTGCAAGATCGGCACGGCGATCGAGAGCCCCAATATCGATTACGCCAAGCTGGCGCAGAGCATGGGAGTGCAGGCGGAAGGGCCGATCACCGATCCGCGGGACCTGGGGGCGGCCATTCGGCGGGGAATCGACGTGGTCAAGCGCGGCGATCCCTATTTGATCGATGTGGTGACGCAGCCGAGGTAGGGAGGCAACATGATTTCGAAGACTCTGGCGGCCGCTGCGCTCACGCTATTGGTCGCCGTCTCTGCGATGGCGCAGGGCAACGCCGAAAACGGGAAGCGGCTCTTTACGAAGCTCGGTTGTTACACCTGCCACGGGTATCAGGGGCAAGGCGGCGCGGCGGGGGCGAAACTGGCGCCACAGCCGATCACCACGAACGCGTTGATCGCCTATGTCCGCCATCCGCGCGGGAGCATGCCGCCGTTCACTAGCAAGGTTGTGTCCGATTCCGACCTTACCGATATTCACGCGTTCCTCGCTTCGGTGCCCGCGCCGCCGCCGGTGAAGAGCATTCCGCAGTTGAACCAGTAAGCCCCGAAACAGACTCATCGCTCCGCTACACTCGATGTGCCCGGATTGGGTTCATCACGAATCCCAAATTGGCTTCGTTTCGCAACATTTTCGCGCACCTCACTCGGTGCCCTCGGCGACCGCCCCGCGGCTGAGTTGACCGGCCGTTCACAGGATTTCTAAATTTTTCTAAGCCATTTTCTTTCAGCTTTTTCACGCGTAGTTGGGGGCGCCGAGCCGGGGGGCTTCCGCAGGGTTGTGCGGCACAATGCATACGGGGTCTCCACCCCAGTTGATGGCCGCCATTCGGAGCCGCTCGCCTCGTGGGAGCGGCTCCTTTTTTCTCTCCAATTCCCCAAGAAATGTTTCGAACGTTTTTCGTTGGCATTATCCTGAGCGCGTCACTCGCATTCGCCCCTGCTTGGGCGCAAACCACCGGCCAGATCGCGGGGCCCCTGATCGCCGGAGCCACCGCAATCAAGGGCACGGTACACGGCACCCGCACCGACATTCAGCTTTGCGATATCGATTCGGGTTTGCTGCTCGATCTCACCACCGGCCCCACCGCTCCGAGTGATAGCAACGGCGCATTCGCGGCCCAGCTCATCTATCCACTGGTGCCGGGCCAGCACGTACGCCTGGAGCTTCCGCCATCCGCGCCAACTACCGGAACAGAGCCGTGCTCGGCCATGCCGGGGGCTACTCTTCTCGGCGTGCCCGTTGCCGTGATCGATCCGGGCGGCTGGGGCCGCTCGCGGGTGACATTCATGACCGGGGCCGTGATCACAAACGACAACAGCTTTCAGGCGCAGAGCCTCAGCCAGGCCAGTTTGTTCGTGGATTTCACAGCGGAGAAGAATTGGGTAGGAGGCGGAGTGAACGCCGATTGCGGCTCGGTGGCGCATCCCGATTGCACGTGGAGGCGGCGCTTGCTCGTGAATTCCTACTTCCAGACCCGCCTGGCCAGCGCGCCGGAAACCCAGCAGGCCACGCCTGCATCATCCGACAATCTATCGGTGTTCATCGGCTCGCGCAAAGCGGCGCTCGTGGAAGGGGGCGTCTACCTGCCGCTGCTGACCTCGAAATGGATCTGGCAAAACGCGCCCCAGGCCTTATTCGTCGCGCCTATCGGCAAAGCCGGTTTTCTCACACCCACCGATTCCAGCGGGACCACGCAGCCGGTGAACCCCGAGCAGTTCTCGAAATATTACGCGTGGGGCGCGCGCCTGGGCCACTTCGCGCTGCCGCTCGACACGAACGAAGCGCCGGCATTGATCGACCACCTCGATGTGACCATAGGCCGCTTCGCCAACCTGGAAGACCTCGTGCCGGTGGACGCTGTCGCCGGCATGACTCGTCCGGTGCGGGAATTCCGCCTGGCGATCGAGGGCGTTCTTCAGATTCCCGGAACCCCGCTGGTGGCCGGCTTCAGCGCGAATATCGGGCAGAGCCTGGCGCACACCACACGCATCCAGACAGCCAATGATGACCTGCGATTCTTCTTCGGCGTGAAAGCCGACCTGAGCAAGCTGCTCAGTAAACTCCCACAGTTTTGAAGCCGCGACGGCCTATCCCAGCTGGCTCAGCAACTGCTGAATCTTGGCCCTCTCGTCGAGCGAAGGATTGTCTCTGAGCGCCTGCTGGAGCTGCTCCACTGCCTTCGGCCGATCGCCCTTCTGCGAAAACGCCATTCCCAGGTGGTAATGGAAGGTCGGTTGACCGGGCTGCTTGCTGACCAGATCCCGGAAAATGTCGATCGCATTGTCGCTGAGATTCTTGCGCAAGTAGATCAACCCAAGCGTATCGGAAACCTCGGCCGTGTTCGGCAGCATCTGCTTGGCGCGCTGCGCCAGAGTGAGCGCCTGATCCAGATCGCCGCCGCTATCGGCAATCAGGAACGCCAGATTATTTAGCGCCACGCCGTTGTCGGGATCGGCCTTGAGAGTCGACTCGTAGATTTTGCGAGCCTCCGCTTTGCGGCCCATGCCATCCAGCGCCAATGCCAGCGTGCTCAGCACGACCGGGTTGTCGGGCATGGTTTGGCGTGCCTGCTCGAGCACGGGAATGGCATGGCCCAGGTCGCCCTTGCGGCGGTACGTCTCGCCGAGCCGCAAGAAAATATCGGCCCTCGCGGCGGCATCCTGTCCCAACATCCCCAACGCCGTCTGGTATTGCGTGACGGCCATATCGAACCGGCCGGCCATCACCGACGCGGACGCGATGGCCAGACGGAAATCCACGCGTTTGGGCTCCTTGGCGGCCTCGGCCTGCAGCATGTTGATGGCATCGTCGGGGCGATGCTCCGAGAAATAGGTTTCCACAATGCCCATCAGGCCGCGTGAGTTGGCGGGGTTGAGATCGAACGACCGGCGGAAATCGGCTTCCGCCTCTTTGTACTTTTTCTCGGACATATCGATCAGGCCCAGTTGGTAATAAATGTCCGGCGAGTTGGGGGCGCCCTTCTGCATCTCCATCAGCATGGCGCGGGAATCCACGTACCGTTGTTCGCCCATCAATGCAGCCGTTTCGATCAGCCGGGCGTTGCCATTCGCTTTATCGACCTTCAGCACCAGCTCGGCGGTTCTGAGCGCGGCGTCCCACTCGCGCTTGCGTAATTGCAGTTGCGCCACAGCCAGGCGGGCCAGCAGGTAGTCCGGGCGGATGTCCACCGCCTTCTGATATTCCTGGCGGGCCTGTTCGGATTCGCCGCGGGCTTCGTGCGCGCGGCCCAGGTTGTAGTGCGCCACGGCATTATTTGGGGCACGCGCCACCACGGACTGCAGCTCGGTCAGCGCCCGGTTGATGTCCCCTTTGTCCAGCAGGAGAGTGGCTGCCAGGCCGTGGGCGTCGTTGTCGTTGGGATCCGCCTTGAGAATATCCGCGTTGACTTCGGCGGCTTCTTCGCGTTTGCCTTCACGCATGAGTGATTCAATGATGCGTTTCTCATACGTCGCTTTCTTGCTGGGATCCTTGGCGATGCCTTGCCGGTATTCGCGGATGGCATCGTCGTTGCTTCCCATGCGCAGGTAAAAGTCGCCGACGGCCAGATACGCCTGGGGGAAATCCTTGGAGTGCGCCTTGATCTGCTCGAGCACGCCCACCATGTCGCTGGTCCGCTTCTCGTTGTAATAGTGGGCCGCCAGCATGGTGAGAAAGCCAAATTGCTTCGGGTCGCCCTGAAATCCCATCTTCAGGACCTTTTCGCCCTCCTCGGGCTTGCCGGTCAGCATATCGAGCCGGTAGAGCTCGGTGTAGGCGTAGTCCAGCGTCTTGTGCTTCTCGATCAGGTGCAGGTAGATCTGCTCGGCGCTGGCGGGATCGCCATAGGCGAAAAGCGCCCGCGCCAGTTGCATCCCGATGCCGGCTTGCTCCGGCCTGATGGCGTCCGCTTTGCGGTATTCGGCGATGGCATTGGCCAGGAACCCTTTGGCCTCATCCTTCTGCCCCACGCGCAGGGCAGCCGCGGAACGAACAAATTCCAGGTCGCCGCTGAGCCGGTGCCCGTCGTAAGAATTCGGGTCGCGCTTCAACAACTGCTTGGTAAAGCCCTCGACCTCCGATTGATACTCCTTGTCGGGCGAGGCGGCCAGGTAGATTTCCGAGAGCTTGATGGCCGCATCCCAATGGTCGGGCTGCTCCACCGGCAGCAGTTCCACGGCGCGCCGCAGGGATTGCACGGCCGGGGCGAGTTGGCCCATGTGGATATAGGTCAACCCGAGCCGGTAGTGCGCCGGGCCGTACCGCTGGTCCTTTTGCAAGGCGTTGCGGTACATGATCGAGGCTTCTTTGAACTTGCCTCGCTCGTAATACTTGTTGCCGCTATCCAAATATCGTTTCTTGGCAACGTTGGGGTCTCGATTGCACGAGACCAACGCCGCCAGCGCTGTCAGAGCGATTACCAATACCCGCATCGAACGCATGAAACTGTTTCCCGTCTGTCCTTTTTCACTGCCTATGATAGTCTGACCCTACCAAGCGGGCTTATAGTTACCAAGATATAGTACTACTAGGACAACAACGCCTGTTTCCTCCGGTGATATAATCCCATTTATGTCGATCCCGTAGTAGTCCGAACCTGGGAGAAGTCGTCCCGTCCAGTACCCCGAGAGCAGTTCGCAAGAGTTACCCAAATTTAGGAGGCTTGGATGAGAAGGTTGATATCCGGTGGTTTGGTCGTATTCGCGGGCATGGTTACGTTGGCTGAGCGCGTATCGCCGAAGCAGGCGTATTACCGGGCGGCACCCGATTACCGGGGAGATCCCAGACTCGGGATCCTGCAGCGTTTCTTCCAAAAATCCGGCTGCCCGGCTGTGGCGTATTCCGAAGCGTTTCTGGAAGCGGCGGATGTGTACGAGCTCGATTGGCGCCTCTTACCCAGCATTTCTTTTGTGGAATCGACCGGGGGCAAGGCGGCGCCCAATAACAACCTCTTCGGCTGGGATTCGGGCCGCGCTCAATTCGATTCGCCCACGGCCGGAATTCATAAAGTGGGATACCAACTGGCGCATTCCGAACTCTACCGTAACAAGGATATCGACGGCATTCTGGCCACCTATAACCCGAACGCGGAATATGCCGTCAAGGTCAAATGGGTGATGCGGCATATCGCCAGGTCCGAATAAGAAAACCTGCCAGGCGACAAAAACCAATTTGCCCCCGCACTTTGTTCGGTCACTGCGCGTGACGGGCGTTGACAATCTTGAACAAACCGGCGTATAGTTGCTAAAATACTGATCTCTCAGTGGTTTGCTGGTGATGCCTACGGTCTCATTCGGGAGCGGCCTCGTACAGCTCCCGGTCTCTCTGTTTCGGTTCCCTCTCCTAGTCGAGCCAGTGATGCGCGTCAGCTATGGGAGGAGGTGCGATGGCTGTAGATCCGAATGACGGACCCACCCCGAAAGACGCACCTGCTCCGAACGACCAGGCGGCCCCGGAAAGCTACGAGGAGCTGATCGAGGACTACAGCCATTTTGGGCCACCGCCTGCCAACGAAGTTCTCGAAGGCACCGTACTCAGCGTAACCGGCAAAGACGTCATCATCGATTTCGGGTATAAATCCGAGGGCATCACGCCGATCGAGGAATTCCAGGATTCGAGCGGCAAGGTCACCGTGCAGCGCGGCGACGTGGTCGACGTCATGATCGTCCACGGTGAATACCAGGAAGGGTACGTGCTGCTGTCTCATAAGCGCGCGGCGAACCTGCGCGTTTGGGACAACCTGGAGAAAGCCTTTCAGGAGCAGTTGGTGCTGTCCGGGCACGTGACGGGCCGGGTCAAAGGCGGTTTAGCGGTGGATGTCGGGATCGAAGCCTTCATGCCGGGCTCGCAGGCCGACCCGCGGCCGATTCACAATCTCGATTCCTTGATCGGACAAGATATTCCGGTCCGCATTATCAAGTTGAACCGGCGCCGCGGCAACGTGGTGGTCTCGCGCAAGCTGGCGGTGGAAGAAGAAATCAATGCGCGCAAGACTTCGACACTCGAACATATTTCCGAAGGCGCAGTCGTTACGGGCGTGGTGAAGAATCTTACCGAGTACGGCGCATTCATCGACCTGGGCGGCATTGACGGTCTGTTGCACGTTACAGATATGTCGTACGGCCGCATCAATCACCCGTCCGAGATTCTGCACGTGGGAGACGAGATCACGGTCAAGGTTCTCAAATTCGATAAGGCCAAGGAACGCGTTTCGCTCGGACTCAAGCAGCTTGAGCCGGATCCTTGGGAGGCCGTTGGCAGCCGTTTTCCTGTAAACACGCGCGTGATCGGGAGGGTAGTCAACGTTACCGACTATGGCGCTTTCGTCGAACTCGAGGCCGGCATCGAGGGCTTGATCCATATCAGTGAGATGACGTGGTCGCGCCGCATGAAGCATCCTTCCAAAGTCGTCAAGCCCGGCGACCAGGTGGAGGCGGTCGTATTAGACGTGCATCCCAAGGAACGGCGTATTTCGCTCGGACTCAAGCAGCTCGAGCCTAATCCGTGGACCACTATCGATAGCCGCTACTCGGTGGGATCGGTCGTGGAAGGCCGCGTGCGCAACATGACCGATTTCGGCGCCTTCATCGAGATTGAAGAGGGCATCGACGGGCTGGTGCATGTTTCCGATCTATCGTGGACCAAGCGCGTGAAGCACCCTTCGGAAGTTCTGAAGAAGGGGCAGATCGTGCAGGCCGTGATCCTGAACATCGATTCGTCAGCGCACCGGCTCTCGCTGGGGATCAAGCAGCTGCAGCCCGACGCCTGGGAGACGTTTTTCCAACACCATCAAGGCGGCGACATGGTGCATGGGCGGGTCTGCCGCCTGGCCAGTTTTGGCGCGTTCGTGGAATTGGCGGAAAGTGTCGAAGGCTTGTGTCATTTCTCTGAGGTTCCCGGTTATCAGGGCAAGCGCGGAGCCGAAGAACCTCCACTGACAGTCGGCAAGGAATATGATTTCAAAATCATCAAACTGAGCGAGGCGGAGAAAAAGATCGGCCTCAGCCTGCGGGCCGTGGCTGACGACGAGGAGAAAACCCGCCTGGAAGATTACCAGCGCCAGGCCGCGGCCGCCACCACCACCATCGAAGAAGTGATGAGCCTCAAAGATCGTACTCCTGAGTAGCTTGCAAATTTTTTGTTTTCAAGCGATACTGCGGTTTCGTAAGTAATTGAGGGAACAAGGAGAATTGGATGACGAAGGCTGACCTGATTGAAGAGGTCTCCCGGGTAGTGGAGATGACTCGGAAGGAATCCGAGGTCATCGTGGAGGCGATTTTCGACAGCATCGTACGTTCCCTACGCGGCGGCGACAAGATCGAAATCCGCGGATTCGGCAGCTTCCGCACCAGGCAGCGGCAACCTCGCATCGGCAGAAACCCGAAGACCGGGGCACGGGTCGAAGTACCCGCCAAGAAAATCCCGTATTTCAAACCAAGTAAAGAACTTAAGGATGTCGTAAACAATTCGGCCCAAACCCCCGCCGAACCGCCAGCGCCCGAGCAGGTTCCCAACCCGTAGCCGCGCCAAATCCATGGATTTTCTCTGGACCCCCTGGCGGTATCAGTACGTCACCACCGCTGAGGAGGCCGAAGCGTGCATTTTCTGCGCCGCCGCCGCCGATACTCTTCACGACGCGGAGTGGCTGGTGGTGCACCGGGCCGAGCGGAACCTGGTGATGCTCAACCGCTTTCCGTACACGTGCGGCCACATCATGGTGGTGCCGTACGAGCACGTAGCCTTGCTCGAAGATGTGAAGGATGAAACGTTGGTGGAGCTGATCCGGCTGGCGCGTCTCGGCGAGAAGCATCTGCGCGCCTTGTACCGGCCCGAAGGATTGAACCTGGGTTTCAATATCGGCCGCAGCGCGGGAGCGGGGATTGCCGGCCACGTTCACATGCATGCACTGCCGCGCTGGACCGGCGATACCAGCTTCATGACATCGGTGGGCGAAACACGAGTTCTGCCGGAGGCGCTGGAAACAACGTGGGAGAAGCTGCGGGCAGCGTTTGCGAAGGGCTGACCTCAGTCCGATAGATTCAGAGTTTCTACCGCACCCGTTCGCCGATTCTCGAATACCAGCCCTGGTTCGGCTTCGCCGGCTGCCAGCGCGTCCTGCCAACGCCTTCGCTTCCACCACCAGGCTGCCAGCATGGCGAGGAGCAGCAACGGAAAGAGTAACGGCTGCATGAGAATCGTTTGTTCCAAACCTGCTCCCAAGTGCGTGAACGCTTCGAATGCGAGTACCTGCAGAAGGCACAGCATCAGGAAATTGTCGCGGAACCCAGGCATGGGACAGGCCAGGGGAACCTTACGGTAACCGGTAAGCAGAGCCTCGATCAAACACAGCGATAGAGCCAGGACGAAAGCCGTATCAAGCAAGGCGACAACGGCGCCCCAGCGCCACCACGAATATGCCAGCCAGGGAACCAGCACAAAGCACGTGAGAAAACTGAGCATGACGTGCCGCCCCACGCCCAAGGACTCGTTGCTGCGCGGGTCGACAGCGGCGCGAAAAATCCAGTTCGACGCGATGCTTGCGGGAATCTCGAAGGCGACCCGCAATCCGAGCAGGAGCAAGTACGCCGCTACCAAAGGGGCCTCACGGTCGAAGCCTTCGGCAACGTCTTCGAGCGCCAGCAGCCATCCCAGCCCGATGGATACCGCGATCGCCAGCCGGTGGGCTTCATTGCGAAGCAATGCCCGAATCACAAACCGCTGGCATGCCCGGGGAAACCCGGCCGCCCGCGCGCAGAACAGATCGAGAAATGCCAGCACGGCGGCTGCGGCCCGGCGCTCGGCCGGTCTTCGGCCACCTTCCAGAACAGCAGCGAAGCGGCGGCGGTAGCTCAACGCGTAGGTAACAGCCATCAGCAGAAAAGCCGCGGCCGCACCTGGAAGAGACGCGGCCGCAGCGTCCGCCAGGGCCGGAGTAGGGCGGTGCTGCCAGCTCTGGTATAGGCCGAGATACCAGAAAGAAGGCAGAAATCGCACGGCGGAGTTGCCCGCCAGGCGTAGCATCAGGCCAGGCCCGGAGAAGCCAGTTAGCAGCAGCACCAGGAAAGCGACGAGCACTAAGCCTCGCACCCACGAGGAGATGGCGCGGAACACTTCCCTGGGCAAAACGGCCGCGAGAGTCCCGAGCAAGGCGAACACCGCGCAAAACGTGAAGAAGCTCGCGAGCATGACACAGGCCGCGTGTACGGCGACAAATGCCACGAACGCGCCCAGGTTGGTCTGCGCCGCCGCCGTGACGAAGAGGGGGAAGAAGATCATGGAAACCGTATTGACATCGATCGCAAAGACCACCACCGCGGCGGCGATGGCAGTGGCGTTGGCAAGCAGAATGGTCCGGGGGCGTAAGGGCAGCGGAGCGAGGTTCAGATAGTCCTGCGCATCGGGCAAAATCTTGTCCAACTTCAGAACCGTCACGATCCCCGTCACGGCCATGGCTAACGACAGGAACAGGTACTTGTCGGGAAGAGAAGCCACGTACAGATCGGCACGCGGCCGGCCGCGAATCCAATTCGACAGGGTGGAATACTTGTCGAGCAGCAGCAGACAACTGAACGCGCCGGGAGCGGCTAGTAAACCGAGCAGGCCGCCGATGCCGAGTTCGAACTCAGCCGAAGGAGTGTCGTCTCCGCCGCGCACCAGGCGATTGAGGAAATGCCGGACGAGCCGCAGGAAGGTTCCGCGGCGAAAGCGCGCGCCACGAACCGCCAGCCGCCTAAGCAGCCGGCGCCCGGACGGCGGCCACAATTTCTTGTGCGATGCGGTGGGCATCTCCCTGCTCCGTCAATTGCATGAAACCGGCTTCCAGTCCGATCCCGTTAAAGCCGGCGTGGATCTCTTGGATCGGCGCCGCGGCTACGATCGCCCCACCCTTCAGCAGCAGCAGATCGGAGCAGAGCTGATCCACCTGCTCCAAAACCGGCGAGGAAAAAAGGATCGCCTTCCCCTGCCCGGCCAACAGCCGAACGACAGTTCGCAGGACTAGAGCACTGGTCACGTCCAGGCCGGAGAAGGGCTCGTCGAGCACCAGCAGCTCGGGGTCGTGCATGGTGGCGGCGATGATGACAATACGCTGGCGCATCCCTTTCGAGTAGGAGTGGATCGGCGTATGGCGGTGCGGATAGAGCGCGAAGCCATCCAGCAACGCCGCGGCTTTTTCCCGAAACCGGCGGGTTGGCATCCGGCGCATGGTCGCCACCAGATCGAGATATTCCCAACCGCTGAGGAAGCCGTAGAGATCGGGCTGTTCGGGAACATAGCCGAGGTTGCATTTGAAGCGAGTCAGATCTTGCGCGATAGGTGCGCCATGGAATAAGACCGTGCCGCGCGACGGATCGGCCAGCCCGGTCACCATTTTCACAATGGTGCTCTTGCCAGCGCCGTTCGGCCCGAGCACACCCAGGATCTGCCCGCAGCGAATCGAGAAGCTGACGTCGCGAACGGCCGTCGAAGCGCCGTAACGCTTAGTCAAGCCGCGAGCCTCGAGCACCGGGATCATGCTGTTTTTTCGCCGACGAAGATTTCCTGCCAGGATCGATCGAGCGGCGTCCACCGATAGGGTTCGCCGGTACAGGCGGTCAGATCGGAAAGCCGCAGCGTGCCGTGGCCGCGCGTACAGAGGAACTCGACGCCGGGGCGATCGAGGATCAGGCTGCTGCGCGACCCCACCGTAATCGGCATGGCCACCTGGCGGCAGCAGACCGGGCAGCGGCCGGCCTGATCCTGGTGCGACCAGCGCAACACGAATGCCTGGCCGATCAGCAACAGGAAGACGAGGGGGATTGCGGTACCCAGGTCCACGCCCCCGGTGATGGGAATCGGAATCGCGGTGGCCACTTCGGTCCATGCCAGTCCGACGCTGCCTAGCAAGAGGGCCGTCTTCGCCAGGAAGAACACCGTGTAGAGCGCCGTGCGGCGCACCCGGACCACTCCCATGGCCAAGAACACGAGCGCGCTGACGGAGGCGAAATATAGCGGCCAGCGGCTGCGCTCCTCGAGAAACGTGGCGGTGATGTGGTTGCCATCGTTACCGAGCTTGCCTAGCTGGGTTTCAAACAAACTCCGATTGGCACGCTCCTTCAAACGGGCGATGGCGCCGCCGAAGAGTTCGGCCGATCCCGGCGCCAGAAATTTGACCGTCCGCACGGGCCGGCCCAAGAAACGCCAGCGCACGCTCCCCAGCACCGGATCCGTGTGCAGCACCGCGAAGAAATTGGGGCTGACTTCGAGGGTTCCATCGTGCAACCAGAATCCGGCGACGCTGCCAAACCACTTGGACTCTTCCACCCACGACCAGACCTGCTCCATGCTGGCGGCAGATTCCAATCCGAGAACGCCGGTAGGCCGCGAGAGCAACACCAACTGCTGCGAATCAGGATACGAGGCGGCCGCGGCAACACGCGAGCGATGAAATCCGTTGGTCCAAGCCCACAATGACAGAAACACCAGCAGCAGCGCCGCCAGACAAACCAACGGCTCGCGGGCAAGCGCACGGCGGTTCACCCCGGCCTTCCAATGTTCCACGCGCAGATCGATCGAATCCCGAAGAGCGCCCCATGCAAATCGCACGACGCGGCGCGAAGCCTGCGCGGGCGGGCAGCCCTGACGGACGAGATCGGCGTGGGCATGCCATACCTCCCAAAGCCACTCACTCCTCCAGGCGCTGCGATGGGCTTGGGGGACCACCATGGATGCGGCGGCAATCAGGCATTGGCTGGCCGCTGGAATCGCGAATTGGTCTTCCTGGCGCATGCCTCACCCCTTCAACTGCGCGACGGCGGGGAACCGCTTCTCGGCGGCTTCGAGCGCCGACTTCCCTTCCCCAGTCACGCGAAAATACTTCCGCGGGGGTCCATTCGATTCAGCCGCTGCCGTCGACTCCCAGTCCGACCGAATCAGCCGGGCCTTTTCCAGCCGGCGCAAGGCCGGATAGATGGTTCCACTGGGCAGTCCCGTGGCGTCCATGATCTCGAACCCGTAGCCGCGCCCATTGGCGATGGCCAGCAGGATGATGGCGGAGGTCAGCGAAAGCGGAGTCTTCATAGGAGTCCTGGGGAAAGAATGTAGCATGCTACATAGCTGAGCGTCAAGAGGGAGAAATGCAGGGAGACGTGCGTGCGCGAGCCCGAGCCTTATCCCAACTTCACATGTGGGAAGTTGTCGAAAGACAGAAGGAGTGGTTGTGGGGACTGGTGCGGCAGCCTCGACCTATGCGGCCTTGAGGAACGGCGCGTATTTCGAATCCTCCGTCTGGATGTGATTCACCAGCCAATTCCGGAGGAAGTGGAGCAGGCTGATGCTGACGGTGCGCTTTCCGCTTTGCAAATCCGCTTGAAACTGGAGCACTTGGCGGGTTAGGTCTTCATGTTGCGCCTTATGCTCCGCCGCACCGGGATAGCCGGCCTGTTCCATGAGCCGTTCCTCATAGGCGAAGTGCACTTTGACGTATTGCACCAGACTGTCCACGATGTTGGAAACGGCTGCCTGTGCATTGCCAGCCTGCATGGCGGCATGCAACTCACCAGCGATCCGAAAGAGCTTCTGGTGCTGGCCGTCGATATTGGGAATTCTCACGCTAAAACTGTCGTTCCACTCGAACATACTTTTCTTATCGGAATTCTACGGAGAAACGTGAGGGTAAGGTCAGGGCGAACGGGGCGCGGCCGGAGTCGGGGAAAGCCTGTCGCGGCCGGGGTCAGGACACGCGTGTCGCAGCCGGGGTCAGCGCTTGCTGACGACCTCAGAGTCCGGCACTCTCACGTAGGGTGCGTATTTGGAGTCTTCTGCTTCGATGTGACTGATCAAGGCTTTTCTTAGAATCTGGAGAATGGTGATTCCCAGCATACGGTTGCTCGATTGCAGATCGGCCTGAAGCTGCAAAACCTGCCGCTTCAACTCATCATGCACGGCTTTGTGAGCGGAGTAACCGGGGTAACCGCACTCCAGCATCAAGCGCTCCTCGTAGGCAAAGTGTAGCGTGCCGCACTGGATCAGCCGCTCCACAATTTCGACCGTGGACTCCGTGTTGCCCGCCTGCATGGCTGCGTGTAATTCATTGGCGAGCCGAAACAGCTTTTGGTGCTGCCCATCAATATTGGCAATCTTCAAGCTGTAACGGTCATTCCACTCAAACATATCTCTCTCATCGGCATTCTTCGGGAAATCGATAGCCGGGCGGTAAGATCAAGGTATGCGCATCCTTCTGTTCAGCGGGAAAGGCGGAGTGGGAAAGACCAGCCTGGCTGCCGCCACCGGACTGCAGCTTTCCCGGCTGGGCTACCGGACCCTGGTGATGAGCGTCGATCCGGCCCATAGCCTGGCAGACGCTTTCGACCTGGAAACCGATCTTTTCCACGGCAAAACCGGCGACCCCTATACCATCGACAGCCGCCTCGCCATTCATGAGGTCAACATCCAGAAGGAAATCAAGCGCCACTGGCACGAAATCTCGTCGTACGTGATCTCCGTGCTGCGCACCACCGGCATCAGCGACGTGGAAGCTGAGGAGCTGGCCATCCTGCCGGGCATGGAAGAGCTGAGCGCCATGATGTACGTGAACCAGTTCCGCCGCGAGCAGCTTTACGACGTGATTGTGCTCGACTGCGCGCCCACCGCCGAATCCATGCGCTTTGTGAGCATGCCGACCACGCTCGAATGGTACATGCGCCACATTTTCCCGGTGCAGCGCGGCCTGCTCAAGGCGGTCCGGCCGATCGCCAATCGCGTCTCGCCCATCGAACTCCCGCCCGATAGCTACTTCGCCAACGTGCAGAACCTCTTCGACAAACTGGAAGGCATCGACGAGCTGCTCGAAGACCCCAAGCTGACCAGCGTGCGGCTGGTGACCAATCCCGAGCGCATGGTGTTACGCGAAACGCAACGGGCGTTCGTGTACTTCTCGCTCCACGGACTGACGGTGGATAGCATCATCGTCAATCGCGTGCTGCCCGCCCAGGTGAGCGACGCCTATTTCCAGGAATGGCAATCTTCGCAACGGCGCGTGCTGGAAGAAATCGAATCCTATTTCGCCCCGGTTCCGGTGAAGCGTGTAGCGTTGTTCGCGCACGAGGTTTTGGGGCGCGAGCGCCTCGAAGAGCTGGCCAGTGCGCTGTATCGCGAGGACGAGGACCCCGCTCTGGTGACACGCACGGAAGCGCCTTACGTGTTCGTAAAAAACAATGGCCACTACGAAGTGCGGGTGACCCTGCCGTTTGCCGTAAAAGGGGAGATCGGGCTTTTCAAGAAAGGCGACGAACTGGTGGTCGAGATCGGCACGCTGCGCCGGCACATTGGCCTGCCGACTAGCATGGCCAGCCTTTCCCCCAGCCGCGCAAAGTTGGAAAATAAAGTGTTGACCGTAGAGATGAGGGAGGCATGACATGGAAGAAAAGACCGCCGGCACGGCGCCGCACACAACCGGATGCTTATTCTGCGATGCCGTCAAACCGTTCCTGGAGCACGTCTGGTCGGACGCAACCCGCGACCACTTCCGTAATTCCCGCGTAGAGTTCTTGAAGGGGCTGCGCAGCCTCCTCGATGCCCGCATCGCGCACCTGTCGCGCGAGGAATCGAAGGGAACGCACGTGGTGGTTGAGTAGACCCCAGTGGGGCAGACCATCGTTGTTTGTGGTCTGCCACCGGCGGCAGACCACAGAAACCGATGGTCTGCCCTACTCGCCTCTGCTTAGCGCGCCAGCCGTTTGGTGTCGGGCTCGACTTTCTTGAATCCGGCCGGAACTGACATCTGCGCCGAATCGACCGCGTTCGCCGAGAACCCGCTCAACTCCGTTTTCATCTCGAGCAGCGAGCCGCTTCCCGATCCATTTCCGGATTGCGGGGGCGGCTGATCGGACGAGCTCTTACTCCGGCGCACTCCGATCGCGCCGCCCAGCAGGCCGCCGAAGGACGGTTTCGGTTGGGATTGCGCCTGGTCGGACGAAGCCGAGTTTGCCTGCCCGCCGGCCGGCGTTGTACCGGGTCCGCCCATGGTTGTGAATTGCAGCACCGGAACGCCGTCCAGGTTCGCCATCTCTTTGGAAACTTCGGCCATCCCTTTGCTCACGTCGGGCCGGCTCATGAACATGCCGCCGCCGGGCGTCCAGTTGATTTTCTCGGCCATTCTCTTATGGAACGCGCGTACCTCCTCGTACCCCGAAACGGCCGGTGCCATCCACATGTCGGTGGTAATGACCATGGAGCCGGTCTGGCCGCTCTGGTTGTCGGTAGCCTGCATTTCCATCTTCAGAACGAGCTCCTTGGCCTCCAGACCAGCGACCTGCTGCGTCTTGCCGGTGTTATCGGCCGAGACCTTGAAGTTCATTTGCCCCTTGTCGTTCTGCTTCATCTGCTCCGACATGCGTTCGAGCATCTGCTTCATCTCGTCGAACGTCATCACAGAATATGTTTTTTTCTGAAAATCGATTGTCGTAATCGTCTGCGCGTCCAGGTCGATGATGCTGCCGGTATTGGCGCTGCGGCGCATCATGACGTTGCCTTTCACCGACACGGTGCTATGGACGGGCTCGCGGGCCTGCTTAGAAAAAACGCCCGCGACTTTCATCATACTGGCCATCATCCCGCCGGTGACGGTACTGGTCTCCTCGTAACTGAAATCCGCCAGAAGCGCGGCGCTCGGCAACAGGAGAATCCCGGCAAGAGTCAGAAATCTACGAATCATCGATCCCTCCCCGGTTATCGTAGGGCACATCGGGCCGCGCTACAATAGCCGGACGAGGAACAGGGTACTGTTGCCGGAACGGAGTATCCGCGCGGGGGCCATTTTCCAAGGCCTCCTTTTCGGACGGCCCGATACCGAGTCGGCCAGGTTTATGCGGTATAACCATTCTATTGACGGCCCCATGACCGGTATCGGCTAGCAGGCTGCTGAAAAAGCCCAAGAACCGCTTGCCAATGCGCGCGGCTTGGAAAACGCGGCATCGGGTTCATAGGCCGTTACCGAGCGGAAGCTTGGCGGGCTTTTTCATCAGCCGGCCAGATGGCCGGAAGGAGGAAATATGGAGGAAGGCACCAAGGCTTGTCCAATGTGCGGGGAAACCATCAAAGCCGCCGCCATCAAATGCCGTTTCTGCAACAGCGATCTGACCGCCCACGCGGAGGCCGCGGCGGCCGAGGTGGAGCAAGACCTCTTTAAGGGCCATCCGGCCATGATCTATAGTGCCGCGCAGTGGCTTTGGATACCGGTGGCTCTCGTCGCCGCGTTTCTCGCCATCAAAGCCGGCCTCGATATTCCTCTCGCGGCGGCGGGCGCAGTGGTGATCCTGGGCATTGTATATCTGCGGTATTGGTGGAAGAGCATCGGCAAAACCTACGAAATTACCACGCAACGGATCAAGTTTGAGCGCGGAGTGTTGGGAAAGGTTCAGGAAAGCCTGGAGCTGTTCCGCATCGACCATTTCGAACTGCATAAGCCGGTAAGTATGCGATTGATGGGCTACTGCGCCTTGAGACTCTTTACGTCGGATGCCGAGCTGGATAGGTTTTACCTTTACGGAATTCCGACTCTCGAATCGCTTGCCGATACGCTGCGCGAATGCCAGTTGCGTGAGAGAAAGCGCCGAGGTCTGACGACCTTTGTAAAGGCGTGAGCGAAAGGCTGCGCAACCGCGTCGCTGTCTTAACCGGCGCAAGCAAAGGACTCGGTAAAGCCATGGCGCTGGCCTTGGCGGCCGAAGGCGCGCGCGTCGCGCTGGTGGCACGCCCGAGCGAATCCTTGCGGGCGCTGGTTTCCCAGATCCAGGCAGCCGGCGGCGTGGCGGAAGCATTTCCGGCGGATGTCACCAGCGAGAGCGAGATCGAAGGCGCTTGCCGCGGGATCGCCGCCCGGTTCGGCGAGGTGAATATTCTGGTCAACAACGCCGGCATCAACGTGCGCAAATCGATCGTCGAGCTGACGGTGGAAGATTGGCACCGCGTGATGGACACCAACGTCACATCGGCTTTCCTGATGTGCCGCATGCTACTGCCGCACATGCGCGGGCGCGGCTACGGGCGCATCCTCAACATGACCTCGATCATGAGCCATGTGTCCATGGCCAACCGGGTCGCGTATTCAGCGAGCAAGGCCGCGCTGCTGGGCTTGACGCGCTCGCTGGCCCTGGAATTGGCGCCGGAAGCGATTACGGTGAACGGCATCAGCCCCGGCCCATTCGTCACGGAGATGACACGGCCGCTGATGGACGACGCCGCGCTCAACGCCCAAATGGTGGGCAACATTCCGTTGGGTCGCTGGGGGAAACCGGAAGAGATCGGCCAGCTGGCGGTCTATCTCTGTTCGGACGAGGCTGGCTTCATCACGGGCACAGATATTCTGATTGACGGCG
>Ga0335081_10003526_pt1 | contig 24639 bp, 23 predicted proteins | sample Lox_Sample_35_FD_206713 | JGI IMG/M metagenome (GOLD analysis project Ga0335081, IMG submission 206713) | Soil microbial communities from Loxahatchee National Wildlife Refuge, Florida, United States - Lox_Sample_3.5 | ecosystem: Environmental > Terrestrial > Soil > Wetlands | place: USA...
GCCAATGCCAGCGAGATGCCCGGAATGTTCAACGCGAAGTTCTGGTAATCCTCCAGGGTGACGATGCGGCCAAGAGTCAGCGTCGGCAGCGGCGCGGATTCCCGAGCTTCGGCGGGCGTGGCGGGGTTGGCGCCTCCGGTCGCGGCGCCCGGATTGGTGACCGACTGCAACCCCTGCGGCCTATCCAGCGCCTGCGTCAGTTGCCCTGCGTCTACATTGCCTGCCGTGCCGATGCCCACCCGGTACAGCGCCTGAATGTTCGCCTGCCCCGTGGGTGTGCGCGATCCCTGGATCCCGTTGCCGAATTGCACCGTGGGGCCGCCGGTCGAATTCGGTATGGTGACATAATCGCGATCGCTCGGAGCTGAAGCCAGGAAGTTGGGCACCTCGTTCCACAGCAGGTTGTTGACCCGCACCTGCAGCGTAGACTGTACGCCGCTAGCGTTGGCCGCTGCCGTATAGGTGAGCGGCGATTGCTTCAACTGGAACTCGAGTGCCGGATTGGTCGCATCGCCCGAGCCCAGAATCTCTTGCGTCGTCTGGCCGTCGGTCGCGAGGACAGCGTTGGCGTTCACCGCCACCGTAGAAGCCTCGTAGATGCGGCTCAGGTTGGCGCCGAGCGTCAGCGCGGTAGTTGCGCCGTCGACCATGGCAATCGTTACGGTGGCCGCTTCCCCGGCAATCGGGTCGGCAGTAGCCGAAGGTTGCAACTGATAGGCGCCTGGCGCCACGGAGAGAATGCCCGCCTGTCCGTTGACGTTAATCACGCTCCACAGGTCGTCTCCGCTGCCGGCTGGATCCGGCGTGGGCGGGAAGGCGTCGACGAGGAATGGCTGGTTCAAGCTCACGGTGAGGCCGCTCGACGCGCCGGTTGGAGTAAACATCGCGTTCGCTGTGTTGGGCGCGATCCGCAACCGCTTACCGCTCACCCCGATGGGAGAGTTCGGCCCGATCTGCTGCAGCCCGACGAGCGTGATGCTGCCGCCCGACACAGGCGCGAGCATTCCCGGCATCAGCGTAGTGGCATAGTCTCCGGTCGGGCTCGGGGTCCACGCGGTAATCGGCAGATTGGCGAAACTAAGCAGTTGACTGCCGATGTAGACCGTCGTCTTCCGGGTGTTGTCCACAAACCCGCTCAGCAAGCTGCTCAAATCGGTATTAGGCGGTGAGCTTGGAACAATAGCCGCGCCACTGGCCATGGTCAGTTGCGTCGTCTTCACGGAGACGGTGTACATGGCGGGATTCGATTCCGAGACGCTCCCGATTTGGAAAAACGCTACGGATCCCGGCGAGACGAGCACCGCCCACTCCATCTGGCTTGCGGACGCGCTCGCTCCGTTCGCCAGCGGCTTCAATCCCGGATAGGAGTTATCGAGATTGATAGTTTCGGAGTCTGTGGGCGTAAAGCTCCAGTCGTTTCCGGCCGTCGAAGGATAGCCCGGAATGCTGGGCGGGACGTAGTTATGAGGCGGGTTGGGATCCCTGACGTATGGAAATATTCCCGGCCACGGCGCATTCACGCCGAACAGGGCAGCTTTGGTTCGCAGGACGTACAGGCAGATGGAGGAGTCGCCTGCGCCGAACGGCAATTGCTTGTCCCAGAAGATTTGCGTGTTCCCACCCACCGGATCGACAACGACAGCGGTCACGAAGCAGAGTATGGCCGTCCCCGTGATCGAGGGAGTGCCGCCGGGAGCGCTGACGAACAACAGCGCGTTACCCACCTGGATATTGTTCGCTATTCCCACAATCCACGTAGAGGTGTCCTTCCCGACAGTGGCCCAGGGCTGCGTGGTCGCTGCGGGGATGGCGTTGGCGGCGATGGTCGCGATCAGGTCGGAGGAGGTTTCAAAGACCTGCGGCGTTTGTCCGGGACCCGGAACGCTCTGCACTCTGGTTCCTTGCGGGATGGGCACGGTGGCCGGCGAGCCCGGCGACGTCGCCAGCGTGAAGACCAGCGTCGTCGACGCGCTCACGCCCGGCGATGGCGTGTAGCCCACCAGCTTCACCAGTTCGAAGACGCTTCGCGCCTGGACCGCCGTGCCGAGATAAGCTTCGTTCGCCAGCCGCTCGGTGTAGAAAGTGAGGATGTCGAGCACTTCCGACCAGGCATCGACCAGCGCAATGGAGAAGTCGCTGCTGTCGCGCGTGCGCAGTCCGCTCAGGGCTGGGACATTCGCGCTCGAGAGCGCGGCGATCATGGTCTGCAGGAAGCTGGAGTACGTGCCTACGCGATAGGAAATTGCCGGCAACAGGCTGCGATTCACGATCAGCGCGGGCGTCAACCGAGTGGCCCCGGAGCAGCAGCCGCACAGGGTTTCACCGCACGCTTGGCAGCCGCAGCTCATTTGCCACCGTCCAGGGTAAGGGTCAGGAGCCCCAGGTCGAGATTGTTGGGGTCATTGTTGCAGCAGGGAATTTCAAGTGGTCCCATCTGCAGAAAAGCCGGAGGCGTAGTTCCTTGCGGGGGCAGCGAATCCTGCCGCGCGAAGGTTGTCATTTGCACGGAAACCACTCCCGCGACCCCTTGCGCGGCGGCAATTATCGGGCTCGCGTACACGGTGGCGCCGAACGCGAAGTTCTCCGAGCTCAGCAGTCCCGGCGTGCCCGTGCAGGAGTCGCCCGTGACCAGCACCTGCCATAGCGCCTCATAGACGTCTCCCTGGAAATAGTTGGGCGCCACGCAAATGGTCATGGCGATGGCCAGGCCCACCAGATCCGCCTGCTCGACCTTCAGATCGGTGCCCATCATGCGCATCCTGTTGAGGCTTTGCTTGATGGATTTCCTGAGCGCCGAACTCCATGTCGTAACCGGCTCGACGGAAACAAACGCCGTATACCATGATCCCGTCCAGCGCAGGGTGCCCAGCGCCCGCTCGACGCCGGGAAGCGTCTCCGTCATCGCCGTGTAGTCGGCAGCCGTCACGCAGCGCAACTGCGTCTGGAAGCTGAACGGTGCGTACTGCTGAATGTGCAACGGCGTTTCGGGATCGACGCCTCCCGCGGCCGCCAGCGGATTGCGGACCCGGATAATCGCGGGCTGGTTGAGCAGCACGTGGGCCAGTGAATCGTGGCCCACATTCCCCGCTGTGCCGTTGCCGGTGCGGTAAGTCGCGGTGAAACCCAGGCCGGGGTCGGGCGACGCTCCATACGTGCCGTCGCCGAAACGCAGATTGGCAATCCCGTTGGTATCGATCTCCGGAATGAAGCCGTTGAAGATGGAGGTTTCCTCGAGCAGGTCCTCAACCGCCGTCCAGGTCGTTCCGTTGTCGGAGAGGAGAGAAACCTGCGGCGCGCCCGAGGCCGTAGGAGTTGCCAGGAATGTCGACGCCGGCGCGGTATCGTGGTAAGCCAGCGCGAAGGTGAGCGGCTGCTTCGCCAGTGCAGGCTCATAGCGTGGCCGGACGACAGCCGCGCCGGGAATCGTGGAGCAGTTGCAGCCGATCCCTGTAACCGGTCCCACCGGCATGGGCGGCACCTGGCCGAGGCTTTCTCCAAAAGTCCAAGTACCCTGGTCCGCCGCCAATACGTTGCCGCGCGCCACCGAAACCCCCACTAGTGGCTGCGAACCGTGGGCGGAATCGGTGATGGACGACAGGCACAAGGGAAACGGCAGAGCGTCGGCCGCGGCCCACTCAATCTTTGTGAGCAAGTCTCCGTTTACGGGGTCAGTTAGCGGCGCTCCCGAATGATCGGTGGTAGTCGCGACCGTCAGCCGCACCGCCCAACGATGCGTGGGATCGGCATCGGCCGGGTCCCCGCTCAGCGGGCCAATCGTCTCCTCGAAGATCAGCACCTGGCCAACCTTAAGAGTCGTGAAGGCTCCATTCAGCGTGGCGCCTGTCGCGCCTATCGGCAGGCAGCACTGGTCGCCACCCCAGGTGTAGAAATCCATCTGGTTTTGCTCGACGTGCAACGTGCAAGTCTCCATGCTTTCGAACACCGGCCCGGGGCTGGCCTGGAGCGTTGCAGCCGCGTAGCTGTCGGGGTTGACGGCGGGGCCCAGTCCCACCACCAGGGGATAGATCTGTGTCTGCACGGGTACAACGACTCCGTCGGCATTCGTCGTAAGGCAGACCCAGGCGCGCGCGTTCGAACCTTCGCTGATCTCGTAATCGACCAGCCGTGCGTGACGGCGCAGCGAGATGCGGCTGCGCGCGGTGCCAATGTAAGCCTCCGTATTGACCGCATCCTGCATGTAGCTGACGCGATCGGCGGCATACGCCAGCGTCTCCACGATGGTCACGCCGATGTCCGCGGCGTGAGTCTCATCCCAGCTAGGAAGCAGCACCGCCATCCGGTCCAGCATGGCCTGGCGAAACCCGTCGTAGTCCCGCGCCAAGTAATGGATGTCCGGCGGGGCCAGGGGCGTATTTGGGCAGCAATTCGACGGCAGGCAGTCAACCGGAGTGGGGCAGCCGGCCTTGAAGGAAAATCCCACGCTGGCCAGTTGCGGGTCGATGCCCGCCGGCGGGTCGGGGTCTTGCGCGCTCGTCACCAGCGTAAGCCAATAGCGCGAGAAGTCTCCCGTCTGATCCAGGTTGATCGTAGCCGTCAACGGATCGGCAGCCGTCGGTCCCTGAAAGTTCTTAATCGTCAGAGCGGTGTCGCCGGTCAGTTGAATATTCGCCGCAGTCAGCCCCAGGTTGCCGGCGGGCTTCAGGAAGGTCAACGCCAGTTCGGTGCCGCATCCGGGGGTCCCAATCACTTCGAGATAGTCGATCCCATTAAGACCAGGCGTTTGCAGCACCAGGTCGCGGCGGTTCTTATCCCGGCAGAAGAGCATCATTGCGCCGGACCTCCGTAAACGAACTGCTGCGTCTGTTGTTCCTGCGTGGCGATGATGGTGTACACGATGCTGATCAACAGCGTAGCCTCCTCGGCGGAAACGTACACCGCATTCACCTGGATCAGGTCCGAGAGCCACTGCAGCAGCGCAGTCTGTATCACCTGCTGCTGCGCCGCGGCCAGCGCATCGCTGTTTCCTGCAAACACCAACTGAATCAACCCGCACCCAAACGTAGGCCGATTGACACGCTCGCCCGGAGACGTGAACAGGATTTGCTCGATCATGTCGCTGATATGGCTGGGCAAGTTATCCTGCGACGTGTGCCCGGTGCTATCGAACGAATATGGAAACTGGACGTTCATGCTCTCTCACATCGCCGTGACTGACCCTGCGGGGCCGGACACAATCAGTGGCGTTCCATTGGGCAGGCTGCTCCCCACGCCGCTCGAGATCACCAGGGGTTGGCCGTTCGAAGTCACGCGCGTCGTCCCCGTAGCCCATATTGCGGCGACACACGGCGGAAGCGGCGGCGGCACCAGTGGACATCCGGCCACCACCCACTGCGCATTCAAAAGCACCGTCGGCGTTCCGTTGAGCGTCACGCTCGGATTCGGCGATGTCGCCATCGCCTGCCCGCCGTGGCTGCACATCACCGTCGCTCCCACCGGCAACAAATATCCACCCATGGCATGGCCCTCCGGTTATGTAACTACCAGTGCCCCGTTATTGATCGTCACGCTGGACCCGGCGATCTGGATCGTCGCCTGGCCATTGGTGATGGTGATTCCCGTGTCGTTGATGGCGATCGATGCTCCGGACGAAGATTGCAGCAGGAGCCCGCCCGAGCTTCCCGGCACGTCGCTGATCATAATAATGTTGCCGCCCACCGACTGGATCACGATGCTTTGCACGCCCGGCGGCGCCGAGTTCCCCTGGGGAGGAACTTCCGAACTGGAGCCCCAGAAGCCCCCCGACCAGATGGGGTAGTCGCTGTCGCCCTGTTCAAACTCTACCCATACGTTGGAGCCGACGGGAGGGACGGCAAAGAGTCCCGACTGGCTCCCGGCCAATGCGGCGCTGGGCATGGCCCAAGTCGAAGTCTGAATATTCGATACGTCCGGCACCGTTACCGACAGGCGGCCCATATTTTGGGGGTCCACGTTGCTGACCACCGTGCCGCGATATTTCCCGAAGAATTGCCCCACCTCAATGCCCTCTTTTCCATGAATTCAATATGGCGCGGTCGGCACGACCGGCACATTGGAAACCAGCGCGTTGCGCTTCAATGTGAAGCTCTGTTTGTATTCGCCCAACTTGATCTGGTGCCTGGTGCTGTCAACGTAATACAAGCCGTCGAAGGCCAATCCCGCGCCGCGGACCCCTACCAGTTGCCGCGCCTGCAGAATCCCGCCGTAGCGCAGCACGCTGATCGTCCCATCCCCGGTCACAATGTCTGCGGTCTCTGCGGCCTTGGCATATCCGGCCATCAGCGCCTGGGCCGGCGTAAACTTCGCTGTGTAAGGCAGCGGCACGGTCTTCTGGGGCGTCGGCACCACTGCGCCTAGCGGCGGATTCAGCGGATTGGCTCCGGAGACTGCAACCTTCGTCACCGACCCGGTAGTTGCGTCCTGGAGGTAGATGATCGGAGCCACCGCATTCTGCGGCTCGTACTTAAAGTTCAGGCTCTCCACATTGGTCCAGCTATCCATATTTACGTTCAGCGCCGGTTGCGGCACGCCAATCTTGATTTGCGGACCCCAATAGGCCGTGCAAGCCCCCGGCGTTGGCCCCGGCTGCATGAAGAAGACATATCCCGCCTCTTTGGCCAGTTGCTGGATGTACGCCAGGTCGGTGCCCTTCTGGCTGGGAATGCGCGTATTAGGCGGATCGGTATCCGGAGTGACCACTGGAAATACGTTGGGCACAATGCCAAACGTGGCATACTTGCCCAAGATCGCGGTCACCCGCAAATCCGGCGACTGACCTTGGTACGGAATCCCCGAGGAATCAGTCAAGTCCATCACCGCGGAAAGATCTTCGCCGGTGATGACCAGCTTCGATGACCCCCGCATGGCGTCCGGCACCACCTCCGTGTGCTTCACCATGCCGTCCATGATCACCTGCGGTAGCCCCCCGAACGATGCCACCAGGATCACCCGGATCAGCGGGATCGGCGCGCCCATGGCGAGCAGGAAAAACAGTTGCAGCGGCGAGCTGTTGGCCAGCGTGAAGCTGAGCTGGAATCCGCTCTTGCCGGTTGCGGACACCGTTACTTCCGCGTCGGTGAATGCGTCCATGAGCGGCTTGGGCACAGGCGTCGCCTGCACCTGTCCGGCCAAGAGCGTCAGATAGAGAGGGCTAGCCATTCTGCGCACCTGGCGGAATCCCCGCGGCCAGCGGGATCTTGATCGCGTAGCCCGGCTCCGCGGTCAACTTGTCCGGATCGACTGCGCTGTTGGCGTCGCAGATCATCCAAAACAAAATCGGGTCGCCGAGAAATTTGTAGGCCAGGTTATCCAGCCGGTCTCCGGCGCTCACGGCGTAACTTTGCAGCGACGTGTAAATGCCGGCCTGCGGAATGATGCGGCGCTGCAGATAAGCCACCTGCACCCCATTGGCGCAGGTATAAAACTGGACCGCGTCGCCGTAGTAGCGGCTGTTGGGATTCGTCGGCGCGCCCGTACCGGCGGCGGCGGCGACCATCGATTGCACGACCTGATCCATCGCTTGAAGCCTTTCCCGGTTGGGGCCGGTCGAGCTCGCCAACCAGCCCGCGTTAATCAATCCAAGAGCGCAAATGGCCTTACGGAGCCATCGTGGCCAGCGCCTCTTTCTGTATCTGGTAAGCCATGTACAGTACTCCGGCCGGGGTCACGAACCCCACGTCGTTTACGTTGAGCACGCGCATTCCCAGCGCGACCTTGGCGCGAATCGGATTCAGTTGCGTGTCGAACAACTCTTCGGTGATATCGAGATCGGTAATGAGCACCGGCGTCACGCGCGACTTGCTCCACACAAACAGCGTCAGCATTGACTCCATGGGCAGAATCTCGATGGTGCCGAGAAACGATAACGCCTCGTTGGCCAGCAGGACCTCGCTGGTGGGATAAACCAGCAGCTCGAGCGCCGCCAACTGCGGCTGGATGCCGTAAGCCAGCGTGGTCTCGTCCGAGGAAGCCAGCAGGTTGGTGGCGTCGATATCGATGGTGCAGCGGATGGTTTCGATAGGCGGCCCTTTGAGCCGGAAGATTTCAGTCCTGTCCGGCTCGTCGCTGACGGGTTGCGGTTTCAGCGTGCGCGTCACCTGTTCCGGGTTGTACTGAAACTCGATAATCGAGGGCCCACGCTTGGCCGCCTTCTTTTCCGGAGAGTGCGTGCTCGGCGCCTTGGGCTGCGGCGGTGTCGGGGGCCGCGGAGGACGCGGCGGCGCGGGCGGACGCGGCTTGGGCGGCGGAGGAAATCCGATGTTCGGATCGAGCGACACAATCGCGCCTTTCATCACCACCGGCGAAATATTCGGCAATTGCGCTTCCTTTCCTATGGTCCCGAGTGAGGCGGCGCCGGTTGCGGGGGCGCCGGCGGAGTAGGGGTTGTAGGTGCAGGAGGCGCCAGGTCATCCACCAACGAGGCGTACGCATCGGGCAATTTCAACGCATACGTTGGAGGCCCAGGGTAGCCGGGCTGCCCACGATAAAGATCGCCGCTTTGACCAAGCGTTACCACTCGATGGAAGAGCTCATGGGTCATTGCGTGCGGTCCATTGCTCGCAGTGAAAGCCGGACAGACGAAGAAACAGTTACCTTGAGTCAAACAGTTCTTTCCATCTCTGTCCCTTGCGATCATCGCTACCGTTAATCCGGCAGCGTCGCAAGCTTTGCAGCGATGACACATGTAGTCGGAAAACTTTGTATAGCCAGCGCCCAGAGTACTCCTTACAGTTGCGGGAAGATTGGCCGGTGAGTTTCCCGGCGACCAGCTGAAGTTTGTCTTGAGCGCGGTACTCAATTTTGCCCCCGCCGCTGGGCTTGCGGGTGGTACGGAGGCTCCGTCATCGAAGGCCGAAATGGCCGCAGCGAGATTCTTCGCCGCCTGGGCCCAGGCAGCGAAGACCGTATTATTGTCCGGCGTGCCGGTGCATTGTTCTCCAGGTCCCTGCACGCACGCATTCCCCGGGCACAACTCGTCGCAGGTGGGCGCACGGTTGGGGGCCGGCAGCGGTTGCCTTTGTACGGAGGGCTTTCCCAATTGCATTGGACGAGCGGCTGGCCAGCTTCTAAGGACGGCTTCCGATACGCAATCCGCCTCCCGTTCAAACGGAGAATTGGCTTCCCCAATGGCCAGGCCGGCAGATCCATGAGTGCGCTCGGGTTGCTGAAGAACGTGCGCCAACTCATGCGCCATTAGGCGTGCTGCCCCCTCCGACTGGATCGAAGGGAGGCGATCGGCGAACACGATGTGGGGGCCGACCGTATAGGCCGCGGCGCCCACCGAGCGAGATGATGCGGCCGCCTTCGCGTCCGTGTGAATACGCACCTTACTGAAGTCGTGACCGAAGCGCGGCTCGAAAAATGACCGAGTCGCTGTGTCAAGAGGCTGGCCGGGCGAACGCAGCACCTCGTGGACAATCGGCGGAGCTGTCTCAGGCCCGCTGCCGGCTGCACTGCGCTGAAGCTGCTTTTTCTTCTTGCAGCCTTCGCACTCGCCTCCCGGGCCCCCCGATCCGCCGCAAGCACACTTCCGCTGCAGCGTTCCAAAAGGCGCCGGAGTCACCGTCCGCGCCGGTGCGGCGGCTGGCATCTGCGGGATCTGAACTCGCGTGCTCATGGGTGGCGGCCTTCTGTCCCTGCCCAAGGTCGTGGTGCATTCGCTGCTGCGCCGTGCTCCATTTTGCCCTCACGCTTGCTCTCTGACCCCCAGCGGTCGTATTCGAGAGCGATACGTCAAACCGTCTTCAAAACAAACGGTACATTTACGCAGGTATACCGCCGGCAAGTCTCAGGGCGCGTGTCGTAGATTCCGCACCTCCGGCCGCCGTCGAGATACACACAACTACCGTCCGGCAACTTGCGCAACGCATAGCGGATTCCTAACTCGTGCATCCTCCTGCACACATCGCACCCGCAGGTATCGGAGACCTCTTTGTACAGGTAGCTACCTGACCGAGCCTCCTCTTCGGAAAGCGATACGAATCCGTAGCCTCGACAGCAAACGGCAGCACAAAACGGCCGACAGTCATCGCACCGGCCGTTGAAATATGCGTGCCCATTCAACACCCTGAACGGCGGCGATTGGGAGGTTACCTGCGCCAAGTCCTCATGCTGCAAAATGTTTGCGTCCATAACTCTCTTTATTAGCCCCTCACTCGTAAAGCGGATAGCGAATTGGTGAGCGCGGGTCCAGTACCGTGGTCTGAATCAGCGAATAGGCACCGTCGCGACCGACCCGCTCGACTGCCTGAAACAGCGTCCCGGAACCATCCAACAAAGGCCTCTCGATCACGAAGAACTCGTCCTCCTGCCGGGCAGTGGGACCTTTTATGTTCACGCGCAGTCGATATTCGTCGGTGTATTCCACGCCGCCGCCGTCGTTCGGAGCCAGAAAAGGCTCGACCAACTTAATCCGAGGGAACAGGTACTCAGTCGCAGGCGACGTGAAGAGTCTGACAAATTCCAGCGCTTGGCCAGGACTGTCGATCACAACTTTCCCTGCCAGGTCTGAAGGTTTCTGGATCTCGCTCTTCTGGTTCCCTTTGACGGCGACCAACCGAAGATAAGCTTCCATAGGTGATCCCAGGACTCCGCTTCCTCCTTTGTAGAATGAATAGCCCTGCGTCTTAAACGAAACGGGAATCGGTTTGTCTTCGAGCACCCACAAGGCTTCTGCCATCTTGCTTCCATCAGAATGCCGGGCACGGCGGCATCTTCGCCGCAGCGCTAGCGCAGGTGGACTTGGCCAGACCACCGTAGTGTGACTTGTACTCCGCGATATCCTTGCAACAGTCCGTCCCCTTGCCCTTTCCATCGCAGTCTTTCGCCTTCGCAAGCCCATCGGCACACGTGACACCGACGTTATAGGCACGACATTCGCTGACGGGATCCGCAACTGCGAGCCAGTCGTTGTATTTTTTAACTACCGCGTTCTTGTCAGCGCCTTTTGCGTTGTAAGCCGCTGAGAGGGCCTTGCAGCAGCCGGATGCGTTGAAGTCGGCAACATGCGTCTGTTCGTGCTGCTGCGTGCAATCCTTCGTACAACAGGTATTGCTGTTTGACACAATGTTGTAGTTGCCCGTTGCCGGATCGCAAACCGACGCCCCGCCACCGTTTTGGCAGGTTCCGCTTTGGAGGGACACCATGAGCCCGTCTTTGGAGTACACGGGATGGTCGTCGTCGTCCGGGTCGATCTCTCGGGCAAGTCGAGTCTCGGACGTCGAGGTGGTTCGAACAGACCCGGACTTGTTCACTGTTCTCGGCACGACGCGCTGGTTCTCGATACTCTGTCTGCCGACCTCGTGCTCATCCGATTTCATCAACCCCTGCAGCGCAACTCGATCAGCAACGTGATCCGCCTCTTCTTCGTAGACATCGTGAGCTGGGCCAATCATGAGCTTCCGCGACGGGACCTCTGGCGCATGATGCTGCTGCACGACGTGTGTCAATTCGTGCGCCAGCAGGCTGTTTCCCGCCGCAGTGCCCGGCGCATACTGTGACGCGCCAAACACCAAGTTCCGTCCCACCGTGTAAGCCAGGGCCTGAACGGCATTAGCGGACTCGGCGGCTCGTGAGTCGGCGTGGATCCGCACTCGGCTGAAGTCGTGACCAAAGCGTGGCTCGAAGAATGCGCGTGTACTTTCATCCAGCGGTTGACCGGGCGAGCGCAACACCTCGTGGACAATCGGTGGCACACCAGCGGAGCCGCCATTATCCCTGGAGTAACGCTGAACCATCGTCTGGTTCTTCTTGCATTCGTCACACTTGCCCCCGCAAGCACACTTCCTTTGGAGCACTCCAAAGGGGGCAGGCCTCTTGGGCCGCACCGGTGCGGCGGCTGGCTTCATCGGGATTTGAGCTCGCGTAGTCATTTGATCAATCTGGTCTTCCGCAAACGCTGCCCGGACCGTGAATTCAGGCCCCCTTCAACCGCCAAATTCTTTGTCGCCAAATTCATATCTAACCCGGCGCCCAAATTCCGCGTAAACTCGTCTGGTTCACTTAGCCATGCCTGCCGACGAAAAAACGTCAAGCGGCTTGACTAGGAGAAGAGTTGTCGTCTACGTCAGCGACGGCTGACTGCGATCCATCGTCTGACTGTGAATCGTCGGTTGACCCATCCGTCGCCGCGAGGGTGGTGCCGCTATCCTGGATTCCGGCGGCTCGCAAAATTGCAATCAAGGCGGCTGCGGCTGCCGTACCAAGTCCGGCAACGACGGCCCCAAACTCGCAGACGCCCGTCGCGAAACAGGCTATAAGGAGGGCGATTGCCGCAGCACCTAGTAATGCGAGCAGCCAAGCTGGAATCTGGGAGAAGTACGCCGTATTCAGGCACTTGCACCATCGCGGCATGCTATTGAAAATGCAGGTGCCTACTTTCCCATCAGCTGTTGTGCACCTGCCAGAGCACTGGATCGAATTGTTCCCGCTGCATTCTCGTTGCACCACGGCTCCCGGCATGGCGCTCCGCTGAACTGACGCAACCGGGCCACGCGCCTCAATTCCTGCGGAATCTGATATCCGGCTCGCGATTGTATCTGCCTCTAGTTCGCTCGCGTCGCCAGGCTCACCGATTGCGAGCGAGCTGTCCGGGTGAGATGACACGCCGCCTTGCGATTGCTGAATCGTGTGTGTCAACTCGTGAGCCAGGAGCCGGTTGCCTTGAGCGGTTCCTGGGGCATATCGCTGGGGACCGAAGAATATGTTCTGACCTACCGTGTAGGCAGACGCATTGACAGCTCGCGCCGATTCGGCCGCCTGGCCGTCCGCATGAATGCGCACTTTACTGAAACTGTGGCCGAATCGCGGCTCGAAGAATGCCAGGGTCTGCGCATCTAGCGGCTTTCCGGGCGAGCGCAGAACATCATGGACGATGGGCGGCGCCGTTTCCGGTCCGCTGCCGGTTGCGCTGCGCTGCAATTTTTTCTTCTTGCAGCCTTCGCATTCGCCTCCCGAAGCGCCCGATCCCCCGCAAGCACACTGGCGTTGTAGTGTTCCAAAGGGCGCCGGTGTGAGCGCTCGCGCCGGAGCAGTGGGCTTCATCGGGATGCGAACCTGCTCGGTCATGGCTGCCGGCCTCCAGTCCCGCGCTGGCTTCGAGAGGCCATGGACACAACCCTCGCCTCGCGTTTCATCGTCCGGTACACGGCCTGCGCAATCTGCGTTCCCGTCGCCTGCGGTTTCGCATTTGCCTGCACCTTGAACGCGCCCGCGTTGACCGTTTCCACCGACAATGGGCCTTCCAGCAAATTCGCCCGCCCGTCCACCGCCAGCAAGCGCGCCAGTTCCACCTGCACCGCGGCCGCGATCCGGTGCCGGTCCGGGGCAGCGAACCCATGCAGGACCAGCTCTTCGATATGCAGCTCTACACCCATCCGGCAACCTCCGCATCCGCGAGCGGACGCTCGATCTTGGTGAACTCGGTGCGGGCGGCAGCGAGCAGATGCGACATGCGCACCGGTTCTCCGGCATCGGCGGCGAGAAATGCCGCTCCCATAGCAATATTCTGGATATTGCCGCCGGCGGCGCTTAAGCGGGCCAGGCGGTCGATGCGCAGCCCCTCCGTGGGGGTCTGGCGGGGAAATGCCCGCGCCCAGATCTCCGCCCGCTGCGAGGCCTCGGGGAAAGGAAATTCGACCACAAAGCGAATGCGGCGCAGAAAGGCCGGGTCGAGCGCATCGCGGCGATTGGTGGTCAGGATTGCAAGTCCGCGATAAGCCTCCATGCGCTGCAACAGGTAGCTGACCTCAATGTTCGCGTAGCGGTCGTGGCTGTCTTTCACCTCGCTGCGCTTTCCAAACAGAGCGTCGGCCTCGTCGAAAAGGAGGATCGCGGCGCTCTCTTCGGCCGCATCGAACACGCGGCGCAGGTTTTTCTCGGTTTCCCCGATGTACTTGCTGATGGTCTGGCTCAGATCGATGCGGTAAAGATCCAGCCGCAACTCATTGGCGAGAACCTCGCCGGCCATCGTCTTTCCGGTGCCGCTGGGGCCGGCGAAAAGAGCGCTGATCCCCAGGCCGCGGCTCCCCTTCGAAGCAAAGCCCCAGCTGCGGTAAACCTTGGTGCGATTCCGGACATGGACGGCGATCTGCGAAAGCAGCTGTTTCTGTTTCTTCGGCAGCACCAGGTCGTCCCAGGCTGCGACAGGCTCGATGCGCTGCGCCAATCCTTCCAGGCGCGGCCGTGACTGAACCCGGCAGGCGTCCCACAAGGCCCGCGCTAGCGCCGGAGCAGCTTCAGCGGCTGCGCCACCGGCGCCATTTTCCGGCAGGGAATCTAGATTCGCCTGCCGAAGCTCGCGCGGCATCTGCGCTACCGCGGCCTCGATCCGCTCGGCGCTCAGGCTGAATTGCGAGACAATCGCCGCCACCTCCCCGTTCAGCACCGGAGCCGCCGCGCCCAATGCCCGGTACCACAGCTCGACCTGTTCCTTCGTCGTCGCCTTGGGAACATCGAAGGAGAGCAGCTTCCGTTCCACCGGCTTTATCTGTTCGTGGTGGGAGATCAGCAGAGGACTGCGCAGTTTTTCAATCAGCCGCTTGACTGGAAATTCGCCCGCCTCCAGTACAGGCCCGTTGTCGAACTCCAGCAGCAGGCAATTCGGTTGCAGAACGGTCTCGCGCTCCCAAAGCCGGAGGAACAGGTCGATCTCCGCAGCCCCACGGGGGACGGCTTGGACATTCAGGACATGCAGGCCTAAGCCCAGCAGCGCGCAAGCCTGCGCGGCAACCGTCCGTCGGCTCTCCGGCTCGCTGCCGCACAACAGCACCACGGGCCGCGATTCCTGCCGGTTCCGGGGAGAGAGGCAGTCGACGATGCGCTGCGCCACGGCCAGCTCCGAAGGTGTCAAAGTGCGGGCAGGCCCCACCTCATCCACAACCCCTCGCACCCGCTCGTCCATGCTCCGCATCCCCGTCAGATAGTGAAGAATTCGCTCGTCGATGCGCAGCGGGCTGGAAGTCAGCGCGTCGCCGGAGAGCACCTCGATCAGATGCCAATGGCGCAGTGGCCGTCCCGGCAGCATCGCGCTCCAGTGCGCGTCGTCAAAGGCAGCCAAGGCCAGGCTGAAGGTCGGCAACGCCGGCCGCTGCCCCTTATTCGCCGCCTCATAGATGGACGCAAAGCGGGAATCCAGCTCGACCGCTGCGCACATCAGCAAAATCCTCCGCTCGAAGCTCGACAGGCCGAAGGTCCCGCAAAGAATTTCGAGTGCTGGAGGGGCCTGGGGCGATACCTCGCCGCCCTTGGCCGTGGTGAACTTGGCTGCAGATGCATCCTCGTCGACCTTCGCTACTCCGCCTTCGATTGGAGCCAACGCGTGATGCTGGCGCAGCGCTTCGCGCACATCTTCCAGCGCCGCCATCAGGTAGGCCTGGTTGAAGTCTTCCCAACTCTGCTCGGGGGCATTTCTCATGCGACTGTCACCGTGGGTCCGAAAGTTGGACTGGAAGGATCAAGATCCAGAGGACTCTCCGCTCCGTCGACCTTTGCGCGAATGAAATAAGCCCCGCTCGCTACGCCCGTGATGTCGCAGGTGAGCGTACCCGTAGCAACACTAAAAGGAGGAAGTGGGAACGAGTACGCTATGGGCGGCGGTGGGGGCGAGATGGCCGGTTTCTGGTTGAGCAGGAGCGTCACCCGCTGGCCCGGCTGAACGTCGGGAGCGACGGAAACACTCAATGTGGAACCGGTAATGGATGGACCGCTCAAGACCGGCTGCAAAACCAGCGCCACCACATTCGATTCCCAGCCCGGATGCGGCTCCGCCGGGTGGCCGAGCTGCAGTTGCTGAACAACCTGAAGGCCGAGCACGCCCGCCTGCACCCCGGGCGGCACCGGCATGATGATCGCATTCTCCGTCACCACCGGCGGCGTCACCGTCGTGTCACCGATCCGCACCGTCGTGATGTCGCCAAGCAGTTGTGTGCCCTGGATCACGAGCGTGCTGGTGGGCAGAATAGGCTGTCCGGCTGCTCCGCCCTTGGGCATCACCTGGGTAATCGTCGGCTGGGCGAACGGCGCCACATAAAGTTTTCTGTGCAGTACGGGTAGAGCTTCCTGCGGCGGGGTCTCATCGCTGATCAAAACTACTGAGGCCTGGTAGGCGGTCGACAAGCTGTACTCCACCTGAAAGAACGCTGACCATAACTTCGAGAATTCCTCGAGCGTAAGTGCGATCGGCGTAAAACGGATGCGCTCCACCTGATTGGCAAGATCGGATGTGTTGAGGAAGCTGAAGCTGGTGGTGGCCGACTGAATGTTCTGCGGCGAAAGCAGCGGCTGTGCCTGCAGCGTGACGGCCACCGCGCCCAGCATCAGTTGCGGCTCCAGTTGGTCATCACTCCCATGAAAGGTAAACAAGTAATGGAGATCGAGCGCCGCGACCGGCTGCTTCACCAGCGTACCGTCGTCCCGGCGGGTCGGCAGGTCTACGTTGCGGAAGGCCGCATTCGGCGTCACCTGGTAGAGGTAGACGTTCACGTGCGGCGTCCCCTCCTGGCCGCTCGTCCGGTCGGGCCGCCGGAAGCGGACCGCTGCGCCGGACACGGCAGACTGCACCGGACCGATGAGTACCTGGTATAGAGCGGCCGTGACCGTCGCAATGGCCAGATAGTTGCTCATCGCTTCGCTCCGCTGCCGCGACTCAAGTAATCGTCCAGAGTCACAGAGGGCCTGAAGCGCGGTGGCGCGCTGCGTTTCACGGGTTGCTCCGGAAACACGGCCCGCACTTCCACCCGTCCAATGGTGACTCGAATCTCGGGCTCCGGCGCACCGTTGGCGGAAGTCTGCGGTGCGGGCAGGTTTGCCGCTGCCGGCCTTGCGTCCGCTGCTGCAAGCTCCGCGCCCGTCGCGAGGGTTGCCGTTTCCTGCGTGGGCGCAGGGCGAATCGACAGGCCCCGCCTCAGGTCTGGCTTCACAGCCAGCGAGTTTCCGGACCATGGGCGCCCTGAGGCGTCCTCAGTTTCCGCGCCGGATTCCCGTCGAGAGCCATCCTGCAAGACTTCCCCCGTGCGGGCTGGTTCAACGGACATCGACATCGCCCGTCTCGGCGGAGAGTGCTTCGGTTGAGATTGCCCGATTGGAGCCTCGTCGCTACCCGCAGGTTCAATAGCCTGCGAAGAAAACATGCGAGGCGTCGTCTCAGACCGGGTAGAGGGAATGAAAGACGCTCGGGCCGGTCTCTCATTCATTTGTTCGAGCAGAGACGGAGTTTTTACGGTGGCAGAAACGATCAAACCTGAGCCTGGTCTTGACGGCCGCAACCCTGGGGCAGATCGAGTCCGTCGGCCAGTTCGAGCCTCTTGCTCGGTTCGACTCTGTATCGCTCCCTCATTCGTCTCAGGTCCTTGCGCGATGGCAGACTCCACAGCATGGCCCGTCTCTGCTCCGGTGGGCTCAAGCACGGGCACATTTCCAGCATTCTGCGCCCGTTGCGTAACCGTCCCGGCAACCGTGCGGCGCGCGGGCGTCGAGGACCCGGCAGTTTCGCTTTCCGGAATCCTCTTGGCCTGCAAAACCGGCTCACTTGGAGCTGGTGGCATCGGCGGAGACTTCGCGCGGGCAGTTGAGCGAGCAGCAGGCGGAGTCGGCAACGGCTCGGGCACGGCTTCCGCAGACAGTGGCGACGGGCTGGGCCGGGGCGGTGATAAATCTGCCGGCCGCGCTGCGCGAACGAGCTTTTCGACCGGCTCCCTCGCGGCCCAGGCCTCATCAGCTTCCGCTCCCTCCGCCGCAGGATTGTCTTCCAGGCTTTCTTCCCCCGGAGGCGTCCGCGCCGCCAGCAGACCGTCCTCGCTCCGGATCGGTTCAAAGCGAGACCGGACGCGGGGCCGAATCGTCTCCGAAGATCCCAGGCTCCGAGCCGCCAGATTGCGCAGAAACTCGCTCATGTCCCCACCATTTCCAGATAGAACTGCCGCCGCGTTGTGCTCAGAGCCAGAATCTCCGCCTCGCGCCACCCATAAGCCCTGGCCAGCGTGTGCACTTCGAAAAGAATGCGCCTGGCCCAAGCCTCTATTTCCGTCCAAAGAAAAGAGACGATGTCAAAGGCTGCGCGCCACCGGTGCTTGCATGATGGACAATCGATCTTGAGTTGAATATCCGCTAGCGGGTCGGCCTGAGCCATCGACTCGGCAATCCCGGTAACCATCTCGGCAGGCAATTGCAATGGATTCACGGGAGCGCCCGCCTGCTCTACCGAAAGCAGGCAGCGCCGCAAAATCAGGGAACGCGCGGCATCGACATCTGCCGCGCCTTCCGCGGCGATGACGTCCTCCATCGTCGGGATTCGAAAGACCACGCAGCAGTCCCCATGGGTAAGGGAAATCTCGCCGGCCAAGGAAGCCTCGTCCGCCCCCTCCGCCATCGCAAGCAAATCGCGGACATCCAGCGTCAACTCCAGTCTCTCCCGGCACGCCGGACATGCAGCAATTGCCGCCATGTGCCGACCCCAGAGCGCCTCCCGAAGCCGCAACAGTTCGGCATCCCGCCGGCCAATGCTTAGCGCTGCCAGCTCATCCTGGCGAACTCGTGGACACATTGCCGCTAATAGCAAAAGTGCACGGCGGGTTGACGTACTGGAGTGGCCGTCCTCCCATACATTCAGCAACTCCCCAGCCGATGGCAGCTTCATGGCAAGAATTACGTCGGGACGTTGAACGACGGTTCGGTAGGCTCGGTCACCGAGATGTCCCGCTCCCATCCTTCGTTTTCCAGCTTGATGTGCTCGATCGCGACGGCGTTGGCGTTGGCGTCCAGGTCGGGCATCGCCTGGTATTCCGAGACCCAGCAGCGATAGATGTTGTACGCCTTAACCTTTTGGCCGGCCTCGTTGTAAAGCTCCAGGATGATGTCCTTGCGGAAGTCGGCCAGGGAAACCTCTGCGCCCAGAGCCGCCCCGAGGTGCCACACTTTGCCCGCCCACTGCTCGAAAGCCGTGTCCTCGGTGATGCCGCGCTCCAGCGTGATCGCATCGTATTCGTTGCGGCCGGGCGACTTGCGGCTCGTCGAGGGATCCGCCCCGTCGCGAAACTTCACCACCTCGGTGGTGCGCTTCAGCCCCGTCACTTTGCTGATTCCCGCCACGTATCTCCCGTCCCATTTCACCTGAAACTTGAAATTCTTATACGGATCGTGGCGTTTCGGATTGACAGTAAATTCAGCCATACAGGTTCTCCCTAAATTGCAGCCTTAGCTCGCAGTTTGTCCGGTTATCTGCTGGATCTGGATCACCACAAACTCCGCCGGATAAAGCGGCGCGAACCCAACCACAATGTTGACGACACCGTTATCGATGTCGGTCTGGGTGGTGGTCTCGCTGTCGCACTTCACGAAGTAGGCTTGCGCCGGCGTCTGTCCCTGGAAATACCCCTCGATGAAAAGGTTCTGCATAAAGGACCCGACGTTGAGCCGTATCGCCGACCACAGCGGCTCGTCATTGGGCTCGAACACCACCCACTGCGTTCCCCGGTAGAGGCTCGACTCGATGAACAAGGCCACGCGCCGAATCGGCACGTACTTCCACTGGCTGGCCTCGGCATCGGCCCCCAGCAGCGTGCGCGCCCCCCACAGCACCGGCCCGTAAACGGGGAAAGTACGGAAGCAGTTCAGCCCCAGAGGATTCAGAACGCCGTTCTCCGCGTCGCTCATCTGGTAGGTCATGTTCTGCACCCCATTGAGCACTGCGCCGATCCCCGCTGGAGCCTTCCAGACTCCGCGCGTCGTATCGGTGTTCGCGTAAACGCCCGCCACCAGTCCCGACGGCGCAAAGGTGCGCAGCTGGCTGTTGTTCAAGAGGTCTGCCAGCCGCAGCCGCGGCCAGAAAGCAGCGCCGTTCGCGTTGACAACCCCAATGGTGCTCGATTTCCAGTCCACCGCTGCGGCGACGGTGGTCACCGTTGGCGGGGGATCGATCAGCAGCATCGCCCGGTTCTGCACGCACAGGGCAATGGCCGCCGAATAAACCGCCACCGGATTGAGTGCCGTGTTGTTGGTATCCAGCACGCTTGGATTTCCGGCCGAGGCCCGTACCGCGTCGGGAATGCAGAGTAGATTGAAAGCGACTTTACTCAGTGCGTAAATGCCCGATTGCGCCAGTGGATCGCCGATCAATTGGTCCGCTCCCGGCAACCCGTCCATCGGCACCGCCGGCGTCGAGCTCGTCTCCGCCATGGAAGCGTTGTCGGTGCCCAGTGTGTAATGCGCCACGTTCACGCTCGTCGGTCCCGCCAGCGTTGTAACCCCCGTGCCCACCAGCCCCAGCGCAGTCGCCGCATCGATGTCGGGCGCCGGATTCCAAACGGTAAAGCTGACCGCCGCGTCTGCCTGATCGGCCGCGACGGCAGTCACCTCGATCGCCTGTCCGGTAGCGCTCCACACGACCGAGCACACCACCTCAACGCTCAGAGGCGGCACCTCCAGTCCCAAAGCTGCAGCCGCATCATTCGCCCCCGCCGCCGTTGGGGCGCTGAAGCTGATCGCCACCGGCAGTCCGGTCGCGGTCACGGTTGCGGATACCACGATCGATCCGTCGTTCGGCGAAGACGGGTTCGGTATCGGCGTGCAGGTCACCGTAACGGGGGGAGCGGTGGGCACTCCATTCAATGTGTTCTGAATTTGCGTCTCAAGCGTAGCCGCAAGATCATGCACATTGGTCGGAATCGCGCTGCCATTCGTAATCACCGTCACCTGCGCCGTGGTCGGCGTAAATCCCGCGGGCAAGGTTACCGTCAGGTCACAATCCGCGTCTGCATTGGTTGGGCCCGGCCCCGGCGAACCGCCGAGTGCCTGGTACACGCCCGTCGTCCCGGTAATCACGAACGGGGTCCCGACAATCTGCGCCGCCAGCGTATCGTTGATGGCTGTTTCCAAGTCTGAGGCGATTCCCGGGAGCCCTCCTGGGGTCGGCGACGAGGGAATCGAGGCACCCTTTTCGTAGACGACGACCGGCACTGGTATAGGAATGACAGTGGTCGGAAGATTGACCTCGAGCGTGCAATTCTGGGTCGCCGGCGACCCTCCCAGCACGGCAATCGCTCCCGCCGCCGTCACCGTTCCGCCCAGTGTTCCCGCGGCCAGCAGTCCGAGCGCACTCGCCGCATCGTTCACCGCCGGCGTCACCGATGGCGGGCTGGTAAAGTTGATGACCGCGTCCGGCATATTGGGCAGCAGCACGTTTACCCGGATGCCGGTGCCCGTCATCACTCCGCCGCTCCAGATTGGCGCCGCCACGCAACTCACCGACGCGCCCGTCATCTGCACCGCCAGCACACTACTGATGGCCGTCTGCAACTGCGCTGCAAGTCCCTGCACGCTCTGGGGAATCGGCGCGTTCTTGCCGATCACCTTGATCGTCGGCAGCGCGGGAAACGAAGGCGGCAGGTTCAAAACCAGCGAGCAGTCCGCGTTCGCCGTCGTGGCCGTCGTCGAGCCGCCCAGCGCCTGGTTTACTCCGCCCGCGCCGCTGATCGACAGCGCCGTTCCCACCACCCCGCTAACCGTCAGCGCCGGCGGCGTCGCCGGCAGACCGGTTACATTCACGTTCACCAGTTGCGAGCCGTTGTCCGGATCGTTGAGCACGTTGGCAATGAAATTCTGCGCATTGGAATTCAGCGTCATCAACGGGAAATACTCCGTCGTCTTGGTAGCCAGGTTGGTGACGGTCAGATTGAAGGCCAGCGGATCTCCAGGCGGAATCGTCGTGCTCGAAAGGTTTAATCCCTGCACGTCGATATCGATCAACAGTTCGCCGTTGGCCCACGCCCCGCTGCTCAGGGCGCTGAAGACCATATCGCCGAAGACAACGTCGGCGTAGACCTGATCGGAGGGAGAGTTATACGATCCGGGCGTGCGCACCACCCACGCCTGCGATCCGCCATTCTGGAAGAACTGCTGCACCGCATAGCTGAGTTCGCTGTTCGACGCCAACCCGCCGAACAGCCGCTGATAGTCGGAGAAGCTGAAGATCATCTCCGCGCGATTGTCGATGCCGGTCGCCGTGTATCCAACGAAAGCGGCCACCGAGGTTGCCACGCCCGTAATCGGGTGTACCGGGCTGGGCAACTCCTGAATGTAGACGCCGGGATAAGTATATGTACTGGACATGACACCTCTCTTTAGGTCCTGCGGCCGCTAAGTGCCGCCGTTAGGTTTGAGGCCGTGAGTCCGGTTAGGAAACTACACTTTATTGGCGAGGAAGGCGGACGGTTAGAAGATGAAGTAGCTGCGTCCCAGAAGCACGAGCTAAGTGCTCCACCAACTCCATATCCAGCATTATCCCACGTAACAAGAGAGAAAAGATGGCTGACTCTACGGCTAGTTCGAGACGAAGTCAAGCACGAAGGTGGCGAAAACGTAATTATTTTTGTTAGAAGCTATCGCTATCTCATAAATCGTTCTTGAAAGGGCACGGCTAAAAGCCGTGCCCTTTCCAAACCGCAGGACGTCACCAGAGCCAGATAGCCCCTAGTGACCAACAATGGTTTCCTGTACAAGCGCCTTGTCCTTGCAAGCTTGACATGTGCAGCTCGGTCCAGGAGGGCAACCATGGCGGCCAGACGAGGCTTCGCGTTCTTGACTATCTTCCGCAGCTGCTGTTCTCCGTGCCTCTGTGGTGAATATCTTCCCACCCCGCTAAAATCTTGGCATGCACCTCGACGACACCATTGTCGCCATTGCTACGCCGCCGGGACGCGGCGGGATTGGCGTGGTGGACGGCTGCGCGGTGCAGACCAGTCAGGCGCGGGTGGCTCCTCTTCGCAAGGCGGAAGGGTAGTGATCCGAGGCGGGAACAATGCAGCAACTAACGCGGCCAGCCAGGGCGGTAGTATTGAACTGACTCCCGGCAAGAGCACGGGCGCAACGCAAGGGCTACAGGGCTTGCTGACCTTCAACCACATGTTTGTTAAGGGCGGCGGGACTTCGACTCAGTGGAACCTGCAATGCTTTACGGCAGCGATGACGGTCAACGAAGGCGGCGCAACTCCGACCAACATTGCAGGCGTAGCGCACACAGTAGGCGAGAACACCGTTGAAACGCATGTGCTGGGCAGCGAAACGCCCATCAACGCCTCAGCGGCCGTGACCGCGGCTCACACAGTTTGTGCAGGTGCTACCGCAGGAGAGGTTACCGACTCAGGTAGGATTCTTCACTGTCGATCGTTCTAAAACAGCCCCGCATGGGCTTGACGTAACAATTGCGGATCGAGCGAAGCTATTGAAGCCGGAGTAGCATCTTGCAGCGCCAGCGTTCTGGAAGTTCTTGCTCCCGAAAGCACATGCTGGGAGAACTGTTGAAGCTTCTTGCGCTGGAAAACGTCCATGCAGCGACGCTCTTCCCGGGGTTCAGCGGCGTAGCAATTGCATTTGAAGGAACAACGGCAATGGCCCGAAGGGTGATTCCCATATCACCCATCAACTCGATCTCCTACCTGCGTTTGCACCTTCGCGTAGTTGATGAGACATCGCGTTCCTTATCGTCGGTTCGGTCTAATAACGGCTGTTCCCGGTGACAAAATCACCTTTCGAACACCGAGTCGCCGAAGAACCGAAGGGCACCTATCGCAGCACGCGTCAAAAGAACGCATTAAAGGAGCGGAGAAATCGGCCTAGCCGACCTGAGAGTACAAGTGCAGGCTCCGGGAGTACTGAAACCTGAAGAACCTTTTGCGACACCGCTTGGGACGCGAGCCATCGAGTACGGTCGCAAGGCAAATAGCAGCATGCCTTCCGCGGGAAGCGAGTGTCGGCAAACCTAAAATGTGTGCCTGGAGCGCAATGCGCATGTCTTCAGCGCTCCGACGGAACTTTGAGTCGCATCTGCCCAGGCAACATCGTTTGCAACCCGCGACGTCTGGGCGCAGACACTCGGGCCAACTCGGATTCAAAATCTGTTACCGCATGCTGCCCTTTAGGCGTCAGGGTTAGTAGTTTTGGCGCTTTCCTCTTGTTCTCCTTTGGGCCGGCCGCCCAATAGGCGAGCTTCTTTGCGACTATGACGCCGCAAAGCCTGCTGACTGTACCCTGCGTGACTCCGATCGCCTGTGCGAGTTCTGCCTGCGAAGCTGGATCCTGGTAGCAAGTGGTCAGCGGCAGGAGCACGTGCCGAGGATCCGCCTTTGGGAAGTCTTTGCCAAACTGCTTCTGGTAAATACAACACATTTCGATGAAGGATAGTGTTTTCATAGGTTTCCCCGATATGCACAACCGAATATATGCAACGACCTAATGATATCGCTGGATACCCCTCCCGGCACGGTGCTTTGCTCGCCCAAACTGTAAGCGCCGGAGCAAAAATAGACCGCATCACGCCGCGCCAGCGGGGTGATGCGGCGGAGTAAAACTAGACCGCCGGATTTTGGTTTCACACTACAAGCCTTGGGGGTAACGGAGTAGGTACAGCTCCGTTGAGTCCAGGGCGCGAGCGTGGAACACCGGAGGCATGTACCGAGTGGAGCTGTATGCGCGAGTGCGGCGAGCGGTTCTGGTGGAAGGCAGGAGTGAGCGGGGAGTAGCCCGCGACTATGGGCTGGCACGGGAAACCGTGCGCAAGATGCTGCGGCATTCGATTCCGCCGGGCTATCGGCGGAACGAGCCACCGAAACGGCCCAAGCTGGGGCCGTGGATGGGCGTCATCGACGCCATTCT
>Ga0335081_10003527_pt1 | contig 24638 bp, 20 predicted proteins | sample Lox_Sample_35_FD_206713 | JGI IMG/M metagenome (GOLD analysis project Ga0335081, IMG submission 206713) | Soil microbial communities from Loxahatchee National Wildlife Refuge, Florida, United States - Lox_Sample_3.5 | ecosystem: Environmental > Terrestrial > Soil > Wetlands | place: USA...
CCAAGTTCTCGTTGACGGAGATTTCCATCGAGGCAGCGCCTGCAGTTGGCATAGGATCGAACCGGCATGCGAAGATTGCCTTCACTTCTCGCCCCGCCCGCCGTCGGCGAGACAATGAAGCGGGCGGCTGCGGCCTATCAGGGCGGGCGGTTACGTGAGGCCGATGACCTGGCGCGCGCGATTCTCAGTGTTAAGGCCGATTATTTTGATGCACTTCATCTGATCGCAGTGATCGGCACGCAGCAACGACGGTTCGACGAGGCGCTGGCGAGCTACGATCGCGCGCTGGCGCTGCGGCCCGATCATGTCGAGGCGCTCTGCAACCGCGGTGCGACGCTGCACGAACTGCATCGGTTCGACGAGGCGCTGGCGAGTTACGACCGCGCCCTTGCGGTGCGGCCGGATTGTGCCGGGGCGCTCTATAACCGCGGCAATGCGCTGAGGCAACTGAAGCGGCTCGACGAGGCGCTGGCGAACTACGACTGCGCGCTAGCGCTGCAGCCGAATTACGCCGAGGCCCTCTGCAACCGCGGCAACACGCTGTATGACCTGCAGCGGCTTGACGAGGCGCTGGCGAGCTACGACCGCGCTCTTGCGCTGCGGCCGCATCATGCCGGCGCGCTCTTCAACCGCGGCATTACGCTGCACGACCTCAAGCGCTTTGACGAGGCCCTGGCGAGCTACGACCGCGCCCTTGCGCTGCGGCCAAATTACGCGGAGGCGCTCTATAACCGCGGCAATGCGCTGCATGCACTCAAGCGCTTCGATGAAGCGCTGGCGAGCCACGACCGCGCCCTAGCGCTGCAGCCGAATTATGCCGAGGCGCTCTGCAACCGCGGTGCGACGCTGCACGAACTGCAGCGGTTTGACGAGGCGCTGGCGAGCTACGACCGCGCGCTGGCGGTGCGACCCGATCATGTCGGGGCGCTCTATAACCGTGGCAATACGCTGCGGCAACTGAAGCGGTTCGACGAGGCACTGGCGAGCTACGACCGCGCGCTGGCGCTGCGGCCCGACCATGTCGAGGCGCTCTGCAACCGCGGCAATGCGCTGCACGAACTCAAGCGGTTCGACGAGGCACTGGCGAGCTACGACCGCGCTCTCGCGCTGCGGCCGGACCATGCCGGGGCGCTCTGCAACCGCGGCGACACGCTGTATGAACGCGGCGAGCTTCATGCCGCGTTGGCATACTACCGTCGCGCGCTGTCGCTCGAGCCTGACCTCGCCGAGGCCTACAACAATAAGGGCAACGTGCTCAAAGATCTTGGTCAATTGCAGGAAGCGCAAAGCGCCCATCTGGAAGCGCTGCGGCTCGATCCGAACAGCACGGTCGCTTACCTCAACCTTGCCGCCGGAAAAACCTTCAAGCCCGGCGATGCGCATCTTGCCGCCATGGCGGCGCTGGCGGCAACGACCGAAGGCTTGTCGACAACCGACCGCATGCGGCTCGATTTCGCGCTCGGCAAGGCCTATGCGGACCTCGGCGAGCATTCCCGGGCGTTCCACCACCTGCGCGCCGGCAACGCCGCCAAGCGCGCCAGCATCGGCTATGAGGAGACCGCCGCCCTGGAGCAGTTCGACCTCATCGAGGCGGTGTTCACGCCGGACCTGATCGCCGCCAAGTCGGGCGGCGGCCACCCTTCGGCGCTGCCGATCTTTGTCCTGGGCATGCTGCGTTCGGGAACCACGCTGGTCGAACAGATCATCGCCAGCCATCCCGCGGTGCATGGCGCCGGCGAATTGCAACTGCTCGGCGACGTTGTTGGCGCCGTGCGCGGCGCCGACGGCAAGGCCGTGCCGTACCCGGAGCTCACGGCGTCGCTCGATGGCGCCGCGCTGCACCAGATTGGCGCCCGTTATGCCGCCATGCTGGGCGAGCTGGCGGCACACCATGGCGCGCCAGGGGCGGAACGCATCACCGACAAGATGCCGGCGAATTACTTTTTTGCCGGGCTCATCCATCTCGCCTTGCCGAATGCCAAGATCATCCACACCATCCGCGATCCGCTCGATACCTGCCTGTCGTGCTTCTCCAAACTGTTCACCGTAGAACAGAACTACACCTACGATCTCGGCGAGCTTGGCCGCTATTACCGACGCTATGCGCGGCTGATGGCGCATTGGCACCGCGTGCTGCCGGCCGGCCGCATTCTCGAGGTGCGCTACGAGGACGTCGTCGCCGATCTGGAAACGCAGGCGCGACGCATCATCGCCCATTGCGCGCTGCCCTGGGACGATCGCTGCCTGTCGTTCCACCAGACCGAGCGGCCGGTGCGCACCGCCAGCGCCACCCAGGTGCGCCAGCCGATCTACACGTCAGCGATCGGCCGTTGGCGCGCTTATGCGGAGCATATCGAGCCGTTGCTGGACGGCCTCGGCATCACCTTGGCCGAGGCTCTAAGCCAAGCAAGCAAGCGAGGCCGAGCGATATGACCGCACCGCCGACAGGCGCATGCACAGCGCGGCAGGAGGATTGCGTAGGGCGCAATTCTAGGTCGATTCGCCTTCGCGGCCTCGCCAGACGAGAAGTCTATTCCATGAATACGTGCCGCAGTCAAATAATATGCTATTCCACTGGCGCCGCGCAGATAAAATTTTTTCTCGCGATTTTGGCCGAGACTACCCTAGAACGAAACCCGGTAAAATTTCTTGTGCAACCACACAGGGCATCCTTGACGTATTCCTATTTGCATTGTATTAATCATGTTGGGCGTCATAGTCTGCGGGGGTCCAGCCGTCTTCTGTTCCGCGCCGCTTCTACGTACGGCGCATAAGCAACGACAGCCTCCCGAGACGCTCCGCTAACGATAGCTGCAGCAAGGCCCCAACTGGGCCCAGGGGGAGGTTTTGTCCCATGGCACGTTCACGTCAAGGCGAGAGCCTGTGGATTCGTGAAGACGTAGATCCCGCCAAGTGGCGCGACGCCGAGCGGGCGCGCCTGAATCGGCGCGAAATCCAGCAAGCGCTGTCGAGCGGTCAAATCTCGCGTCGCGATCTCGTCAAGTGGGGTCTTTACACCAGCGCCGCCGCCGTCGCGCCGATCGGCGGGCTCAGCCCATTCGTGCGAAGCGCTTACGCGCAGTCCTCCGCCTCTGCTCCCGCGCACTTCCACACCGGTGCCGGCGGCACCGGCGTGCCGACCGGATTGCCGGCGAGCTCGACCTTCGGCGTTACGCCATTCAGTTCGCCGCTCTACCGCTTCGACATTCTGCCGCAGTACTACGTCCCGGGCAGCCAGGCGGCGAAATTCCCGATGCCGTCGATACCGCAGACCACCAAGGCGCTCAGCCCGGCACCTACGGTGCAGGCCAACACCACCCAGCAGCCAGTCAATCCGGCGCTGGTCAACGGCAGGACCGGCCTGACCGGACCAATCGAAGGCCGGCCGCCGGGCTCCATCTGGGCACACCAGAAATTCAGCGAATTCCCGCCGCAGATCCAGATCACGATCAACAGCGCGAACGCTGGGTCCAATTCCAGCTACAACCCGGGCGTTGCCTCGAATTTCAACAGCGGGATCAACGCATCGCATTCGGTCCCGGCCGCCTTCAATCCCAACTTCCCGGCGCAGACCAACAACTCGATGTGGCTGTACGAGGGCACGCTACCGCCCAAGCTCATGATCTCGCGCTACGGCTTCCCGGCCTTGATGCGGGAATACAATCAACTGCCGTACAGCGTATCGCAGAACGGCGTCAACAATTTCGGCCTCCATACGCTCACTACCCACGAGCACAATGCGCATCATGGCTCGGAGAACGACGGCTTCACCGGCGCCTATTTCTATCCCGGCCAGTTCTACGACTATCACTATCCGTGGACGTTGGCGGGCTGGACCACCATCAACACCGGAGCGAGCAACAACAAGGCCGGCGCCCCGGACGGCAATGGCGGCATCATCGAAGTGCCCGGCGATTGGCACGAGACCATGAGCTCGCACTGGTTCCACGACCACATGTTCACCTACACGGACCAGAACATCTACAAGGGCCTCGCGGGCATGAACAACATCTACAGTTCGCTCGACCGCGGCAATGAAGGCCACAACGACGGCGTCAACCTGCGGCTGCCCAGCGGCACGCAGCAGGATTTCGCCAACCTGGAATACGACATCAACCTGTTGTTCGCGGACAAGGCCTGGGACAGGCACGGCCAGCAGGACATGGACACGGCGCAGTTCGACGGCTTCCTCGGCGATCAGATGACCGTCAACCTGTGCTGGAAGCCATTCGTGCAGGTCTATGCGCGCAAGTACCGCTTCCGCCTCCTCAACGGCGCGGTGTCGCGCTTCTTCGTGTTCGCGCTGAGCGACAGTTCGAACATGGTCTATATCGCCAATGACGGCAATCTGCTGCCGTCACCAGTGACGGCCACGCAGCTCGACCAGCTCGGCGTCGCGGAGCGCTACGATATCGTGATCGACTTCTCACGCTACAAATCCGGCACGACGCTGTATCTGGTCAACCTGCAAGAACAGACCAACGGCAAGCTGCCCGGAACAATTCTCTCGGTGGCGAGCGCCATGAAGGGAGTTTCCGCCGATCCCGCGGTCGGGCCGTGCTTGCAGTTCCAGGTCACGGGCGCGCCGCCGCAGAAAGACCAGAGCGTCATTCCCGCGACGATGATCCCCAATCCGGCCGAGCCGGCGATCAACAATAACCGGACGTTCATATTCGGCCATTTTGGCGAGCTCACCCAAGACAATCCGGTCACGACCTATGCCGGCAACGGCACGAATGGCGGCATCAATGGCGTCGGCACCTGGGGCATCGGAACCTTTAACAACAATACGATCTTCAACAATAGCCTGACCGTCTGCAACATCTCGAGCGGCACGATCGGCAACGGCAACGATGATGCCAACTGCACGTTGCTGGCTGACTTCGGGCGCGTCAGCTCGGCGCCGAGCTATGGCACGGCGGAGACGTGGACGCTGGTCAACGGCGGCACGTGGGACCACCCGATCCACATCCACTTCGAGGAGGGCCACATCCTTGCGCGCAGCGGCACCGCCGCCAACGTTCCGGCTTGGGAACAAGGCCGCAAGGACGTCTATCGGTTGCACCCCGGCGGCAGCGTGACGCTCTTCATACAGTTCCGCGATTGGGGCGGCATGTTCATGGAGCACTGCCACAACATGATGCATGAGGACAACGCCATGCTGTTGCGGTGGGAGATCAATGATGCCGGCGGCGTCTTCCTCAATCCGCTGCCGACCCCAATTCCGTCGCCGACCGGCGTGACCTTCCAGGCACCGGACGAAATTCTGGCCGGTGCCTTCCCGCCCTACACCAGCCAGACGAATGGCGAGTGAGGTGGCGGCAATAACGGGCCACAGCGACCACAACAGTTACTGACAAACGCTCTCCAGCGCCCGCCACTCGTCATGGGCGCTGGAGCTGTTGCAGGGGTCGTCGCATCGGGGGTGGCAAGGCTGGGCGCTCAAGCAGATGATTTTAAGCCGGGCGCGCCGGCGCGGCGAGGCGGATCAGCCTCGAAGCGATCTAAAGTCATCATGCTCTATCTAGCCGGGATGTTGCTGGGCGCCCTTTGTGTCGGAGAGTAACATGGTTGGCTGGTTCAGCTTCCCCGCCAATGAGCGAAAAGCGGTGCACGGAGTGAGCGGCAAATGGCCGGTCGCGTTGGCGTTGACCGCCCTGTCGGTCGGCGCTGCGGTTTTCGCCACCGCCGCCGTTGCGAACGGGCGTCTCGGCCAAAATGTCAACGTGTCGTTGATCACCCAGGACGGCCAGCAGGTGCACTTCTACGACGACGTCATCAAGGGCAAGACCGTCGCCGTCAATTTCATCTACACCCGCTGCATGTTCACCTGCCCCCTGGAAACCGCGCGCATGACCCAGGTCCAGAAAATTTTGGGCGACCGCGTCGGCAAGGACATTTTCTTCTATTCGGTCAGCATCGACCCCGACTACGATACGCCGGCCGTGTTGAAGGCGTACATGCAGGACTTCGATGTCGGCCCCGGCTGGACGTTTCTGACCGGCAACCGCTCCGATATCGATCTGCTCGCCTATCGGCTCGGCTTGACCGACGATCCCAACATTACCTCCGAGCCCGGGCCGGGCATCGACGGCCACACGCCGCACATCCTGATCGGCAACGAACCGACCCAACAATGGATGCGCAACAACTCGACCGACAATCCGAGCGTTATCGCCCGTCTCTTGACCAATTTCCTCAGCTATAGCCCGGTCGTGCAGTCGGTGGCGGCGCGACCCGATGGCAACGAAGGCGCGCCGCTGAAATTCAGCGCCGGACAGTACCTGTTCGCCAAGGAATGCGCGGTCTGCCACACTCTCGGTCAAGGCGAGAAGATCGGGCCGGATCTCAAATATGTTACGCGTGCGCGTGGTCACGAGTGGCTCGAGCGCTTTATCCGCGAGCCGAACAAGATGCGCGAAGCCGGCGACCCGATCGCCGTGGCGCTGACCAAGCACTACAAGGTGTTGATGCCGAACTTGGATCTCGGCGACCAGGATGTCGCCGAGCTCATAAGATACCTCAGCGCCGTAGCGTCGCACTAAGCGGCGCGCCGGCCAAGGGGGAGTGGTTCGAAGTGGAGTTCGAGGACTGGGCCGCGTTCGATTTCAGCTATTCGATCGATCTGCGCAGTCTGGTTCCGCATATCCTGGCCGTCGAGCAGTACAAGGCGGCGGCGTTCAATCCGGTGCTGCCGCCGCACTGGCTGGAAGTTCCGGAGGCGGCGCCCGTGGCCGCGGCCGACGCAGCAAAGACCTGGGGCAGAGGCCAAGACGCGCCGACGGCGGACGACCCGGCCGCAGCGGACGAGAAGCGTATCCCGGTCCGCAAGACCGACAAGGCCAGGACGTGGATCAGGGAGCGTTTCGTACCGGGCACCGCGGGCTTGTCGCTGGCCGACATTCTCGCCCTGCACGGCATGGTCGCCGAAGAGCACGGCGCCAGCGGCCCGACGGCTGGGGCGCTGCGGACCACGCCGTGTCAGGTCGGCAGGGAACTGGTCGGCGGCATTCATCGCGGCGCGCCGGCGCCACGGCTGCCGGAACTCATGGCGCAGTACGTCGCCTTCCTCGACGGCGGAGGGCTCCGCAGCCTGCCGCCGGTGGTCCAAGCCCTCCTGGCGCATTTTTTCCTCGACACCATTCATCCGTTCGTCGACGGCAACGGCCGCACGGCGCGGCTGGTCGCGGCAGCCATTCTGTCTCGGCACGGTTACAATTTGCACGGTACCTACGCGCTGATGCGACACTTTTACCGCCACGAGATTGCCTATCACACCATGCTGCACAGGATTTGGCAGTGCCGCCCGTTCGCCGTCACGCCGTTTGTCGCGTTCGGCATCGAAGGGTTCGTGCTGGAGCTCAAAAGCGTTGACGCCTTCATCAAGATGAAACTCAATCGGCTGCGCGATCCCGCACTCGCAGCCTCGACCTGGCGGCGCCGAATTCACGCCCGCTCCCGCCGACTCAACTGACCCATGCATGCGCGACAGGAAATGATGAAGGCTATCGGTATAAAGCTCTCCCTCCTCCTTTCAGGGGAGGGAGAAGTGGCAAGCGGGGGGACAGCATGCGCATGGCACGCTTGCACAAAACCGCGACGTTGATGATCGCCTTGGGCCTGCTCGCGCCGGCCGCGCCGGCGATGGCAGAGAGCGCCAACGTCACCCCGGCGCCGGCGCCGCGAGTGCCGGTCACACCCATCGTCACGGCAGCACTTTCGCCGGCCGACCCCATCGTCGGCGCCACCAAGGTCACCATCGCCGGCAAGGCGACCGCTGGCGCCACGGTCGTCGGCAGGTCCACCTTTCCAGATGGAACCCTTCATGTTTTCTCGGTCAAAGCGGACGACGCGGGAGCCTACAAGTACGGTCCGTTCGTGCTGTGGCAGCTCGGCACCTATCACGACGTCATCCATGATTCTGTCACGGGTGGGACGAAGACGATTTCTTACTCCGGCGCCGGCGACTTCGGCATCGCCGTCAATAAGCCCAGCGCAACGATCCTGACTGGAGGCCAGGTGCGCGTTAAGGTGACGTTCAGCAGTGTTGGCGGCTTCGGCGGTGTAGTGACGCCGAAGCCGCCGACGGCGTCGGCAGCGCCGGGCATGCACATATACTGGTCGCCACCGTGGTTGAGGGTACCGCGCAACGGTTCGGCCACCGCCATTCTGACCATTCACACATTGATTCATACGCCACCGGGCGACTACCAAGTGGCCGTCCAGGCCGCCAGCGGCTCGGTCACGCACGCCGTCGCGCCGGCCATCGCCCTGACAGTGCAAGCTCCGCCACCGGGGACAATTACAGCAACGTTGTCGCCCGACCACCCGGTCGTCGGCGTCAGTGAGGTGCGGATCGGCGGGCGGGCAACTGCAGGAGGATCGGTGATCGACACCTCAACGTTCCCAGATGGCATGGCCCACGAATTCGGGGTCGATGTCGGCGGCGCTGGTACTTACCGCGACGGACCATTCGTACTGCGGCAGCTCGGCACCTATCACGACGTTCTGATCGACGGCGTCACCGGCGCCAAGACCGAAATCTCCTATCAGGGCGTCGGCGACTTCAGCACCAGCGTCGACCGTACGAGCGCGACCGTGGCGCGGGGAGAGGAGACGAAATTTGAAGTGACCTTCAGGAGCCTGTCCGGTTTCGCCGGCGCCGTGACCCCGGCGGTGCCCGATCTATCGCGGATTGCCGGCGCTACCGCATCCTGGTCCTCGCCGGAGGTGACGGTGCCCAGCGGCGATTCGACTGCCGCCGGCCTCACGATCAAGACATCGAGCGCGACGCCGCCGGGCACCTACAAGATCAATGTGCAGGGCACCAATGGCTCGGTCACGCACACCGCGCCGACGGAGATCGAGTTGATAGTGAAGGAATAGCAGCGGGAGTTGATGTTAACCGCTCATTGACCAGCACAGACCTGCCAAGTTGTGTCGTCGCCGATCTTAAAAAACAGGCGCAGCGCATCATCGGCTATTGCGTACTGCCCTGGGACAAACGCTGCCTGTCGTTCCATGAGACCAACCGGCCGATGCGGACTGCCAGTGCCGCCCAAGTGAGCCAGCCGATCTACAAGTCAGCATCGGCCGTTGGCGCGTTTATGAGGAGCATATTGAGCCGTTTCTCAACGGCCTCGGCGTCACCTCGGTCGAGGCTCCGAGCGAAGCAAGCGAGGTTGAGTGATATGACTGCACAGCCGGCATGCGTATGCGCCAGCGAGAAAGTTTATTTCAAGAAAGCTTCGCCGTATGAAAATAGCAAATATAATTTATTTCGACGCTGGACAGACAAGAAATTCCAACGCACATCCTTGACGTGTTTCTATCATAATTGTATCGTAGTGGATGTCGTAGTCTGCGGGGGCATACTCTGCGGGGACGGAGTCTTCCTGCATGATTTCTACCTAGAGCGTATAGGCAACGACAGCCTTCCGATACGCGACGCCAACAATCGGTTCAGCGAAGGTTCCAACGCGAGCCAAGGGGAGGGTTTATCCCGTGGTACGTTCACGCCAACACGAGAGCCTGTGGGTTCGTGAAGACGCGGACCGCAGCAAGTGGCGCGATGCCGAGCGGGCGCGCCTCAACCGACGCGAAATCCAGCAAGCGCTGTCGAGCGATCAAATCTCGCGGCGGGATCTCGTCAAGTGGGGTCTTTACACCAGTGCCGCTGTCGTCGCGCCGATCGGAGGCTTAAGCCCGTTCGTGCGCAGCGCTCATGCTTTGTCGTCCGGCAGTACTGGCACCGGCGTACCGACCGGATTGCCGGCGAGCCCGACCTTCGGCGTGAGTCCCTTCACTTCGCCCCTGTACCGCTTTGATATCCTGCCGCAATATAATTTCCCGACCCCGTCGAGTACACAGTTCCCCATCCCTCCGGCACCTTACGCCGCGCCGGCTGCGGTGACCTCGACGACGGCTCCGAACCCGGCGCCGACGGCGCAGGCCAACACGACGCAGCAGCCGGTCAATCCCGCGCTGGTCAATGGCACGACCGGCCTGACCGGACCGATCGAAGGACGTCCGCCGGGACCGATTTGGGCGCACCAGAACTTCGCCAATATGCCGCCCCTAGTGGGGATCGAATTCACCACTCAGGACGTCGGCGGGCTGACCAATACCGTCTACAACCCGGGCGTCGCGTCCAATTTCAATTCCGGCATCTACGCTGCGACGGCGGTCCAACCGACGTTCAATCCCGGCTTCCCAAACCAGACCAACAATTCCTTGTGGACCTTCGTGGGAACGCTGCCGCCGAAGCTGATCATGGCGCGTTACGGCGTGCCCATCCTGATGCGCGAACATAACGGGCTGCCGTTTTCCATCTCCGCGAACGGCGTCAACGCCTTCGGGCGGCACACGATCACCACCCACGAGCACAACGCCCATCATGGCGCCGAGAACGACGGCTTCACCGGCGCCTATTTCTATCCCGGCGAGTTCTACGACTACCATTATCCGTGGACGCTGGCGGGATGGACCTCCATCAACACCGGCGCGACCGATCCCCGTGCCGGCACCCCGAACGGTAGCGGCGGCGTCGTCAACGTGCCCGGCGACTACCACGAAACCATGAGCTCGCACTGGTTCCACGATCACATGTTCACCTACACGGACCAGAACACGTACAAAGGCATCGTCGGAATGACGAACATCTACAGTTCGCTCGACCGCGGCAATGAAGGCCACAACGACGGCGTCAACCTGCAGCTTCCGAGCGGCACCGGATTTGATTGGGGCAACCTCGAATACGACATCAACCTGATGTTCGCCGACAAGGCCTGGGACAAGAACGGCCAGCTCGACATGGACACGGCGCAGTTCGACGGCTTCCTCGGCGATCAGATGACCGTCAACCTGTGCTGGAAGCCATTCTTGCAGGTCTATGCGCGCAAGTACCGCTTCCGCCTCCTCAACGGCGCGGTGTCGCGCTTCTTCGTGTTCGCGCTGAACGACAGCTCGGAAATGGTCTATATCGCCAATGACGGCAATCTGCTGCCGGGACCAGTGACGGCCACGCAGCTCGACCAGCTCGGCATCGCAGAGCGGTATGATATCGTGATCGACTTCTCACGCTACAAAGCCGGCACGACGCTGTATCTGGTCAACCTGCAAGAGCAGACCAGCGGTAAACTGCCCGGGACAATTCTCACGGTGGCGAGCGCCATGCAGGGAGTTTCCGCCGATCCCGCGGTCGGGCCGTGCTTGCAGTTCCAGGTCACCGGCCCGCCGCCGGCCAAGGACCAGAGTGTCATTCCCGCGACGATGATCCCCAATCCGGCAGAGCCGGCGATCAACAATAATCGGACGTTCCTATTCGGCCATGCTGGCGAGGTCACCCAAGACAATCCGGTCACGACCTATGACGGCAACGGCACGGGAGTCGGCGCCTGGAGCATCGCAACCTATAACAATAATGCGGTTTACAACGGTAAAACTACTTGCAGCATCTCAAGCGGCACCATCGGCAATGGCAACGACGATGCCAACTGCAAGTTGTTGGCTGACTTCGGACGCATCAGTTCGGCGCCGGCCTATGACACGGCGGAGACGTGGACGCTGGTCAACGGCAGCACGTGGGACCACCCGATCCACATCCACTTCGAGGAAGGTCACATCCTTGCACGCAACGGCGCGCCTGACCAGGTTCCAGCTTGGGAACAAGGTCGCAAGGACGTCTATCGGCTGTACCCCGGCGGCAGCGTAACGCTCTTCATACAGTTCCGCGATTGGGCCGGCATGTTCATGGAGCACTGCCACAACACCATGCACGAGGACAACGCCATGCTGTTGCGGTGGGAGATCAACGACGCTGGCGGCGTATTTCTCAATCCGCTGCCGACGCCGATCCCGTCGCCGACCGGCGTCACCTTCGAAGCGCCCGACGAGATCCTGGCCGGCGCCTTCCCGCCGTACACCAGCACCAACAACGGCAGGGTGCCCGGCGGGTAATGGACTATCCCGGCGCCCGCTTTCCACGGAGGCGCCGGAGGCTTGCGGCGCAGAATTGCCAGAGCGTGCGGGCAGCTCAGGGTCGTTTCGCCGGCCATGCCGGTGTTTGCCGAACAGCGGTCGCTTTCCGGAAGCGTTTGATTGCTACGGTATCCGGTTGATGGATCCCGCACATTCCCGCGAAAGGGGGATGATACTTTATTAAGTAATTGACTCTTCTAAAGATTTCAATAGAATAATTCATGCACAGGCCCTACTCAGATCGTGCAAGATCAATGGCTTAGCGCAAAAAGATTCACAGATTCTGCACAGGTGGCGGCGTTCCATGACCTTCCTTATCGACGTGCAGGAGCTAAAGCCGGGGCTCATTATCTTCCGCCGCGCGGACGTGAAGCATCGCAACTGGTACTGCCGCGTCAAGCTCCCCAACGCGGATCGCTACAAGTCGGTTTCCCTCAAAACCGCGGACATCGACACGGCGAAGGAGAAAGCCTTCGACCAGGACGCGGATGTGCGCTTCCGCGTCAAGCACGATGTCCCGGTATTCAATCACCCCTTCAGCGAAGTCGCCAAGGAGTACGTCGAGTTTCAGGAGAGGCGGCTTGAGGCAGGCGAGATCGCCCCCCATCGGGTCAGGGTCGTCAAGTCCGTGATCCAGGCGCAGCTCAACCCCTATATCGGTCCCATCCAGATTACTCTGGTCGGACAAGACCGCTGGCTGAACTACCCGGCTTGGCGGCAAAAGACCTGGCGCGAGAAGGTCGAGCGCGAGCGCGACGAACTCAAGGCGCAGGGGAAGGAGCCCAAGCAGCGCCCCGAGCGCGTGAGCCACGCGTCGATCCGCACCGAGATGGAGGTTTTCCGGTCGATCATGCGCTTTGCCGCCGGCAAGCGGCATATCCCCGAAAGCCACGTGTTCAGGGGCAAGATTTCCCTCGACAAGGTACGGCGCGAGGAGTTCACACCCGAGGAGTACCGCAAGCTCCATACCTTCGCGCGGGGATGGATCAAGAAGGCGCAAACGCCCGTCCAAACGTGGTATCGCACGATCGCCTACAATTTCGTGCTGATCATGTCGAACACCGGCATGCGGCCGACGGAAGCCAAGAATCTGCTGTGGCGCAATGTCTCGATCAGGACCGACAAGCAGGGGCGCAAGTTCGTCGTCCTCAGCGTGCGCGGCAAGAAGAAGTACCGCAGCCTGGTCGCGGCAAGCAACGTCGCCGATTATTTGGAACGCATTCGCGCCATCGCCAAGGCGACTGGGCCGGACGACTTCGTGTTCACGACCTTCAAGGGCAAGCGCGCCGGTACGCTCTACCGCATCCCGATCGAGACCTTGCTTGGGGAATCCAATCTTCGCGTCAGCGCGACCGGCAGCCGCCGCTCGACCTATTGTTTCCGCCACACCTACGCGACCTTCCGTCTTTCGGAAGGAGTCGACGTGTATTTCCTCGCCAGTCAGATGGGCACGTCGGTCAAGATGATCGAGGAGCACTACGGCCACATCACGCCGGTCAAGAATGCCGAGCAGATTCTCCAGGGCTTGCCGGGATGGGAGCCGATTACCACCGCACCCAAGATTCTGGCCGAAAGTGACAGCATCGATGCCGAGGCAGGGGCCGCCCGCGCCCCCAAAGCCGAAGGCCCTCAAACGTAATTCAAGCTCGGTCCAGGACGGACGGAAATAAACGCATCGAGCTTCGATGCGCCCGTGCCGGCGGATCGATTGGCACCCATGCGCCGATGGCGCTCTTGAATGGGTGCAGAAAATCCGCCTAAAGCGGCGTTACCCCCATCGATCCCAAGACAAACGGAATCACCGCATCGAGCTTCGATGCGCCGTTCGAGTGGGATCGATCCGCACCCGTGCGCCGATGGCGCTCTGGACCGGGTGCGCTCTCCGCCTTTGCTAAACGTTTCCAGCCTGAGGCGCGTTCTGTTTCGCATAGCGTGGCCCTCGCATGCGCTGATCTCGGGGGCCAGATGATCTTTGCCATTCTTGAAAACCGCGCACGAACATGGGCAGTGCGGGGGCCGCCGTTCGACCTATTGTTTCCAGCATACTTACGCGACCTTCCGGCTGTCGGAAGGCGTGGACGTGTATTTCCTGTCGAAACAAATGGGTACGTCGGCCAAGATGATCGAGGACCACTACGGGCATGTTAACCCGGTAAAGAATGCCGAGCGCATTCTGCAAGGCTTGCCCGGATGGGAGCCGATCACCGCTGCGCCCAAGGTGCTGGCTGAGACCGGCCGCGTGGACGCGGAGACGGCGAAGGATCAAGCCATCAAGTCGAAGGTAAAGAGGGCACGGAAATCCGATCGAGCCTTGGAGCCGGCTTAGCGCACGAGATTCGATGCGCCGGCGTGATACGCTCGATTCGCACCCATGCGCCGATGTCGCTCTCAGTTGGATGCGTCCTACGCCCTCGCAACTAAGTATTGCAAAGCCACGCCTGCTATTTCATCATTGCCGGACGACCGGCGCGAAGGTGTAGAGACTAGGCGGGCAGCACCTAAAGCGCGGACGCGCCAAGGTGAAGGTATAGTCCAGACCACAAACGAGCCGAAAGCGCGGACGCGTCACGGCGAGATGGCGAAAGCCGTAGCTGGTATGAAATCCCTTGGTGAGAAATCGCTTTGCCGGTTCAAGTTTGGCCGCTCGTACCACGCGCACCATGAACAGATTGAGGCAGCGCCGTGTTTAACCGGCTTCAGCTCTTTCGTAACGTAGGCCAGTTTGATTCGGTATCGGCGGGGGCCACCATTGCTTTATTGCGCCTCGTGCTCGGTTATGCCGAGAACGGGCGCGGCAAGACGACGCTCGCGGCTATCTTCCGGTCATTGGCAACCGGTGATCCATTGCCTATCGCCGAACGCCGTCGTCTTGCCGCGCCGCATCCTCCTCACGTCGTAATCGATTGTACGGGCGGGCCACCGCCAGCAATGTTTCAGGATGGTGCCTGGAATCGCACCGTTCCCGATATCGTCATCTTCGATGATATATTTGTTGATCAGAACATCTGCTCGGGTCTTGTAGTAGAGTCCGAGCATCGGCAGCGGTTGCACGAGCTGATCTTGGGGTCGCAAGGCGTTGCCCTCAACCAGCAGCTCCAGCAGCTTGTCATTCGCATCGAAGAACATAACCGCGTCTTGCGCGACCGCGCCGACGCTATCCTGGCCGACCTTCGCGGCAGATTATCGGTGGACGATTTCTGTGCGTTGCCGAACCGCGCCGACATCGACGACGCAATCCGCGACGCCGAGCGGGCGCTTGCGGCCGCGAATGAGCAGGATAGCATCAGAGCCGCCGCTGAATTCCAATCGCTCTCGCTGCCGCCTATCGACGTAACGGGGCTACGAGCACTCATCGCCCGTGACCTGCCCGACCTCGACCGCGCAGCAGCCAAGCGGGTCCAAGATCACATCGCCACACTCGGTGAGGGCGGCGAAGCGTGGGCTGCCTCCGGCGTCGAGCGTATTCCTGGCGGTCCGGATGAGGTCGCGGGGAAACCATGCCCGTTCTGTGCTCAGGACTTAGGCGGGGCCACCTTGATCGCCCATTATCGCTCTTACTTCGGCGACGCCTATGCTGACCTAAAGCGTGAGATTTTCGCCGCGATCCAGGCATTCACCGCCCAGCATGGCGAGGACGGTCCGGTAGCATTCGAGCGTGCTGTTCGGGTCCTATCAGAGCGACGGCAATTCTGGTCCCGCTTTGCTGAAGTTCCCGCGCTAGAGCTTGATACGGCGGCGATCACTCGCATTTGGGCTAGTGCACGAAATGCGCTCACCGCAGCTCTCCGCCAAAAGATGAACGCCCCACTAGAGCGACTGGGCTTTGCAGCAGACGTGCTCGCCGTGCTTGATGAATACCAACGCGTGCAGACCGAGGTGGCGGAAGCCAGCAATCGGTTCCAGGCGGCCAATCAGGCGGTACGGCTAGTAAAGGAGCAAGCCGCCGCTGGCAATGCCGCCGCTCTAGAGAATGATCTTGCGGGCTTGAGGGCGGCGCGAGCCCGGCACACGCCCGCCATCGCACCACTATGCGATGCGTATCTTGCGGAGAAAACTCGAAAGGCCACGACCGAACAGGACCGCGACGCGGCGCGTATTGCTCTTGAGCAATATCGCGAAGCTATTTTCCCCGCTTATCAAACAGCAATCAACGAATATCTGCGCCGGTTCAACGCCGCGTTTCGCCTTGATCGCATTACCTCGCAAAACATCCGGGGCGGCACCGCCTGTACCTACAACGTGCTCATCAATAATCAACCGGTGCCGGTTTCAGGCGCGCCGACGCCTCCAGGTCAGCCGTCGTTTCGAACTACACTCAGCGCGGGCGACCGCAACACGCTGGCGCTTGCATTCTTCTTCGCCTCGCTCGACCAGGACCCGACTGTAGCAAATAAGATCGTCGTCATTGACGACCCCATATCGAGTCTTGACGATCATCGATCTCTGACGACCGTGCACGAAATCCGCCGCCTTATGCAGCGGACCGCACAAGTGATCGTCCTTTCACACAACAAACCATTTCTATGCACTCTGTGGGAGGGCACCGACCCAACCTTTCGCAGCGCCTTCGAATTTATTCGTGACGGAGATGGCTCCAACATCCGCATATGGAATGTCACGCACGATATGGTGACCGAGCATGATCGTCGGCACGCCATGCTACGTGATTATCTGGCGGCGGCGACGCCGAACAACCGCGAGGTCGCAGCGGCGCTACGGCCAGTCATAGAGTCGTTTCTTCGCGTGGCATATCCAGCGCATTTTCCAGCCGGTAGCCTCGTCGGGCAATTCCACAATATCTGCGTTCAGCGCCTTGGTACGCCTCAGCAAATTCTTGACCGGACCGACACCACGGAACTCGGACACCTAATCGACTACGCCAATCTATTTCATCACGACACCAACCCAGCCTACCAAGCGCAATACATAAACGACGCGGAACTCCTCGACTTCGTGCGGCGAACACTTGCGTTTACTAGCCGGTAAGCGGGGTTATGATGACTCGTGGAAAACCAGTCGATATCGCGACGCGGAGCTTCGCGACGCAGGGGCTCGCCTTAGATTTTTTCAAGGCCATGCTTGCTCGCTATCGTCCGGGCGGGCGCGTCAACGATCTGGACGCGCTCGATCTTGCCGCACTCCTAGAAAGACATGATGAGTACCAGATGAAGGTCGGCTGCGGAGTCGACCACTTTGAAGTCATGATGACAGAACATGGGACCCCATGCTTCCGCATCGTTCGAAACGATGGCTCGGGCACGGATTTCTCATATCTGCACTGCGTGAGGCAGCGACCACCCACTCGCAAACAGGAAGTCAGCCAGGCTTTCCGCCGGGTGGTTCGCTTCGATTTATATAATGCTCGGGATCAGTTCTTTTCAGCTAACAAGGATTCCGCAGGATTCGTCGTCTGCGCGGAGACTGGCGAGCGTATCACACGCGATCAGGCCCACATGGATCATCGGGCGCCGCTTACATTCGAAGTCATTGTCACGACTTTTCTAGCCGCGCGAGGCTTCGCCCTCGATCAAGTACCGCTCACGAGCGGTCGCGACGAACAGGTATCACCCGAGATTACGGATCGGGTGCTTGCTGAAAGTTTCCGTGCTTACCACGCCCGGATTGCTTTGCTCGACTTGGTGAAGAACATCGCCAATCTAGCGCAAGCAGCGCGTCATCGCATGAAGCCGTCACGGATCAAACTAAGTTAGACATGCGACAAGGGGCTTGAATATGCCATTTCCAATCGAACCGGACCCGAGAGGGAGTGATTCGGAATCTGATTTCCTGATTCAGGACCCGTTTGGGCTACGCCGCGCTGTCACACCGTTTTTCGCGTTTGATTTGCAGAACGGGATGTTAAGCGAGCCACGTAGCGGTGAGGCGCGGGGGATTGGAACATCGTTCTATGTCACGCCCTTCGGTCATCAGCTTTCTGCCATGCACGTCATTACGGATTTTCTTAATGCCCGAAAGGCGCGCATACGGCCCGGGCCCGAAAAGAATCTGCTCGAACTCAAAGCAACATGGATCGGCGTCTATCACGATCCAGGCTTGGTCTTTGGCGCTCACAAAGCTGGTACGCTTTTGGCCGCAAACGACATCGCGCTGTTCCCGGTCGATCAAAGCAAAGACCCCGCCGCGGTAGTTTTCTCGGCAGACCGATTAAATCATATCGAGCCGTCCCTCGACCTGACCGGTTGGGATATTACCGGGCTTAAGGAGCGGACGGTTTATCTTCCGGTACGGGTCGGTTGTCCCGCCAGTATCACCGTGGGTGACCGCGTTCTAGCGATTGGATATCCCTCTGTCCAAAGCTGGCACGGTCTATCAATGGTAAGCTATCGAGAAGAAATGCGCGGCTCCGTAGGCCGCGTTATCGCACTAGACCGATCCTGGGAACAGGAACGCAAAATTTGGCCGACGATTACAGTTGATGTCGCTTGGCAAGGCGGCATGAGTGGCGGTCCGGTCTTTAATGAGGACGGCCAGGTGGTCGGTATCGTCAGCAGGGGACTTGATACAACGGATGGCTCTCAGGCGTGGAGCAAGGCGCTTTGGCTGGAAGCCTTACCCTTTAACAAAAATGTCTATGGCAATATCGACCCGCGAAATCCCGGCTGGGTCGTTGGCTGGGGCGCATGCAATGCGCATTCGGTAATCGAGCTCTTTTCGACGCAAGCGGAGGCGGAGGCGTTCGTGCAAAAAACCGATCCCCGTTTATCGGCACGCAACGTTTCGACGCGTCATCCAGCACTCTTCACACGACCCGACCGCGGCCCCCGATCTGCCGCGAGATAATCCTCCTCAGGGTCAGGCACGCCCCGTTCCAGGTTTCCGGTCGCTCTCGGATTTGAGGCGCGCGGCTATATCTGCAGCTGCGTGGGGTGGAATGGCGAACATATAAGGCACACCATCCTCTGAGATCAGCTGCAATAGGATTGCCTCGCCAAATGCGTCCGCCTTGACCCCATACTTTGCCACTTTTTCCGCGCCGATCATGACAGACCCGGATTGCTTTGCTTTAAGCGCCACCGTTCCTAGCGCCGATGCTATCTGGCGCGCGGCAGCGGCTTCGGCTTTGCACAGGAGTCGGTTCCCATCCGTCGTCTTGAGCACGAAATTAACGCGGTTCTTTTCGCTATCGACGGCAGCTTCCGCTAGGCCTGCAAGGCGGAACGTTGTTTCCATAGGGTGCTCCTGCCTAAGTTGCGATTACATCACGAGTCCGCTCGCTTCTGCCATGCGCTCGTTCTGGATTTCAAGAACTGCCTAATTCAGCGTCGCAGCGCTGATGTTTCAATACGTCATCGTCCTTTCGATCCCATAACTCGCCTCCCAAGGCGTCCTCTCTTTGTGCCCGGTTCTGCCGAGGCGCGCGGTCCTGTCAAAGCCGCTCGCTTCCGCGCTGGCGCTTGTGCAGCTCCGCGCCCTCCGGGTGTCCTTCGGACAGCTTGTGACAGCCCCGCTTTTCCGCCTCGGCCTTCGAACGGGCATCGAGGCCGCCATTGGGGCGGGCTCATAAGCGAAAGGACTAAGCCATGACGAAAGAAACCACCAAAACCCGCCCGACGCATCGCGTGTACGCGGTGAGCAAGAACGGCGAGAAGAAGTTCTGGCAGCCGATCGGAGCGATGTGGGCTCACACCGATGCCAACGGCTTCAACCTGCGGATCGACTACATGCCGCTCAACGACGCCGAGATCGTCGTCCGCGTCGCGGGCGACAAGCAGGCCGAGAACGCCGGGGTCGCTCAATGAGCGCCTCGGCTTTCGCCGAAAGGGCCGCGTCCGCAGACGCGGCCCTGAAGGCCTACATGTCCCGCACGTCGTGCGACTGCGAGGACTGTCTTGCGGAGCTGCTTCGCGACCTCATGCACTGGGCCGACATCGCTCGGCTGAACTTCGTCGCGGAATTCCGCAACGCGCGGTTCGACTATTGCGCCGAGGTCGCCGACCGGGAGGCGGTGTCATGAGCAAGAAACCGTCACGACGCAAGAAGGCTCCGCCGGCCGAGCGCCGGCCGCAAACCTTCAAGATCGTCGTCGAGGCGCAGGAGATGATCGTCTCCTACGAGCCGAACTGGATCGCGGATACGGCGCATTTCGAGTACCGCAGCCCGCATAAGCCGCCGCGCCGGATACCGGTCAGCGACACCGGATATCTGAGTCACTTCGCAGCGAAGGAGGAAATCGAGGCCGCAGCAAGCCCGCAGGACTTCGCGCGGGAAATCGCGCTCGCGTTGCTCCGCGCCGACCGTGCGCCAGACGATGAAGACGGCGGCCAGCTTCGGCTCTTCTGAAACTTACTTCGCGGAATCCCTACCGGTTCGCGCCGGCAGGGATTTTGCCGCCGCGCGCTGGCGCGTTGGCCGGTTGATTCGCAAAATAGCGAACAAATGTGGATTACCGCCCGCGATTCCATGCTCATCACGTAGCTCACTCGAACGCGCCATCCTTGGTCCCGATCCGACGCAATTTTTCACTCCAGTCGAGTTTGATCACCTTGCCGAACTCAAAGTCGGCCTCGATAAGCCGACGGCAAAGTCCGTCGTGACGAGATGCGATCATCGCCCAAGCGTTACGGTATTTCAGCCGGACGGTATCGGAGAACGCATTGTTGTTGCCGTGGCGATAAATATTCTGCAAATATTTGAGGAGGTAAGCCGTCCACCACTCCATTCCTGTTGCTTCTAGCATCCAACCCTCCATCGGATACAATTCATAGGGTTGGCTCACGTCATCCAAATGCTGCATGACATGGACGAAATGGGATTGCCTGTCGTATTGTGTAAGATGAAAAACGTCACTGAACGAGGCGAGTCGGGAGTCGAGAAATACGCCGGTGCACTTGATTGTTTTTTCTCGCTCATAACAGTCAATTAGCGCGCTACCGTAATACGACTCAATGTGTTTAAGATGATGATGCTCGAAATCACCCTTTGTGATATATGCCCTTACATGAATGTCTAGGCTGATGAGATTGTAGAATAGGTCCTGGGCGAACTCGATTAGCCACATTAGAGCTTGGTTGGGATATCGCTCCCAAGTCTTGGAACCGTAGACGAGGATCGTGTCGGAGAACACAATACAAGTGAAGTCGCGGTCAGTATGGACATTTAGTCGATCAATTCGCCGATAAAGTTCTGAGATGTCGAAACCCGACCGGACAAGGTCCTTGAAACCGAGTACATCAATGTAGAGGAAATATCGTTCAGTCATGGCGATTAGAGTTGGGTTCTTATAGGCTTGAAAGAGCGGCTAACCATCCTACATTTTCCTATTGGACTCAAACGGCGAAACTCTTGGCGTGAATAACTTACACTTTCGGGGCTTCTTCTTCATTCGCAACAAATCCCCAACATGATCCCACAGGCACTTCGCGATATCTCGCTTGATGATCTAAAGCGCATGCTCGGCACCGCGCGCGAAAGCAAGACCCTTGAGTTCAAGCGCATGATGCCCGCTAAAGGGGACAAGGAGGCAATTCAATTTCTCTCTGCTGTGACGGCGTTCGCTAACTCCGCTGGGGGTGATCTCGTTATCGGTATCGACAGTGAGGACGGCATCGCAACGCTCATAAGCGGCATCCCACTCGCGGGCTATGACGGCTATAAGCTGCACTTGGAACAGCTTCTTGCCAGCAATGTTGAGCCGCGTCTACCGCCAGTCGCTTTCCACTCCGTTGAGTGTGGCAATAACAATCATGTCGTCATTATTCGCATCCCTCAGAGCTGGCAAGCGCCGCATCGCGTGAGCAAAGACAACAAGTTCTACGGTAGGCATTCCTCCGGGAAATATCCGCTTGACGTAAGCGAGCTGCGAACCGCGTTTGCACTCCGCGAATCCGTTGCTGAGCGCATGCGACAGTTTCGCCAAGCCCGTCTTCTCAAGATAATGAATGGCGAAACACCCAGCCAAATGGAACGAAGCGCCAGCTTGGTATTGCACGCTATCCCCATACCGTCGTTCGGCGATCGAAGACTTATCAATATAGCGGAGGTGCTAAACGCGCAGCCGGTGACGATGCCGATACCACTCGGCAGCCAGGGCAGTGGTTCGGGCATCAGCCTCGACGGTGTCTTTGTCTATTCAGGCCCCTCGATCACGCAGTCTCACGGATACGGATTGCTATTCCGAGACGGTTCGATGGAGGGTGTCAAACAACTGAGTGTGAACGATGGCGCTCCGTATCTGGCGGGAGCCGTTTTTGAGCAAGATATTGTCCGAACGCTTCGGAGCTACACCCGCACATGCGCCGAGCTCGAAGCCGGTTTTCCTATGTATGTCGGCGTATCAATTTGCCACGCAAGGGGAGTTACGCTGCGTGAGGCAAGCCAAGGATTCTGGGCGACGTCCCAGGTGACGCTCAATGACGAAGTGGTCGTGCTTCCTGAGTGCATGGTCGACAACCTGGATGCCGACTTGCCGACACTTCTCAAGCCGATCTTCGACATGATTTGGAACGCATTTGGCTATTTGCAATCGCCGAAATACAACCAACAGGGCAAATGGATCGGCACGGTATAGCGGTCCGAACGCGCTGCTTCCTCATGACTGGCGCCCATGACGAAAAGAACGGCCAGCTTCCGCTCTTCTGAATGAACGCCTGTGTCGCCGTGACGACGAATTGGAACGCGAAGTCGCCGAATTAAAGAAGCAGATTCATGCGCAGTAACCGCGCATGCGGTGCATGCGCGGCTTTGCCGTGCGGGTCACGGCGAATAGTCGCGCCGCGCCAGCACGTAGCGGATATTCCGTAGGCTGGTAAGCGCGTTCGCGCGTTCGGGCGAGCCGTCCGGGAATGTCGGCAGCTCGTTTCCGATCCGGTGCGCGAGATCGGAAAGTTCGATCCGCGTCAGGCGCCAGAGTTCGTTGATTGTCAGCACTCGCATTGTTTCCTCCATCGATTTTCCGGCCGCGCCAATCGCGGCCTTCTGGTGGAGGCCCGTGCGCCGGAGGAGGCGGGTGCATCGCTTGCGACGGGAACGCAGAGGACGAGTGCTTCAGCACTTGCAGCCATGCAGCCGACGAATGGCGCGACATGGCCGGAAGAAGGACGGGTTTGGTGTGGCAGAGATGGAGGAAGCGGGTGCTGACGATTACGAAGATGCGGCGACGTCGACGAGCTTCGCTGCCGGGATCGTGATTTGAGTTGACTTATCTTGAGGACGCTGCCGCCAGGCGAAGCTGATTATTGAAAGCCGCGGGATCGCGCGCCCTCTTGACACCGCAGCGACAATGTTCTTACTTTGTTCTCTATGCCGGTTGAAACCATTGGCGAGGCCTTCACGCTCGGATGGCGCGTGACCGCACGCTGTTGCCTCGGCCGCGAAGATCGCCGGAAAAGCTCGCGCGAATGTACGTTCCGGGAGGAGCTTGATATGGCGACATTAGTCTGGACGCGCGGGCGAGACTTTCCGCTCTCGCGGCTCGAAAGCCGTCTACGGTGCCCCCGCTGCGGATCACGCAACGTCGTTGTGCTCTATCAGCCACCCGCGAACCCGACCGCCGCGCGAGCCACGTAGCGTTGTAAAGGAAGCAACACTGACGACCGTTCACAATTTGCCGCCGACACCGGCTTTTCGCGACGAGCCGCCGACTTCAGGGATTTCCGAATTCGCGCTGCGCGTCGTGATCGAGCGGCCGAACTGGCAGCTCGTCGTGGTCGGCACGGCAACGCTGCTCATGGGGCATCTTGCCGTCACTGCTCGCCACGTCCTCGAATATGCTCTGCGGACCTTCGGAGCCGGTCGGATGAAAGACAAGAGCGTTGAGATCGACGGATATGAGATCAAACTCTATCAGGTCCTTCCGGGGCCGATATATCGCATCTGGAGCGTCGCCACGGCATGGGTATGTGACACCGATATTGTCTTACTTCATTTGGCCATGGACCGGTCGAGCACCCCGGATGAAAAAGTTGCGTGGAAGCAGCCCAAGCTGCGGGTCCTGCCGCCGCCGCCGGGTCAGACGGTTCTGGCCTTCGGCTATCGCGAATCCCAGATAACCGTGACGGAAGGCGAAGACGGCACGCATCATATTGTGCTGAACGACCGACCCACAACGGCGATCGGGACCGTCAGGCAGGTGTATCCGGCCGGCCGCGACAGCGTAATGCTGCCATTCCCGTGCTTTGAGATCGAAGCGCGCGTCGATCCCGGCATGAGCGGCGGAATGGTCATCGATGAAACCGGGGCGCTTTGCGGGCTTATTTGCGCGAGCCTGCAACACGGCGATCCCGACGCGCCGCCGATCAGCTACGCGGCTTCGCTTTGGCCCATGCTGAAGACTATTATTTCCGGCGACCGGGGCGACCGCTATCCGCGAGGCGTTTCGTATCCTGTGATCGACCTCGCGATTGACGGCATTCTCGCCGTGAACGATCTTCACGCGCTCGATCCGAAGGAATTCCCAGGAAAAGAGTTGCGCCGCCAAACCTGATTTGGGCGCGTCCGGCACAGCCGGACCGGGCTCTACTCCACCCGCTTTCGCGGGTGTCGCCGAGCCCCTTGGATCCCGCAAGCGGGATGCCGGGTCTCGGTAGGGTAGGCGCGGGTCGTCTCTTGCGAGAACAGCCCAGCGCCGCCCCCCGAACCGTGCATGCGCCTTTCAACGCACACGGCTCTCCATTCCGCTTGCCCTCCGATCCGCTTGCCGC